>JADMIO010787519.1_pt1 | contig 77631 bp, 87 predicted proteins | sample 8958161 | NCBI WGS metagenome assembly JADMIO01 (sample SAMN16585339, study PRJNA669376) | soil metagenome | isolation source: Crop rotation soil | place: USA: Cullars Rotation, Alabama | collected 2011
GCCGCGACTTCAAGTCACGTGAATTCCAAGCTTCGGATCCCACTGTGCTGGAAAGATGGTCGCGGTGCGCTCGTTGATGCGCACGATGGTGCCCACCACAGTCTGCAGGTGCTTGTCTTCGAAGGCGACCTTCTCGCCGGGGCGGAAGTCGTTGCGCGTGGCTCTGGGCCTGGCCGCTGGCTCGGGAGCGGGCTCCGGTTTGGGCGCTCCCGGCGCCGGCGGCTCGATCGCCGTATAGGGCAGCTTCCATTCGCGCCGCGTGCCGTCCTCGTGCAACGTCACTTGCGTGTCCTTCATCGCCACGACCTTGCCGCTGCGCATCCGGCCGTCACGCCAGTCCAGGAAGCGCACCGTCTGCCCGAGGTGCATGTCCTTGCGCACGGCGACGATGCGCCGAGGATCGGCCAGCAGCCGCTCGATGACGGTACTCAGCTGGAAGAGCTCCAGGCTGCTGGCGCGGTTGAGCACCTCCAGCAGTCGAGGATCGATGTCGGGCGGGATCACGCCGCGAGCCTCTGCTCTGCCGTCGTGCCGCCGATGTTCCACGGCAGCAGCTCCTCGATGCGGTTGATCGGATGCTCGGCGATGCGCTGGAGCACCTCGCGCAGGTAGGCCTCGGGATCCAGGCCGTTGAGCTTGGCCGTCTCGATGAGGCTATACAGTGCCGCGGCGCGCTCGCCGCCATCGTCGGAGCCCATGAACAGGTAGTTGCCGCGCCCGAGCGCCACGCCCCTGAGCGCTCGCTCGGCCGCCGAGTTGTCGATCTCGATGCGGCCGTCCTCGACGTAGCGCGTCAGCGCCTTCCAGCGCACGAGGCTGTAGCGAGCCGCCTTGGCGAGCTCGGATCTCCTCGAGACGCGCCCGAGCACGCCGTGCAGCCACCCGTGAAGCTCGGCGAGCAGCGGGCCGGCGCGGGCCTGGCGGTGCTGCCTTCGGATCTCCGGCGGCTGGCCGCGGACCTCGGCCTCGATCGCGTACAGCGCCTGGATACGACGTAACGCCTGCGCGGCCAGACCGTCTTCAGCCCGGTGCTCTTGGTAGAGGTCCCACCAGGGTCGCCGCGCATGCGCCCAGCATGCGGCCTCGATGACGCGACCGCTGTCGTAAAGCCCGTTCCACCCTCCATAGGCGTCAGCCTGCAGGATGCCGGCGAACTCGGCGAGGTGGCCCTGCGGGTGCTCGCCCTTGCGGTCGGGCGAGTAGCGATACCAGGCCGCCGGCGGCCCCTTATCGCCGCTCGGGCGGTCGTCGCGGACGTACACCCACAGCCTTCCGGTTCTCGTCTTGCCTTCGCCCGGCGCCAGCACCTTCACCGGCGTGTCGTCGGCATGGACCTTGGCGGCCTCGAGTACATGACGGCCGAGCGCTACTACCAGCGGATCGAGCAGCGCGTGCACCTGCTCGACCCACCCAGCCATCGTCGAGCGGTCGATCTCAACGCCCTCGCGGGCGTAGATGCGGCTCTGCCGGTACAGCGGCAGGTGATCGCAGTACTTGGCCACCATCACGTGTGCCAGAAGCCCCGCGCCAGCCGTCCCTCTGCGGATCGGCCGGCTTGGAGCTGGCGCCTGGAAGATCGCCTCGCAGCGCGTGCACGCGAGCTTGGGTCGCACGGTGCGGATGACCTTGAAGCGCGCCGGCACGTACTCCAGGTGCTCGGAGACGTCTGCGCCGATGCGCCGCAGCCTCCCGCCGCAGGCCGAGCAGCCGCATGCGTGACCCTGGGCGTCGTGATGCACGGACGTCGCCTCGGGACCGATCTCCTGCTGCTCGCGCGGCAGGTGTGCAGGAAGGCTGCGGTCGATCTCGCTCGCGTTGGCCGCGGCCTTGGCCGCATTGGCCCGCGGCAACTCATCCAGTACAGCGGGTTCGACCAAGCTGCCCTGGCCGTCCTCGAAGCGCTCGCTGGAGGCGCCGTACTGCCAGCGCAGCCGCCTGGAGAGCTGCAGCTTGAGCTTGTCGACCATCAGCTTCAGTACCGCCACCTCGGCAACGCTGGCACGCAGGTGGTTCTTCAGCAACCGAGCGTCGTCGGGGAGTTCGCTGATCGGGTCGGCAACATCCGGCACGAACTTCACTGTGCCCGAGCTCGCGCCTCACGTCATCGGTGATGCACCCGACGTCAGTTCATCCAGCCCTCTCACGCTGCGAGCTCGGGCACGTTCGTTCGCTTCGGCATCCGCCAGTCGATGCCCTCGAGCAGCATCGACAGCTGCGCGGGCGTGAGCACGGCTCGGCCTTCTTCGGCCTGTGGCCAGATGAAGCGGCCGCGCTCGAGCCGCTTGGCCAGCAGCATCAGACCCTGGCCATCGAACCACAGCACCTTGAGCAAGTCCCCTCTTCGACCACGGAAGACGAAGACGTGGCCGCCGAAGGGATTGGTCGCGAGCGTCGTCTGCACCACCGCGGCCAGGCCGTCGAAGCCCTTCCTCATGTCGGTGTGACCGGCAACCAGCCACACGCGCGTTCCTGCCGGCAGGCCGATCACGCACGCAGCGCCTGCAGCACGATGCGCAGCTGCTGCGCATCGACGCCCTCACGCACACGCACGACCGCTCCGCCGAGCTCGATCTCGATGGCCGATGGCTGTGCTTCGATCGGCGTCATCGGCGGCGCGGGCTCGGGCGCCGGCGCAATGGTCACCGGCAGCATCCGCGGTGCACTCGCCGCCGAGCGCAAATGCTCCAGCCTCATCCAGTGACGCAGCTGGTTCGCGTTGACGCCGTTGCGCAATGCCAGCCCCGCCACCGACACCCCAGGCCTGCTCGCCTGGTCGACCAGCCAGACCTTGAACGCAATCGAGAAGATGCGCTTGCCGTTGCGCATCTTCCGCTCCACGCTCGCGCCAGGCCACTCTGGGCTGTGTCCACAGTCTTGCATGTGGACACATGCTCGGCTGCTCACCCGTCCTTCGTCAATGCGGTGTTGAGACCACGCTTACTGCCTTCCATATCAAGACCGGAGTCATATGCCGTGGTGGCTTCGACGGAAACCGCGCGAATCGGTGCGGGGTGCGATCAGAGGAGCTGCAGCGCGAGAGCAGCTGCTGCATGCGTCTCCCGCGAAGGCAGCGCAGCGCCGCATCCGCAAGCGCTTGGTTGCAGCCTACGTTCGGCGGTTTGGACAGGACGACTTCGTCATTCAGTTCCAACTATCCAGACTCGCTGCACATAGGCGCAGTAACTGGCTCCCCCGTGGCTACGCGTGGTGGCGCGAGACCATCTTCGGACGGATTCCCACAAGGGGTCTCTAGCCGTGGGCTTCGGATACGGAAGGCAAGCCTGGCACATCCGGAGTGTCGTATGGCGCCCGATCGATGGCTTCAGCATCAGGCGAGCGCCGTCGACCTCGACAGACCATCGATGACGCTCGACCCTCGCGGCCAACGCACAACCCCTTCTTCAGTAGGCGGCGCCGCCCCGGAGGAGAGAGCTAACGCCGACGACGCCGAGTGCGCACCACGCCGAACGCCAGTCCACCAAGCATCAGGCCGTACGTTTCGGGCTCGGGAACGTTCGTAAGGATGCCGTTGAAGGTCACGGAAGCACCGCCAGCGGTTATGACTGCGCTGAAGCCCCCTCCAGCGGTCATCCCAACCAGGCTGAACCCGCCTCCGTCTGGAGCGATTGCGTTCAGCTCAGCATCGGTGACGAGGCCGCCTGCAACGGTGAAGCTGGGCGGGAGGGGGACGAACCACATCCCTAGGTCTTCACTGCTGAACTGGAAGAAGCCGTCGTCGTCGACTTCAAAGGCAGCCGGAGAGAAGGTCCCATCCAGCTCTGACGGCGCGGTCAATGACACAGATCCGGTCCAGGGGGAGTACTCGTCAATGTCGACCGGGCCACAGAGATTGATGCAGAGGTCGTGCCTCTGTCCAGTGATCGCCAAGTGGTAAGTGGTTGGCGCTGCTAGTGCTGGCAAAGACACGATGCTGGACATTGCTAGGACCACCGCGGCACAGATCCGTCGCATTGCCATCTCCACTGTGTTCGGGACCACGAAACATTCCATCTTGATTGCGCGGCGAAGGTGAAGGCAAGCGGACAACCCGTTGACCCCACCTCGAGGAGGGCGGTGAGCCGCATAGGGAGGCCGCCGCTTGCACGGCACACGGTCGGCGTAGGCACTAGGGAAATCCTGCCCCCGTAAAACGAGGATGCACTGCAAGCGCTGTCGCGCCTAGCCTGAACCCGAAAGGGGAACGGCGATGCTATGGAGACTGTTTCTGGCGGCGGCGATGGTGCTCGGCGCAATTGGACCAGCCAAGGCGAGCACGACGTACGTTCTCGGTCTCACGGGCACTGCAATCGTCTTTTCGAACTGCGGCTTCGTTGGTCCGCCCTGCGATCCAAACGGGCTGCCTTACGCATGGAGAGGCACTGTGGAGGTCGAAGTCAGCGGCTCGGGACCAGGTACATACACGGGGGCCGACTTTCTCCGCCTGGAGTTGACTGCTTTCCGCGGACGGTTACAGGCTGAGGTTTTGAGGTCTTTCAAGGTCCACGGGCGCAGGGTTGTCCACCGGCGGCGTGGCGACTACCACGCAGACGCCGGCGGTGGGCAACCCGTGTTCGCTGCGCGGAGGTGACGTACTTGCGTGCTTGCTCTCGAAGTTCATCGGCGAGAGATATTCGAGCGCGCTGTGGCGGCGGCGCGGGTTGTACCAACCCTCGATGTAGGTGAAGAGCGCAAGCCGCGCTTCGGTCTTGGTCTGCCAACTTCTGCGGTCGATCAGCTCGCACTCGAGGCTGGCGAAGAAGCTCTCGGCCATCGCGTTGTCGTAGGCGTCGCCGGTGCTGCCCATTGAAGGACGCACGCCCATTCTTCTGCAGCGTTCTCCGAAGGCAATGCTGGTGTACTGGCTGCCTTGGTCGCTGTGATGGATCACCCCGTCTGGCCTGCGCTGCTGCAGCGCCATGTTCAGCGCCGCAAGCACGAGCTCGGCGGTCATCGTTTCGCCAATGGCCCAGCCGACGACGCGGCGGCTCCAGGCGTCCAGCACCACGGCCAGATAGATAAAGCCAGCCCAGGTTGGCACATAGGTCAGGTCGGCAACCCAGAGCCGGTCGGAGCGTCGGCCTCGAATCGGCGTTGCACGAGATCCGGCGCCTTGGCATGGTTCGGCTCGCGCCGTGTGGTGACGACGAAGTTCCTGCGCCGGCTGATGCCGCGGATGCCGTGTCTTCGCATCAGCCGCGCCACTCGTTTGCGGCTGATCTCCACGCCTTGGTCGCGCAACTCAGCGCGCACGCGTGGCATGCCGTATGTCTCGTGCGAGTCGGCATGCACTTGGCGGATGCGCTCCAGCAAGACTGCATCAGCCAGCTTGCGAGCGCTCGGCGCGCGATCGCGCCAGGCGTAGTACCCGCTGGCCGACACTCCGAGCACCCGGCACATCGTGCGCACCTTGGCGTCGGCCTGGTTCGCGTTCACGAGTTCGTAGACCCGATGGACGTCTTGCCGTCCTTGCCGGCGAACCAGGCCGTAGCCTTTGCCAGGATGTCGCGCTCTTGCTCGAGCTGGCGCACGCGTCGTCGCAATCGGGCCAGCTCTTCACGCTCGGCACTGCTCAATACGTCCTTGCCACGCACCGGCTTGCCTGAATCGGCTGCTGCGCGCGCCACCCAGGCGGTCACGCTCAGCGCGCTAATGCCGAACTCACGCGACAGCTCTTCTGGCGTTCGCCCGGCGATCGCCAACTCGACGATCTGCTGCTTGAACGCAGCCGGGTACGGAGGCTTGCTCTTGGGCATCTCGGACTCCTTCCTTGGTCACGGTAAGGTGTCCGCGAAATCGGGTCAACTTCAATGCGGAGATTGACCCCAAACGCCTAGAGTTACTCAAAGAGATATTGCCGAAGCTCACACGCGTGGGCGCGCTGTGGAGTCCCGTCGATCCTTCTGGCTCAGCTGTAATGAGCGCCGCCGAAGTCGCAACTCGATCTATGGGCCTTCGGCTCGAACCGCTGGCCATGCGACGCCCCGAGGATTTGAGCGAGGCCTTCGCGACCGCGAAAACGCAGGGGGTCGAAGCGGTAATGGTCCTCGGAACGCCGATTCTCTTCTCCCACCAGCGGCGAATCGCCGAGCTCGCGATCGCTGAGCGCCTTCCAACGATTTCGCCCTGGAGGCAGTTCCCCCAGGCGGGCGGGCTCCTCAGTTACGGTGCCAATCTACGCGAGATGTTTCGCCGCGCGGCCGAGGTCCTGGACCAGGTTCTCAAAGGCTCGAAGCCTTCGGATATCCCCGTTGAGCGGCCGGCCAAGTTCGACCTGGTCGTCAATGACAATGCCGCGAAGGCACTCGGACTGACGTTTCCGCGATCTCTGCTACTCCGAGCAGACGAAGTGATCCGATAGCAGGGACATGGCCCTACCAACTGCTGCATGCGAATTGCTTCATACCGACCCGGACGGTGTGGGGCATGTCGATCTCCGACACACCGACATTGAACCGGCCGCCGACTTGCTTACTAGGAAGGTCGATTCCCTTGCGATCGCGTGAGGTGGCCACGAACGCTTCCCCCACGAGGCTATTCGCTGCCGTTCTCGTCGCAGTCTTGACCGTCAGCAATCGGTTAACGACCCCGCGCTCGGAAGCGTGACAACGAACGTCGCTTCATGGCCCGCGAGTGGTCTGCCAAGCCACCGAGCCGACCCGATGCGGAACCAAGCAAGGCTCAGATTGGCACTCCGCGACGCGGCTCGTCAGGTGATGTCCACTCGCGCCGGAGCAGGCCGCAGACCCACGAGTCGGAGACGACGCCCTCGACGATGCAGTCCTCGCGCAGCGTGCCCTCGCGCACGAAGCCGAGCTTCTCGAGCACGCGTGCTGACGCCGCATTGCGCGTGTCTGTCTCAGCCTGCACGCGGTTCAGGTCGAAGGCGTCGAACGCCCAGCGCAGCAGCGTGCTTGCCGCCTCGGTGGCAAAGCCCTGACCCCAGGCCGTGTCGTCGAGGCAGTAGCCAATCTTCGCGCTGCGGAACGCGGGGTTGCAGGCAATGCTGCACCAGCCGATGAACCCGCCGCTGGCGGCGAGTTCGATCGCGAGCCGCGCGGCGATGCCGTCGCGCTTCATTTGGGCACAGCGCTCGACGAAGCGCTCTGCTTGCGCGCGCTGGCGCCACGGCGGCGCGTCCCAGTAGCGCAGGACCGCGGGCTTGCGGTGCAGTGAGAACAGCTCATCGAGGTCGCCATCGGTGAAAGGGCGCAGCCGCAGTCGCGCGCTGCGCAGGGTCGGCGTGTTCGGCGCGGTCACGTCGGCTGCCGCGATCGCTGATCATCACCAGCGCCATCGAGCGCCGTGAGCCAGGACGGGGCTTCCCACTGCTGCAGCTCGGCGACGCGGCGCACGACCCACGCCGCCTCGGCGGCGGTGAACGCATCGGCGTCGGCTCGCAGACCGTCGTGGCAGCGCCGCAGCGACTCGCCGGGATCGTCGCCGGTTTGGCGGCGGGCCGCGAGGAACTCGACGGCGTGCAGCGCGACGTCCTCGCACAGCTCGTAGCGCGCTTCGATCTCGGCGCGTGGCCGCAGCGCCCGGCCATGGCGCGAATGGATCGCGAGGAACGACTCGGGCACGAGCCGCTGGTTGTGGTCGTAGTGATCGTTGTCGTGCATGGGTCGGCGAAGACTACCGCGCCGGCGGTCAAGTTGTACAACGCCCGATGACACTAAGCAGACGCTCGCCGATGTTCGCTTCTGGCCGACCTCAGACACGCGACCGTTGAACCGCAACGCCATAGCGGTCGTTTGCGCGGAACTGAAAACCGGGGAATTGCATCGACCTGCGTGGCGTCAGGGACTCATTTGGAGTCCCGGTGCAGCGACTGCCGAACTTGGCCGTTGATCGTATCGTCGGCGCTGCGCGAGTCGAACGCTCGACCTTCGAACTAAGAGAGGCTTCTCGCCCGAAAATTCAGTCGGCGAATGATCAGAGCGTCCGGGTCCCTAGGTGGTCCCTGCGAGCTCGTTGGGCTACGTGAGGGTGATCGCTCGCACGGCGGCTTGGTTCGTAGCTTTTAGAACGCGTCCAAGTGCATGATTTCATTGATATTTCGACAAAGTCGCCTGTCCGAGTCTTCCTCTGTCACGCACTGTCCTCTTACGTCAAGTTCCTTCGAGGTCCCTTCAGCCTGGAACTCACCTGAGGGAAGTTGGCGAGAGCAACGATGTGGACGTCGTGCGCCGCGTCCGTTAGGCAGCTCCCGCCTGTACACCGGCCATTCGCTCCTGCGAGTCGAAGGGCAAGACCCCGACCCGTTGCCGACGGTCGGCCCACGAGTCCTGCGCGTTCGCACTGGCGACATAGCGGGCCTTGCCCGCGCCCCTTGAACGACGGGTTGCTCGCAGACCGGTCACTCACAGAGCGGTCCGCCGAGGCGATCCTGTTAGCCGGCATTGTGCGAATGCACTAGCCATATCGCGTCCGGTTCGGTCTGTCACGCCAGGGCGCCCCTCTGCGCTTCACCTCTCCGAAGAGGTCGTATAGCTGTTGTGCCGCCGGCGAGAGCGAGCGGCCCCGGCGGAGGATGAGGCCTACTTTTCGCGTGACCACGGGATCGACCAGCGACAGGCGGACCAGCAGCGGGTGGCCAGGTCCCGGCATCGCCATTGACCGGGACCGCTGCCACACCAAGTCCGGCTTCGACAAGGCCGAGCGTCGTCGTTCTGCGCCTCGTAGATCGCCTGCGGTCTACTAGGCACTCCGGCCAGGGCCTCATCGAGCAGGACGCGATTTCCTGACGTCCGCACCACCGAGATGTAGTCGTATGCGCCGACCTGCGCCCCGCTGACGCGACGCAGTCTGGCCAGCGGATGGTCCAGAGGAACCCAGGCATTCTTGTGGACGATCCAATCGAACATGACCTCTCTAGTCAAAGGCCAATGGCATCTCCGCTCGAGCTCGCGGCCGCTCGAGCAAGCATCTCGCTAGACTCGTCGCATGCCCCTGCTGTCGATGTTGCTCGTTCCCTTCGCGGGAGCGGTGATCGGTGCCATGCTGCCCACGCGCGCGCGCAACTTCGCGTCCGTCTGGGCTGCGCTCGTCGCCTTGATAACGGTGGTGCCGCTGCTGCGGCTGTTTCCGTCGTTGCACGACGGCGGCTCGGTGCGCGCCGAGCTCGCCTGGCTGCCAAGCCTGGGTCTGAACGTGGTCGTGCGCATCGACGGCTTCGCGTGGCTGTTCGCGTTGCTGGTCCTCGGCATGGGCCTTCTGGTCATCGTGTATGCACGCTATTACCTCTCCGCGGATGACCCGGTCGCGCGGTTCTATGCGCTGCTTCTCGGCTTCATGGGATCCATGCTCGGCGTCGTGGTCTCCGGCAATGTGGTGCAGCTCGTTGTGTTCTGGGAGCTGACGAGCGTCTTCTCCTTCCTGCTCATCGGCTATTGGTACCACCGCAAGGACGCGCGCCGCGGCGCACGCATGGCGCTCACGGTCACCGCGACGGGAGGGCTGGCGCTCCTGGCCGGTTTGCTGCTGCTCGGCCACATGGTCGGCAGCTACGACCTCGATGACGTGCTGCGTGCGGGCGAGCGGGTGCGGGAAAACGAGCTGTACGCGCCGGCACTCGCGTTGATCCTGCTGGGTGCACTGACCAAGAGCGCACAGTTCCCGTTCCACTTCTGGCTGCCGCATGCGATGGCGGCACCGACGCCGGTGTCTGCCTACTTGCACTCGGCGACGATGGTGAAGGCCGGCGTGTTCCTGCTCGCGCGGTTGTGGCCGGTGCTCTCAGGCAGCGACGCCTGGTTCTGGATCGTTGGCGGTGCAGGCCTCGCGACCCTGCTGCTCGGCGCCTACGTGGCCATGTTCCAGAACGACCTGAAGAGCCTGCTCGCGTACTCGACGATCAGCCACCTGGGCCTGATCACGCTGCTGCTGGGGTTGAACAGCCCGCTTGCGGCCGTGGCGGCGGTGTTCCACATGATGAATCACGCCACCTTCAAGGCTTGCCTCTTCATGGCGGTCGGCATCATCGACCACGAAACGGGCACGCGCGACATGCGCCGCCTCGACGGCCTCATCCACACGATGCCGATCACCGGCACGCTGGCCATCGTGGCTTGCGCAGCGATGGCCGGCGTGCCGCTGCTGAACGGCTTCCTGTCCAAGGAGATGTTCTTTGCGGAGGCCGTGATGGTCAGCAGCCACCGTTGGGTCGAGCTCGGCCTCCCCGTGGCCGCGACGCTGGCGGGTGCCTTCGCAGTGGTCTATTCGCTGCGCTTCGGCCACGACGTGTTCTTCGGGCAGCCGGCGCGGGACTTGCCCAGGCGCGCGCACGAGCCAGTGCCATGGATGCGCGCGCCGGTCGAGCTGCTGGTGCTGGCCTGCGTGGTGGTCGGTGTGCTGCCCGCTTGGTCGGTCGGCAGCCTGCTCCAGGTCGCGGCGTGGCCTGTGGTCGGCGCTGCCCTGCCGGTGTACAGCCTGGCGGTGTGGCATGGCTTCACCACACCACTCGCCATGAGCCTGGTCGCGCTCGGGCTCGGCACCGCGATCTACGTGGCCTTTGGTGCGCAATTCAAGCGGCGCCCTCTGCGCGACACACCGCTCCTTCAGCGCTTGGACGGCAAGCGCGCCTTTGAGGTCATGCTTGCGCTCGCTGAAACCGCGGCCCGACACGGCCTGCGCATCGCGGGCACGAGGCGGCTGCAGCCGCAGATGCTGTGGCTGATCGTGGTGGCAGGCGCAGCCGGCCTCGGGTCGGCGCTCATCGTGCCGCTGGATTGGGGTGAGCGCGCACGCGTGCCCGCGACACCAGAGTTTGCGGGCCTATGGCTGATCGCCACCGTCGCGGCGGTCGGTGCAGTGCTGCAGGCGAAGTTCCACCGTCTCGCCGCGCTCACGCTGCTCACCGTCGTCGGGCTGGTGTTGTGCGTCACCTTCGCATGGTTCTCGGCGCCCGACCTCGCCCTGACACAGCTGGCGGTCGAGGTCGTCACCGTGGTGCTGTTCCTCCTCGGCCTGCGTTGGCTGCCCAAGCGCGTCGAGCAAGAGCAACCGCGCGCCGAAGCGCGCAGGCGCTGGCGCAGGAGGCGCGATGCGCTGCTGGCGCTGCTCGCGGGCGCGGGCCTGGCGACGCTCGCGTTTGCGCTGATGACGCGCCCGGCGCCCCTGTCCATCGCCCCGTTCTTCATCGAGAACGCGCTGCCGCGGGGCGGTGGAACCAACATCGTGAACGTGATGCTGGTCGACTTTCGCGCCTTCGACACGCTCGGTGAGGTCACCGTCCTCGGCATCGTCGGCGTGACGGTGTACGCGCTGCTGCGGCGCTTCCGTCCGCCGCGCGAGGCGGTCGCGCGCCCGGCACAGCAGCGAGCCGTCATTGAGGCGCGCACCGACCTGATCGAACCCGTGGGGACGGGTGGCGAAACGCCCGGCTACTTGGCCGTGCCGGCGGTCCTGGTTCGGCTCCAGCTGCCAGGTGCGTTGCTGTTCGCGGCTCATCTGTTCCTGCGCGGCCACAACGAGCCCGGCGGTGGGTTCGTCGCCGGGTTGGTGGTCGCGTCCGCGCTCATTGCGCAATACATGGTGAGCGGCACGCGCCGGGTCGAGAGCCGCATGCACCTGGAGCCGGCCCGTCGGATTGCGCTCGGCCTGCTGCTCGCCCTGGCCACCGGGGTCGGGGCGCTCGCGTTTGGTCATCCCTTCCTGACAACGCACACCCTGCACGTCACGCTGCCGCTGTTCGGAGCGACGCACCTCCCGAGCGCGGCATTGTTCGACCTCGGTGTCTTCGCAGTCGTGGTCGGCGCCACGCTGCTGCTGCTGACCGCGCTGGCGCACCAGTCCTTGCGCGCGGCGCGTGGCGGCGGGCCCGTGTCCGCAGCACTGCAAAAGGATGCCTGATGGAAGTCGTGCTCTCGCTGGCGATCGGCGTGCTGACCAGCGCCGGCGTCTGGCTGGTCCTCAGGCCGCGTACCTTCCAGGTCCTGGTCGGATTGACACTGCTGTCGTACGCCGTCAACCTCTTCATCTTCGCGGTTGGCAGCCTGGCGATCGATCGCGAGCCCATCGTGCGCGCAGGGCTCGCGCCGACACTCGAGAACTACACCGATCCAGTGCCACAGGCCCTCGTGCTGACGGCCATCGTGATCGGCTTTGCGACCACCGCGCTGTTCCTCGTGCTCCTGCTCGCACTCCGCGGCCTGTCCGGCAGTGACCATGTCGATGGTGAGGAGGAGCGGGCATGACGGCCCATTGGGTCGCCGTGCCGGTGCTCCTGCCCCTCGGCACGGCCGGACTAATGCTGCTGCTGGGAGAGCGTCGGCGCGCGACGAACGCGGCGATCAACGTGGCGTCCACGTTGGCCGGCTTGACAGTCGCTCTGCGGCTGGCCCTGTGGGCGAACGACCAGGACGCGGCCGCCGCATTCGCGCTCTACCTGCCGGGCAATTGGCCGGTGCCGTTCGGCATCGTGCTGGTGGCCGACCGGCTCTCCGCGCTGATGTGCGTGCTGGCGAGCTGCTCCGCGATCGCGGCGCTGCTGTTCGCGCTCGCGCGCTGGCAACGCGCGGGCGTGTACTTCCACGTGCTGCTGCAGTTGCAGCTCATGGGGCTGAACGGCGCCTTCCTCACGGCTGACCTGTTCAACCTCTTCGTGTTCTTCGAAGTGCTGCTGGCGGCCAGCTACGGGTTGCTGCTGCACGGCGGGGGCAGCGAGCGCGTGCGTACGGGGCTCCACTACGTCGCGATCAACCTCGTCGCATCGCTGCTGTTCCTGATCGGCGTGGCGCTCCTCTACGGCGTTGCCGGCACGCTGAACATGGCCGACCTTGCGCGCAAACTTGCGCAGGTGCCGGAGGGCGACCGCGGACTGCTTCACGCCGGCGCGGCGATTCTGATCACCGCGTTCCTCGCCAAGGCGGCGCTTTGGCCGCTCGCCTTCTGGCTGCCGCCGGCCTATGCCGCCGCCAGTGCTCCGGCGGCCGCGCTGTTCGCCATCCTCTCCAAGGTCGGCGTCTACGCAGTGCTGCGACTGTGGACCCTGTGCTTCCCTGCTGGGGCCAGCGCCACGCCGCCCTTCGGCAGCGGGTTCCTGGTCTGGGGCGGCCTCGCGTCACTCGCCTTCGGAGCGGTCGGCATGCTGGCGTCGCAGCGGCTCGGCCGACTCGCCGGCTACAGCCTCATCGCGTCGTCGGGCACGCTGATCGCGGCGATCGGGCTGCAGGAGCCGGCGCTGGCGGCCGGCGCGCTGTTCTACCTCGTCAGCTCGACCCTCGCCGCAGGCGCCCTCTTCCTGCTCGTCGAGCTGGTTGAGCGCGCACGCCAAGTCGAGGTCGCGCCTCCACTGCTCGACCGCGGCGACCGCCAGTTGCCGTTTTTCATCGATGCCGAGCCGCGGGAAGACGTCAACCTCGACGACGATGAAGAAGCGCTGATCGGCCGCGCCGTGCCCGGCGCGCTCGCGTTCCTGGGCCTTGCCTTTCTCGCCTGCACACTGGTCGTTGCCGGGCTGCCACCGCTATCGGGGTTCGTCGGGAAGCTCGCGATGCTCGAGGCATTGCTCGAGCCTTCGACAGCAGGGGGGGCGGCGCGCTGGACGCTCTTCGCCGCCGTCATCACGTCGGGGCTGCTCGCTGCCATCGCTCTCGTACGTGTGGGCATCAGTCACTTCTGGGCGCCACAGGACCGACCGGCGCCGCGGTTGCGTGTCATCGAAGGGTTGCCGGTCGCGCTGCTGCTGGGCGGCTGCATGCTTCTGGCACTGCGCGGCGAACCGGTGCTGCGCTACTTGCGTGCGACCGCCGACACCCTGCACGAGCCGCAGCGCTACATCGGCGCGGTGCTCGCGGCGGGCACCGTGCCGGTACCGGAAGGAGGGAGACCTTGAAGCGCTGGCTGCCGTCACCCGTGTTGAGCGCCTGTCTCCTCGGTTGCTGGCTGCTGCTGGCCCAGTCGACCAGCCCGGGCCATTGGCTGCTCGCCAGCCTGTTCGCAGTCGCGCTGCCGTTGCTTGCGGCGCCGCTGCGACCGACGCCCGGGCGATTGCGCCGTCCGGTCGTGCTGGCTCGCCTAGTCGGGACCGTCGGCCTCGACGTCGTGCGCTCGGCGCTCGCGGTCGCAGGTGGGGTGCTGCGTGCCGGACGCCGGCCGCCGCGTGGCCGCTTCGTCGTCGTGCCACTCGCGCTGCGCGACCTGCATGCGTTGGCTGCCTTGTCCATGATCACGGCCGTCGTGCCCGGCACGGTCTGGTGCGAGTTGGCGCCCGACCGCAGCGCGCTGCGACTCCACGTGTTCGACCTCGAAGAGGACGATGGCGCCTTCATCACCCACTACAAGCATCGCTACGAGCGTCCGCTGCAGGAGATCTTCGAATGAGCCCTTTGCTGAACCACGCGATCACCGCCACCTTGCTGCTGTACGTGTTGGCGATGGCAATGGGTCTGGCCCGCCTGCTGCGCGGCCCCCGCGCGCAGGACCGAGTGCAGGCGCAGGACTTTCTGTACACGGTTGCGCTGCTGCTGATGCTGGTGCTGGCCATCCGCTACGACAGCGAGATGTACTTCGAGGGGGCGCTCCTCATGGCGCTGTTCGGATTTGTTGGGACGCTGGCGATGGCCAAGTTCCTCCTGCGCGGAGAGGTGATCGAGTGATGGCTCCGTGGACCGAGATTGTCGTCGCAGCGCTGTTGCTGGCGAGTGGCGGCTTCGTGCTGACTGCCGGGATCGGCTTGACGCGGCTCCCGGACTTCTTCCTGCGCATGCACGCGCCGGCGCTGGCGACTACGCTCGGCGCCTGGCTGGTGACGTTGGCGACCATCGTGCACTTCTCGGCGCACGAGGGCGGCCTCGCACTGCGCACCTGGCTGGTCATCATCGCGCTGTCGATCACCGCGCCGGTGTCGGCGATGTTGCTGGCGCGCGCGGCGCTGTTCCGGCACCGACAAGCGGGCGATGACGCGGTGCCGCCGCCGCTACGCGGGGACGTGTAGCACCGTGGCATGTTCCTTGGGCACGCTTTGGTATTCGAAGGGGATGCAATGACCAAGCTGACGCAGATCGTCGCTGCCACCGACCTGTCGGCCGCATCGCGCCACGCGGCGGATCGCGCCGCGAGCCTGGCGCATGCCTGCGATGCGCAGCTGACGCTCACGCATGCGCTCGCCGCGAGTTCTCTCGACGAGCTGCGTAGATGGGCCGACGACACAGCGCCCGCCGACGCCGTCCAGGCCGACGTGCGCGCGCGGCTTCAGACGCTCGTGACTGCTCTGAAGAAGCGCCACGGAGCGCGCGTCAACGAGCGGTTGATCCTGGGCCATCCCGTGCGGGAGATCAGCCGTCTTGCCGAGGAGCTCGACGCCAAGCTGCTCGTCACCGGCACTCGGGGCACGGGCTTCTTTCGCGGCATCGTCATCGGCTCAACCGCCGAGCGCCTCGCCACTCGCACGGCGCGCCCCGTGCTCATGGTGCGCCAGTCGGTGCACGAGCCCTATCGCCGCGCGCTCGTACCGGTCGACTTCTCGCCCTGGAGCCTCGAGGCAGTGCGCCTGGCCGGCCTCGTCGCACCGACCGCAGCCCTGGTGCTGATGCACGCCGTCGAGGTGCCTTTCGAGGGCCGCATGCGCCTAGCCGGCGTGAACGACGGCGCCATCGCGCAATACCGCGACCGCGTGCGCCTCGAGGCCGAGCGGCAACTGCGCCTGCTGGCCGGCCAGGCAGGTCTCGCCCCGGATCGCGCGACGTTCTCGACGCCCTCCGGAGGCGACCCGTGGATGCTGATCGCCCAGGAAGAGCAAGAGCACGACTGCGACCTCATCGTCATCGGCCGCCAGGGCCGCCATGCACTCGAGGAACTGCTGCTCGGAAGCACCACGCGCATGGTGCTCGCCGAGTGCAGCACCGACGTGCTGGTTTCCACCGCCCGCAGAGACTGAGCCCTCGCCGCCCTGCGGCGCCGCCGCGTCAAACTGCGACGTGCGACAGCGCTGGCGCACCAGAGAACGGGCGGTCTTTGTATGTTCTCGGACAGACGCCCGAGCCCCGCAGGTTCATGCTGCAGCCGAAACGATGCAGTCCCGACAACAGCGGCTACATGAAGCATGATTCGCCCGAACTCTATGAGGCCATCGTCGAGCAGATGCCCGACGCGGTCATCGTCGCTGGCCGCGACGGCGTGATCCGCATCTGGAACCGCGGCGCCGAGGCGCTGTTCGGCTTCGCCGCCGAAGAAGCGATCGGCCAGAGCCTCGACCTTGTCATTCCCGAACGCCTGCGCTCCGCGCACTGGAGCGGCTTCGACCGGGCGTTCGAAAGTCGCCGCACGGCGAGCGGGCGGCGCGTGCGAACCACTCGTGCGGTGCACAAGGACGGACGCAGGCTCTATGTCGACCTGAGCTTCGGCCTCGTCGTCGATGCGGCGGGTACCGCGCTCGCGGCGGTCGCCGTCGGGCGGGACTGCACCGAGCGCCACCTCTCCGAGAAGGCGCTGAGGGATCGGCTCGCAGAGCTCGAGAGTCCGACGGAATGACTCATCGCTCCTGGCTTGCTGCCGCACCGGCTCTTGCCGCGTACGCTCCTCGCGCCGCATGACGCATGTCGTCCTGGATGCCTGCATCCGCTGCAAGTACACGGACTGTGTGGAGGTCTGTCCCGTCGACGCGTTTCGCGAAGGCCGGAATATGCTGGTGATCGATCCCGACGACTGCATCGACTGCGGGCTCTGCATACCCGAGTGTCCGGTTGATGCCATCTGCACCGACAGCGACGTGCCGGCCGATGCGCCGCGCTTCATCGCGCTCAACGCGGAGCTCGCTCGCTGGTGGCCCGAGATCACCCGCCGCAAGCCCGCCCTGCCGGATGCCGAAAAGTGGGCACAGCTACGCGACAAGGGCCGCCTGCTCGACGCGCAAGGCGGAGGCAGCACGGCCGAGTGAAGCAGGAGGCCCAGCATGGCACCGGATCCCGAACCGCACGTCGAAACCGCCGCGCGGTCGGGCTCGATGCTTCAGCGCATGCTCGCCGGCATGTCGCTGTTCACGATGGCAATGACGGTCCCCCAGGTCTGGACGGTCTGGGTCGGCGGCCAGTCGTCGGGCGTGTCGGTGTGGTCCTGGAGCGCATATCTCGTCTCGGCGCTGCTCTGGTTCTGGCATGGCCTGCGCCAGGGCGACAAGAACATCTATCTGCCCTGCGTCGGTCGGGCGCTGCTCGACCTCGCGGTCATCGCCGGTGTCTTGCGCAACGGGTGAGCTTGGCCAAGGAGCGGCTGAGAGGTGCGCCGCAGCGGCGCGGCCTGCAGGTTGCGCTCGACGGGAACGAAGCAGCTGATCGGTTCGTCTCACGGAACGACGAGCACGTCGGAGATCGATGAATAGATGACGTGCTGGGCCAGGCTGCCGAGAATGAGCTCGCGGTCGGGCTCACCGGCGTGATGGCCGACGACCACGCAATCCGCAGGAAGGTTGGCGACGTACACCAGGATGGCTCGGGCGGGAACGTCTTCGGCGACATCCGCCACCAGCGGATGCAGGATCGTGGCAGAGAGGCGGTCCGCGAGGTCTCGAAGCCCGGCCTTCGCCGCTTCGTAGCGGCGCTGGTGGCGCGCTCTGAGTTCATCGGGCGCAAGCTCTTGGATCGCAGCCTCGCTGTCCGAAGTTGGATCGAGCGCATACAGCAGGTGGTGGCGCGCCGAGGGGAAGAGGTCGAGTGCGAGCGAAGCCGCGCGAGCAGCACCTGCGCGCAGGTCGGTTGCCACCACCACCCTGGCGTAAGCGTCCGGACCGGCAGCACGCACCGTCAGGACCGGGCGGGTCGGGGCACGGACCACCTTTGCCGCGGTGCTGCCGAGTCCGGAGATCGTGGCGTCGGCTCTGGAGCCAACGACGATGAGAGAGTGCTCCCTTGCGTGGGCCTGCGCGTTGATCACGTGGGCCGGAGAGCCGGATTCGACATGGACAGTGACGTCAATGCCCGCCTGCGCCGCGATCGATCCGGCCAGGTCGCGCAGGCGTCGTCGAATGCGCTCGTCCCGAGCCGTCGAGGCGTCGGCTACGGGACTCTCGGTTTCGAGCGACTGCAGCGCTGCATGACGATCCGGGTCAATCGCATGCACGAGGACGAGCGCCGCGCCATGCGTGGCCGCAAGCTGCACCGCACGCCCGACCGCCGCACCCGAAGCAGGCGAAAAGTCGGTTCCCACCAGGATGCTGCTGACTGCAGACATGACGCACTCCTCGCGCCATGGAGACGCTCGGCCCCATCTTAGACGTCGGTCCTTGTCATTGCGCCTGGCGCTGCAGCCGGCCCGTCACCTCGTGGTTCTTCCGATATCCGACCCACAGGCTGTGGGCGATGCGCCGCGCCAGCTCCTCGGCGCGCCGGCGCGCCAGTGCGCTCGCGAAGACCTGGGTGGATTCGTCAAACAGGCCTAGCCAGCGCTGGAACAGCTCCACGTTCAGGTCGGGCAGCGCCACATGGATCGGCATCGGCAGACCTCGATAGCGTGCGGTCCCCCGAAGCGCCGAAGACCAGAAGTCGACCATCTTCCCAAGATGCAGGTCCCAGTCGTCGACATGGGCCTCGAAGATCGGCCCGAGCAGCGGATCGGCACGCGCGCGTCCGTAGAAGTCGTCGACCAGGCGCCGGACCTCGTCTTCCGTGCAGGACCCGCAGGAAGGCATGGCGGAAAGACTCCTAGGATCAGAAGATCGACTGGAAGTTCGTGGTCTGCATGCGCTCGTCATCCACTCCGCGCACACCGGGCACGTTCTCGGCCGCGACACGGGTCGCGTGCCGGCTTGCCTCGCTTTCGATCAGGCCGCCGAAATGCACGACCCCGTCGCGGACGTCCAGCGTCGCCCAACCGGGCCGCCACCAGCGCTGCGCTTCCAACTCCTCGAGCAATTGCGTGTGAATGGCTGCGTCGGATTGCCGGTGCAGCGTTTCGGATGGCCGGGTCTTGATGGCGATCGTGCGAACGAGGTCGGCCCGGGTAACGATGCCGATCAACCCATTGCGCCGGAGCACTGGAATGCGTCGGATCCGCGGTGACGCAAAAATCGACGCGACCTCCTGGATCGTCGCTGTCTCGGTCACGCCGATGACGCGCCCACTCATCACATGCCGGGCGTACCTGGCATGCGACTTGACGTAGTCGGTCGGAAGGGAGCTGCGACCGGTGAGCCGCGCCCACCACGACTCGCGGGGGCCGCTCTTTTCGGTGCCGATCTCAAAGCGGCGCAGCAGATCCCCTTCATCGATGACGCCGATCACCCGCCCGTGCTCGACGACCGGAACGCCGCTGATGTGACGCTCCGCGAGCAATGCCGCGACGGCACCGACGCGCGCATCGGGAACGACGCAGACGACGGGCGCAGACATGATGTCACTGGCTTTCACGCTCGACTCCTTGCATACCACGCGTGGCCGATCGGCGGGGCATCGTCACGACGGCGCGACCGGCGGATGCACATCGAGCCCACCTGCCGGCTCCTTGATGCCCGCGATCTTCAGCCGTATTCGCTCGATCGCCCGCACCGGTTCCAATCCCTTCGGGCAGACCTCGGCGCAGTTCATGATGGTGCGGCAGCGGAACAACCGATATGGATCGCCGCCCAGGTCGTCGAGCCGTTGCCGCGTGGCGCCGTCGCGGCTGTCGAAGATGAACCGATAAGCCTGGATGAGCCCGGCAGGGCCCACGAACATGTCCGGGTTCCACCAGTACGACGGACACTGGCTGCTGCAACACGCACACAAGATGCACTCGTAGGCTCCGTTCAGCTTGTCGCGCTCCGCTGGAGTCTGCGGGCGCTCCCTCTCGGGTGGCGCCTCGCGGTCAACGAGGTAGGGCGTGACGGAGTGGTACTGCCGGAAGAACTGCGTCATGTCCACGAAGAGGTCGCGGATGATCGGTAAACCCGGCAGCGGGCGGATCACCACCGGCTCGCGCAGTCCGCGCACCGGCGTGATGCAGGCCAAGCCGTTGCGGCCGTTGATGTTCATCGCGTCGGAGCCGCACACGCCTTCTCGGCAGGACCGCCTGAAAGACAGGCTGTTGTCCCTTGCCTTCAGGCGCAGCAACACGTCCAGAAGCATGTGACCGGAGCTGGCGAGTTCGATCTCGTAGTCTTGAAGACGAGGCTGCGAGTCCCGTTCGGGGTCGTAGCGGGAGATCGAGAGCTTCATGGGACTCGTCGGCGGTATGGCGGGGCGCCGTGACGAGTGGATCATGACGCAGCCTCACGCCGGGAATCCGTGCGCCGCCAGAGCGCTGCGTTCACTCCTGGAAGACTGCCAGGCGATCAGCTTCCAGCCGGTTACGCGTGCCCGCCAGACCCGCATGCTGCGATTGCGAAAGACCTGCATGTCGCTCTCGAGGCGAGCATGGCCGTGCATCATGCCGACTAGGATCAACACGTCGCCGTCCACGCGATGGTCGGTCTCGGTCAGCTCGAGATCGGATGCATAGCTGAGCTGGTGCGTACGAACCGACTGGATGTAGCTGGCTCGGTCGTAGAGCTCGCCGCAGTCGGTGATGTAGATGAAGATCGGGTCGAGAAGCCGCAGCCTCGCGTCCGCGTCGCTCTTGCGAATGGCCGCGATGCGAATGCGCTCCAGGGCGCGGACCTGGCGGAGTGCCGCTGCCTCGGGGTTATCGGTCGTCGCCATCGTTCCTCGCTCAGAATGTCCGCCGGGGGTCCTCCCCTTTTAGCGCCGGTGTCTTCGCGGGTCTGTCCCCCAATGGACAGAGACCGTCTTGCGCAGCTGCCCTTCAAGTGCCGAACCGCCGCTCGTTTGCATCATCCGGAACAGACCCACCGATCCAGTAGATCCCCCATGCGCTGCCTCTGGACGCGCATGAGTTGGCAGCATTCTTCGCGCGATTCTCGTTTGCCGAACGACCAGTCGTCGGACTACGGTCGTTCTGAGCGCCGCTCGCTGGCTTGTCTCGCAGACAGGGGGCGTGCCGGGGAGATCGGATCGCTTGCAGGAAACGTTTCCTGGAGCGCCTCGTCGAGCAGCCACTCCTCGTGCCGACCGACCGCTTCCATGTGAGAAGCAACGGCATCGGCCGAACCGGGGGGACCCGCCGAACTGTTCGCAGCAACGTTCTCGTTCACGATGGCGTGACCTTCAGGCAAGGAAGCGACTGATGGACGGCCCGTCGCCTTGATGGAAGCGCCGGACTTCCTGGACCAACTCGAGATCGGCGTGCGTGACACGCGCCAAGACGCGAAGGTACTCCACCCACGAATCGACGAGAAAGGTCTCGACCCAATGCCCGGGTTCGGCGGCATCCTCGAAAACCCCCCAACGGTAGATCCCGTTGCGCTTTCGCGCCTTGCCCAGCCGGTGCACCGCGTCCAGGAACGCGTCCCGGTCAGTCACAGCGATCCGGTAGTCGACGACGACGAGAACCGGGCCGCGCTCGTCGTCTGCAATCGCTGGAAGCAACGGCAGCGGCCAGTACATCGACGGCGTGAGATCAGGGCCGCTCCCGCTCTGCAGTTTCCCTCCTCGCAGCAAGAATGTCGCGAACAGAAGCCCGGACGCGGCCAATCCATGGGCAGACGGCAGGCCAAACACAGCGCCCAACTCGCCCCAAAGCACGCTGCCCAGCGTCATCGCGCCGAAAGAGACCGTCGTGTAGACCGCAAGCCCCCGTCCGCGCACCCACCCCGGCAACGAAGTCTGCGCAGAGACATTGAGAGCACCGCGAGTACCGAAATCCATGACATGCCGGCGATGAAGCCCGCCGCCAACGCGCTCGCGGGCCGCGTTGCAATCGCAAAGACGGTTAGCGCAAGCGCCGTCCCCATCGAGCCAACGGCGACGACGCCATTCGGTGCGAGGCGTGCCTTGAGGCGCGGCAGGAAGAGGGCGCCGACAATCGCACCGACGCCGATCGAGCCGAGCAACAACCCGTAGGTACCTGCGCCGCCTGCGACCTGCTCGCGCGCGAGCAAGGGCAAGAGCGCCCAGTACGCGCTGGCGAACACGAAGAACCCACCGGCGCGCACGAGCGTCGCGCGCAATGGCATGTTGTAGCGTGCATGGCGCAGGCCGATCAGGATCGCGTTGCCGAAGCTTTCGGCCGGCAGATGCTTTCGGCCATCCGGCGCGGGCCGCCACCACCAGAGCGCCGCCACGCAGGCGAGGTTGCACGCCGCATTGACGCTGAACGGAGCCGCCATGCTCCAGCTGCCGATGATCGCACCAGCCAATGCTGGACCGACGGCACGGCTGATGTTGACGCTGACGCTGATCAACCCGACGGCAGGCGCGAGAGCGTGCTTCGTCTCGACGATCTGCGGAACGATCGCCTGCCAGGTCGGCGAGATCGACGCTGCCGCGGCACTGGACAGGAAGATGAAGCCCACGAGGACCATCGGTGTCACGAAGTTCGCGCCCACCAGGAACGAGAAGCCGACCGTGAGCGCCGTGATCAGCATCTCCATCGTCAGAAGGAGCCGGCGCCGGTCGAGCAGGTCGGCGAGGACGCCGGCGGGCAAGCCGAGCAAGAACATCGGCAAGGCGCCCGCGACCTGGACGAGCGCGACGACGCGCGCGTCGGGCGCGAGAGTCGTCATGAGCCACCCCGCTGCGGCGTTCTGCATCCAGATGCCGATGTTGGACACCAACGTCGCTGTCCAGATGACGGCGAAGATGCGGTGGCGAAACGGGCTAAGCGCCGAACCCTTGGCGTCGGCCGGTGCCGGCGCAGCGGCGTCGATCATGCGGGGATGCAGCCGAGGGCTTGCTGGTGCTGGTGTTCATGAATGCTCCTGGAGACTGGGGCGTGTCACGTCAGGCACATTCGAGTGGACGATCGTGAGCGTGAACGGCACGATTTGCAAGAACAGCTGCCGAGTTCCTTCTGTCAGAGCAACCATTCGATCGGCAGCAACGACAGGATCGACACGCCGAGCCGGCGCCAGAAGGTCGTTCCGGGCTCGATGTCGTGGACCACATCCCGGCCGGCGACGTTCTCGACCCACTGGAGCTCCCCTCGATCGCTCAACCGGACGCGATACGCGTTGCCGGCGAGAATCGGTTGGAGCGCCTGGATCATCGACCGCGCGAGCGCGGGCGAGTCGATGGCGAATCCCATTTCGGTGTTCAGGTGCGCCGAACGCGGATCGAAGTTGAACGAGCCGATGAACACCCGTTCACCGTCCACCGTGAACGCCTTCGTGTGCAGGCTCGACCCGGAGCTGCCGGGCGTCGTCGACGCTTCGGAGCCGCCCGCCCCCACCGGTCGGCGCTCGCCGGATGAGGGTGCATCGACTCCCCGCTTCAACTCGTAGAGGGCGATGCCGGCGCGCAGGAGTGCAACGCGGCGCTTTGCATACCCGGCGTGGACCGCAGGGACGTCGGTGGCCTCGAGCGAGTTGGTCAGTACCGTGACCTCGACACCGTTTGCAGTCATGGCTGCCAAGTCCTCGACCCTTCTTGCGCCGGGAACGAAGTACGGCGATGCCAGGATGAACTCGGAACGCGGTTCGGCGATCATGCGCTCCAGCCGGTTCCACAACAACTCGCTGTCGGCAGCCTTGCCCAGAACCTTGCCCGGATCGTCACTCAGCAGCTGCACAGAGGTCCAGTCGAGCACCAGCCGATGCCCCATCAGGTCCTCGACGAATCTCGATGCCGCGAGACCCTGCTGGTAGCGCTGGGCCACCGGATCCTGTCGCTGTGATTGCAGCCGCAAGTCGAGTGCCTGCTCCGACTCGGGCGTCGGCGCTGGCAGCAGCAGGTCGGCGGGATAGGACGAAGCGCTGTTCCAGTAACGATCGAAGTCCTCGGAGACCTCGGTCACGATCGGCCCGATGGCGAGGACATCGAGGTCGAAGAAGCGCATGTCGCTGTCGGCGCCGAAGTACTCATCACCGACATTGCGGCCGCCGACGATGGTCGCCTGGTTGTCCGCCGTGAACGATTTGTTGTGCATGCGCCGGTTCAGCCGCGCGAAGTCGGTGACGAAGCCGAGCGCGCGAGCGCCGCGCGAAGCAAACGGATTGAAGAGCCGGACCTCGACGTTCGGCAACGCAGCGAACGCGGCGAGCGTGCTGTCGAGGCCACTCGTGCCGTTGTCGTCGAGCAGCATGCGTACGCGGACCCCGCGTGCCGCGGCGCGGCGCAAGGCGTCGAGCAGCAACGTGCCGGACATATCGGCTTGCCAGATGTAGTACTGCAGGTCGAGTGCGCGTTCGGCCGCGTCGGCAAGCAGCGCGCGGGCGGCGAACGCGTCGCCGCCGACCCGCAGTGCGAGCACGCCCGAGCGACCCGGGTGGAGTTCCACGAGCGGTGCGGTCGCGCGGCCGAGGCGGGTGTCGGCAGTGTTGCGCAACATCATCGAAGGAGTCCGGGACTCGAGCGACGGCAGAGCGGCACATCCTTGCACCAGCACGACCACCAGCAGGCCGAGCAACAGGGCGAGGCGACCGCGCCACCGGCCGAGTGCCCGGGCGGGTCGCGAATGAAAGCATCGCTGCGACCGTCGACCCGCAATCGTCAGTTGCCACTTCATCGTCGAGCGGAATCGATCGGCCAGTTCGTGGGTGCCCACGGAGGAAGCACAAGCCCTGCCGCCGCGGGGGGACGTGCAACCGTACGCGACTGCATTCGGCCGTCGGCACAGTTTCGTCCGGCGGGCCGGCGACGCCAACCTCTACGCAGGTGGAATTCCTCACGGCTGCCGTGAAGGCGCAATTTCGGAATCACACTGTTTCCTTATGCGATCGCGTTGTTCGTGACCTCCAGGGGCATGCTGGTGCCGCAACGACCGGCGCCACGCATATCGGCAACGCGAGCACGGCCTTTCAGGTCGCGCGCCGAAGAGCACCCTACAATCCAACCGTGATCTCCAGTACCCACTGCTCCCTTCAGCCGCGGCCGGTTTCCACCGCGCCGCGCCGGCCGGCGCGCATGCAAGCGACGGTCACCATGCAGCGGTGGCCGTCCGGCGAGCTGCGACTCCTCGCGCTTTCCTGAGCCCGGCGATCTCATCCCTTCCCGCGCAACTCCTGATCGCCGGGCCTCTGCCCGCGCAATGCGTGGCCTGCAGCTGCAGCCTCGATCACGACAGGAATGCAAATGGAAATCGATGAACGGTGCGACCGCATCCTCACGGAGCTTGATCACGCCCGGATCACGAGGCTGACACGCGGTCTCGGCGAGCCGCTGCGTTCGGCGGACGATCCTCTCGAGCTGGCTCTTCACGATGCGACGCTGGTTTCGCCGCGGTCCGTGGAAGGCGACATCGTAACGATGTATTCGCAGGTCTTGCTGAGGGACCTCGCCACGTCGCAACTCTACAAGCTCACGCTGTGCTACCCAAGCGACGCGGAGCCGGAGTCAGGCTTCGTCTCGGTCCTGTCGCCCGTGGGCGCCAGCCTTCTCGGCCTTCGCGTGGGCTCGGAGGCGACGTGGACGACGCCGCATGGCGAACAGCGAGCTGCGAGGGTGGAGGCGTTGCTCTTCCAGCCTGAAGCGAGCGGCGACTACTCACTCTAGTTGGCGGGTGGCCTCCGGCGTACGCGCCGGCATCTTCACACGCACGGTTCCCTTCGCCGGTCTCGGCGACAGGCGACAGGCGTCCGTGCGACCTCGAAAGGGCGAGTCCGATCGCCTTCTGGGAGAGTACCGTGACACGGTTCAAGTCCATTCTCGCGTTGGCTGACTTTTCACCGAAGTCGGACAACGCCGTCCGGCGCGCTGCCTTGCTGGCACGGCAGCACCGCGCCACCCTTCACCTGCTTCATGTGGTCGAGCCGGCACCTCTGGTCGATGTCGCTTCATGGCCCACGAAACGACCCGATGCGGAGATCCGTGCCGCCCGAGCTCACCGATCGCTCGCCACGCTGGCCACGAGGATCTCCAAGGAGCTTCGCGTCACCGTGAGGCATGGGGTCCGCACGGGCGACGCCTTGGCCGAGATCCGAGACCTCGCCCGGTCGATGGATCTCGTGGTCATCGGCGCCAAGCGCACGAACCCGCTGCGCGAATTCGTGTTGGGGACGCCGACCGAGCGATTGCTGCGGATCCTGGAGCGGCCGATCCTGGTGGTGAAGCTTCCGGCCGACACCGACTACGCCAGGGCACTGGTGCCGATGGGACTCAGCCCCGATTCCGACATCATCCTGCAAATGACGGCCAATGCCCTTTCCGGGGCAGCCCTTCGCATGTGCCAAGCGCCATCCGACCCTGCAGAAGAAAACGGGGTGACGGGCGACCACGCATCACCGATCCTCGAGCAGCAATCGGCGCTGGGCAGTGAGCTCATCGTCATTGCCAAGGACGGCCACTCGGTCATCAGTGATTTTCTCTTGGGAACGGTCGCCCAGCGTCTCATCGCTGGCGCAAGTTGCGACGTGATGGTCCTGCCGAGAACGGCAATCGACGGCTTCATGGTGACGACGTCTCACGAACAGAAGCACTCCCCAATGAACAGGCGTCGAGAAGTCGCCACCGCACCTTCGACCGCGGCGGCCGCGTCCGCAAGGGGCCGGGCTCGAACAGGGCTGAGCCAATGACGCCTCGCCCTCGCTTCACGGTCGCAAAGGCGGCGCTCAGCACTGTGGACGAGGGCGCTTAATGCCGGCCGGGCTCGGCAACAAGCCCGGCCTCCAAGCCGTCAGGGTCGGCGAACACGCCGGCTCTGCCGCTTGCTGCACGAGGGCCCCACGCACAACACGGGCTCGCTCGCCACGACAGGGTCGTCGGGAGATGGTGCCGCGACCCCTTTCATGCTCCGAATCTACTCCCTGGAGAGAAGACCTTCGCCCAAGAGGACGCTTCTCAGCACGACGGCGTCGTTGTGCAGTTCGTCGCGCGCCGCATACACGATCGTGACCCGACCTTTGCGCGCCATGTCCCGCACTCGCTTGATCAGGTCGAGATGCAAGCTGAGCTCCGCTGCATAGCGCTGTTGAAACTCCGGCCAACGAGCCGGGTCGTGCCCGAACCATCTTCTCAATGCGGTACTGGGTGCGAGATCCCGCGCCCATAGAGCCACTGCCGCAGCCTCCTTCCGAATGCCGCGCGGCCACAGCCGGTCTACCAATATGCGCTTGCCGTCGTCGCTCGCGGGCGGCTCGTAGACCCGTTTGAGGCGAATGTCGTAGGCCTTGGCCTCGCGGGTCATCGTCCCCATCCGACACCGTCCGTGCAACTGTGGCGTCGCCCATCCACCTTGAGGTCGGAATGAAGTATCACCATGCGTCTCCGCTCATGTCTTGCGGCTGCGGAAACGAACGGCGTTTCCGCTATAGCGGAGAGCGTAGAGCGGGCTATTGCCCGGGGGAAGTGCATAAGCGCGCATCACAGTGTTTCGAATCGGGCCACGAGCGGGTCCGATGCGACCCATGCAGAAGGCTCGCCGCGATCGCCGATGAGCATTCCCCCGCGCCCCGCAAGCGGCCGGCGCGAGCCCTACAACCGGAACCCCAGCCCCCGCAACTGCTCCTGCACGGCCCGCTCCGCGAGCAGCCTGGGGAATGCGCGCACGGCCGGCCGCTCGAGGCTCGCCTTGGGCACGATGAAGTCGTAGCGCTCTTCCTGGAGCGGGATGAAACCCAACCCGTACTGGCGCGCCACCGTGTCGATCGCGACGCCCCAGTCGGCGCGGCCCTGCTGCACGGTGGCGGCGACGGCGTTGTGCGACTTCGTCTGCACACCCCAGCCCGGCGGGCGGCGCGTGCCGAGCAGGCGGTCGATGAGCACGCGCGTGCCGCTGCCGGCGTTGCGGTTGACCATCGTGCACTCGCCATCGGCCAGGGCTGCAGCGACGGCGTCGGGCACGCCCTTGCCCTCGAAGCGCGCGTCGCCGGCGCGAAACACGATGCCCTGCATGCGGCCGTAGCCCGGCAGCAGCGCCAGCCGCTCGCCGACCAGGTGCTCGTTGTAGCGGCCCGTGGCCGGGTCCATCAGGTGCACGCTCGCGATGTCGCATTCGCCGCGCGCCGCGGCCTTCGCGCCGCCCATGCTCCCCACGTACAGCACCTTGGGGCGCACGCCTTCGCGGATGAGCCGCCCCACGAGCGCATCGAGCCCGACGCAGTGGCTGCCGATGACGACGAGGTCGGCCGGCTCGAGGCTCTTCGAGAGCAGCTGCACCTCCACTTCGCTGCCGGCCTCGAGGATCTCGGTGTGCTGGTCGATGGTGATGAAGCCGTCGGCACCGCTGAACGTCGTCACCGAGCCCGAGCCCTTGCCCATGGGATAGGCGCTCAGCCGGTCGCCGCTCTGCACCAGGCCGACCAGCAGGTACTCGGTGCGCCCGCGCTCCGAGTTGACGCGCATCGGCAGCGTCGCGGTCACCACCTGGCGCCGCTCCGGCGGCAGGCCGGCGAACGCACGGATCACCGGTGCGACGAACTCGTGGAACGTGAAGATCGCCGAGGTCGGAAAGCCCGGCAGGATCACGACCGGCTTGCCGTGGCTCACGGCGAGGCAGATCGGCTTGCCGGGCTTGAGCGCGACGCCGTGCGCGACGATGCCCGGATCGCCCAGCCGGCTCGCGACGCGGTACGAGAGGTCGCCGGCGCCCTTGGAGGTACCGCCAGAAAGCAGCACCACGTCGTGCTTGAGCGCCTTGCCCATGGCGGCGGCGAGGGCCTGCTCGTCGTCGCGCACGACGCCCAGGTGCACGGGCTCTCCGCCCAGCTCGATCACCGCGGCGCCGATGATCGCGGCGTTGGAGTCGTAGATCGCGCCCAGCGGCAAGGGCGAGCCCGGCGGCACGATCTCGTCGCCCGTCGACAGGATGGCCACGCGCGGCCGCCGGCACACGCCTACGCGATCGATGCCGATCGCCGCCAGCACGCCGATCTCGCGCGACGTCAGCACCTGGCCGGCGCGCAGCACGGTCTCGCCGCGCGCGATGTCGGTGCCGGCGTAGCTCACGTTCTCGCCGGCGCTGACCGAGCGGCGGATCTCCACCGTGCGCGGGCCGTCGCTGGCGAGGCCGACCTCGGTGTGCTCGACCTTGACGACGGCATCCGCGCCGCGGGGCAGCATCGCGCCGGTGGCGATCACGGTGGCGACGCCCGCACCCACCACCTGCTTCGGCACCATGCCCGGTGTCAGCACCTCGGAGTTCGGCGCGACCTGGCGCACCTCCTCCTCGCCGGCGCCGAACGTGTCGCTCGACTGCACCGCGAAGCCGTCGACGTTCGACCGGTCGAAGGCCGGCACGTCGACCCCCGCGATCACGTCGTCGGTGAGCACCCGGTTCAATGCCTCGGCGAGCGCCACGGTCTCGTGACCCAGCGGCTCGAGCCGGAGATGCCGGCGGAAGCGCTCGGTGGCTTCGTCGCGCGTGATGACGGTGAGGAACTGGGTCTGCCGGCCGGCGGGCGCAAGCGTCAACGCCTCGAGGCTTAGCATCCGAAGTCCTCAGTCCAAGTGCCGCCGGGCCGCGCTGACGGCTACTTCTTGCGCGTACCGGCCAGCTCTGCCGAGGTGGCGCTCGTGCTGGGCGGCGAGGTTGCCTTTGCGGGCGGCGAATGCGCCTCGGAGGCTTCGAGTGGCCTGGCCGTGATCGGCGCTGGCCCCGGGTCTGCGCACGTTGGCGTCAGAGACTCCGCAGGCGCATCCTTCACGCTCGCGTGGTATTGCTTCGCGAGACGATCCTCGATCTGGCACACCTTGTACGCATTGAGCTTAGCGGACCAGGCGGCCTTCGCCGCGTCTTGCGCGGCCTTGGCCTTCGCTTCGTCGCTCGGCGCCGGCAGCTTGGCCACCGTGGGGCCCGCCACGACGATGGCCGCCAGGGTGGCGAGTGTTGAAGAGCGCATGGCAGTCCTCCCGCTGTTGTTCAGGCCGCCGGCTGATCGCCACGCAGCGGCGGCGCGCTGCGCTGCGCAGGGATCTTGCCGGCCCTGATGTCTTCGTACCAGTAGCGATGGTGCTCGGCAGCCCAGCCCTCGTCGACATAGCCGGTCTTCATCGCGCGGTAGGCGCCGCGCATGCCGATGGTGCCGATGTAGATGTGGCCGAGGAAGACGGCGATGAACAGCACTGCGGAGATCGAGTGCACCATGTGCGCGATCTGCATGTCGCCGCGCAGGTAGGTCAGGCCGGGAAGAACCTTGTCGAGCACCAGCCCGGAGCTGACGACGAAGATGCCGAGCAGGAAGACTCCGATCCAGAAGACGAGCTTCTCTCCCGCGTTGAAGCGTCCCGACGGCGGCTCGTGGCCGCCGAACAGGCCGCCCCCCTTGCGCAGCCAGTCGAGGTCGCCACGCTCGAGAAAGTTGTCGCGTAAGAAGGCGATGAAGATGATCAACAGCGACACCGCGAACAGCGGCCCGGCGAAGTTGTGCGAGGTCTTCAGCGCATACGTGAGCCAGCCGAACAGCGAGGGCCCGAGTACCGGCGGGAGGAAGAACTGTCCGAACGCCATCACGATGCCGGAAATCGCCAGCACCACGAAGCCGGCGGCGTTCGTCCAGTGCGCGGCGCGCTCGAAATAGGTGAAGCGCTCGATGGCGCGAGTGGTCCCGTTATCGTGGCTGCCGATCGGACCTTTGGCGAAGTGATACAGCGCCAGCGCGACCAGCACGATGATCACGAGCGCGCCGCCGTAGGGAACGATCCAGTCGTTGCGCGCTTGGCGCCAAGCTTCGCCGGCAGTCGTGAAACTCGAACCCGGGTACTGAGTGAAGGCCTGGATCAGGACGCCGTGCTCGGGGCCTGGCAGCGCGATGACGCCGGACTGATTGCCGGAGTTGCGCACGCCGCGCCAGAACGGCGCGTTATTGCCTGGCTGGCTGATGGCGCGCTCTGCATTGGTGTCGTTTGGTTGCGCCCGAGCAACCCCGCTGGCCGTCTGCAGTGCCTCGTCGGCGGCCTGCGGCTGTGCCGTGCTGCCCTGCCCGAGCGCCCAGCCATGGAGGGTCAGCATGGCGGCGATGGCAAGCAGCCAGCTTCGAATCATCGGTCGCATCGCCAGTCCCCTCGTCAGCGCGGCGCGTAGTCGTTCTGCATCTGCGTGCGGCGCCGCAGATGGTCATCCCAGCTCGCGCGGTCGCCCACGGTCCAGCCGGGAGCGATGGACGGATGGTCGATGCTGATGTCCCAGGCATTGGTGTCGGCGTGCCCGGAGCTGCTCACCCCGATCGTTTGCGCGCGGTCGCCGCAAGCGCCCAGGCCGGCGACGGCCATCACGAAGACGACCCGCTGCCAGCGCTTCACGACTTCTTCCCTGTTGCCGACGAGGTCGGGGTGCCGCTCTTCGGCTTGCCGTACGCCGTGCCCCAGCCCCAAACTTCGCTGCCCTTGCCCCGATGGAGCACGCGCATGCGCAGGATGTCGGCGATCACGTCCCCGTCGCCGCCGAGCAGCGCCTTGGTCGAGCACATCTCGGCGCACGCCGGCAACTTGCCTTCCGACAAACGGTTGCGCCCGTACTTGGCGTTCTCCGCCTCGCTGCCGTTGGCCTCCGGGCCGCCCGCGCAGAAGGTGCACTTGTCCATCTTGCCGCGCAGGCCGAAGGTGCCGTTGCTCGGGAACTGCGGTGCGCCGAACGGGCAGGCGTACGAGCAATAGCCGCAGCCGATGCACACGTCCTTGTCGTGCAGCACCACACCCTCATCGGTGCGGTAGAAGCAATCGACGGGGCAGACCGCCATGCACGGTGCGTCGGAGCAGTGCATGCATGCGACGGAGATGCTCCGCTCGCCGGGGATGCCGTCGTTGAGGGTGACGACGCGCCGGCGGTTCACGCCCCAAGGCACGTCGTGCTCGGCCTTGCACGCGGTGACGCAGCCGTTGCATTCGATGCAGCGCTCCGCGTCGCAGATGAATTTCATTCGGGCCATGGCGTCTCTCCCTATGCCGCGCGATCGATCTGGCAGACCGTGGTCTTGGTCTCCTGCATCATCGTCACGGCGTCGTAGCCGTAGGTGGTGGCGGTGTTGGCTGCTTCGCCGCGGACGATGGGGTGCGCACCTTCCGGGTAGTAGGGGAGCATCTCGACGCCCTGCCAGTGACCCGAGAAGTGGAACGGCATCCAGACGGTGCCGCGGTCGACGCGCTCGGTGACGAGCGCATGCACCTTCAGCTGCGCGCCAGAGGGCGTCCTCACCCAGACCCATTCGCCATTGCGGATTCCACGGTCGTTCGCCGCCGCCGGGTTGATCTCGACGAACATTTCCTGCTGCAGCTCCGCGAGCCACGGGTTGGAACGGGTTTCCTCGCCGCCGCCTTCGTACTCGGTCAGACGCCCCGAGCTCAAGATCAGCGGGAAGGTCTTGCCAATGTCGTGGTTCTTCTGCTGCAGGCTCTTGAACAGCGTGGGCAGGCGCCAGAAGGCCTTCTTGTCGTCGTACGTCGGGTACTTGTCGACCAGGTCGGGGCGCGGCGAGTAGATCGGCTCACGGTGCTGCGGCACCGGATCGGGGAAGTTCCAGACCACTGCGCGCGCCTTCGCGTTGCCCCACGGGTGGCAGCCGCGCGCCATGACGACCCGCTGGATGCCGCCTGAAAGATCGGTCTTCCAGTTCTTGCCCTCGGCGGCCGCCTTCTCGGCGTCGGTCAGGTCGTTCCACCAGCCGAGCTTCTTCAGAAAGAGGTGGTCGAACTCGGGATAGCCGGTCGTGATCGGCGAGCCCTTCGAATGCGATCCGTCCTCGGCGAGCAGGCTGACGCCGTCGCGCTCGACGCCGAAGTTGGCGCGGAAGTTGCCGCCGCCTTCCATCATCGACTTCGACGTGTCGTACAGGTTCGGGGAGCCGGGATGCTTGATCTCGGGCGTGCCGTAGCACGGCCAGGGCAGGCCGAAGTAGTCGCCGTCGAGCTTGTAGCCGGTTTCCTTGTCGACACCGCCCTTCGCGAGCAAGGTGTTGACGTCAAAGACGTGCATGTTGCGCATGTGCGCCTTCAGGCGCTCGGGCGACTGGCCGGTGTAGCCGATGGTCCAGTTGCTGCGATTGACCTCGCGCAGGAGCGCTTCGGGCTCCGGCTCCATCATGCCGCCCTTGGCCGCGACGAGCTTGTTGCTCTTGACCAGCTCCTTGCCGAAGCCGAGCTTCTCGGCCAGCTGGTAGGCGATCATCTGGTCGGTGCGTGATTCGAACAGCGGCTCGATCACCTTCTCGCGCCATTGCAGCGATCGGTTCGATGCCGTCACCGAACCGGATGTCTCCAGCTGCGTCGAGGCGGGCAGCAGATAGACCGCGCGATTGGCATTCGCGTCTTCGGGCTTGCCCGGCATAGCCGCCATCGCTGCCGTCGCCGATGGATATGGGTCGATGACGACGAGCAGGTCGAGCTTGTCCATCGCCTTCTTCATCTCGAGGCCGCGGCTCTGCGAGTTCGGCGAATGACCCCAGAAGATCAGTCCGCGCAGGTTGCTGTCCTGGTCGATCAGTTCATTCTTCTCGAGCACGCCGTCGATCCAGCGCGAGACCGTCATGCCGGGCTTGGTCATCATGCCGGGCGCGTATTGCTGCTTGATCCACTCGTAGTCGACGCCCCAGACTGCGGCGTAATGCTTCCACGCCCCCTCGGAGAGACCGTAGTAGCCCGGCAACGAGTCGGGGTTCGGGCCGATGTCTGTTGCACCCTGCACGTTATCGTGGCCGCGGAAAATGTTCGCACCGCCCCCGCTCCTGCCGATGTTGCCGAGCGCGAGCTGGAAGATGCAGGACGCGCGCACCATCGCACTGCCGATCGAGTGCTGAGTCTGGCCCATGCTCCATACGAGTGTGCTCGGGCGGTTCTCGGCCATCGTCTTGGCGGCCAGATAGCAGGTCGCCTCATCGACGCCGCAGGCCTCCAACACCTTGTCGGGGCTCCACTTGGCGAGCACGTCCTCACGTATCTTGTCCATGCCGTAGACGCGATCGTGGATGTACTGCTTGTCTTCCCAACCGTTCTTGAAGATGTGGTACAGCATGCCGAAGAGCAGCGGGATGTCGCCCCCGGACCGGAAGCGAATGTACTGATCGGCCTTGGCCGCGGTGCGCGTAAAGCGCGGATCTGCGACGATCATCTTGCAGCCGGTTTCCTTCGCATGCAGCATGTGCAGCAGTGACACCGGGTGCGCCTCAGCGGCGTTCGAGCCGATGTAGAAGGCCGCCTTCGAGTTGCGCATGTCGTTCATCGAATTCGTCATCGCGCCGTAACCCCAGGTGTTCGCGACCCCGGCAACCGTGGTCGAGTGGCAAATGCGCGCCTGGTGGTCGCAGTTGTTGCTGCCCCACAGACTGATCCATTTGCGCAGCAGGTAGGACTGCTCGTTGCTGTGCTTTGAAGAGCCGACGAGGAACACCGAATCGGGGCCGCTCTGCTTCTTCAGCTCGAGCAGCTTCGCGCTGACCTCGTTCAAGGCCTGGTCCCACCCGATGCGTTGGTACTTGCCGTTGACCAGCTTCATCGGATACTTGAGGCGATAGTCGCCGTGCCCGTGGTCGCGGATGGCGGCGCCCTTCGCGCAGTGCGCGCCCATGTTGATCGGCGAGTCGAACACCGGCTCCTGGCGCGTCCAGACGCCGTTCTCGACCACCGCATCGATCGCGCAACCGACCGCGCAGTGCGTGCACACGGTGCGCCGGACGACCGCCTTGGGAGCGGTCGCAGCGGGCGCGTCGGCCGCCTGGGCCTTGCGCACCAGCGTCAGCTGCGAACTTGCCAGGCCAACGCCAACGCCGAGACCGGAGCGACGCAGAAAGGCCCGCCGATCCATGGTCGGGATCGCGCGCTGCACGCCGCGGCCGAGGCTGGCGACCAGAGACGACGACGAGGCAGACCCTCGCTCTGACGACCTCCGCGTGAGCAACATGATGACTCCCTTCGTGAAATGAGCCGTTTGAGCTCAGGACTTCGCCGTTTCGTAGTAGCGCAACACGTGCGGCGTCACCTGGTAGCCCACCTCCTTAGCAGGCGGCGTCTTTGCGGCAACTGCAACCGGCCCCCCCGCCGCACCGCCGCGGAGGGCTTGCATGGCGACGACGGTCAGGCCGGCGGCCCCGGCGCCGACGATCACGCCGCGTCGGTCGACCGTGCTGCCGATGGCATCGGCGGCGGTGGAGCGTGCGGATGGGCCGTATTTCATGACTTACTCCTCGTGGGCTTCTATCGCGCGCACTTGCCAACGGTCGGCCAGCCGCGCGGTGCTGCAGAGCATGGACTCAAGCAATTTGGCGCGTATGTCCCCTAGCAGACATACGCGCCGATTGCGCGCGCATCCGTTGGGACGCTCCCCGCATTCGAGAGAAGTTGGTGGCAAAGAGCGCAAGCGCCGACTGGGACTTTTGGCAAGCGCGGCGGCAGAGCAGGCTCGAGACTTCGTCCCCGCAGCGGCTGCGGGACGCTCTGCGTCGAGCAGATCGAGCCCTTGTACTTCGATGGTCCGCAAGACCACCATGGGCGCGCGCCGCGCGCAGCCGGCTCGGCCGACATCGAGATCGAACTACTGGCCGCCGCCGGCTCACGGCCGTGAACCGGCCGGCGCGAGCTGCCCCGATTCGTTCAAGCGTCGCGTTTCCGCCTTGACCGGCGCTCTTGCCTTGTTCGAATTGGCCGCCTTCGGCTCTCTTTCAGGGCCGAGTGAACCGGCAGGCGCGAGCTCTCCCGCCTTGTTCGCGGCTCGGGTCTGATCCTTGACTTCGGCTCATGACGGAGATGATGCCGAGTCCTGTGCGTGGACCGGTTGCAGCACCAGCGTGCATGCCGCTGCAGCCAGTGCAGTGATGGTGATCGATCTCATGGTGCGTCCGCGTTTGCGGGGAAGGGTTGACAAGTGTCATGGTGAGCGGGTCGTCCGGGGTTGTCGGTACGCTACCGGACAAGCCTGCCCGGCGGAGCGCGACTACACCAGCGTTGGTGGCGTCCGCGGCGTTGGGACGTGACCGTCGCCGACGAAGCGTTGCACATCCGGGGCACGCGAATCGCCGGAGGAGAAGACCGTGGCGCCTGGGGCAGCGGAGAACAGCCCGGCGTCAGCCTTGCTCAGTGCGACTTCGGACAGACGGGATCAACGGCGCATTGCAGACTCAACGCCCGCAACTTCGAAGGAGCCGGCAATGAGATCAGACAGCGCACTGGAGCATGACGCTCGAATAGAGCTTGTGCGCGAGCCCGGTGTCGATGCCGAAAGCATCGAAGTTCGGGTTCAAGAAGGAGTGGCCGTCCTGACCGGCAACGTTCGCTGCGAAGCCGAGTCGTGGAGTGCTGCCGATGCTGTTCGCCGCGTGCCGGGCGTCCGAGGCGTGCTCAACGAGACGATGATCATCCGGGAGATGTCAGTCCTTCCTGCCGGCGCCGATGGCGATGTCGCGCGCCCGTGGTTTCCCTGGAGGTGAAACAACCGAAAGGGGAAATCAGGCGGCCCGAACGACAGCGTCGTTCGCTCGGTGCAGCATCTGCGAGATGAGCCCATGAGCGACTGCTGCCCAGCCATTGACGGCCGACGACGCTAACCTATCGTCATATCGACTCGTTTGGTGGTCATCGTGCTCGGCTTTGCTGCGGGCCTGGAGACAAGGTCGCTGGCCAGTCGAACGACCCGCATCAGGCCGCGAGCACCCGCTTAGCGCGAGCGACGACGCCGTCGACCGTGAAGCCGTAGGGGAACTGCTCGCAGCGTCCGCCGAAGTGGGCGAAGGCCGCCTTGTGCGCAGCCAGCAGACTGTGCATGCGCTCGCGCAGGAATCCGAGTGCAAACCCTCTCCGGCTGTAGCCTAGCGTCATCACGAAGACGTGGATCTCGGTGGGCGCGCCACTCAGCCGCCCGATGATCTGCCCCCAGTCGCATTGCGCCTGCTCGTCGGGTCCCGTCTCCAAAGCGGGATTGCGTCAGCGCAGACGTCGAGGCCGCCTGCGCAGCGGAGGAGACGCGCATCTACGCTGTCGTGCCTGCGTCCGAAGGCGCGCGTCTTCATGTCCTCAGCGAGTTCTGGCAACAACACTTCGGCCCGACCCGCATTGGGATGAGACGGGCGCTCAGAAGAGCCTGCCGGCCGCCTGAGGGAGCACTACTCGACGGGCGCCGCGTGTCCCCAGCGGAAACGATGAGGTTCAGCCGGCAGGACTACTCGATGCAGCAGCTCGCACCTACGATCTTTGCCGGCATCGAGGAGAAACGCATGCTCGTGGCGCATCGGAAGTCCGGCAACGACCTGTTGAACGTCTTGCCCGACGAGGCTTGGCAGCGGCTCGTCCCTCACCTGGACCCGACGGTCCTGACACTGGGACAGGTGGTGGTGGGCGCGGGCGCATCCGTGCGCGACGTCTACTTTCCAACCACCGCCATCGTCTCGCTGCTCTACGTCATGGCAAGCGGCCATACGACCGAGGTCGCCTCCGTCGGTCGCGAAGGGATTGCCGGCATGACGGCGTGCCTCGGTGGCACGCGCTCGATCCATCAGGCGAACGTACAGAACGCCGGTCACGCCTATCGGATGTCGGCGAGGGCGTTCAAGGCCGAGTTCGACGGCGGTGGTGCGTTCACGCAAGGCGTGCTGCGTTATGCCGAGCTCTTCATCGGCCAGCTTGCCCGGACGGCCGCGTGCAACCGCCACGGGACACTCGAGCAGCGCCTTTGCCGTTGGCTCCTGTTGAATTTCGAGCGCGTTGCCGACAGCGAGCTGACCATCACCCACGAGCAGATCGCCCAGGCCCTCGGCGTCAAGCGGGAGGGCGTTACCGAGGCGGCCGGGCGTTTACGGCGCGATGGCGCCATCGATTACCGGCGCGGCCGTCTCAGAGCGCTGGACCGAACCGTGCTCGAAGAGAGGGTCTGCGAATGCTATGTTCGCACGAGGCCGGTCGAGATGCCTCGCGAACGAGGTGGCGCTGTCCACGAGCCGTCACCGCTGCCGAGCCACAGCAACGGGAGGCCACCGCTGCTGCTCGCGGGCCGGCGGGACGAGGCCACGGCTCTCGAGGCCGCTCACCATGAAGCATGAGAGCGCTCCACTCATGGTCTGCGAAGCCATCGTCTAGGAAGTCGGTTCGCCAGGTTCCAAGCGTTCAGTCCGGCGCGCGAAACTGAACCGCCCGCTGCAGAAGACTGATCATTTCGCCGCCGCCCGCACGGTCAGGTAGTGGTGGGTTGCGCCCGGCCGCGGTGAGATGTATGCAGCCATCTCGCGAACGAGTTCGAGGTCGCGTTCCGAGGCCCTCGCAAGCAGGGCGATCGCCACGTTTTCGAGAGCGACGACGCGAACACGCAGCTGCACCAACTCCGCATTCGTCAGTGGTGGAAGTTCGATCGTGGGGTCGAGCGGCGCTCGCACGGACCCGCCCTCGTTCTCCCAGCGCGACAGGGCCCTCTGCCGCAAGCGAGCACGCTCCGCAATCTCCGAGTACAGCGTCCCGTCATCCATGGCGATCTCGAACAAGAGTCTGTTTCGTGCCTATACCGTAAGTCATTCCTGCAAGCACCGTCAACGATCAGCCAGGGTGCTGGGGCGCAGCGCCGAAGACGCACGTCGATCTCGATGTCCAAGCATTGTCCAAGGCCGGGCCGCTGTGATTGAACGGCCCGCTGCGAATCCCAGCGTTTCGATGCGCGACACGACCTTGCAGGAACGGCGGCAAGCGAGGTGACCTCCAAAGGTTGTCTCTCAACAATCAGGAGCTCTTAATGTCTTCCCTTGCTGTCGCGAGTCCCGGCGCCGCCCGTCGCCTCTTCATCGGTAGATCCGGATTGGTTCTGTCCGGCGCAGCGGTGGCGCTGCTGGCCGGCAAGCAAGCGCTGGCCGCGACCGCGGGTGCGCCGGACACAAACGACGTGCAGATCTTGAACACCGCGCTCGGCGCGGAGCTCGAAGCCATCGCCGCATACCAGCTGGGCGCCGAGAGCAAGCTGCTGCAAGGGGCCGTACTCGATCTCGCCCTGACGTTCCAGGGCCACCACAAGGAGCATGCCGACCTCCTCGCTAAGACGGTAGAAAAGCTGGGCGGCCGGCCTGCCAAGGCCAAGGCGAGCTACAACTTTCCCGCGAGCCAGTTGAAGTCCCAGGCCGACGTCCTGCGCTTCGCGGCGCGGCTCGAGCAGGGTGCCGTCAGCGCCTACCTCGGGGCCGTGCCGCTGTTCAGCAACCGCGACCTGGCCAAGGCTGCGGCGAGCATCCTCGGTGACGAGGCCATGCACTGGGCAGTGCTGCGTCAGGCATTGGGGGAAGTCCCGGTGCCCACGGCCTTCATGGCATGAAGACCGCGCTGCCGTTGCTCCTTTCGGGCGCCCTGGCGGTCGGCGCGTCGGCAGCAGGCGCAGCGCCCGATGCGATCCGTGGCGAGCAGGTCTATGCACGCTGCATGGCCTGCCACGCCCTCGCCTTCGATCGCGTCGGCCCACGCCACTGCGGCCTCTTCGGTCGGCTGGCCGGCAGCGTGCCAGGCTTCGACTACTCGCCGGCGATGAAGAGCTCGCACATCGTGTGGAACGACAAGGCGCTCGACCGGTTCCTCGTCAGCCCGGGAAAGACGGTGCCCGGCACCACCATGACCTACGACGGCATAGCCGACCCGAAGGATCGCGCGGACCTGATCGCCTTTCTACGTGCGGCCAACCGCTCGGCCGAGTGCAACGTCAAGCCTGGCGCAGCAAAGCGCTGACGGCGGAGCGGTGGATCACCGATAGGGGGCCTACTGATCGCACCCGCGCGTTGCCTCCAAGCGGTCCCCAGCCGCCGGCGCGGGCTACGGGATCTTTCTCCGAGCTCGTTGCGGTATTCGAAGGGGATGCAATGACCAAGCTGACGCAGATCGTCGCTGCCACCGACCTGTCGGCCGCATCGCGCCACGCGGCGGATCGCGCCGCGAGCCTGGCGCATGCCTGCGATGCGCAGCTGACGCTCACGCATGCGCTCGCCGCGAGTTCTCTCGACGAGCTGCGTAGATGGGCCGACGACACAGCGCCCGCCGACGCCGTCCAGGCCGACGTGCGCGCGCGGCTTCAGACGCTCGTGACTGCTCTGAAGAAGCGCCACGGAGCGCGCGTCAACGAGCGGTTGATCCTGGGCCATCCCGTGCGGGAGATCAGCCGTCTTGCCGAGGAGCTCGACGCCAAGCTGCTCGTCACCGGCACTCGGGGCACGGGCTTCTTTCGCGGCATCGTCATCGGCTCAACCGCCGAGCGCCTCGCCACTCGCACGGCGCGCCCCGTGCTCATGGTGCGCCAGTCGGTGCACGAGCCCTATCGCCGCGCGCTCGTACCGGTCGACTTCTCGCCCTGGAGCCTCGAGGCAGTGCGCCTGGCCGGCCTCGTCGCACCGACCGCAGCCCTGGTGCTGATGCACGCCGTCGAGGTGCCTTTCGAGGGCCGCATGCGCCTAGCCGGCGTGAACGACGGCGCCATCGCGCAATACCGCGACCGCGTGCGCCTCGAGGCCGAGCGGCAACTGCGCCTGCTGGCCGGCCAGGCAGGTCTCGCCCCGGATCGCGCGACGTTCTCGACGCCCTCCGGAGGCGACCCGTGGATGCTGATCGCCCAGGAAGAGCAAGAGCACGACTGCGACCTCATCGTCATCGGCCGCCAGGGCCGCCATGCACTCGAGGAACTGCTGCTCGGAAGCACCACGCGCATGGTGCTCGCCGAGTGCAGCACCGACGTCCTCGTTTCCACCGCCCGCAGAGCCTGAGCGCGGCGATCACAGGTTCCTGCAGGGGGACGGGTTCGAGCTCGCAGTCATGTGTAACCCCCGAGCGGGATGGACAACGATCGACTGTCCTCGACCGCACGGACCCCCGGGATCGCTTCGGCAGCCACACGAACGGCAGTTCTTTCGCCGGGAGAATTGACCAAGCCGGTGAGGCGCACGACGCCGTCCCGTACGGTCACGTCGCACTGATCGGGCCGCCACCAAGGTTGCGATCGCAGTTCGACGAGCAGCGATCTGCGAATCGACTCGTCGCTTCTCGGCGGCGATTCCGGTCGAAGCCTTGCCCGCGCCACCAAGGCACTCACGAAGTCGGCACGGCTGACGATGCCCGCCAGGGATCCGCCCCGCAAGACCGGGGCGCGGCGAATGTTGCGCGACTCGAAGAGCGCGGCGACATCGCCCACGGTCGTGTTCTCATCGACAGTGATCACCGGCGTCGTCATGATGTCCCCGACCTTCATCGCATGGGCTTCCACGTAGCTGCGCGAAGCATCATCGGCAGCCAGGAGGCGACGCCACCAGGGGCGCGCTGTGAGATCCCGCTGGGTGCCCAGCTCGTACCGATGCAGCAGGTCCGCCTCGCTGACGATGCCCACGACCGCATCGTCGCTGACGATCGGGACCGCACTGATGCGGTTGTCGACCATCAGCGCCGCCAGGTCCAGCACGGACGTGTCGGGCCCGGCGCTGACGACGGTCCTGGTCATGATGTCTCGGACTTTCATGGCGGCTCCTGTTTGCGTGACGGCTTCGGCGTCTCGGCGGCTGCTGCATAGCCCACGCCGCGTCATCGACATGAAGGAGCGTTCAGTCTGGCCTTCGAAGACGGGCACGTATGTCCGTTACGGGACGCATTGGCCGCAAAATCCGCAACCACCCCAGCACGGAGCAACGATGCAGGATCTGAACGACATGGTGACCTTCGCCAGGGTGGTCGAGGCGAACGGCTTCTCCGAGGCCGCGCGTCGCATGGGCGTCTCCAAATCGCGGGTGAGCAAGACGGTCGCCCGGCTCGAGCAATCGCTCGGCGTGCGCTTGCTGAACCGGAGCACGCGCGGCCTGAGCCTGACGGAGATCGGGGCGGCGTTCCACGAGCACTGCATGCGCATCGTCGAAGAGGCCGTCCAAGCCTCCGACGTCGTGAGCCAGTTGCAATCCGAGCCGCGTGGCACGCTAAGGGTGACGGCGCCGGTGGCGTTCGGGCGACTGCATGTCGCGCCGGCCGTGGCCGATTACCTGAACCGATACCCGCGCCTGAAGCTGGACATGACGATCACCGACCGCATGGTCGACCTCGCGAGCGAGGGGTACGACGTCGCCATCCGAATCCGGCGCGAGCCGAGCCTGCACGTCGTCGCCCGCGAGCTGGCGCCGGTGCGACGAGTCGTCTGCGCGACGCCGGAGTACTTCCGGCGGCGCGGGCTGCCGTCGACGCCGCAAGACCTCGCCGAACACAACTGCCTTCACTACACGCACTTCGGGACGCAGGACGAATGGCGCTTCCAGGGCGCACACGGTGACATCGTGGTGCCGGTAAGAGGGTCGCTGCGCATCGACGATGACGACTCCCTGTCGCAGGCGGTGCTCGCTGGCCTCGGCGTCGCCCTATTGCCGACATTCATCATCGGCGGCGAGCTGCAAGCCGGCCGCCTGCAGTCGGTGCTTTCCGACTACCTGCCGCTCGAGCGGCGCATCTACGCGGTTCACCTGCCCAACGTGCACCTGCCGCTGAAGATCCGCGGATTCATCGACTTTCTCCAGCAGCGCTTTGGGCCGGCACCATACTGGGACCGGGCGGATGAAGCCTCGCCGGCGCCCTGAGAGGGTCGTGGCGAGGCAGGCAAGGGCCGGCTCAGGCCGCTGTGATGGCGCCGGCAGGTGGCGCTCCCGGGCAGTTCGCCCGGCGCGGACGTCTTCGTACCAGTCACCCTGGCGCTCTCTTGCCCATCCCTCGTCCACGTACGAGCTCACGCAGACTGGCCGCTGCTGCCGAAGCAAGAACCGTTGTCAAAGAGCGCCCCCCCGATTGGGAAGCGCCCGGCGCAGCCAATTGCCGTTGGTGCCTCGCATCATTCGAGACCGTGGCTGGCAGCGTCGTAATGATGCCAATGGATTTTCACCACCGCGAAAGATAGTCCCGACAGCACTAACAGCGATGGAACGCGAAAGGCCCAAAGCGAATAGGGTGGGCATCCACCCACACTCGGAGTGGGGCACGCGGGAGCGCCGGCGATCACCGGAACCAAGAAGAGAAGTGCGGACAGCGTGACGATTGCAATGACGGCCAGAACCCGATTTTCACGCTTCGGCGACATACGCGATCCTATTCGGTGCAGCAGATCACCAGCCTGCCTGCACTCGAGGTCCAGAGTTTCATCACTTCCTGCTGCGTCGCGCCCTTGCTCGTGCGCGCTCGGTATAGCCGCGGACGCGACGATGCTGCGGAAATGCGCGGGGCATTCCGAGTCGAAAGCTTGCGTCGCTGGTTGCAAATTCTTGTCGTCCTCGCGTCTATCGGTCACCGCGCTGCGCCATCCCGGGCATCGCTAACCCGCCGCTCACCGACTCGAGCACGTCCGTGCGCAAGCGCGCGAGTTCCCCGAATAACCGCCCCACCCAGCGCTTGGCCGGCCAGCGGACGAACCGGTCGAACCGGTGTCTTACGGCAGCGTCCCTCAGCCCGCCAGAACCTTCTCGCCGAGAGAGCTCGCTTTCCACGGCGACGCGCTGCGCCCTGACTGACTCGAGCGCGAAAACGTGCCTCTGGTAGAGAGGGTCGCTGATCGGGGGAGGACCTCCCAGCACTTCGACACGTCTTGCCAGCCGCTCTCGGAAATCAAGTTCGTTTCGATGGAGTCGATCGAGCAGCATGTGCAGATCAACGTTGTCGTGCATCCTCAACTCATAGCCGTTCATGCCAGGCTCCCACTCATGCCGCGGGCGCAGCTTCGCCGGCCGCTGCAATGCATAGGCACAGATGTGCCGACTAGATCGCGACGGTTCAAGCCACGAAAGCCGCGGATGATCCACCCGGTAAGCGTCGGCTCTGCGGCTGACAGTACTCGCATAGCGCTCGCTCCTACGACAGTGGCGACCGCCTGCAGAAGGCAGCAGGCACCTACGCGTGGACGTGGCGATCGTCGCCGTGGAGTCGAAAGCAAGCTCGCTGCGCCTCCGATCTCGTCACCGGTCGCAGTGCCGCCCAGACCGACGCACGCGAGATCTACCTTCGGTCATCGGCGACCACTCCGCCGCGGGCTTGGTTTACGCGACACGATCGCCGACGTACGCCAGTAAAGATACTTCGCACAAAGCGAAGCCGCGATACCCATCGACGCAAATGCAAGCGCTACAAGTTCTACGGTCGTCATGTGTTCCTCAATCGTTTCGCCTTGCTGGCTGGAGACGCCAACCCTATACGGACATGGAGCCGCTCACCGCCGCCGTAAAGAGGCAAGATGGAATCACACTGTTTCCGTACCGCGCCCATGGTCCTTCACGCGAAGCACCGCCGTGGTCTATCGTCCAATACGGAGAGGCGCTAGTTCAGCTGGGTGGCTGTTTCGCTTGACCTCGGCAGATGTTGCTTCGATAGCCAGCGCGAGCCGCTCACTCAGCTGGCGCGGCGGGAAGCGTGAAGTGAAACGTCGCGCCGCCCGCTGGTGCGCTCGTGACGCCGATGACACCGCCGTGGGCCTCCACTAGACGCTTCGCAATCGGGAGCCCGAGGCCGAAGCCGCCCCGCTGCGGATGTGGGGTTGCCTGCCAATGGCGGTCGAACACGCGTAACAGGTGCTCCGGCGCAACGCCCGGGCCTCGATCCGAGACGGAAAAGCGCACACCGCCGGTCACTGCATCGGCTGAAACGACGACCGAGCCGCCAGGTGCGCTGAACTTGATGGCATTGCCAATCAGATTGGAGAACACGCGCAGCATTCGCTCGTAGTCGATCGCCAGCCTGGTCGAGTCAGTACCCGGGACTACGATCAATCGAACATGAGCGTCTTCCGCCATCGGCTGCATGAGTGCGGCTACGCGTTCGAGCAGCACGTCGGAAGTCATGGTTCGCAACTTCAGTCGGTCACGAGTTGCCACCGGCTGCGACTCGTTCAAGAGGTCCAATGCCATGAACTTCATTCGCTCGGCCGAATCCACAATGAGAGCTACGGCGGCGGCCTGCTTCTTCGGCATGGATGCGCCCGACAAGCATCGCGCACTCAGCCTGATGGCGGCGAGTAGCGACATCAGGTCGTGGGCGATGCACGCGACGAGCTCTTCGCGTCCGTTCAGGCCCGGCGCTTGAGTCTCGCACGCTGGCGAACGAAGCCCGCTAAGCGGGGTTGGGCGCATTTCGATCCTCCGAACGGTCTTGCGGGCGGCCCTCGCGGCCGGCTGCCGCGAGACTTCTGGCGCCGTCCATCGCCACCTCGCGAGGCGCGCCAGGCTGAGGTGCCCCGAAATCGTAGTCACCGCAAAAGGCCGCGATAAGTCGCTCGAGACGAACCGCAGTGTTTCGGTGGCGGAGACACGCCCGAGGATTTGCTTTGCCGAAGCGCCCTTCAGGTCCGGGTGTTCTCCGACCCGTGCGTGGGTTTGCACCGTTCGCGCGGCCCGGACCCCTCGTACCCCCGTAACACGCACCGGACCGCGCTATCCCTCAAGATCGTTGCCGACATTGACCCCTTCGAGAGTGTCCGAGGCTAGACTCGCCGCATGTCGCTGGCCGTCGTTTCGTTCGCTCCTCACAGCGTGCACCCGCGCACCCGCTGCGATGACGTGGTGCCTCGTGCATCGGCAACGCTCTCGACCGCCCTGCTCCGCCGGTCACCATGCCTGAAGACTTCGCTCCTCCCCGAGGTGCTCCCCGCACTTTCTTGAGCCCGGCGACTTTCTCTCCCTCTTTTCTCTACTAGAAGTCGCCGGGCGCCAAGCAGCGCGAACTCAAGTTGCCTGTTCGAGGCAAGGCGTGACGACGTCTCGCCGGGACGAGCGGAGCAAGGTGATCAGCAAAGACGGTCAACCATTCGACCGCATTCCTTCCGAGCACGACTGCGTGCGCTGGAATGTCTCTCTGTGATCGTGCTGGTCAAGAAGAAGACAGTGGCACTGATGGCCTCGCACTCCCAAGCACTGGCTTGCTCTGCGGGTCAACAGTCGCGGTCGTCGTTCAAGGGTGACGCCGACCCATCTTGAGCCTCGACGACCTGCGACCCGGCGGGGGGCGCCGCGCTCGGTGTGCCAACGCCAAATCTGCCACCTCCAAGCAAGCGAAAGGAGATCACCGATGGCCACTTCTTGTACACCGGTAAGCGATTGGATGCTGTGGCCTTATCAGCCCTACTTCCGGACTGCCTGCTTCCTCGTCGGCTGCCTGGAACGCGAGCACTGGTTGAACGTCGAGGACCTGTATGCCTATTGGCTCCGGGGCAGCGCGGGCTGGCTCCGTCAAATTGCAGGGGCCGTGCCCCTGTGGGTGATGCAGGTCCACAGCCCGCGAAGGCTGGGATGCGCTGTACTCAGCGAGCCACAGCAAACAAACGAGTGCGGACAGCATCGATGACGGTCTGCACCCTCCAGCTGCATAGCGTCGGTTTCAGTCTCATCTCGTCGTTCTGCTCGAGCATCATCGCGCCGATCAGTCGAACGATGGACGGATCGTTGGGAAGGATTCGCACCACGTTGGTCGTGCGCTCCTGCGCTCGGATCAGCGGCTCGCCGGACAGGCTTGCCAGCACCGCGAAGTCCGCCAGGTCAATGAGCTCTGCGCAGGTCGCCACCGCGCCTCGCGTTAGGCCCGATTAGATGGAGACCAAGTCGTCTTGGCTTCTGGCCCCCTCTCTTGGCCCGCTGTGGGCCTACACCACGCGTTGGGACACGACCGTTCGACTGTTCGATCAACTGACCAAATATCCGTAGGTCTACCCGTTATGGCGTGGCGCTCGACGCGTTGTTCTGCGTTGAACTCCGCGCAAACAGACGGACCGTCAACGCGCGACTGCTCGGCCTTCACGCATCTGGGATGCTGAGTTCATGGCACAAATCTGTCACACGAGACAGAAATCCGTGGGTCGAAAATGAAACAAGGACTTAGCAGGTTGCGCTAAGTCCTTGTTTTGACTGGTGGGCCCTGAGCGACTCGAACGCTCGACCTACGGATTAAGGGGCCGGTAAGGGCTTGGAAACTTGTTTGAAATCAATCACTTGCGACGCTTGCCAGCTCGCTTCCAAGGCCCAGCACGGCACAGTCCTGGCACAGTCAGTGGCGCGTTGGTACGCGCACGTCACACGAGGATGTAGTTGGATCTTCCACCGATTTGGAGCAGTCCCATGAGCCGACCCGATTCCCGAGAACTAGTCTCGACAGAACACCTAGAACAGACCTTCAGGGCAATGTATCCGAGGGCGACCGACCAGGAAATTGCAGCTCTCATGGCGGCGTTTCTCGAAGAGGTACCCGCCCACGCCGTTCTCGACGACGGCGGCCTGGCACCCGCCGACGCCATTGAAGACAGCTGGGCGGAGATGGTAGATGCTTGGATCGGCAAACTGAAGGAATTCGCCGGCGATGCCTACCCGCCCGAGAAGCTGAGGGGAGGCCGCATGTAGATGCCGGGTGATGCCGTAGTTAGGAGCTTGACGCGACTCGCGGCATCCGCCCGAGCACTGCGGTCGCTCGCGAATGGTCGAGATCGACCCAAGGCGGTCCCTCGCCACGCCGAACTCATCGCCACGAAGCAGCCGGTCGAGGTGGAACGCGCGCCGAGCCTTCATTCGATCACCTCGTCAGCGCGCAGCAGCAGCGACTGTGGAATTTGGATACTCAGCGCCTTCGCGGTCTTCAGGTTGATTACCAGCAGAAACCTCGTGGGCTGCTCGACCGGCAAGTCCGACGGTTTGGCGCCCCTCAGGATCGCGGGCGGCCAGGTCGGGAATGCGCTGCACCGGGTCGTGAAAGATGGGGTCTCCCGGCGCCCACAGCGCGTGGACCTTCGCATGGGCCGCTGCATCGATCGCCGGCCCGATTTCCTCGGGCGTCCGAACCTCGAAGACTTGAAGCTGCAGGCCCAACCGCCGCGCGGCCGGCTGCGCGTCCAGCGAAAACAGCCGGTTGGAAACCTCGTTGCCCGGGTTGAGCAATACCGCAATCCGCGACCCCTTGGGCACCATCTGCGCGAGCATCTCGAGTCCCTTGGCCATGAAGCCACCCGGCACCACCGTCGCCAGGCCCGTGACGTTGGCTCCCGGCCGCGCCAAGCTGTCCACGAGCCCGACACCCGCGGGATCGGCGACCGCGAGAAACACGATGGGTATGGTGGCGGTCGCATCCTTGAGCGCGCGGGTCGCCTGCGGATTGAACGCCAAGATGACTTCGAGCTTGAGATTCACGAGTTCCCGCGCCAGCCCCGACAAGCGGTCGGCGTGTCCGCCAGCGGCACGAAACTCGATCTTCAGATTGCGGCCCGCGGCCCACCCGGCGCCGCGCAGTCCCTCTTGCAGCGCATCGAAGGCGGGCGTGTCGCAGCGACTAACGCAAAGCAGGCCGATGTGCGCCACCCGTTCCATACCTTGAGCAGCGACACTCGACGCCCCCACGATCAAGCCGCTTGCGATTGTCAGAAGGACGATCGATCTTCGTGCAACACCTGCAAGCACCATGGATTCCTCTGGTTTGCGCGACGCACATTGCAACGCCCGCCGCCACCACGTCGACCCAGTATGCGCCGATGCCCTGACGCGCGAGCGTCCAGGCTTGGTGTGTCTGCGAACGGGCTCTGATGCACATGGGCGCAGCGCGAATCTCAGCCCACGAACGCCCTCAAGCAGACGGTCCTCGGCGGCCGGTTATGGCCGGGAACCGGTGCGCGTCGGTGAAGCAGAAACCTGCCGCTGCTCCGTGCCGCGCTCGCGGTAGTCGTCAGCTTCTCCTGGCTCGTGCGCGAACAGGTGCTCCCGGCCAATTCCCGTCACTCGTGACCGGCGGCTTTGCGCCGAGCGGGCGAGTCCGTTCGCCATGGAGACTTTGGGTGCTGCCGCAGTACGGTCAGGCTGCCGACGCCGATGGCAAGGCCCTCAGCACGCGAATCCTGGAGGTCGCAATGAAGGCCGCCTGCAACACGAATCCACCGAGCGCCACTACGAGGCAAGCGGGCTCTCCCCAACTCGCTCCGACGAGGCCGCCGAGCGCCGCGCCGATCGGTCTGACGCCGATGTTGACGGTCAGAAAGATCGCCGAGACCCGACCCAGCATGGAGGCCGGTGTGACGGTCTGACGCAGGGTGGTCGAAGTGACCGTCCAGAGCACCGCGCTGACACCGAACAGCAGGAATGCCGAGGCCGCGAGGCCGCCGTTCGGCCAACGCAGCGTCGCCAGGACCATCGCCGATGCGAGCACCGAAGCCATCGATGCGATCAGAACAGCGGAGCCGAATCGCACCCGGCGCAGCAGCGCAGGCGTGAGCATCGCGGCGAAGATCATGCCCCCGCCATAGGCCCCTAACGTCAGGCCCACGCCACCCGCGCTCAGACCGAGAAAATGCAGCGCATAGGGGACGTATACCGCCTGCAGGACGAACCAAGCGGTATTCCAGGCGCCAGCAGTGAGCAGAATCGGCCTTAGCAACGGCTCGCGCCAGACCAATCGCGCGCCGTCGCGGATTTCCGCCCACGGGTGACGAACGACGAGAGGGTGACGTGCCGGCTCGACGATGCGATAGAGCATCGCGAGGGCAGACCCGCACAGAAGCGTCGCGAGCACGAAGGCAGCTGGCGCGCCGGCCCATGCGACCAGCGCGCCGCCGAGTGCAGGTCCGGTGGCGAATGCGACGCTGCGGGCCAGCTCGAGGCGGCTGTTGGAGACGCCCAGCAGTTCTTGGGGGACCAGCGTCGGCACCAAGGCAGGTGCGGCGACGCTGAACCCGACCGTGCCGATCGCACCCACGAAACCAAGCACCGCGAGCATTCCGATCGAGAGCCCGCCGCCGCCGAGTACCGCCAGCAGGGTCAGCAGAGAGAGGGTACGCAATGCCTCCGCAGCGATCATCAGGCGGCGCCGCGACATGCGGTCGGCGGCAATGCCGAGCGGGATGGAGAGCAGAAGGAATGGCATCGTCTGCACCGCCGCAAGAAAGCCGGTCTCGCCTGGCCCGGCGTTCAGCGCGAGCACGGCGACGATCGGAGTTGCCGCGAGACTGATTTGCTCGGCCGACTGAGCACCGAAATTTGCCCAGGCGAGGCGAGCAAAGGACGAAGGCAGACGTGCGCTCACGGAGAACACTTCGGGGTCATCAAATGACGTTTCGCCTCTGAGGGATGACGGCTGTGTCAGTTGTTGGTAACACGACCGAGTTTCGAGACGACTTGAACTGCATTGCGGTGCACGGCGCTAGGCTGCTGAAACGCACCCGATTGCGCTATGTGGTCGGACCTCGTTGTAGTCGATGCGCCAGCATGAGATCTCCAAGCGTGCTTGGTCGGCCGTTTTGAACGCTTCGCCGCGCAGAGCGGGCAGGCTGACGTGAGTCTGCACCGTCGCTACTGGTGCGAGCTCATTCGAGCAAAGATGTTTGCCTGCCAAACTACACATCGGAAGTCCGCTTCGCCCCGATGACATGGGCGCAGCGGACGTTTGGGAGCTCGGCGTTGACTTCCATGAGCCCGCCGATCCGTGTGCCATCGTCGAGGGGATGCACCCTCACATTCCGGTTGCGTCAGGCCGCCTTTGTTCCCGGTTGCGCCAATTGGAACAATTCCGACGTCACCTTTCAGCGGCATCCGACAGCCGCGGCTCTCGCCGGCGCGGATAGTCCACTCATTCTTGGAGGGCCGGGGCCGTGACCAGCTCGGAGAGCGGCGGACTGTCGAGTGACACGCCGAAGTTGAGCCTAGTTTGGCGATGTGCGAGCTGTGGTCGGCTAAGCCTCTTCCCTGAGGCCGTAGGAAGCCCGCAGAACTGCATCGGCTGTTCATCAGCGGCCTTCTTTGCCGTGATGCCGTTCGATGACCGTCGCCTGACTCCTCGCGCTGACGCTTCCGGCTGGCCGCTGGTCGAGCGCCGGAAGATCCATCGCCCTTGATCCAGGACCCCGCCTCTCTGCACAAGTCAACTCTCCCCGTGCGCACGGACAAGCCCTTCAGACACAGCATCGCCATTGCGGAGGACGCGGGGCGTGGCGCACGCGAGCAGGGAACTCCGCGTGCCGACAATCCGTTCTCCCGAGTGCGCTCGCCACGCGAGGTACCCATGATCACGCCCGATCTCCGAGGGGTGCTGGCCGAGGCCTGGTGGCGGGGATGGGACGAAGGCCTGAAGGGCCGGGGTAGCTGACGGACGTGGATGTCGCAAGAGAAGCTCGAATCATCCGCTGACGGTCGCTTCTCGGCGCTCACGCCGACGAGGCCGGCGTCTCGCGCGCGGCCGGAATCGGAACGTCGCACGGCATGGTGGCGCAAGCTCGGCCCGGGGCTGATAACCGGCGCGGCCGACGACGACCCGAGCGGCATCGCCACGTACTCCCAGGGCGGTGCGCAATTCGGCTACGGCGTCGCCTGGACGGTCCTGCTGACCTACCCGCTGATGGTCGCTATCCAGCTGGCCAGCGCCCGCATCGGCCGCGTCACGGGCAAGGGGCTCACGGAGAGCTTCTTCACGCTCTGGCCGAGGTGGTCGGTGTACACGCTCGTCGGGCTCCTGGTCCTCGCCAACGTCATCAACCTGGGCGCGGACCTCAACGCGATGGGCGACGCGGCCGCGCTCGTCGTGGGCGGCCCGAAGTCGGTCTATGCGGCCGGGTTCGGCATCGCGTCGCTGCTGCTGCAGGTGTTCCTGCCCTACGAACGCTACGTCAGGATCCTGAAGTGGCTCACTCTCTCGCTGCTTGCCTATGTCGGCGTGGCGCTGTCGGCCAAGGTGGACTGGCACGCGGCGCTCGAAGGCATGATCCTGCCGCAGGTCCGCCTCGAGAAGGCCTACATCACCACCGTCGTGGCGATCCTCGGCACCACCATCAGCCCTTACCTCTTCTTCTGGCAGGCGTCGCAGGAAGTCGAGGAGATCAAGCGCGTGACCAAGGACAAGCCCCTCAAGGCTGCACCGGAGCAGAGTGCCCGGCAACTGCGGCGCCTCCACATCGACACGTTCGCGGGCATGGGCTTCTCGAACCTCATCGCCTTCTTCATGATCGTCGCCACGGCAGCGACCCTGCACGCGCAGGGGATCACGCAGATCGACACCACGGCCCAGGCGGCGCAGGCCCTGAAGCCCATCGCGGGTGACGCCGCATTCCTGCTGTTCGCGGTCGGCATCATCGGCACGGGCCTGCTGGCGTTGCCGGTCCTGGCCGGCTCGGCCGCCTACTCGGTTGCCACCGTGCTGCGGGTCCGCAAGGGACTCGACCTGCCGCCGGCAGCGGCCAAGCCGTTCTATGGGATCCTCGCCGCCGCTATGCTGCTCGGGGTGGCGGTCAGTGTCGCCCGCCTGAACCCCATCCAGGCGCTCTACTGGTCGGCAGTGATCAATGCGGTCATCTCGGTGCCCATCATGGTGGCCGTCATGCGCGCCGCATCGAGCCGGCGCCTGATGGGCGAGTTCGCGCTGCCGCGGCGCTGGAAGTGGCTGGGCTGGCTCGCGACGGCGGCCATGGCCGCGGCGACACTCGCCATGTTCGCGGGGATGGTGCTCTGAGGTCGATTGATAGCACGAAGGTTCTTCAGCTCCGAACCGGCTCTTGCTCGCAGCTCGACCCACACCGGTGCATGATCGCTTGGCTTCGCCCGTCCACGAAGAGCGCTGTCGACCTCGGCACCGACGAGCCGAGGAGCGAGATCAGGCTTCAGAAGCAAGAAGTCCATTCGGAAGCCGGCATTGCGCCGGAACGCAGCCTCGTTCACCCAGAAGGTGTAGATCCGCTCGGTTGGATGCAGGTGGCGTGTCGTGTCGATCCATCCTTGATCGAGCAAGTGTTCGAACGACGCGCGGCTCTCCGGTTGCAAGACGGCGTCGAAGCGCCAAAGCCAGGCGTTGTAGATGTCAGCATTCGTCGGGACGACGTTGAAGTCCCCGGCTAGCACCACGTCGCCGGCCTCGTCCATCAGCCCCTGCGCATGCCGGATCAGCCGATCGAACCAGGCCAGTTTGTAGGCGAACTTCGGCCCGGGCTGTGGATTGCCGTTTGGCAAGTAGACCGAGGCGATCGTCAGCCCATCGACTTCTGCCTCCAGATAGCGCGCCTGGCTATCGCTCGGATCTCCGTCCAACCCGCGGCACCGTTCGACGGGCACGCGGTCGCGTGCCAGGATCGCGACACCATGATGCTTGGGCTGTCCGTGCCAGATGGCGCCATAGCCCGCGGACTCGATCGGCCCCGCAGGGAACGTCGCGTCTCCGGTCTTCGTCTCTTGCAGGCAAACGACGTCCGGGCGCGCTTCCTCCAGCCATTCGATCAGTCGCGGAAGGCGGCCCTTGACGCCATTGACGTTGAAGCTTGCGATCTTCAGGTGAACCTCTTCGCACGGACCCTCGGCTGCTTCGGCAGCATGGCGGCGTCGCGCTCGATCGCGGAGCTAGGCGATCTTGCAGGCCACGTCCAGGCTTTCGTCGACGTTCACAGCGGCGCATAGCCGGTGAAAGCCGTCGGCGACGATGAGCCGCGCGTGGCCGGACTCGCGCACCAGCAGCAGTGGCGACAACGCCTTGCCTTTGGCAATCTTCTTCAGTTGCTTGGCGACGTCCGGATCCTTCGGAGACAACAGATCGAGCTCCGATGCGCGCAGGACGTCCTTTGCTGGAAAAGCTCGAACTGAGGTCTCCTTGAGCCTTCGGACCAACGCACTCGCCTTCGCTGGAGGAAATAGAAGCTCGAGATAGCGCTGGCCGGCGTCGAAGTCCTCGGCTTCGACGGTCTTGGACCACGCGACACGCGGCATTCACCTCCCTCCCAGTGGCAGCACACGAAGGAGCGCGGTCATAGGCGGCCTCCCGCCGCATGCGGCTGCGATCGCGGGAAGAAGAACCACAAGGCCGCCAACAGCGCCAGGAAGAACCCGGCAACAACGCCGGCGAGCCCTCGATGCTCGGCAATGACTCTGGCTACCAGGTAGATGTCGAGTGACAGTGCGAGAGCCAGAGGCATCATGGCGGCCGTGACGAAGTTCGATGCCAACTCGAGGAAGCGCTCATCGGCACGTCGCGGATTCGCCTGACGGTGGTACGCCGCCGGCGTCATGATGAGCGCGACTGCGACGGCCACCATCATGACGGCCGCCAGGTGCAACGATCGCTCGATGCCGTCCAGGCGCTGAGCGAATCCATCGCTGAACACCGCGATCAGCTGGAACCCGAACAGTGCCTGGATGCCGGGTAGCACCATCCGGGCCTCGTCGAGCGCCTGCTGGATCGCATCCTTCAGGCTCTCGACACCCTCTCCACGCGGCGCGTCGGGATCTGTTCGACGATCAGCCGGCTCGCCGTGATCGCCGCTTTCGGCCAGCAATCCCGCAGACGGCGACACGGCTGGCCCAGATGGCACCTTCTCCATCGACCACGGGGCGTCTCCTCCGCGCATCGCGGCAAGACTCAGGCGGGTGCCTCGAGGCCGAGCTCTTGCATGAGCTCTCCCTTGCGCTCCTCGAGCTCGCTGCCGAGTTCCGCCAGGTCCATGTCGGACTTGCGGCACTTCGGGAACATCTCGCCCTCTTCTTCGGTCGCGTGGTGGTTCACGTACTCGCCGAGGACCTTCAGCTTGGCGTCGTAGAGTTCGTCGTCCGGTGAGATCGACTCGATCTGCGACACGAGATCCTTGACCGACTCGTGCTCGACCTCGGCCTCGTCGAGCACTTCCTGCTCGTCCAGGGCCTCGCGCGCCGCCGGGTAGAAGATCTCCTCCTCGATCGTTGCGTGCACCGTCAGCAGGGCGCAGATGCGTTGCGCGAGGGTCTGGCGATCGCCGCCGTCGGCCTCGGCCTTGGCGAGCTTCTCGTAGTCCGCGAAGAGTCCCTTCACTTCCTTGTGGTCGGCTGCGAGCAGCTTGGTGGCGTCGACGCTGCCGGATTGGGAGGTCGGCTTGGATCGGGGCGCAGCCTTGCTGCGGGAAGGAGACTTGGCGGCGGGCATCGACTTTCCTTTGTCAGAGCGAACAGGTTGGAGACCGGCGTACCGGCCACGGCAGACGGCAAGCCTCATGCCCACTTGGCTCTGCGACTCCGCCACAGCGACGCTGGCTCGCTCGCCCTCGTTGTCACGACCCCGGTCGGCCGGCCGCCCTTGATCCCGACCCGACGCCCGGGCAACCGTTCCTGCCCCGCCCGCCGCGAACCAACTCCTGACGCCGGAACCGGGTCTGGATTGGGGATAGCCCGTACTTGAAAGCGGCGAGGGGCGGCCACAAGTCCCTGCCTACACGCTGCGACAACGTCTGACGAGCCCTCGGCCGGCAGGCGCATCCGCAGGCTGCCGGGCATACGGCGGCCCGGCGGCGGGCGTGGGGCACGGTGCTCCGCCCCGCTCTTGATTCGGTCGCCGAACAGGAGAGTCGACACATGCTGGAATCGTTTCGCTTTGCAGGGGACCTGTTGCCCGAGCTTGCCCGTCTTCAACAGCACCTCGACGAGGTGTTCCAGACCACGGGCCCAAGCAACATTCGCGCGCTCACTCGAGGCGGCTTCCCGGCCGTCAATGTGGGAGTCTCGCCCGAGACCATCGAGGTGCTGGTCTTCGCACCCGGCATCGATCCCCAACAGGTCCAGATCACCGTCGACAAGGGTCTGCTCACCATCGCGGGAGAGCGCAAGGCCGATTCGGTGACGGACAAGGAGTCCGAGACGGTCTACGCACGGGAGCGTTTCAGCGGCAGCTTCCGCCGCATCGTGAGCCTGCCGGAAGACGCCGATCCGTCGAATGTCGATGCGCGCTTCCGCGACGGGCTTCTGCACATCACGGTGCACAAACGCGAGTCGTCCAAGCCTCGCCAGATCGCCGTCAACTGAATTCCACCCATCGCAAGAACCGAAGAAAGGAGTCTGAGATGAACGACACCACCCTCTCCCGGACCCGGCCGACGGCGACCGGAACTGGAGGCCGCGTTGCCGCCGCACAGCAGCCGCGCGCCGGGCTGCCGCCCGCGGTCGATATCGTGGAGGACGAAGGCGGCATCACACTGTGGGCCGACATGCCCGGCGTCTCACGCGAGCGCCTGGGCGTGCACGTCGACGGCGAGAGCCTCGTGATCGAAGGAGCGGCCGAGGTGCAGATGCCCGAGAAGCTCGAGGTTCTGCACGGCGAGATCCGCAACCCGTACTTCCGCCGCAGCTTTACTCTCAGCCGCGAGCTCGATACGACGAAGATCGACGCGAGCCTCAAGGCTGGTGTTCTGCGCCTGCGCATCCCAAAGGCCGAGGAAGCCAAACCGCGCCGTATCGACATCAAGGTCGGCTGAGCTCCGTTTCGCCGCAAGGTCCCGCGTGGAAGCGCGGGACCTTCTTCGCGGCGCCGGCCTGCCAGCAAGGGCAGCCGGGCTTCGACAGTCTCGCGGTGCTCGGAGCGCCGCGGAGGCGGAGGTGAAGGCCTTCCTCGATCAACCGGGTCAGGCTGCGCTGGTGCGCAACCAAGAGCTTGGCCTGCGTGAAACGGCGGAGATACTGTCACGGCTGTCCGCAGTTCTTGACAGGCCATGAAGCGTGAAATATGATGATCGTCATATTGAAGTCTTAGGCCGATGAGTCGCCCCGCGAATTCCCGCAAGCACGAGACTCACGAGGTCATCGTCGACGTCGCCGCGCGTGCCATCCGCCGGAACGGATACGCGGGCGTTGGCGTCGCTGACGTGATGCGGGAGGCGGGGCTCACGCACGGTGGCTTCTATGCCCACTTCGACTCGCGCGATGCGCTGCTCGTCGAGGCGCTCGAGCGGGCGGGCCGCGACAGCGGCGATGCGGTCGCCCGCGCGGTCGAGCGGCGCACACCAGATGGCGTGAGCGCGTTTCGCGCGCTGGTCGAGGCCTATCTTTCCGATGAGCACCTCGCGTCGCTCGAAACCGGCTGCCCAGTGGCCGCACTGGCCTGCGACATGCCGCGCCAATCGGACGTCGTGCGCGAGGCCTCGGCGGCGCGCGTGCGCGGGCTCCTCGCCGCCGTGCGATCGGCCTTGCCGCCTGCGCAGCGAACGGCCGCGAGCGTCGTCGCGGGGACCCTCGTCGGGACCCTGCAGCTAGCGCGCGCCTTAGGCCCCGGTGCAGATGGCCGGGCGGTCCTCTCGGCGGCGCGCAAGGCCCTCCTGCAGCAGTACGACGCGGCCGGCACCCCAGCACGGGCGTGATCACTACGTTCTTCCGAACCTGCCCTTCTGCTCGCCCATGAATATGACGGCCGTCATATACAGATCCGGATCGACTCATCTGCTCACCCAAGGAGAGGTTTCATGAAGATCGACAACGCAGTCGCCCTCGTCACCGGCGCCAATCGCGGCATCGGCCTGGCGTTCACCCGCGCCCTGCTCGCGCGCGGCGCGCGCAGGGTCTACGCCGGCGCGCGCGACCCGGCGATGGTGACCCAGCCGGGCGTGGAAGCGATCCGGCTCGACGTCACCCGGCCCGAGCAGGTCGCCGCGGCCGCCGCACGCGCGAGCGACGTCACGCTGGTCGTCAACAACGCCGGCATCGGCGCCGTTGGCGGCTTTCTCGCCGCCGACGGCGAGGAGAGCGCGCGACGCCACCTGGAAACGAACTTCTTCGGAATGCTTCGAATGAGCCGCGCGTTCGCGCCGGTGCTCGCCGCCAACGGCGGCGGGGCGCTGCTCAACGTGCTTTCCATCGTCGCCTGGGTCAATGGAGGGCAGCTGGCCCCCTATGCCGCGAGCAAGTCGGCCGCATGGTCGCTGACCAACGCGCTGCGCCACGAGCTCGCCGCGCAGCGCACGCAGGTGCTGGCGCTGCACATGGCGTTCGTCGACACCGACCTCGTACGCGCGCTCGAGGGCCCGAAGACGAGCCCCGAAGACATCGTCGAGCGCGCGCTCGATGGCCTCGAGGCCGGGCTCGACGAAGTGCTGGCCGACGACCGCACCCGCCTCGTCAAGGAGGGCCTCACGGCGACGCGGCCGAGCTATCTGCCGCAGGCCGCCTGATGGGCGCCCGATCGCCGCGATGACGGAGCGCACCATGACTGCCACGACGCTGGCCACGAGCGCCTCGGCGCCCGCACCGCATGCCGCCACCGGCTCCCCGTGGCCGGTGTTCTGGGTTGCGAGCGTGGCGACCTTCCTCGTCTCGCTCGACACGACGATGCTCTATTCGGCGTTCGGTGCGCTGCGTGCGGGCTTCCCGGGGGCCAGCGCGGCCGACATGTCGTGGGTGCTGAACGCCTACACCGTCGTGTATGCCGCGACCCTGATTCCGGCCGGCGGGCTCGCCGACGCGCACGGCCGCAGGCGCGTCTTCCTCTCGGGTGTCACGCTCTTCATCGCAGCCTCGGCGATGTGCGGCCTCGCCGGCAGCGCCGGCTGGCTGATCGCCGCGCGCGTCCTGCAGGCCGTGGGCGCGGCACTGCTGACGCCGGCGTCTCTCTCCATCGTGCTCGCGGCCTTCCCGCAGCACCGCCGCGCCGTGACGGTGAGCCTGTGGGGCGCAGTGGGCGGCTTCGCCGCGGCGGTCGGACCGAGCCTCGGCTCGTTCATCGTCGAGACCGTCGGATGGCCCTGGGCGTTCTTCATCAACCTCCCGATCGGCGCGCTGTCGCTGTGGTGGGGGGCTTCGCTGCTGCGTGAATCTGAGCGCGGCAGCCGGCGCCGGCGCGTCGACGTCGTCGGCATGGGCTTGCTGGTGTTCGCCGTCGGCGCGATCGCGCTCACCATCGTCGAATCGAATGCAGCGGGCTGGAGCCGGACGGAGCTGATCACGGCGGCGGCGACCGGCGCGATCGCAGGGGTCGCGTTCGTCGTGTGGGCGCGCAGCGTGCGCGAACCGCTGGTGGACCTCGCGCTGTTCCGGCACCGCACCTACAGCGCGGTGAACGTGGCCACCCTGACCTTCGGCATCGCCTTCGCCATGATGTTCTTCGCGTTCTTCTTCTTCATGGGCAACGTCTGGCACTACGGGCAGGCGCGCGCCGGCCTCGCGATCGCCCCCGGCCCCCTCACCGTCATTCCGGTCGCCGTCCTCACCGGCCGGCTTGCCGGACGCTTCGGCCACCGGCCATTCCTCGTGGGGGGAGCGCTGCTCTACGCCGCGGCGGCGCTCTGGTTCATGCTCGTTCCCGGCGAAGAGCCTTCGTACGTGACGCAATGGCTGCCCGGCCTGCTCCTGAGCGGCGCGAGCGTCGGCCTCGTGATGCCTTCGCTTTCGGCCGCAGCGGTGAGCCGCCTGCCGGCAGAGCACTACGCCGTCGGCAGCGCCGTCAACCAGGCGACACGGCAGATCGGTTCGGTGATCGGCGTCGCGATCATCGTGCTGCTGCTCGGCCACGCGTCCGTGCAGCGCAGCGATTTCGATGTCGTCTACGGGCTTCACATCGGCCTGGCGCTGCTGACCGCCGCGCTGTGCGCCATGGTCAACACGCGGCCGGCGGCTCGGCCGGCGTGAAGATGAACGCCGTGCGCGCGCTGACGCTCATCCTGGCCGCCCTCGTCAGCACGACGGCGGTGGGACTCGAGGCCACGCCTCCGAAGGAGCGTGCCGTCGCCGCCGCGCCATCGCGCGAGTCGACGGCGAGGTCCGGCGTCGCGGCTTACCTCGCCCTCTGGTCCACGGACGCGCTGCCGGACGCAGCCGCCACCTTGAGCGAGCACGTGGTGCTCAGCTACTCGCTCTCCATTCCGGAGCTGGACGCCGAGATCCTGGGAAAAACCTCCGTCGTCAACCAGGTTGGCGCCGTCGCGCGCCTGGGACGCGGATGGAAGTTCCGCGACCTGCGCATATTCCCCACGCCGAGTCCGGACGTCTTCTTCGCGCAGTACACCGCAGCTGCCACCTCGGCAATCGACGGGACGCCGATCGAACAGAACGTCGTGCTCTCGGTGGAAGTCGAGCACGGCGAGATCGTGCGTATCGTCGAGTACTCCAATCCGGCGATCGCGTCGGCGAGTCGGCGGCCAGGACCCCTGGCTCCGCGCTGACGCAGTCGTGGCGATTCACTGGGTGCTGGCGGCACGGAGACGCGTCGCCATCTGCCGTCGCCAGCGGGGCAGGGGATGTGCCAGAAGGCCCTCCGGTAGCGTAGCCGGGCGGATTGGCATGACCATGCGGCGTCTCCTGCTCGCGCGAATGCCCGTAATCGAAATCAGGCACAACCGTTGCATTCGCTTCCGACCGCCCCGGCGTGACAGCGCCCCGAGCGGCGCCTAGTCGGCGCGATCGGTGTCGCCGCCCGGGGCCTCTTTGGGCAGGGTCGCTGTAAACGTCGTCTTCCCGTCGCGCGACTCCACGACGATGCTCCCGCCATGGGCCTCCACGGCCTGCCGCACGATGAACAACCCGAGCCCGAGGTGCTCGCGTGGCTCGTCGGCAGCCGTGAAGCGTCCTCGCTTGAGCGGATCGAAGATGGTCTGCAAGTCGGTCGCACTGATCTCCGGCCCCGGATTCGCTACCGACAATGAGACCAAATTCTCTTCGCCAGCAACATCGATGCTCACGGCTTGGCCGTCGCCGTACTTAACCGCGTTGTCGACGAGGTTGGTGAGCGCCTGCCGGATGCGCAAGTCGTCCCACGTGCCTTTGCAGCTGCCGGTGATCGTCAGGTCGAGCTTCGTGTCGGGATGGGCCGCTCGAAGCATCCGTACTTCGTCCACCGCCACGTCTGCGAGGTCCGTCGCCTTTCGTGTAATGCTGAGCCGCCCGCCCAGTGAGACGCGGTTGTAGTCCAGGAGGTCGTTGAGCAGTTCGGTCATCCTCTCGCCGCCGCGCACCATCCGTTCGATGTGCTGCTGCATTCCCGGCGGCGGCGACTGGCGCGAGATCATTTCGGCCGTCATCAGGATCGAGTTGAGAGGCGTACGCAAGTCGTGTCCGAGAGCGCCCAAGAACAGGCTCCGCCAGCGCTCGACCAGCGTCGTGAAGAAGTCGACCGACTCGGCGATCGCCTGGTCGATGGCTTCGTTGAACCGGACCATGTCGTCAAGCGTGTCCCTGCCAAGCGGTACCACGTCTAGCCACTGCCTCAGCACACTTGCCCGCAGCGCTCGGTATTCACCCACCAAGTGACGGATGCTGAATCCTTTCGATGCCCGCAACACAGCATGCGTCTGCGCCGCTGTTTCGGCTGCGTCCGGTGGCGCCAATCCCAGCGACTTCTCCCGCTGCTGTGCACGTGTCTGATCCCTACGCAGGTCTTTGACGATTGCGGCGAGGATCTCCTCGCCGTGATCGCGGAGTGCGGAGGCGTCCAGGTGCCTGGCGTCCGGCAGGAGCGTCGAGGCATAGTCGTCCCAACGACCCAGGATCGAGTCGACGTTCGATTCGATGAAATCAGCCAAGCGCATGGGTCTCTCCGCGCCGGACGCTCTGAACCACGACTGTGGGGCAGCATAGCGTCCCGATTCCGCGGCGCAACGTCCGACTGCGAACCCCGAGCGCGCCGCGCGCCGCAGGGCGGCTGATTCTTATGTGTGCCCGTCGGAACGGCAAGAGCTCGATGCCCTCTTCATTTGAGATCGAATGCAACCCGACGGCTGCCGCTGGCTCACGGCGGAATCGAACGCTGCGGCAGGCGCGACCTGCCTGGTGTCGATGCTGGCGCTACACGCTGATGACCTGCACGGTCATGCTGGCCGTGACGGACACCAACCCGGGAAACAGGCTCGCCATCCTGTCGCACTGCCAAACGGACGCAGCGCGCGGCGACGAGCTCGAGCGCAACCTGACGCAATTCCTTAGCGCCGGATTGCGAGGCGGCAGCGCGAACCGTCCGTAAGGGTCAGTGTTTCAAGACAGCGCAGCGGTACCCCCTCTCATCAGCCTGGCACGACGTCCAGGCGGAGCGCTTGGAGGCGATGCGTCAAACGGCGACTGCTTTCGACGATCCCTCCGACCGCCCGCTGATGGCCGAAGTGAGCCGCTGGGCTGACCGCCACAGTCGACCCGTTGCTGTCGAACAGGTCCATCGGGACCGGTGGCTCGCGTACGTCATCGACGGCCATCAGCCGCCGATGACGACCGGCGGCAATGTGGCAGCGGATCTGCGACGGACGAGGTCCACCGGTGGTGTGTCTCGCGTCCTAGCGCCTCCGAAAACGCCTGCGCCGTGCCTCGAGCAACTGCCGTCGCAACTCCCTCACCTGGTTCGGGTGAACGTCATGTTTTTGGGCCCGGCCGCACCTCTTCACGTGCCCCCGATACTCACCGAGCGCTACACACACCTACGCGGCAGTCGCAATTTTTTGCGCAGGCTCTTGTCAAACGCAGACTGTGGAACGAAACGCCGCAGCAAGCTCACCTGCCGTGCAAACCCACCTGCGGTATAGCGAGGGAGCGGGTTCGCTGCGGTCCGGGCTTTCAGGACGGGCCTTGCAACCATCACGTCACCCATGACGGCCTCCGCCTTCGATCGTGCGGACTTGTACTCGTCGAGCTGCTAGTGTCGTGAGTTGGAAGTTCGCAAACAAAACCTCTCAATACTTGCGAGGATGTCGTCTGCGGACTTGGACCACACGAACGGCTTGGGAGCGGCGTTGTGCAGTTCGAGGTAGTGGCGGATGGCTTGTTCCAGTTGGCGCGTCGAGCGATGCGTGCCACGGCGCAGGTAGCTTTGCGTCAGCGTGGCGAACCATCTCTCGACTTGGTTGAGCCAGGACGCCGAGGTCGGGGTGAAATGAACCTGGAATCTCGGGTTGCGCGCGAACCAGGCCTTGATCGCCGGAGTCTTGTGGGTCCCGTAGTTGTCCATCACGAGGTGGACATCCATCTCCGGGGGCACGTTGGCTTCGATCGTGCGCAGGAATTGCAAGAACTCGGCACTTCGGTGTCTGCGGTGCAACGCGCCGATGACCTCGCCGGTGGCGATGTCGAGCGCCGCAAACAGCGTCGTCGTGCCATGGCGAGCGTAGTCATGCGTGCGCGCCTCTGGAATTCCCGGCGCCAACGGCAGCAGCGGCTGGGTGCGATCGAGCGCCTGGATCTGGCTCTTCTCGTCCACGCAAAGCACCATCGCCTTGAGCGGTGGATCCAGGTACAGGCCGACGATGTCGCGCACCTTCTCGACGAACAAAGGATCGCTCGAGAGCTTGAAGGTCTCCTGGCGATGCGGCTGCAGACCGAAGGCACGCCAGATGCGCGATACCGCCGTCTGCGACAAGCCCGCTTCGCGCGCCATGCGCCGCGTGCTCCAGTGAGTTGCACCCGCCGGCACGCTCTCGAGTGTCCTGGCGATCACGGCATCCACCCGCGCATCGTCGATGGTGCGTGGGGCGCCCGGGCGCGGTGCGTCCAGTAGCCCATCCAGCCGGTACTCCACGAAGCGTGTCCTCCACTTGCCCACCGTCTGCTGCGTCACTCGCAGACGCGCAGCCACCGTCTTGTTCTCGGCGCCCGCAGCACACGCCAGCACGATCCGCGCGCGCAGCGCCAGCGCCTGCGCGGTCTTGCGGCGCAGCGTCAGCGCCACGAGTTGCTCGCGTTCGGACTCGCTCAACACCAGCTCCGCCTTGGGTCTTCCGCGCATCGAAACCTCGTCGTGTGCACACGCTACACGACGGACTCCGATGGCACTCCTTAGTTCAACGAACTTCTAACTCAGCACACTAGTCTGCCTGGACAGATTGCTCTCGAATGAAGTTCGCGTGTACGCGGGCCCGACCAGCAGCACTCTGATACCCGCGTCCCTGGCCTCGTGGTCCAGCGGTTCCCAATAGCGTTCCAGCGCTTGCTTGCTCGACACGTATAGCGCCATGTAAGGGCGGGAATCAGTCCCATCACGGAACTGATGTTGACGATCCGTCCCGCGCGTTGCTGCCGCATCGCGGGAAGAATCGCATTCGTCGTCCGAATCGCGCCGAACAGATTGACGTCGAAGCTCCCCATGAGCAGCCGCCGAGGAGCGAAGCGACGAGGGTATCGGCAAGCCTCGCTTGCCGACGGGCTCGGACGTTGATTGTTATGCGGCATCACGTCCAGCGCCCGGTGATGCTAACCAGCTTTCGAGCGAGAACTTCGCGGCAACTGTGCGGATCGCGCCCTCGCCGGGATCGCCCTTCTGCCGATAGCCCGCGGCAACCGGAGAAGGAACTCTGTGCTCTCAGACCACCATCGATTGCTGGGCGAAGATACCCGCCATCGCGCCCTGCGATGATGCTTGGGTGACCGAGGGCAGGAGAGGCGTGGCGAGGTCGCCGGCGGCGTAGATGCCGGGCATGCTGGTTTGGCGGCGCTCGTCGACCTTGAGGGCGATGCCGACGGGCGTATCCACCGTGACGAGGCCCAGTGATTCATGCAGGGTTGCGGATGGCTTGTTGCGCGGATGGGCGAACAGGATGTCGACCGCGATATTGCGGCGGGTATCGAGATTGACGGTGGTGATATGGCCCTTGAGATGGGCGATCTCGACGACCCGGCCATCGACGACAGGTATGTCGCGGCGCGCGAGATCGGCCTGGGTGTCGGGCGGAATGTCGTGACCATCGGCGAAGACGGTCAACTTGTCGGTCCAATCGTGGAACAGCCTGGCAGACTGGTGCGACTGCGGGCCGGACCAGATGAGGCCCCAATGCTGGCCGGCGACTTCAAAGCCGTCGCAATAGGGGCAGGGCACGATGGACGTGCCCCAGCTTTCGGCAAAGCCCGGAACATCAGGCATCTGGTCGGCGACGCCATAGCTCAGGATCAGGCGACGCGCCCCAAGGCTTTCGCCTTCGCCCGTGACGACGGAGAAATCGTCGATGGAGCCGGAGACGCTGTCGGCCCGGGCGTTGACCAGCCTGATCGCGGGATATCGCGCCAGCTGCTGCCGCGCCTCGGCCAGGATGTCCAGCGGTGGCTTGTGATCGTGACCGAGCAGGCCATGCGAGTGGCCGGCGAAGCGATTGCGCGGCGAGCCGGTATCCAGAACGGTGACCTTGCGGCGGGCACGGCCGAGCTGCAGGGCGGCGGCGAGGCCGGCGAAGCTGCCGCCGATGATGATGACGTCATCCATGGTGATGGGCTCCGTGTTGTGGATAGGGGCGAGCCGAGGCGAAACTGCGGTGGCATGTCCGCTCGATGGTTGTGCCTCACAGCCACCGGCGAACCCGCTCCTGGTACGCACCGTACTCACCGCCAAACAAAGCCGAAAGCGTGCGCTCTTCAGGTTTGATTTGGAAGTGGTTGATGTAGAGCACGAAGGCGGGCACGAGAAGCAGAGCAAGTGGGTTCGCCAGGAACGCGGCCCAGCCAAGCAGTTCCAGTAGTAGCCCAAGGTACATGGGGTTGCGTGTAATGCGATAGATCCCACCGCTGACCAATGCGGACGTCGCCATCGGATTGGTTGGATTGATCGTGGTTCTTGCGCGCCTGAACGAGACGACCCCGGCCGTGCTGACGACAAGCCCGGCCGCGGCAAGCGTCAGAGCCGCGCCCACACGCAAGACGAATGGCAACCCGAGCGGGGCGACAAGCGACGACGCGAGCCACATGCAAAGCGCGAAGAACAGCGCCACAACAGGAGGCGGTATCTTCAGTTCAAGTGAACTCATGGCAGCATGCGTGGGGCATAACGCTCCCTTGATGTCCCCTTGCTCGTCATGCAGGGGCGGTGGACGGCGCGGCGGCTTGCACCGACGCCAGCACGGGGCTGTCACGCCGGATGCGGAACCAAGCGGCGTAAAGCGCCGGCACGAAGACGAGGGTGAGCGCTGTGGCGACCACCAGGCCGCCCATGATCGAGATGGCCATGGGCCCCCAGAAGACGCTGCGCGTGAGCGGGATCATGGCGAGCACCGCGGCGGCAGCCGTCAGCACCACCGGGCGCGATCGCCGCACCGTGGCGTCGACGATCGCGGCCCAGGGCGCGACGCCGCGTGCGATGTCCTGGTCGATCTGGTCGACGAGGATGATCGAGTTGCGCATGATCATCCCGCCCAGCGCGATCACCCCGAGCAGCGCGACGAAGCCGAACGGCGCCTGGAAGATCAACAGCGCCGGCACCACGCCGATCAGCGCGAGCGGTGCCGTCATGAACACCATGAACAGCCGCGAGAAGCTCTGCAGCTGGATCATCAGCAAGGTCAGCATCACCGCGAACATCGCGGGGAACACGGCGAACAGCGCCTCGTTGGCCTTGTCGCTCTCCTCGATGGCGCCGCCTTCCTCGATGCGGTAGCCAGCGGGCAGGCTGTCGACGACGGGCTGCAGCGACGGCCGGATCTGCGCCGTGGCATAGGGGCCCTGCACGCCGTCGACGACGTCGCTGCGCACGGTCAGCGCCATGTCGCGGTTGCGCCGCCACAGCACCGGCTCTTCGAAGCTCGGCTCCACGCTCGCCACCTGCGACAGCGGCACCGTGATGCCGCTGCGCGTGAACAGTTGCAGGTCGCCCAGTTGACCGATGCTCTTGCGCTCCTCGAGGGTCGCACGCACGACCACGTCGACGAGTTCCTCGCCGCGGCGGATCTGCGTCACCGGCGCACCGTCCAGCGTGGTCTGCACGAGGCCCTGGACGTCCGCCGTGGACAGGCCCAGCAGCCGCGCCTTGTCCTGGTCGACGTGGACCTGCACCGAGCGGACCTGCTCATTCCAGTCGAGTTGCGTGTCGCGCACCAGCGCGCTCTTGCGCACCGTGTCGCGCACCCGGTAGGCGATCTCCCGCACCTGGGCCTTGTCGGGCCCGATGACGCGGAACTGAACCGGAAAGCCCACCGGCGGGCCGAACTCCAGACGCTGCACGCGCGCCCTCACGTCAGGAAAGGCCTCGTCTTTGTCGAACAGCTCAATCAGGCGGGCGCGAACGCGCTCGCGCTGTTCGATGCCCACGGTCTTGATGACGAACTGTGCGAACCCTGGGTTGGGCAATTCCGGCTGGATCGAGAGATAGAAGCGCGGCGTGCCCGCGCCGGTGTAGGCCGTGAAGAACTCGATGTCCGGGTCCTTCGCCAGCCGGGCCTCGAGCAGCTTCACCTGGCGCTCCGTGGCGGCGAAGGAGGCGCCTTCGCGCAGCCGCAGATCGACCAGCAACTCCGGCCGCGACGCCGTTGGGAAGAACTGCTGCTGCACCTTCAGCATGCCGGCGCCGGCGGCGCCGAAGATCAACACCGTGAGTATCAGGACCCACGCGCGATGCTGCACTGCCCAGTCGACGACGCTTCGCAGCCGGTGGTAGACGGGACGGTCGTAGACGTCGTGGTGCGTGCCGCCCTCCAGCTTCTTCGGCAGCAGCACGACGCCGAGGTACGGCGTGAAGACCACGGCCACGACCCACGAGAGGATGAGCGCCACGCCCACCACCCAGAAGATGCCGCCCGCATACTGGCCCGCGATCGACTTCGCAAAGCCCACTGGCATGAAGCCGGCGGCCGTGACCAGCGTGCCGGTCAGCATCGGAAACGCGGTGGAGGTGTAGGCGTAGGTGGCGGCGCGCAGGCGATCCCAGCCTTCCTCCAGCTTCACCACCATCATCTCGACGGCGATGATGGCGTCGTCCACCAGCAGGCCCAGCGCGATGATCAAAGCTCCGAGCGAAATGCGGTCGAGGTTCCAGCCGGCGGCATGCATCACGGCGGCCACCAGCGCGAGCACCAGCGGCACCGAAGCGGCGACCACGATGCCGGTGCGCCAGCCGAGGAACAGGAAGGACACGGCCAGCACGATCGCGAGCGCCTCCAGGAACGAGCGCTCGAACTCCCAGACCGACTCCGCCACCACCCGCGGCTGGTCGGCGTACTGCTGGATCTCGACCCCGGCCGGGATCTCCTGTCGGATCTGGGCGAGCCGCTGCTCCAGCGCTTCGCCGAAATCCAGCACGTTGCCGTTTTGCTGCATGGTCACGCCGATGGCCAGGACCGGAACGCCGTTGTGACGGATGCTGAAGCTGGGCGGGTCCTCGTAGCCGGCGCGCACGGTGGCGATGTCGGCCAGTCGCAGCAACTGACCGCCGACTTCCAGGGTCACGTTGGCGACGTCCGCGGCGCTCTTGAGCCCGCCGTCCACGCGTACCTGCACACGGTCGTGCGTGGCGTCGGCCGAACCCGCGGGCGTCACCAGATTCTGGCGCGCCAGCGCGTCGAACACCGCCGTCGGCGCGACGCCCAGCGATGCCAAGCGCCGGGTCGACAACTCCACATACACACGCTCGGCCTGCTTGCCCAGCACGTCGACCTTGGCGGCACCGGGCACGCTCTGGAGGCGGCGCTTCACGTCCTCGGTGACCGTCAGCAGTTCGGCCATCGACAGGTCGGGTGCGCTCAACGCATACAGCACGCTGTAGCGATCGTTGTACTCGTCGTTGAAGAACGGCCCGCGCACGCCCTCCGGAAACTCCTGCCGCACGTCGCCGATCTTCTTGCGCGCCTGGTACCAGGCGTTCTCCAGTTCCTCCTTGCTGCTGCCGCCCTTCATCCACAGCGTGATGCCGCCATAGCCTTGGCGCGAGAAGCTGCGCACGTACTCGAAGTGGTCCAGCTCCTGCAGACGACGCTCGATGCGGTTGAGCACCTGGTCCTGAACGTCCTGCGCAGTGGCGCCTGGCCAAACGACGATGGCCGTCATCTGCGGCACGTCGAAATTCGGATCCTCCAGGCGTCCGAGGCGGCTGAAGGACAGGCTGCCGACGATGAGCGTCGCGATGATCAGGAACAGCACCATGGGCCGATGCGTGACGGCCCATTCGGAGAGATTGAAGCGTTTCATGAACTGCTCTTGGCGCCGGTGGCTGTTGCCGTGTCAACGGCGCGCTCGATCGCGCGCACGGCCGTGCCGGCATCGAGCTTCTGAGCGCCCACGCTGACGACCTTGCTGCCCGTGGTCAGACCCGTGACCTGAACCGTGGCGTCGTCGATGGACACCACCTGGACCGGTGTGAACACGAGGCCCGAACCCTTGGCGTTCACAGTCCACACGCCGGCGGCGCCGCTGCCCTTGACCAAGGCACTCACGGGCAGCACCGCAGTCGCGGGGCCCGCCTGCGGTCCTGACAGCGTCAGCTGCATCGTGCTGCCCAGCGGCAGCGCAGCCACAGGTTCGCGCGATCCGGGTGCGGCCGAATAGCGTGCGCGGTACGTCCGGCCTTGCGCACTGGCCTGTGGCGAGAGTTCACGCAGCGCGAGGCGGACCTGCGCTGACGGATCGTTCCAGGGCGCCGCCGTAGCGACCAGGCTCCGCGCCCGGCCCACCCAGTCCTCAGGCAGTTCGGCGACGATCTCGCGTTCGCCGTCACGGGCCAGCGACAGCACGGGCTGGCCTTCGGCGACCACTTGTCCGCGCTCGAAGCGCAGCGTCGTGACGATGCCGGCGTACGGCGCGACCAGTGTCGCGTAGCTTTCGCGATTGCGCGCGAGCTCGAGCTGACGATTCGCTTGATCCAGGCGCGCTGCGGCGGCGTCGGCGCGCGCCTTCTGGCGCTCGTGGTCGGCGGCGCCTACCGATCCGTCCGCCAGCAGTCGCCTGAAGCGCGCCTCGTCGGAGGCGGCCTGCCGCGCGTCCACCGACGCGGCCTGCACCTGGTCGGCTGCCGCCTTCACGGCCAGTTGGTAATCGGCAGGATCGAGACGGGCCAGAACCTGGCCTGCCTTGACACTGTCGCCGATTTCAACGAGCCGCTCGACCACCTTGCCTCCGGTGCGGAAACCGAGCTCGGTCTCCACGCGGGCACGGACCACCGAAGTGAAGCTGCGCATCGGTGTGGAATTGACCGGTGTCACCGTCGTCACGAAGACCGCCTTCACGACGGTGGCCGGGGCGGGCGGTTCGCTGCAGGCCGTCAGCAGGAGGCTGGCAGCCGCGATGCTCGCGAGCGAAATGGCGCGGAAGATGGTGTTCACTGGCGCGTCCTTGTGGCAAGAGAAGTCATGTCGGTGCTGGGCTGCGTCATGGCAAACCCACCACCCAGGGCCTTGTAGAGCTGCACGTCGGCCAGCGCCTGCTGCAGGCGGCTTTCGGACAAGGCCAGTTCGCTGGCCAGCACGGAGCGCTGCACGTCCAGCAGAACCAGCAGGTCGATCTGTCCTTCGCGCTGCAGCGACTCGGCACGCTGCAACGAACGGCGACGGTGCTCGACGGTGAGCGCGAGGGCCGCGTTCCGCTCGGCCTCCTGCGAGCGCACGAGCAGGCTGTCCTCGACTTCCTGGACCGCCACCAGCACCGCTTTCTGCCAGGCCAGCAAGGCCTCATCGGCGCGCGCGGACTGCACGCGGATGCCGGCATCGATGCGGCCGGCGTTGAAGATTGGCATGGCAAAGGCCTGTGCGACGTTGGAGAAGTGAACCGGCGCGAGATCGAGCGCGTTCAGCCGCAAGTCCTCGCGACCCACCAGCGCGCTCAGGAACAGCTTGGGCCACCACTGGGCGCGGGCTTCGGCAGTGCGCAGCGCTTCCGCGCTGACGCGCGCCTCTGCTGCGATCAGGTCGGGCCGGCGCGTGAGGAGTTCGCTCGGCTGGCCCGCTGCGATGGAGCGCTCCGCCGGCCATGCGAAGCCGTTGTCATCTGCGACGACCTGGATCGACGGGTTGCGATTGAGCAAAACGGCCAGCTTCGTTTGCGTGGCGCCGGCCAACATCCGCAGTGGGGGCACCTGGGCATCCAGCGCGTCCGCTTCCGCACGCGCGCGGTCCAGGTCGAAGGCGCTCGCCTGGCCTTCGCGCAGGCGGCTTTCCACGCGTGTCGCGGTCTGACGCTGCGCATCAGCCAGGGCCAGCACGATACGCAACTGCTCCTCGGCGCTGCGCAGCACGAAGTACTGACGGGCCACCTCGCTGGCCACAAGCAAGCGTGCTCCATTCACACCGGCCACGGCGGCTTGCGCATCGGCCTGCGCCGCGTCACGCGCCGCGCGAACGCCGCCCGCCAGGTCGATCTCCCAGGCGACGTCGACGCCGGCGCGCAACGCGCGTGTGTCCGGCATGTTCAGCTTGACGGGTGGCGGAACGCCGCTCTCGCTGCGGGATGCGGAGGCCTGCACGCCCACGGTCGGCCAGAGCCGGGAGCCCTGGGCATCGGCACCCGCGCGAGCCTGAGTGACGCGCCGGAGTGCAATGGCGATGTCCTGGTTGGCGCTCAGCGCTTCCTCAACCAGGAAGGTGAGAGTGGAATCTCCCCAGGCGGCCCACCACGCAGCGTCCGCGGCTGCGCTTTCCCCTTGTGCCGCATAGCTGTGAGCAAAGGCGGCCGCGAGGGGCACCGAGGGCGCGGGAGCTTGCACGGGGGGTGTCGAGCACGCCGACAGCACGGCCCATGCCGCGAGCGACAGGAGGCGGGTTGCCCGGGTGGCCGGCCCGCGGCTGCGCCAGGAGGAGGAGGAAGGCATGGGTCGATTGATTATTGGACGACAAGTCCAGTAATTTTAGGCTGAAATAGTGAACTTTCAAGTGCACTTAATACTCCACGAGTCCTCCATGCGTGATTGCCCTCTGCCGCAGCTGCTCGCGCGGCTTGCCCTGCCCATCGGTCCAGTCGATCGACTGTTGCGTCATGGGGGCTCCGCGGGTCGCCGTCAGTTACTGGACTACAAGTCCAATAATGCGCGTGAGCTATAGTGAACTGTCAAATCCACTAAATCTGTCCATGGCCCGCCCCCCAGCTCCCGCTCCCAAGCCCCAACGCGGGCGGCCACGCGATCCCGAGCTCGGCCGACGCATCCTGGAAGCGGCGCATCGCCACTTCGACGAGCATGGCCTCGAGCGTGCCAGCGTGGATGCCATCGCCGCGGACGCCGGTGTGTCCAAGACGACCGTGTACAACAAGTTCGGCTCCAAGGAGAGGCTGTTCCAGGCGGTCGTGCGCGACAGGACGGCGACGGTGGTGGCTGGCGTCGGGGGCGCCGGGGCGCTGGACCCGGACCAGCCTGAGAAGGCGCTGCTGGCGATCGGTGCCCGGTTTCTCGCACTTGCGCGCGGGGATGCCCTGGGTGCGTTGCGCGCTGTCTACGGCGTCGCGGGGGCGCAGCCGGAAGTCTGCCGTGCGTTATACAAAGAGGGCCCGGAGCGTGTGAACGGCGAGTTGGCAGCGTACCTGCGCCGTGCCGACGCGGCGGGCACGCTGAAGGTGCGGAACCCGCTTCAGGCCGCGGACCTGTTCCTGTCGATGTTCCTGGGGTCCGGGCACATCCGCGGACTGCTGAAGCTCGAGATGCCGGATTCCCGGGAAAACCGGGCTCTTGTGCGCGAGGCCGTACGGGTCTTCATGGCGGCCTACGGCACGTAGTCTCCGCACTGCGGCTTGAGGTCACGAGCGCGCGGCCGGAAGCGTAGATCTTTGGATGTGCGCGGCTGACCTCACGATGGCGGGCGGTATGCTGTCGTGTGTACCTTCGGCTCCATCCGCCACGGCGACTCGCTCTGTAGCGGCTTGCTGGGGCGCCCAAAATAGCCCACCCGACAGCTGCCGTCCTGCGGACGGCGGGTTGTGGCCGATTGGCGTGCGCTGCCTCTTGACGGGGCGCTGACAATGGCGCCTCCGCTTAGGGCGAGATGAAAGGATTTCGGATCGTGAGTTGTCGTTCGATGACCTGTCCGTCCTTCATGTCTTCCGAATGAAGTGTCTTGCAGTCCGCCAGCAGGGCTGCCGAGATGATGAGCGCGTCGTAGATAGAAAAACCATAACGCTCGGCAATCCGCAGAGCCCGTTCGTGTGTCTCGATGGTCACCGGGGCGACCGCGCAGACTGCCCGGACCTGCGCCAAGACTTCTCGGATCTCGGCCCATGGCATACGCAGCTTCCGCGATGCGACGGCCACGAACTCATTCAGAACCTGGACGCTGATCGTGCCACCGAGAGCAAGCAATTCCTCTGCTCGGTCGGCCTTCGCTATGTCTGCCGATAGCAAGTAGAGCACGACATTCGTGTCGAAGAAGTCTTCACCCCCGCTCATTTGCGACGGCACGGTCGAACTTGAAGTCTGCCGGCAGACGACCACGGTACTTGCGCAGCCGGGCGAGTAGATCGCGCGCGCCGGGTGCCTTCTCGATCGCGAAGGAACGCTCGCCCTTCACGTGGATTTCGATATTGTCCCCCGGCTTCAGGTCGAGTGCCTCCACCACCATTGCCGGAAGCCGAACGGCCAGGCTGTTGCCCCACTTTGCCACTTGCATTGGCGCCCTCCTTAGGATCTACATCGGTGGGCGTATATCATACACCACAATCCTCGACCGACGTGCTCACCGAGCAGTTGACACCATCGAGCAACTGCCGCCCCTACGGCGCCGCCGGGGCTCAACCGGAGGTCTCCGGTCGTTCTACCGCGAGGTGCCTGACCGGCTCATCAAGGGCACACGCTAGTCGTCGATACCCTCGCGCTCGAGTGGCGATCCGCGATCCGCCGTTGCTGAGCACCGCATGACCCCCTACAACTTCACCGCTCGCCGTCTTTCCTCTCTCCGGTCGCCTCAAGCGCACCGCACGGCCGATCATCGTCAACGGCGGTTGACCTCCGTCATCACCGTTCAGGCGAATCGCTGGCGGCCGGCTATCTCGGCGACAACGGCTTGATTCGCGCCTACACCATTAGAGACCCCTGGCAGGAACAGTTGCTGCGTGGATCGGCGAACTGAAGGAATTCGCCGGCAGCGCCTTTGATCAGCGGCGAGCCTGCCCACGCTTGCCGAGCTCGATCTTCGCGATCGCGTTGCGATGGACCTCGTCCGGGCCGTCAACGATGCGCACCGTGCGCTGGTGGGCATAGGCCTCTGCGAGCCAGGTGTCCTGGCTCACGCCTGCCGCGCCGTGGGCCTGGATCGCCCAATCGACCACTTTGCAGCTGACGTTTGGCGCGACCACCTTGATCATCGCGATCTCGGCGCGGGCGGCCTTGTTGCCGGCGACGTCCATGCGCTGTGCGGCGTTCAGCGTCAGTAGCCGGGCCTGGTCAATCATGCAGCGCGACTCGGCGATCCGCTCGTGCCAGATCGACTGTTCGGAGAGCGGCCGGCCGAAGGCCACCCGTTCCTTGAGGCGATCGACCATTAGCTCGAGCGCGCGCTCGGCCGCACCGATCGAGCGCATGCAGTGGTGGATGCGGCCCGGGCCGAGCCGGCCCTGGGCGATCTCGAAGCCGCGGCCCTCGCCCAGGAGGATGTTCTCCACCGGCACGCGCACGTTGTCGAGCGTGACCTCCATGTGGCCGTGTGGCGCATCGTCGTAGCCGAAGACGTTGAGCGCGCGCACCACCGTGACGCCGGGCGTGTCGCGCGGCACTAGCACCATCGACTGCTGCGCGTGCCGCGGACCTTCAGGGTCGGTCTTGCCCATCACGATGAAGATCGCGCAGCGCGGGTCGCCCGCGCCCGAGCTGAACCACTTGCGGCCGTCGATGACGAAGTGGTCACCGTCGCGTCGGATGCTGCACTGGATGTTGGTGGCGTCCGACGAAGCGACCGCCGGTTCGGTCATGAGGAAAGCGGAGCGGATCTCGCCCGCCAGCAGCGGCAACAGCCATTGCGCCTTCTGCGCATCGGTGGCGTAACGCTCGAGCGTCTCCATGTTGCCCGTGTCCGGTGCCGAGCAGTTGAAGACCTCGCTCGACCAGGGCACGCGCCCCATCACCTCGCAGAGCGGCGCGTAGTCCAGGTTGGAAATGCCGCCCTCGCCCTTGTACGCATGCGGCAGGAACATGTTCCAGAGGCCGCTCTTGCGAGCCAGCACCTTGAGCTCGTTGACCACCGGCACGGGCTGCCACGGATTGCCGGCGCGCCGGAAGGCGTCGAGCTCCCCGTGGTGGCGCGCCTCGTTCGGGTAGATGTGCTCGTCGAAGAACTGGTTCAGGCGCTCCAGCAGGTCGCGGGTCTTGACCGAGTGTTCGGTGAGCATGGGAAGTCTCCAGGGTGAAAGTCGGCGCTCCTGCGCCGCCGCCGAGCGCGTGGGAAGCGACCGCGCTCGAGTATTTCGATTGAACCACCTTTGGTGGCGGCCTCGGGCCGGCTCATCGGTCATTCGACCTGCATGCCCGAGCGCTTGACGATGGCAGCCCACTTTGCGGTATCGGCGCGAATGACACTCGCGAACTCCTTCGGGCCGCCGAAGTGAACCTCGATGCCCGCTGCCGCCATCTGCTTGACCATCTCGGGGTCGGCCATCACTGTGGCGATTTCCCGCTCGAGGCGCGCCAGCACATCCTTCGGTGTGCCCGCGGGCGCCAGCACTCCCAACCACAGCGTCACGTCATAGTCGGTCATTCCCGGGGCTTCCGAGATCGTCGGCACGGCGGGCATCGCCGGCGAGCGCTTCCGCCCCGTTACGCCGAGTGCACGTACCCGGCCGGTCTTCACGTGGTCGACGAAGTTCGACGTGGTGTCGAACATCATCGAGATCCGGCCCCCGAGGAAGTCGGTCATCGCCGGTGCGCTTCCTTTGTAGGGGACGTGCACGAGGTCGACGTGGGCCAGGCTCTTGAACAGCTCGCCCGACAGGTGGCTCGTCGTGCCGTTGCCGGCCGACGCGAAGGTGAGCTCCCCAGGGTGCTGGCGCGCCAGCGCCACCAGGTCAGCGACCGAGTTCGCCTTGATGCCCGGGTTCACCACGAGCACGTTGGTGGTGCTGTGAGTGAGCGCGATGGGCTCGAAGCTCTTCAGCGGGTCGTAGCGAAGGTTTCGGTAGATGCTCGGATTGATGGTGAGCGATCCCATGGTCGCAAACAGCAACGTGTAGCCGTCCGGGGCGGCCGTCGCGACGGCCTCAGCCCCGAGGGACCCGCCCGCACCACCGCGGTTGTCGATGATCACGGGCTGGCCGAGCTTCTCGCCGAGCTTCTGGCCGAGACTGCGAGCCATCAGGTCGGTGGCTCCGCCGGCCGGGAAAGGCACGACGAGGCGCACGGGCTTGTCAGGAAAGGTCGCGGCCCGAGCCACGACAGGTGTCGAAACGGCAAGGCATAACGCTGCGGCCGCGAAGAAGCCGAATGGGCGGAACGATAAGGAGTACATGGCGGCTCTCATCGGCCCTTGAAGATCGGGTCGCGCTTTTCCTTGAAGGCGAGCTGCGCCTCCTTGGCGTCTTCCGTCTTGCTGATGATCCCGGTCATGTCCTGCTCGTAGCGGTAGCCGTCGCGAAGGCTCATGTCCTCGATGACGTTGAGGGTGTGCTTGCCCATGCGGGTGGAGACCGGGCTCTTGGAGGCGATCGCCCCGGCGATCTCCCGCGCCGTCGGCATCAGTTCCTCCGGTGACGTGCAGGCCTCGGCGATGCCCAAGCGCAGCAACTCGGCACCGCTCACGCGATACCCCGTGAGCGCCATTCGGCGCAGACGCGAGTGGCTGAACAGCCGCATCGCGTGCCGGCACCCTCCGAGGAGTCCCACGTCGACCTCGGGCAGGCCGAGCGACGCCTTCTCGGAGGCGACGATGATGTCCGAGGAGGCCACCATCGCCAGGCCCGAACCGAGCGCGGCGCCATTGATCACCGCCACGACCGGCTTGGCGCACTCGCGGATCGCATGAAAGCACTCGCGCGTGCGCCGCGAATGCGCCAGCAGGTCGCCCGGGCCCTTGATCATCTCGGCCCGTCCCTTGAGGTCGGCGCCGGCGCAGAACACCTTGCCCTGGCCGGTGAGGATGACGGCGCGCACCTCGTCCATCTCGGAGATGCGATCGAGTGCGAGGGTGAGTTCGTCGTTGAGCACGCGCGTGAGCGCGTTCACCGGCGGGCTGTCCAGGATCAGCGTCGCCACGTAGGCGTCGATCTGGACTCTGAGTTGCGTAAGGTCGTTCATGGCGTCGTGTCCTGAAAGGATTTCATCAAAGGGTGATCTTGCCGCGCGTGACCACCGTGTGCCACTTGTCGTATTCCGCGCGCATGAGCTTGGCGTAGTCGTCGGGCGTTGAGGCGGTGGCGATGGCGCCTTGCTTCAGGAACTGCTCCTTGACATCAGGTGACCGGAGCGCGGCGGCGATGGCGTCGCGGAACTTCTTCTGCACGTCGGCGGGCACGCCTTTCGGCGCGATGACGCCGTAGTTGGTGTCCATCTGCACGCCGGGCAGCCCGGCTTCCTTGGTGGTGGGCACGTCGGGAACCTGCGGCGCGCGCGAGCTGGCGGCGATCGCGAGCACCCTCAGCTTGCCGGCTGCGACTTGCGGCAGCGCCACTGGCAGGTCGACCATGGCGACCTGGATCTCGCCGCCGAGCAAGCCCACCAGCACCGGGGAGGCGCCCTTGTACGGAACGTGCGTGACGTCGATGCCGGCCTCCTGCTTGAGCAACTCCATGCCGATGTGCGGCGTCGTCCCGTTGCCGGCGGAGCCGTAGTTGAGCTTGCCGGGCGACGCCTTCGCCTTGGAAACGAGATCCGGCAGGCTCGTGATGCCCGTTGCGGAGCCGGCAACGACCACGGCCGGCACCCGCGCCACGAGCGTGACGTACTGGTAGTCCGTCGCCGCATACGGCATCTTCATCAGGTTGGGCATGCCCGCCAGCGGTCCGGGACCGGTCAGCGCGAAGGTGTAGCCGTCCGGCGCGGCCTTGACGGTTGCGCCGACGCCGAGGGTGCCGCCCGCGCCGGCGCGGTTGTCCACGATGACGGTCTGTCCGAGCTCGGCACCGAGCTTCGTCGCGAGCAGCCGGGCGATTGCGTCGGTGGGCCCTCCGGCGGAATAGGGAACGATCAGCGTGATCGGCTTGGTCGGCCATGCCTGGGCGTGGGCGGCCAGGCTTGCGGCGGCGAGCGCCAGCCCGATCAGGCACCGGCGAGGCGAGATGGAATTCTTGAGCATGCTGTCTCCAAAGAGGGTTGCGAGGGGTTGACGAACTGTCGTCTGCGCAGGCGTTTCGAGCCAGGCAGCGAAACGGCAATTCAGGTATGCAGGACCGGTGGGTCGCGAGGCGCTCCGCCGCGGGTCAGACCCGTTCGACCACGAGGGCGATGCCCTGGCCGACGCCGATGCACATCGTGCACAGCGCGTAGCGGCCAGCCGTCCGATGAAGCTGGTTGACGGCGGTCGTGACGAGGCGCGCTCCGCTCGCACCGAGCGGATGGCCGAGCGCAATCGGGAAAG
>JADMIO010823385.1_pt1 | contig 77630 bp, 53 predicted proteins | sample 8958161 | NCBI WGS metagenome assembly JADMIO01 (sample SAMN16585339, study PRJNA669376) | soil metagenome | isolation source: Crop rotation soil | place: USA: Cullars Rotation, Alabama | collected 2011
CCGCGACAACTTGTCCACGTGGAATTCTAAGCTTAGGATCCCAATGTGCTGGAAAGATCCAAATATCAGCGGGACTTATTACTCAGGTGGCGGCGGATTGTCGAGCACGGCTTACGATTACAGTATTTTTTTGCAGATGCTATTGAATGGCGGCACCTATAATGGGCACCGAATTTTGGGCCCGTCCACTGTACATCTTATGACCACTAACCAGATTGGTGATTTGAAAAATGGCAGTAGCAAATTTGGGTTGGGGTTTGGGATAATATTGCCTGAGGGCGAAGCGAAACTTGGCCTATCGGAAGGAAGCTATGAATGGGGCGGTATGTGGAGCTCATCATACTGGGTAGACCCCAAGAGGCATATTGTGGCGCAATTGTTCATTAACCAACTGCCCATGAGCCATGGGGAAATACATGATAAGTTTAAGGCGATATTGTATGGGGCATTGAACAATTAATAACTAGCAATTAATAAGTCGAACAGAATTTTTTTTAGAAATGAATGTAGTAATAACAGGAGCATCGAAAGGGATTGGGAAAGCAATAGCGTCGCAATTTGCTGCGGCGGGGCATAATCTTATTTTGTGCAGCAGAAATGAAATTGTATTGTATAAAGCGGTGCAGGATTTATACAATGAATACCCGAACATAAATATTAAAGCACAGCCTTTTGACCTTAGCAAGAAAAACGACTGCCAAAGGTTTTGCAAATGGGTATTGTCGTTAAATATAAAAGTAGACATATTAGTAAATAATGCTGGACTATTTACGCCGGGTAGTGTGTACAACGAGCGTGAGGGGACCTTGGAACAAATGATGGAGACGAACCTGTATAGTGCGTACTTTGTAACCCAAGGGCTTATTGGCAATATGATAACGCAAAGGAGCGGGCATGTTTTTAATATGTGCTCTATAGCGAGCATACAGGCCTACGCCAATGGCGGCAGCTACAGCATCAGCAAATTTGCCATGTTGGGCTTTGGTAAAAACCTGCGGGAAGAAATGAAACCCTACAATATAAAAGTAACCAATGTGCTGCCAGGCGCCGCAATGAGCGATAGCTGGGCCGGAAGCGGTGTAGACCCTAAAAGAATTATGGAAGCCGAGGATATTGCCAAGATGATACTTGCTGCGGCCCAGCTATCGCCACAGGCTTGTGTGGAGGAGATTTTGCTGCGGCCGCAGTTGGGTGATTTGTAACCACCACTATGAAAAAAATTATACAATTTATTACCCCTATCCGTGCAGCAGTAGCATTGTTGCTACTAATGGACGGGATTATATGTTTTGTTAGAATTAGAGACCAGGTGGATGCCAGCTGGGATTTGCCAGTTGGGATTTTAATTCTTTGTTTGATTTTACTTTTGGCAGAATACTTTTTTTTCAGGTTCGCCAAAGACCGTACCAGAGCAATTACTTGGGAATTAATATTAGTTGGTATTCTTTATTTACTTTGGTTGTGGGCGACCTCATAGAATTTCGATTCGTTTTATAGTGGTATAATTTAATAAGACGTTTTTTTGTTAGTCTATTTGGATTGATTTTTTTACAGCAAATATTTCAACGATAGCTGCCGGCATTGATAGCTTATTAATATCATTACAGGTATAAACTATCACAGGCCAGGAAACATTTTGATATAACTGCCATTGCGAAGAATCTTTTATTGTGTCAATCACCTCTTTTTCCATAATGCCAAAATGGGAGTAGTATTCGACTAAATACAAAAATGGCACTTCGCCTATAAAAACTTCCATAGTCGATTCCATATTGGTATATATAGATTGATGTGCTATGTTTTCTTGCCTGTTAATAGCATTGCCTAAATCTTTGGCTGCTGGGATTAAGTGTTTTTCTAAAAAATCTTTTCTTTCATTTGAAGGCTTTGGTTGATAACACCATTTTAACCAAGTGTCCATCGTTTGATGAAACATTTCAGCCATAATTCTGATGCTGCGCCTTGCAACCATAAGTTCGCTTGCATTTAAATATGAAAGAGTTGGTATCTCAGCTATTTTATGCAGATAAAAATTACTGTCTAAGTCCGGTGCATTTTTATCGGGTGCCTCTCTTATAATGTTTTTATCGAAAAAAGGCATTGTGAAAAAAGCATCGCCAAGCATTAGCACTTTAGGTGCATCGGGCGAAAAAATGTCTAACTCCAAAAAATTATTTTGGTCAATAAATATTCCGTCTTCAAATTTCTTGTATTCTTTTTTCAGATAATATCCTGATACTTGTGGTGTCATTATTATTTCCTTTAATTGTTGATACCCGCTGTCAGCAATAACTTTTTTACAATTATCCATTATGATTTTAAAGGTGTCAAGAATAACCTTCTCCCCTTTTTTGTAAGCAGCGATGTATGCGGTGGTTTTGTTTTTTGTACTGATAAAATTGAGATAACTTGTTTTGAAGCTTTTATACTGCACTAAATTAGACTTGTACAACTGCTTTTCGACAATGGTTACCTTTTTAAGAAAAGGGATGCTATCGGTGTTTTCGAACTTAAAAACAGATTGCCCCACTTCGCCACAAATCATTACAGTGTTAGCTATTAAGTAGGCTAGCCTTAGGTCCATCGAAGCTGATTTAAGCCCCAAGGAGGTGGTATTAGAACTAAATGCTACAATTTGCATGATAATATTATTTTAAATCTGGCATTAAAACTTCCCCTCCTTTAATCATAAAAGAGAGCCTGTAGTAATCGATATTACCGGCTACCCAGGGGTCCTGCATTTTCCACTCACGGAAGGTGTCGTTGCTGACGAGGAGACAGTGTTTTGTTTTTACATATTGGATGATGAATAAATCGGCAGGGGTTTCGGACGGGGCTTCTTGATAGTCGGCCATGGCTTTTAGCTCGGTAAGACTTTCTTTGTCTTCGAGCTTATGATAAAGGGAGGCGTCGGCAATTATGGATATGTCTTGGAAGCCTTTTTGCTTTAGATAATTTACCAATAGTGTCATATTGCTGACTGTGGGTTTTGATTTGACGTTGCCATTGCTATTGTGTGCCACATTGCTGCCATCAATCATTACAGCCCTGTCCTGCATACGGTTTATCTGGAAAAATTCGCCATCAGCATCGTACTGGCCGTACTTCATTATATCATGGCTTTTGGTGATGAATTCTATGAAGGATTCTGGATTGCTTAAGGATGTGGTAAACCAAGCTGGCATGCCGCCTGTGTCAGCGTATTTGTATTCGTCTTTGGCTTTGTTGAAATGTTCTATTATTTTATTAATGGATATTTTTTTTCCTTGTTCTATTTTGGAAAGCCAAACGAGCAGCAGCCGCTTATCGTGGGTGAGGTCTTTTTCGCCTATGGTTTTTAGGTCGTTGTATTTTATTAAATCTGCACGGTCTTTTATGCTTTTTTGTTTTGCATAATTATACTCGGTATAGTTGGCAAAACCTTGCTGCAGCGCCTGGTTATAATCGGCGCTGAGGGAGAAGCCCCGTTCGTGGGCGGCATTGAGGGTATCGGCATTTGTAAAGCCGGACAGTATTGCTTTTTTGAATGCGGCGAAATTTTCGAAGCCATTTTGCATGGCGTTTAAATATAGCTCGTAGGGGTTTGCAAATGATGGCAAATCAGGTAATGCTTTTTCATTTAACAGCATGTGTTTAAATTCATTGAAGCCAGTGATAAAGCCTGTTGCTTTTACTTTTTCGAATAGGGAATGGGTGGCAATGCCTGCTTCTTTTACCATTTTATATTCCTCGTATTTTACATAGCCCTCGCTTTCGGCCTGGTAAAATATATTGGCGGAGGGGAAGGCGTTGCGCTGGGCACGGATGTACTCTTGCAGGGTGTGGTAGCCGGCACTTGGCAGGCGCAGCAGTGCGTGGTGCTGCAGCATGGCGAAATGCTCGAGCTCTTTATCCAACTCGGACAGTTTGAATATTAATTTGGCTTGTGTGGCTTCGGCATAGCTGCAGAATTCTTCGGGGCTGTGGAAATCGATAATGGTGGCGGCCTGCACTAGGCTGGCTTGGATGTACTTTAATTCGTTGTGTTTCATATATATTTTTTAATCGATGTTGATTGATTTTTTGGTTGGTTGTATTTGTGGTTCTTCATCTGAGGATGTTTTATTATCATTTGAGAAGCGGTAGAAAATCACAGGCCAGTTGCGTTGGAAACGGGGGTCGGTCTGCTCAAGGTTTTTCATGAGGCTAATAGTGCAGCTACCAATAACATTGTGTTGGACATAATAGTTCAACAGCGCATTGAAAGGTATTTCGCCTACATAGATACTGATTGGGGTTTCGAGTTTTTCGGCTGAGCATAAAAGCTTGGTATAAGAATTGTGACATAGGTTTCTGTTTAATTCAGCAGACAAGGGCAGAATTTTATTTTCAACAAAAGCTGCACGTTCGCTAATAGGTGATTCATTTTTGAACATGTTTATCCAGTCCAGTATACTTTGCTGCCAGGCCGGTGCTTTATCGGCCAAGCTATTTTTCAACACTTTGAGTTCGTTTACGGTTAAATAATGCAGATTGGGTATTTGAAGGATTTCTTCAAAAAAAAGTGTCTTGTTTTCTATTAATGGTGCATCTACAGCCTGACTGTCTAATGTGAACCCATTGTAACAATTGCTGAACGGGGCTTCAAAAAACTCATTGCCAATTAGGAATATTTTGGGCAACTGGATGTCATCAAAATTTAAGCTTAGTATATCACTTGGCTTATGGCTTCCTTTCATCAAATCATGTTCGTCTGAAGGTTCGGAAAAAAAAGACTTCACTTTTTCGTTGTCGAACAATTCAATCAAGGGACTTAAGCCAGCAGCCTCAAGCACCAGGTCCATTGTATCAATCTGCTTGTTGAATATTTTTAGCATTGAGTACTCCATTGCTTTGTATTTCTTAACCAGGTCGCTGGACTTGTGCTTAGTCTTTTCAAAATGCTTGTGCATTATTTTCATGTTTTCGAACACAGCTGTTGCTTTTCCATCTTCATTAAAATAGTTCAGCATCATATCTATTTTGGCTGGAAGGGGGAGTGACTTACTAGCTTGGACGAAGAGAAACATGCGGCTAATACTGCCGGCGACCGCTACCTGACTGCCAAGAATGTAAGCAATACGTATTGCCATTCCATCGGCATCGGGGGGAATTGAGGCTTGGGAGGTGTTGAAGGTGACTATTTGCATAATGCTTTTTTGGTAAACTGGTTCATTTTTATAAGTGTTGTGATATGAGTAACCGTCTTATTTAATCTTTTGTGGGTCCGGCTGATTATAGCATGCGCCGGGGTGGTTGTTACATGCACACGGCAGGATATTGTAGCTGTACTGATAACTATTCTGTGCTTGACACTTGCCGTACCATTGGGCGTACCAGCTTTACTATGCTTCGGCATGGCTGTACCATGCTTCCCAATGGCTGTTCCATCCGTCTTATGGTTTGTACTATGGTTCCTGTTATCTGAAATATGCTTCCTGTGGCGTGAACCATAGTTCCTGCTATTTATTTTGTAGTTCCTGCTGGCCATTGTATGCTTCCTGCCGGAAGAACTATGCTTCCTACTTGCCGAAGTATGCTTCCAGCCTGTTTGATTATGCTCCCTGCTAGTTATTCCATGCGTTTCAGCGGCTGTAGATGCGTTCTGGAAACCGTGGATGCGTTCTGTAATCTGTAGATGCGTTTTGGCCAACTGATGATGAAAAGATGGCAGATGCTTTATACTACATATAAGCTGGCAGTTGCGGGTATTGAAAAGGGCAGGCAACCCTTTTTTATAGGGCTGCCTGCCGCAGTTGCTAAGCAATACTGATTAATACCAGGTTTTCGAAAGGCACCTTATTTATTTTTTTAAACTCGGCGCTAGTAGGACTGTATATTGATTTTACATACACTTTAGACAGTAATGCAATATCCACCAGACCAGTTTCTGGTGTGTACAGGAATGCATCCCTATCGGCAATGGATTTGGAATAGGCGCTGATGGCCGTTTTGGCGGCATCGTTGCTTTGGGTGAAAGCAGCGGCCATTTGCAAGAGGGTGGAGACTTGGAACTCGGTTTCGTTGGGACTATAATCGGGCTGGTTTTGAATGAGGGCTATAAGACGGCCAAAGTTCTTTACCACGCTGTCGAAACTTTGCTGCGAGGTAGATGTGCCTTCGGGCACTACCTCACCAGCTTCTAAGGCTGGTGCCTTCTTGCTGTTTTGGGCCAGGCCGGTGCCCTGTATTTTGCGGTTGATGCCCCTTGCATCATCCTTGGTACGCTTGCTAACGCCGGATGTGACAATAGCGGCGAGCAGCCGGGTGCAAAATTTTTTGAAGGGTGAGAAAAGGTCGGCCCGTGCATTGATTGCGTTGTTGGCCGGTGCTTCCGAGTCGCCCACGGATTTGACCAGGTCCCTGCCATCGGCCAACAGGTGCCGGAGAGAAACGATAGTTAATGACTGGTTGGACGGGTTGTACCTGGTGCCGAAAACAGTGTACATTGCAATGATGGTGCTGAGGTTCTCTACATTTTTGTGATGACCTACTTCTGATTTTGATGCCATTTTTTTGATTTGATTGTTTAAAAAATAATCTGTATAGTTACAAGAGTCATTTTTTGGGCAAAAGGTTGCATGTGGGTCCGGTTTTTTTAAAATAAAGTTCAAACTTTAGAAAAAGAGTAAAGATTTGAGGGGGCGCAATGGCTTACAACCGGTGGATACTGCATGATGTACCCGCATGTATTTGGCTGTTGGGTGAGGGATAGTAGTGGAAAGCCCGCAAAGGCCGCCGAACGACTTGGGATTTGCGAAGCTAAGAAGCCCCTGTGCGGCCTGCGGACTTGGAACGGATAGCCCGACCCGCCGCATCGGCGGGGCACCCCCAAAAGCAATTGACAATTGCCAGTGGCGTTGTTGCATGAATGGTTTTTGTTGCATTTGTGCTTGGTTATTGCACACGGATAAGACTGATAGAACGGATGTAGTTTGTGTAATACACACGGATTATCTGCTTTGCCCATAGGATTTTTAAAGTAGGATATAATTTATGCAGCAAAGCCATTGACAGTTGACAATAGACAATTGATGGTTATAAATTGGGATATGTCGGCTTCCTTTCTAAGGGAAGTTTTTTTTAAAAGTGCCATTTTCTAGAGATTGGCGGTGGATTGGTTTTTTGGCAGTAAATTTTTTTTGATAACAAATCTGATTACCTTTAAATGGTCTAGAAACCAACCATCCAAATGCCAGATAAAAATTTAAGTCGCCGAGACTTCTTGGAAGCCTTCTCGAAAAAGGATGGCTTTGCGCTACCCCTTGGTGCGGGCGAAGTGGCAAATGGCAATGCAGGGGATACCCTTTTTAAAAAATACAGCAGAAAAAACAGTGGCCGCACAAACGGTGAAGGGACTGCCGAATACGATGATTTGCAAAATGAGACGGCTGGCGCAAGGGTGGGCAATGTAACAACGGGGCTGGCACCGTACACAGGCACCTGGAGCGAATGGGAGGCATTGTATTTACTGAGGCGTACGGGGTTTGGCGCAAAGAAAACAGCAGTTGACAATTTGCTGTTGCTTGGCAACATGAGCGCTGCTGTGGATGCAGTGCTTACCATAAATACGACACCGCCGCCAGAGCCCACAGTATGGTATAACAAATATGCGCCAGACTATAACGGACTACCAGATGACGCCAGTTGGGTGAATAGCCCCATTGCAACGTGGAGCGACCCTGCGCAAACCAGCAATTACTACCGCAACTATGGGCTGGGGGCTTGGCTGTGGTGGCAGGCATTAAATAGTGATAATACCATTAGGGAAAAAATGGTTTGGTTTTGGTACCACTTTTTGCCGGTGGACGCCACGGTAATTTTTGAATCGCCGTATGTGGATATAAGTACCAACTCGGCCAGGATATTGTACGACTACATGAAAATGTTTCGGGATAATGCAACGGGTAATTATAAAACAATTATAACTAATTTGTGCAAGGCGCCTGCCATGATGCACTACCTGAATAACCAGAGCAACTCGGTGTATGCGCCGGATGAAAACTTTGCGAGGGAACTAATGGAATTATTTACACTTGGCAAAGACCCGGCCAGCCAATACACGCAGCAAGATGTGATAGAAGCTGCCAAAGTGCTAACGGGCTGGCGGGTGCAGAATTTGAATACGAATACAGTAACGACGGACTTTATACCGTGGCTGCACCATACTGCTAATAAACAATTTTCGGCATTTTTTAATAACCATGTAATAAACTATAGAGCAGGTGCGGATGGGGCTTTTGAGCTGGATGAGTTTATTGATATGATATTTAGCAAGGCGGAGGTTGTGAGCCAATACATTTGCCGGAGAATTTATAGGTACTTTGTGTACTATGACATAGATGCCAATATAGAAGCAAATGTGATAGTGCCGCTGGCGCAAACTTTTGTTGCGAGTAATTGGGAAATACTGCCAGTGCTGAAGCAACTATTTAAAAGCGAGCATTTTTTTGATATGGCTAATAGAGGGGTGTATATTAAGAACCCGTTTGACTTGGTGATAGGCACCTTTCGAACTTTTAATGTAAATACAATTGTAACGCCGGCCAGTAATACAGCAGTGCAATACCAAGTGTGGGATTATTTTAATAATACCGTATGTGGCGAAATGGAGCAGCGGATGGGCAGTGTGCCTAATGTAAGCGGCTGGAATGCCTATTATCAATCGCCACAGTTTCATGAGTATTGGATAAACACGAATACGATACAAAAGCGTTTTAAGTTTTTGAGCGACCATATGTATGGGTACTATGCCGAACTGGATGGCGCATCTATAACGCTTAAAATATATACTATTCCATTTGTAAGTCAGTTTGGGAATACAATATGTGCGAACCCTAACCTGCTGGTGGCAGCCTGTGTGAAATATTTGCTGCCAGTGGACCTGAGTGTGGCACAGCAGAATATTATTAAATTTCAGACGCTACTGTTTAACCAATCGAATGATGCCTATTGGACGACAGCTTGGAATAACTATGCGGGGGCACCTACGAATACATCGTTTGCTTATATAGTGGAGCAAAGGCTGCAGGGGCTGATGACGACGATAGTGCAGTTGGCGGAGTATCAGTTGATATAAAACGCCACATGCCCAGCCCTTCTTCCCGAGAAGAGAAGGGCGACGTAGGGTGGCGATGGAGAGGAATAATTTGAAGTGATATCACAACACACTGACTGGAACATTGAATAATTATTTACCATTATTTATTAATTGCTTTTGATGGAACGCCGTTCATTTCTTAAAAATACATTGGCACTTGCGCCGCTGCTGATTAAGGGCATACCGGTGGATGCTATGCCATCTACAGGCGATAAGTTTTTGGATGTGCTGGCAGCCAGAACCTATAACTGCGGCAAAGTGCTGGTGATAATACAGATGAATGGTGGCAATGATGGGCTGAACACTATAATACCAAGGGATAAATATGCCAACCTGCGAATGCCCGCAGCAACATAATGATACCAGAGGCACAGGTGCTGCCGCTATTTAATAACGCCACAACGGGCATGCACCCCGCATTGGCAGAATTGCAAGCGCTGTACAACGATGGTAAAATGAATATAGTGCAAGGGGTATCGTACCCCAACCCGAACTACAGCCATTTTAGGGCGGCGGATATCTGGTTCTCCGCATCGGACGGGTTGCAATATTTAGAGACAGGATGGATGGGCCGGGGATTGGATGTACAATATCCGGATTACCCAGTAAGCTACCCGAGAAGTGAAATGATGGACCCGTTGGCGGTGCAGATTGGAAGCACTTTGCCGTTCTCGCTTCAAGGGCCACATATAAATATGGGTTACAATGTAACCGACCCTGCTTATTTGCTGAATGTAATAAATGCCACCACGGATGCTGCACCTGCTAATGACTACGGCAGGGAGCTGAGCTTTTTGCGGCTGATGAAGGACCAAAGCAATGCCTACACGGGCCGCATACAAACTGCCTACAATGCACAAGCCACGCAAAGCACGCAATACCCGGCAACGGACAACCTGCTTGCGGAGCAACTGAAAATAGTGGCGAGGCTGATAGGCGGCGGCTTAAAAACACCGGTGTATGTGGTGAACCATCCAGATACGCATGACACACATTCGAACCAAGTGGTGGCGGGTAATACGGCTACGGGCTACCATGCGGGCGTGCTGGCCACGCTTTCGAAAGCGATAGGCGCTTTTCAGGATGATATAACCAAAATGGGCCGCATGTACGATGTGACGGGGATGACGTACAGCGAGTTTGGCCGGCGAATTATAAGCAATGCCAGCTATGGTACAGACCATGGCAGTTCGGCACCTGTTATGTTTTTTGGTGCGGCGCTGAACCCCACGATGCTCGGCACATCCCCCAATATACCACTGAATGCAACGGTGAATAACCAAGTGCCAATGCAGTATGATTTTAGGCAGGTATATGCCACGGTAATGCAAGACTGGCTCTGCTTAACTGAAGCGGAAACTGCTTCGGTGCTGGGGAGCACATTTACAAAGTTGCCGATATTTACTAACGGGCTGATACTGCCGCTGGATGGCATTGAGCTAAGCGGGCAATACAGCGGCCAATCGCAACTGACATTTACTGCCAATGGCAATGGACAGTATGGCTATTACGAAGTGCAATTTTCGGGTGATGGCAATTTGTTTACCAGTGTCACCCGCATAAACGCTACTGATAAAGAAACGGGTGAAAAGTATAACTATGCCCATACGGTATATGCCGATAAAATGTATTACCGCATTTGTGGGCATGGGAAAAATGGCGAGGTAAAATACTCGAATGTGCTCATGCTAAGAGGCAGCATTACGAAACAATTGATAAGTGTTTATCCCAACCCTGTGCTGTTTCACCAGATAAACATAAAATTATTTGAAATAATACATGTGCCTGTTGATGTAACGATTTTTGACTTGAACGGTTCGAAGCTTTATTATAACAGGTTTACGAATGTGGGTTCGCTGATTAAGTTTTCGGTAGCACCGAGCTTTGCGAGGCAGACTATGTATGTACTCGAAGTGAGGTATGGAGAGACGGTGATAAGGGAGAAAATTGTGTTTGGGTAGGCTTCCGAAACAGAGTTTCGGGATACCACGAAACAGAGTTTCGTGTTACTGTTGGAAAGCCTTCCAATAATTGGAAAGGAATAGTTGCGTGTTGGTGTTGTGGTAAGGAAGGGTGGCGAAATGTTTTGGCTTGTCGCTATCCCATTTTTGTACTTCTATTTGGGGGTCTTTATCGTCGCAGCCTTTTGACTGGGCAAATGCAATAGGCACAGCCTTGTTGTCTTTAATGGTGAATAAATAACTATCCCAATTAATATTGCTACAGCCAGTGGAAAGATAACTGTAGAATAAATTATTAATGCCCTTTACGGCTATGGGCAGAGGATATTTTTCAAAATCAATTACTTTATCGTAGCCTTTAGTAGTGGGATTATATAAATAGAGTTTGCTTAATGAGGGTTGGTTGTATGCCATAAACTGCACATCAATATAGCCATCGAAATTAAAGTCTTTTACATCAATTCCTGTGGCGGCACCTGCGGTAAAGAAGGTATCATTTACCAATTTTTTATTATCACTTTCCACTAGTAATACCTCGTATTGCGGCTTGATGGTTTTTAGTTCGGCTGTCATTAAGGCCTTGCCTTGCTGGCTAAATAAAGTGTCTTTTACAAACTGGTTTTTAGCGGGCAGCCATTCCATTTTGGGAGTGGGTACAAATGTTTTGTAATAATTCTGCTGCAAGCTGTCGTTCCAGCCATTGGGGTTGTTGCGGAAAGACTTGCTGCTGTAGAACACCATGCCTTGCAGGTTAGGGTTTTCCCTTTCCATGGTTATCATGCGTGGGAGCATGGTTTTATCTCGCCAAGCGGCGGGACGGGCGGGCTCGGTGGCACGGTACAGTCCTACGCCAATGTAGCAATGGCGGCCGTAGGTATGGTCTCCCCACCAATCTACCAAAGTGGTGTAATCGGCTAAGCGGTGGCCAATTTCCCAATAAAGTTGTGGGGCTACATAGTCTATCCAGCCTTCATCTAGCCACAATAAAATATCGGCATAGAGGTCATCGTAATTTTTAACGCCAGCCCTGGTTTCGCTGCCATCCGGGTCGTCGCTTTTATTGCGCCACACGCCAAAGGGGCTTACGCCAAATTTCACCCAAGGCTTCTGGCTTTTAATAGCACGGCTCATGCCGAGGATGGCGCTATCAACATTGCTGCGGCGCCAGTCTTGCTTATCCATGCCGTTGCCATATTTGCGGTAAGTGGCATCGTCGGGGAAGGGGTGGCCAGCAACGGGATAGGGATAAAAATAATCGTCGAGGTGGATGCCGTCGATATCGTAACGCTTCACAATATCCTCAATAACGGCCACCACAAATTTGCGGCCATCGGGATTGCCTGGGTCGAACCATTTTTGAGGACTGCCGCTGCCGCTTGGATAAGTGATGAACCATTCCTTGTGCATTTTGCTGATGTGGTTGCCTGTGAGGCTGCTGCGGGCAGGGTTGAAAACGGCACGGTAAGGATTTATCCATGCGTGAAACTCCATGCTACGCTTGTGGGCTTCCTCAATCATAAACTTCATGGGGTCGTAAAAAGGATATGGGGCCTGGCCTTGGGTGCCGGTGAGGTATTCGCTCCACGGCTCGTAGGTGCTTTGGTAAAAGGCATCGCTTACGGGGCGGATTTGCACAATGACGGCATTGAGGCCATTTTTTTTGTGCATGTCCAATAGGTTGATAAACTCCTCCTGTTGCTGGGCGGTGGAAAGACCGCTGCGGCTGGGCCAATCAATATTGCTGACGGTGGCTACCCATGCTGCCCGGAATTCGGGGGCTTGGGCGGTGGCGAGAAAAGAGGAAAGAAGTAAGAATATGGTGAGGCAGGAAAGTCGAGTAGTCATGTATGTTTTGTGACGTATGGCTTGTGCTTTTTGCATAAGCAATCCATACTATTGTTGTGTTAAATGTATTTGGCTGCTTGGGTGAGGGATAGTAGTGGAAAGCCCGCAAAGGCCGCAAATGATGCTGGTGTATGCGAAGCTAAGAGGCCAATGTGCGGCCTGCGGACTTGGAACGGATAGCCCGACCCGAAGGGGCACCCCCAAGAAAATATTTATTAACCCGTGCATGCCTTATTTGTTTTCACGGATTTTATCGAGTAGCTGATTTAATTGCAGGGCTTCCTCGCAACTGAGGTTGTCCACCACGGCATCCATTTCAGGCGAGCGGGTATCAAGCACTTTTAATAAGTCAAGCCCTTTTTCTGTTATCATTACATCTACCAAGCGTTTATCGTGGGTGCAAGTGTCTTTTTTCACCAGTTCTTTTATGATGAGTCTGTCCACAATGCGGCTGGTATCGCTCATTTTATCGAGCATGCGGTCCCGTATCTGCATGGTACTTAAAGGCTTAGCGGCACCACGAAGAATACGCAGAATATTAAATTGCTGGGAAGTAAGTTCGAATTCGTCGAGTTGGCTCTTGATTTGCTCGTTCATCCAGTTGCAGGTATAAATAAGGTTGATAGTCGCTTTTTGTTTCTCGCTCCTAAAGTTTTGCTGTAGGATATCTTTTTCTATGCCCATACTGGATGTGTTTGACTTGGCAAATTTAGCTTACGAATGTTAAATAATATGATAAGATATGGCTTGGATACTACTGGAGGTTTTGCTTATTGAACACAGATAATAAGGATGGGACGGATGTAACGGATGTTTTTTGATATAAGTACGGGTTATCTGCGTTGCAGATGGATTTGCGTTTTGATAATTATTTAGACAAGGCGTGCGTATAGACGGCCACGGCTGTGCTGGCGGTTTGTAGATATATTTGCGGCTCAAATTAATTGTTTAGATGCAGCAGACAATAGCCGCCCCTGTTTTTTCGAAACCGTTGAGAGCCGCTGCCCAGGCGGTATCCTATATTATACATCCCGTTTTTATACCGGCTGCCATTACCTATGTTTTGTTGTTTTTGCAACCTATCAACGTGCTGCTGGTGCCGGGCGATTTGCGAATCCGGATAATGGCCATGGTGGTGCTGAACACGCTATTTTTTCCAACTCTCACCATGGTGTTGCTGTGGCGGTTGAAATTTATCAAGAACCTCTACATGGAAGATATGAAGGAGCGGATTATACCGCTGAATGTGACTATCATCTTCTATTTCTGGGCATTTTATGTGGGGCGGAATGTGGAGGCCATACCGCCATCGCTGCAGCAATGGCTGCTGGGTGTTTTTTTAGGAAGCTGTGCGGCCATGTTTATTAATATTTGGAAAAAAGTAAGCTTGCATAGTATCGGCGTGGGCGGGCTTCTGGTGTTTTGCGCTTGGCAACAAGCGGTGGACCCTTATTTTCCTGCTGGCCTTTTTATTGTGTCGGTATTGATTGCGGGATTGGTAGGTACGAGCAGGCTAATTAGGAATGCCCATGAACCGAGTGAGATTTATTTGGGCTACGTGGTGGGTGGGGTTTGCCAGTTGGCGGGCAGTTATATCCTAAGTTAGGAACGAATTTCAGAGTCTTAAAACCTTTATGCCCTTGCTCCTTTAGCACTCATTGGTTATATTCGCCACAATGAGTCATTTACCAAAGTTAATAGTTGACCTTGCGTTAATACTGGGTTCGGCGGGAATCATCACTTTGATTTTTAGGCGGTTGAAGCAACCTGTGGTATTAGGCTATATTATTGCGGGGCTTGTAGTGGGGCCTAATGTTGCATTGTTCCCAACCATTAGCGAGCTAGAGGGGGTGCAAACTTGGGCAGAGATTGGGGTTATCTTCTTACTGTTTTCATTAGGGCTGGAGTTTAGTTTCAAAAAACTAGCAACGGTAGGCGCCTCAGCAGCTGTAACGGGTATTTACGAGCTCGTGTGCATGATGGGAATTGGTTTTCTGGCGGGCTATTTTATGGGCTGGCCACAAATGGACTGCATATTTTTAGGCGGCATTATTGCCATTTCTTCCACTACCATCATTTTTAGGGCTTTTGATGAGCTTGGCCTTAAAACCCGCCAGTCAACTGGATTGGTAATGGGCGTATTAGTTATTGAAGATTTGGTGGCAGTACTGCTATTGGTACTTCTTTCTACCTTGGCTGTCAGCCAATCAGCCGCAGGTGAAAAAATGCTGATTGCCATGCTGAAACTCATTTTCTTTCTCTGCCTTTGGTTTTTAACAGGTATTTATTTGCTGCCAACTTTTCTCAAAAAGGCATCGCAATTTTTAAGCAACGAGACTTTATTAATAGTGGCTATTGCCCTCTGTTTAGGCATGGTGGTACTGGCAGACGGGGTTGGCTTTTCAGCGGCACTCGGGGCCTTCATCATGGGTTCTATTTTAGCAGAAACTGTATATGGCGAAAAAATAGAACACTTGATTACGCCAGTCAAAAATTTGTTTGGCGCTATCTTTTTTGTATCGGTTGGAATGTTGATAGACCCAAAGATTTTGTGGCAATATGCAGGGCCAGTTTTGCTGCTCACCTTTTTGGTAATTAGTGGTAAAACAATTAATGTGACTATCGGCAGTTTAATAGCTGGCAAGCCACTGAAACAGGCAGTACAAGCAGGCACCAGCATGAGCCAGATTGGCGAGTTTTCATTTATTATAGCCACGTTGGGCGTTACCTTAAAAGTAACCAGCAGCTACCTCTACCCCATTGCCGTGGGCGTGTCGGTTATTACCACTTTTACCACGCCTTACATGATGAAACTGGCTAACCCCCTGCATAGTTTGCTAGAGAAAAAACTACCAAAGAAATGGCTGGAATCGCTTAATAAATACAGCATGGGTTCGCAAAATATAAAGGCCGAAACAGAATGGGGTATTGTGTTTAAGGCGTACATGCAAATGATGTTTATTAATTCCATTATTATATTGGCGTTGATACTGCTAAGCAATTTTTATTTGAAACCATTTATACTGCAATACCTGCAAGATAATATTTGGGCCAAGCTTATTTCTCTTGCTTTGACACTGGCAGCCATGGCGCCTTTCATTTGGGCACTTACGGCAAAAAAGCCACAAGGCATTTCGTACAAAGCGCTATGGCTGGATAGGAAGTATAACCATGGCCCGTTAGTAACCTTGGAGGCCTGCCGCAATATAATAGCTGTGCTGCTGATAGGATTATTATTCCGTCAGTTTGTACCCACTATGTATGCCCTTATTGGCACTTCCACCGTCATGGTTATTATCTTGGTTATTTTCAGGCGAAGGCTGCAGCACTTTTACAGCCGTATTGAGCACCGTTTTATTACTAACCTGAATGAAAAAGAAAATGCCAGCAAAGAAAACAGTGCACTAACACCGTGGGATGCACACCTTAGCCGTACTGTCATAAATCCCTTATCTACACTTATTGGCAAAAGCCTGGAAGAATTGGCATTGCGTGAGAAGTATGGTGTAAATATTGCCTTTATTGAGCGTGGTAACCGGGTGATTTATGCGCCTGCCCGAACGGATGAATTGCTGCCGTACGATGAAATTGGAGTAATTGGCACCGATACACAACTGCAGCAATTTAGCAGTCTCGTAAAATCGATGAACGAGGATGAGAAGCCAACGGTTGATGACAGCGAGAACATCAGCTTGGAAAGGATTGTGGTAGACGAAAACAATAGGCTTACAGGGCAAACCATACGGCAGGCGGGCATTAGAGAAAAAACTAACGGGCTAGTAGTAGGTATTGAGAGAAATGGAATAAGGATGTTAAACCCCATATCGGACACCACTTTTGAATGGGAAGATGTTGTTTGGCTGGTGGGAGACCGCTATAAAATTAGGGCAATATACAAGCAGCAGCCAAAATAGAGCTTAATATCAGTGCTAACATAGTAGAGAAATAGAACAACGACAATTTTGCATTTTACAACTCTGAAGATGGCTGATAATATAAAAGAAGTATGGCTGCGTGGCGAAACGGTGCGAGGCATTGTAGATTTGCTACAGCCGATTGCCCACGCTTTGCTACAGGCCAATGAAGAGGTGGAAGTTTTGATGACTGATTTTCCGAACGACCAGCTATGGGAAAAACCAGCGGCATTGGCATCGGTTGGCTTCCATTTACAGCATCTCAAGGGCGTGCTCAACCGATTATTTACTTATGCAAAAGGACAGGCATTAAGTGAGGAACAATTGGCTTACTTAAAAAAAGAAGGAGAATCTAACAGCAGTATTTCAACTTCCAATCTTGTCGTTCTGTTTTCACTAGAAATAGAAAATGCTTTGCAGCAATTAAAAGAGTTTCCTGCGGAAATACTGACTGAAAGAAGAACAGTAGGACGAGGCAAATTACCCTCTACAGTTATCGGCCTACTTACGCATGCTGCCGAGCACACCATGCGGCATGTGGGTCAGCTATTGGTAACGGTGAAAGTAGTTACCCAATTACAGATTTCAAAAACTGAGCCGTCGCATCATTAATATCTGTAGCGTTTTCCAATGCTTTAATATAAGCCGTACCAATAATAGCACCGTTAGCATATTCGCAAGCGGCCTCAAATGTTTGCTTGTCTTTTATTCCAAAACCAACTAATACAGGATTTTGCAAATTCATTGCTTGCAAGCGTTTTAAATAGACGCTTACATCTTCCATAACCTTATCACTGCCAGTGGTGGAAGAGGATGAAACTGCATACAAAAAACCAGTGCTTAATCTATCCAGTTTTTTTATTCGTTCCTCCGATGTTTCCGGCGTCACTAAAAATACAAAATCCAAATTGTACTGCTTAATGATTGCGCCATACTCCGTCTCAAATTCGTATTCAGGCAAGTCAGGTAATATCAGTCCATCTACGCCCACGGCTGCCGCATCCGCACAAAATTGTTCGAAGCCATATTGCAGCACTGGGTTCATATAACCCATTAGTACAACTGGCACAGCCTCCCCAACCCCTCCAAAGGAGTGGCTCATGCGAAGACTTTTCAATTGCTCAAAAAGCACCCTAATCGTCATGCCATTTTCCAAAGCAATGCTGCTGCTATGCTGTATTACAGGTCCATCGGCCAATGGGTCGCTATAAGGCATGCCAATTTCAATAAGGTCAGCACCATTGGCTTGCAGAGACTGCATTACTGGCAGGGTACTATCTAATTGTGGGTAGCCTGCTGTGCAATACACGTTTAATATGCGGCTATTTTTTTTGCTAAATAGTTGTTGTAATCTACTCATGAAATATTATTGCGCAGCTACCTGCATCAATTCATTATCTAATAAAATAAAATTATACTTAGGATTTGCGTCTAGGTCAAGCGTAATGGCAAAGGCCGCTTGTTTATCTGCGCTAGGCGATTCATTGAAATTAACAATCACAGTATCACCCTTTCTCTCCACCGAATAAGCTTTACCATCAAATCCCTCTCCTAAACATTTATTAAAAGTGAATCGTTCGCCATTGGTGTTCGATTCCATTTTAACATCAGGCACAGTTTGCGAACAATCAGCCGAAAACTTTTTAAAGCTTAACTTGTGATTTATAAAAGGCTTTTGCTCGCAAGAAAACAAAGCGGTTGCCAAAAGAGCAATAAAAGCTATTTGTTTCATATAATATTGTTCATATAGGTTGTCATATCCTTATCGCCACGCCCGCTTAGGCAAATTACTACCTGGTCTTTTGGCGTAAATGTAAGTTGGTTAAGTGCAGCCAATGCATGTGCACTTTCAAGCGCTGGAATAATACCTTCCAACCTCGCTAATTCAAATGCTGACTGTAATGCCTCCTCATCGGTAGCGCTCAGGAAAGTACCACGGCCACTATCGTATAAATGTGCATGCAATGGGCCAATGCCTGGGTAATCCAAGCCTGCGGAAATGCTATGTGGCTCTACAATTTGCCCGTCTTCAGTTTGCATCACCAAGCTTTTGCTGCCATGCAATACACCAGGCTTACCAAGCGCAGTGGTAGCAGCGCTTAAGCCGCTGTTTACACCATGCCCCGCAGCTTCCACAGCTATTATTTTTACATTTTCTTCATCTAAAAAGTGATAAAACATACCTGCTGCATTACTGCCACCACCCACACACGCCATTACATGCGTAGGCAATTCATTGCCTGTTTTTTCTTTTAGCTGCCAGCGTGTTTCCTCGCTTATAATGCTTTGAAACCTCGCCACCATATCAGGATAAGGATGTGGTCCCACTACGCTTCCAATAATGTAATGCGTATCATGCGGGTTATTTATCCAGCCTCTGATAGCTTCATTAGTGGCGTCCTTCAAGGTTTTGCTGCCGCTAGTAGCAGGTATTACGGTGGCGCCAAGCATTTTCATGCGGGCAACATTGGGTGCCTGGCGCTCTATGTCTTTTTCACCCATGTACACCACACATTCTACGCCCTTTAATGCACAAACGGTTGCAGTAGCTACACCATGCTGGCCAGCGCCAGTTTCTGCAATAATTCTTTTTTTACCCAGTTTCTCTGCCAACAATATTTGCCCAACCGTATTGTTCACTTTATGTGCACCTGTATGGCACAAGTCTTCCCGCTTTAAGTAAATGTTGGTATTGTATTTTTTACTTAGCCGTGTGGCATAATAAAGCGGCGTTGGCCTGCCTACATAATCTCGTAGCAATTGCTGATACTCTTTTTGAAAACCTGCATCATACATAATTTCCAAGTAGCGGCTTTTTAATTCCTCCACATTACGGTGAAGCATTTCAGGTATATACGCACCACCAAATTTTCCATAATACCCCTGCGGGGAAACGGCAAAATTCTTCAGCGTTTTTGAAAGCGTATTTTGTTCTGTTGTCATAAATTACATTTCTAAATAACAATCACCAATTAAATCCCCGTACCATGTTATTCCATAATCAATTCCAAAAATTTTAAATCTAGCCATCGGCCAAACTTAAATCCCACTTGCTTAAAATGCGCTACTTCTGTAAATCCAAATTTTTCATGCAGCTTAATGCTAGCTATATTGTCTGCATCTATCCCCGCCACCATTGCGTGCATATTCAATGCCTTAGCTGCATTAATAATTGCGGTCATTAGTAAATTCGCAACACCCTTTCCTCTTGCATTACTCGCCACATAAACCGAATTCTCGACTGTGTGTTTATAACCTGGCCATGCTCTAAAAGGCCCGATGGTACTAAACCCAACCACATCATCGTTCTCCACCGCCACAAATACTGGAAACCCTTGCGACCGCTTGGTTTCAAACCATTCCCTCCGCATTTCAAGGGTATGCGGTTCGTAGCTGTAAACAGCAGTTGTATTTATAATTACATCATTATAAATTTCCAACATTTTTGGCAAATCATCTTATGTCGAAGTCCGAATAGATATCATGTTTTCTTATACTAACTCTTGCATAAACGTTTTTATCTTACTCATGTCTTTTATGCCAGGGATCTCTTCGAATTTGCTATTGATATCCAAAGCAAACAACGCCTTTGCTTCTGGGGCTTTTACAAACTCGTTTATTGCCAACGCATCCTCGGGTGCAATGCCACCGCTTAAAAAATAAGGTTTACCAATCTCCAGCCCTTTTAACAAATTCCAGTCGAACTTTTTACCGGTGCCTCCGTATCCCGCACCCTCCGTGTCAAACAAAAACATGTCACATACATCCATATAATCCCTAATCTTCCATTCAATATTATCACCAGGCATTATGCGGAATGCTTTTACCACCGAAATGTAGTCCGCAATCTTCTCACAGTATTTAGGGGTTTCATCGCCGTGCAATTGCACCATGTGCAGGCGGCATTCATCCACCATGTGCAGCACATCTTCCACACTTGCATTTACAAAAACGCCCACTTTATTTATATTATTAATACTCTTTATTTGTGTAGTGGTCATGTGCCTAAGCACATACCTTGGGCTTTTTGGGTAAAAAATCATTCCCGCAAAAGTGACCCCGATTTTTTCAAGCTCCTCTATCTGAGATGGCTGCGTCATGCCACATACTTTTAATCTCATAGTTCGCTTCCTTTTTGTGGTACTTTTTGTATTTTTTAATGTCTAAGATTGTTTTAATGCCTTAGCAAAATCTGCAAAGGCTTGCGCCGGGTCGGCTTGTCTCATAAAATACTCCCCCATTAAAAATCCATGAAACCCTTGTTCTCTCAAATATAACACTGTTTCGACGCTACTTATCCCGCTTTCGGCAATCTTCAGTTTATCCTTCGGCAATTTTTCCGCCAGTTGTATTGAATGCTCCAAATTCACCTCAAAGTTTTTCAGATTCCTGTTGTTGATACCTATTAAATCTACCTCATCACATACATGAACCATTTCATGCTCTGTATGCAATTCCAGTAAAACTTCCAACTGTAGTGATTTAGCAAATGCTGCCAATTGCTTCACTTCTTTGGGAGAAAGGTTTGCTGCAATTAATAACACCACATCAGCTCCAATTGACCTGGCTTCAATTATTTGATATTCATCTATAATAAAATCCTTACGCAAAATAGGGATATTGTTGATGCGTGCTTCTTTCAAATCATGGTTAGTGCCACCAAAAAAATGAGTGTCTGTTAATATAGATAATCCCGAAGCACCACCAGCAGTGTACGCCCTTGTTACGTCAGTTACCGATGCAGTACCGTTGATGACGCCTTTCGATGGTGACTTACGCTTAAACTCAGAGATGATTCCTGTTTTAGTTGTGTCTAGCAAAAAAGACTGCAGCGATAAACTCTGTCTTTGAAAAAAAGGCCTCTTCTCCAATTCCTGCACACTTGTAGCAACTTTATCGTGTGCCACTTGCATTCTTTTCGAGGCTATTATGGTGTCTAAAATATTCATTCCGGTTTGTGCTAATTTAGATTTTATGCCTGCAGAGAAATTAATTTATTTAATGCCTCATTTGCCTTACCACTTTCCAAGCTTTCCACTGCGGCATTGTATGCATCATCGTAATGGCTGTAATTGCCCGTGCAATGTAATGCCATAGCAGCATTGGCAAGCACTACTGCGTTATGCGACCAAGTGCCTTCGCCTTTTATAATCTTTACAAATAATTTAGCTGCTTCTTCCACCGAATTTCCCCCATAAATATCCGACTGCAATACAGAGCGCCGGCCCAATTGCATCGGTGTCATAATTCGTTCGCCTTCGTTGGTAATTACTTTTGTATCGTTTGTAAGCGATATTTCATCATATCCATCAAGGCTGTGGATAATGGTAAATGGCTTGCCGTTTTGCTGTAGCAAATAATTATAAATGCGGGCCATTTCCAAATTATAAACGCCCACTAATTGGTATGCTGGCTGCGCTGGATTTACCATCGGGCCTAGCATATTAAAAAACGTTCTTACACCCAAATTCTTCCTTATTGGGCCAACAGCTTTTAATGCGGGATGAAAGAGCGGTGCATGCAAAAAGCAAATATTCGCCGCTTCCAATTCCCGCTTTAATGATTCACTATCATTTTTAAATTTATAACCCAACTGTTCCATCACATTACTGGCGCCGCTTATGGATGTGGCCCCGTAATTACCATGCTTGGCAACCTTTTGGCCAGCTCCTGCTACGATAAAACAAGCCAGCGTCGATATATTGAAAGTATTCTTACCATCCCCACCCGTACCAACAATGTCAAGTGTTTTATATTCGCCCAAATCCACCTTTACACAGAGTTCTAAAAGGGCATCCCGAAAGCCTTGCAGCTCTTCTATAGTAATACTGCGCATCAAAAACACAGTCATAAAAGCAGTTACCTCACGCTCATTGTAAATGCCCCGGCCAATGCCCAATAGCACTTCGCAAGCTTGCGCTTTCGATAATGTTTTATGCTCAAATAAATATTGAAGTATCTTTTTCATTCAGTAATCTTCTTTACATTTTGCAAACAATTAATTTGCCTTAATCCAATTTCTCAAAATTCTTTCGCCTTCTGGTGTCAGTACACTTTCAGGGTGAAATTGTACGCCTTGCACATCATAGGTCTTGTGCTGCAGCCCCATAATGAAGCCATTGTCATCCTCCGCAGTTATTTCCAGTTCAGCAGGAAAATTTTCTTTTGATACCACCCATGAGTGATAGCGCCCCACCTCAATTGAATCATTAAATCCCGCAAAAAGTGGCGAAGTATGAAGTTCAGATTGCGACTTGTGCTTTTGCTTCTCATTCGCAATTTTAATGGGTGTCGCCACACCATGATAAACTTCCGTCAAATTCGTTAATGTGCCTCCAAAAGCCTCCCCAATTGCTTGGTGCCCTAAGCAAACACCCAATATACTTTTGGTAGGGGCATACTCTTTTATTAATGCTAGCAGCAGCCCAGCCTCCGTTGGCACACCTGGTCCTGGAGATAAAATTACTTTATCATAGTCTTTTACCTTCTCTAAAGCAATTTGGTCGTTGCGAAAAACATCAACTTTCTCATGCGTTATCTTTTCTACCAAATGCACAAGGTTGTAGGTAAACGAATCGTAATTGTCAAAAACTAAAATTTTCATTTCTATCCTTAAATAATTATATACAATTATACTATTCGCAAATTTCTTCTGCTTTTTTAATGGCTTGCTTCAAAGCGTTCAATTTATTATTCACTTCCTGCAATTCATTTTCTGGAACACTCTTTGCCACCACGCCTGCGCCCGCCTGGTAATGGAGAGTATTATCCCTACTTAGAAATGTGCGAATCATTATAGCATGGTTAAATGAACCATCTAACCCCATCATGCCAATAGCACCACCATAATAGCCACGGTTAGTAGGCTCATACGCATCTATTAATTGCATGGCTTTAAACTTTGGCGCCCCGCTCAAAGTGCCTGCAGGAAAGGTATCGGCCATTATTTCAAAAGGCTGTACTTCCTTTTTTACATTACCTGTTACCTCACTAACCATATGTATTACGTGGCTGTAATAGTGCACCTTTTTATAGCTGCTCACGGTTACATTGTCTGCATGGCGGCTTAGGTCGTTGCGGGCTAAATCTACCAGCATTACATGCTCTGCATTTTCTTTAGGGTCGTTTAATAGCGCCTCTGCTCTCTCACTGTCTTCCTCATCATTGCCCGTTCTTTTGAAAGTGCCTGCTATTGGATGAACAATGGCCTTTCCTTTTTCAATTATCAACTGGCTTTCAGGCGAGGAACCGAACAAACGATAATCGCCATAATCGAAATAAAACAAATAAGGAGATGGGTTAATGCTTCGCAACGCCCTATAAACATTGAATTCATCACCAATAAACGACTGTTGAAACCTACGGCTGAGAACTATCTGGAAAACATCGCCCCGCAGTGAAGAAGCAATACCTTTTTTCACCATTTCCCTATAATCATCATCCTGCATATTGCTGCTCTCGGCACCTTTTGCACTAAATGGATATAGTGGCACATCCTTACTGTTGATATAGGACTCAAGCACGGCCAGCTCACTTTCCAACCCAGCCACCTTGTTTTCGCAGATGTATAACTCGTCTTTAAAATGATTGATAGCAATTACATACTGGTAAAGGCGGTAGCGCATCAGAGGAAAAGAACCACTTGTATTTTTAGTCTTCTTGTCTTTTAATGAAACGCTATCAAAAAACTGAACAGCATCATAAGAAGTATAACCAAAAAAATGCTGGGCGGGCTTTATCGCACATTCGCCAGACGTTTCAAACCGCTGCAAGTAATTATTCAATTCGGCCACCACTTCAGCTGGCTTGTTTATCTTCTTTTTCTCAGGCGCAAAACCGGGTAATTTATATTCAACAGTTTTCATGTCCATTACCTCAAAACCAGCAATGGCCTGTACGCCAATAAAACTCCAACTGTTTTCTGCCAAATGGAAATCAGCGCTCTCCAGCAAAATAGTGTCTCTAAATCTGTCCCGCAAGCGCAAATAAATCCCTACCGGCGTAAATACGTCGGCGAGCTTTTTTTTGCATTGCGTTTCTATAATAATTTTCTTCATTGTCTTTTGTATTGTCCATCAACCAAGCCCAATAAAAAACCCCGGCATGTGCCGGGGCTATTATTTATATGTTTACCACATATCAATGTACTAGCTTACCGACACGTTTAGTTCGATTTGCCACCACCATTGATTTTGTTGAATATTATTAATCATTGCCGCACAAAAATGAAAGAGAATTTTAGAACTACCAAATAAACTTTATAAATTTTCTACGGTGGCCACCGCCTTTTTCAGCCTTTCCTCGTAGCTTCCGCTTATCTCCACCCAAGGTACATTTTGTGTTATCATAATATCTTTATAGATGTGGTACAACTCTTGGCGTGGCTTCTCGTTCGGATATTCCCGCAACTCGTCTTGCACCCAAGGCAGGTCGGGTTTGCAGAGCAAATACAAATCGTAAGATTGTTCTGCAATGCGGTTGAGTATCCAAGTGTGGCTATCGCCAAATACATACTCGCACCAAACTTTCATCACATATTGGTCGGTATCTATGAAAAATCGTGAGTCTTGTGCCGTGTGTCGTGAGTGGCTGGGCAGCAATTCACTCGAGCTTTTGAGGTGCTCCGCAGTAATTTTTTGCTCCAAATCCAATTGGCCTTTAGCAATCGTAAGCAAATCGTCGAAAGTGTAGCCCGTTCCATTTTTAAGCAAATACTCACGGGCATATTCTGGGCACCATCGGCTTTGATAATGCTCAGCTAGCTGCTCACACAGGGTGCTTTTTCCAGTACTTTCTGGGCCTAATACCACTATCTTTTTCATGCAGGGTAAATATTTTTTGTATAAAAATACTTTTTGCGTGTTGAAATGAGGCAATGAACAATTTAACGTTGGGATTGGGCTTACCATTTTTAAAGTAAGAGTAAGTTAATAATATCCCTGAAGGCAAATGTTTTTTTATAACAAACAGTAGGGTGTAAGCAGCGGGCTGTTGCACAAGGGATAGAACACTGTACCCCGCAAAGACACCGCAGGTGGCTGCGGAGTACTGGTGATAGCCTGGTGCTGCTGTTTTGCCCACAATGATTTACATTTTTAATCCTTTCGCCACGGGCAAACAGCAGCATGTGCCCAAAATAAATGCATATTAGGCCAAACAATAAAAAAGCGAGGAATAAACTTCCCTCGCTTTTTTGTTACTGCTTTGCAAACTTAAAATTATTTTAAGGTAAACGTTTGCTCTTTCACATCCTTGCTATTACCGCCAACCATCACCTGAAATTCCCCAGGTTCAGCAACGTATTTTAAGTCATAATTGTAGAATTTCAAGTCATCGACGCCAATACTAAACGTCACCGTTTTGGTTTCACCCGCTTTCAGCATTATTTTCTGAAAGCCTTTTAGTTCCTTCACAGGCCTTGTTACAGAACCTACCACGTCTCTAATATAAAGCTGTACTACTTCCTCGCCGTCTTTGCTGCCGCTGTTGGTTACATCAATTGTGGCCATTATTTTCTTGCCGGCTGTAAGTGTGTTGGCGCCTAGTTTCAAATCGCCATAGGTAAAATTGGTATAGCTTAAACCAAACCCAAATGGATACAAAGGCTCGTTAGAAACATCCATATAATTGCTGCGGAATTTCTCGAACCATTTTCCTTCTTCCAAAGGGCGGCCTGTGTTTTTATGGTTGTAAAAAATAGGGACTTGACCTATGTTTTGCGGAAAAGTAGTACTCAATTTACCGGACGGATTCACATCGCCAAAAAGCACGTCGGCAATGGCATTGCCAGCCTCGGTGCCGCCAAACCATACGTTCAAAATAGCAGGAATATGTTCGCTTTCCCATTTTAAAGTCATAGGGCGGCCTGCAAATAACAATACTACTACGGGCTTACCTGTCGCTACCAAGGCTTTTAATAAATTTTTCTGTGTTTCAGGAATATCGATATTGCTACGGCTGGCGCACTCTCCGCTCATCTCGGCACTCTCGCCAACGGCGGCCACAATTACATCTGCTTTTGCGGCTACTTGCAACGCTTCATTTATGATTTCAGATTCGGGTCTATTATCCCTGCCGAATGATTTTCCAAACATGCTGGCTCTTACTTCAAATACGCTATCCGCATCAAGATTGCTGCCTTTAGCATACAATATGGTCGCACTGCTTCCTACAGCATTTTTCAAACCATCCAATACTGAAATGGGCGTTTTAAAATCCGCAGCCACACTCCAAGTACCAGGCATGTTTTCAGTGTTATTTGCAAGTGGGCCAACCAATGCTATGGTCCCTGTTTTCTTAAGGGGCAATAGGTTTCCGTTATTTCTCAATAATACAAAAGTCTTCGTGGCAATTTCCCTAGCTTCTTGTCTATTGGCAGCAGTAAAAACTTCTGTTTTCGACCTGTTTTCATTGCAGTATCTGTATGGGTCTTCAAACAACCCCAGCTTATATTTTGCCTCCAATACCCTGCGGCACGCTTGGTCAATTTCAGCTAGCGTAACCTTGCCTTCTTGCAGCGATTTTTTCAACGTCAATAAAAATCCTTCGCCCACCATATCCATGTCAATCCCCGCTTTTAAGGCCAAGGCAGATACGGCTTGTAGGTCTCCCATGCCATGCGCAATCATTTCGTTGATGCCGGTGTAATCCGTTACCACAAAGCCTTTGAATCCCCACTGTTTGCGTAGCACATCTGTTTGCAACCATTTATTGCCCGTGGCCGGTATACCATCCACTTCGTTAAAAGACGCCATCATACTGCCTGCGCCAGCTTCTACAGCAGCCTTGTATGGCGGCAGGTACTCGTTGTACATGCGGTAGCGGCTCATGTCGGTGGTGTTATAGTCACGGCCAGCCTCGGCAGCACCATATAGGGCATAATGTTTTACACAGCTCATAATTGTTTTGCCGGTGCTATAATCATTGCCTTGGTAGCCTTTTACCATGGCCTTAGCAATAGCCGAACCAAGGTATGGGTCTTCGCCGCTGCCCTCTGCAATGCGGCCCCAGCGTGGGTCACGGGCAATATCCACCATCGGGCTAAAGGTCCAGCAGATGCCATCGGCACTAGCTTCCTGTGCTGCTATTTGGGCGCTGCGCTCAATGGCTTTCATATCCCAACTGCACGATAAACCCAGCGGTATCGGGAATACAGTTTGATAACCATGTATTACATCCATCCCAAAAATCAACGGTATTTTTAAGCGACTTTTTTCTACAGCCTGCTTTTGCATATCCCGTATTTTAGCCACGCCCTTAATGTTAAAAAGCCCACCTACTTTTCCTTCAATTACTTTTTTACCCACGTTGGAATTGCCCGCTTGGCCAGTAACAATATCATCCGAACCCGGTAAATTCAATTGGCCAATTTTTTCATCGAGCGTCATTTTTTTCATGAGCACATCTACGAAGGTTTTCATTTTAGTATCTGCAGCCGGCTTGGCCGTTTGCGCATGAAGCCCTATAAAAGATAGCAACGTAACGGTGAGAACAGCGAGTGTTTTTTTCATGTCAAAATATTAAGATAAATAATTTTATTTTTTTAAAGTTGGTTGAATAATTTCTTTCCAAATGGCGTAGCCCTTCGCATTCATGTGTAAGCTGTCCGATGTGAATAACTCGCCGTTTGGATAGCCGTTTGGCAATAGCATTTTATTATAAACGTCAATAAATCCAGCGTGCTTTTGGCTTGCTAAAAATGAAGCAATCATATTATTGGCAGCCATTATCTTCGGAAATAAATGCTTTCTGCTAGGGCTGGGTTTCATGGAAATATATTGTATAGAGACTTTTGGAAGCACATTTCTTATCAAGGTAAACAACTGCTTAAACCTGTCAAATACTATTTCGGCTGTAACTGTATCGCTTACTGCAAAATCATTTTCTCCACAATAAATCACAATTTGTTTGGGGTCATAAGGAAATATGACCTGGTCTGCATAGCGGATTACATCGGGCAGAGTGGAACCCCCAAAGCCACGGTTGATTATTGTGTAATCAGGAAAATAAGATTGTACATCGGTCCACTTTGTAAATGACGAACTGCCTACAAATAAGATGGCGTTTTTGGGCGGGTACAATAGTGAATCCTGCTTGTTGAAGTTAGCTATATCGTTTGAAAATGGCTGGGCATTTATGGAACATACAAGGCATATTGTAAACGATAAAATGCTGACTATTTTTTTCATTTTGTATTATTTAGTAATCACAAATACTAACAACTCTGTGCCCCACATGAGGACACGCTTGCTGTGTGTCTCTACGGCACCTCTATTATCTTTGTTTTCTCAGAAACCCCATTTTCATTAATGGCTTCCATCGAAAAATAGTATGCTTTTTTACTGTCCATGGCTTTAAACCAATACTCATTAAAGTCATGCACCGTAATGCAATTGTACAATTTATCTGGCGCTGTTCCATAGTATAAATTATAGGCAAAGGCATTATCAACCGGCCGCCATTTTATATAGGCGCTGCGCTTGTCTTTTTCTGTACGCAATACAATAAGATTTTGAACGGCGGCAGGTTTCGCACCATTGCCATTGCCAAACACCCGCAAGCCGCTGATAGCAAATTTACCAGTTGGCATGTGTATATTTTCCAGCTTTATAAACCTTGCCTGCACTGGCTTTGGCAATTCTACATATTCATGGGGAATGTCTGTTTTATTACTGCTTTTATCAATCAGCAATTCCCATTTTTTTCCGTCTAAAGAATAATACATTTTGTATTGATGAAACTGCCCAGGCCACTTACCCAATCGGTTACTATCCACATCTTGGTCGGCGTAATTAATTTGTACAGCATTTACTGTACTTACATTGCCCAAGTCGGTTTGTATCCATTCGCCTTTATTGCCAGTGCTGGCGCTCCAGTATGTTTTAATACTTTCATCGTTGGCATTATTACCATAGTAGCTGCCTAACGTACTACTTACCTCCACAGGCTTTTTATAATTAAGCAAATACCAGCCTGCAAATACGCCATCATTTGGAGTAGTATGAATTTTAGGAGCGGCGGAAGGAATCAAATGCGGATAATCGCCAAAGGCAGTATTGCACCACATATCGCCATCTTTATCAAATCCAGTTGGCCAAATACCGAGCCGTCGTTCGAAGGTATTTTTTACACAAACAATTTGCGAACTGATATGCCACCAGTTTTTATAATTATCATAAAATGTAGCTCCATGGCCGGCTCCACGTGCAAATCCGCCTGGTTTAAAACTCAGTGGGTCGCTGCAAGGGGTAAATGGGCCAAGCGGATTATCACCCACCAATAGCCCATCTGCATAGCCACTAAACTCGGTTCCCGGTGCGCCATATTGCAGATAATATTTGCCTTTGTATTTTGTCATATGGCTTCCTTCTATAAAGGGGTCTAGGAACGTGTCATCCATATTTTCGCCAAACCGTTGCCAACCGTAGCGCCAGCTTTCCAGCAGGTACATTTCTTTTCGGGTGCCTTTGGGTTGAAATGTTTTTCGGTCTAGCTCCACACCATACATAGGGTATTTATTGCTGCTGCCATTGTACATGTATAATTTACCATCATCATCTGTAAAAAAACTTGGGTCCCAGCCGCCAATATCGAAAGAATCTACCAATGGCTTCCAATCATTTGCCTTAGGATTGGTGCTCATCCAAATGGTAAACTTACTGGTATAAGTGGACCCAAACACAATCATCGTATCTCCAATAATACCTACTGCAGGTGCGCACAGCTCATCATAGCCTTCGTTCCATGGGCGCAAGAATTTTTTTGAAATAAATTTCCAATCTAGCATATCGCTGCTCCACCAATAGCCCCATTGGTTGGTGCTGAATAAATAATAATCGCCCTTGTAATTTACCACTACAGGGTCAGCCGTGGCTCGGTGACGGCCCCATTCGCTAAAGTTGGGGATGGGCGTATACCCATAGTCAATATTGATGGGGTTACAATAGGTTTTTTGCTGCGCTGCCAACGAGCCGCAGACAGTAGTAAATGCCACTAGCAAAATCGAGAACAATATCCCTTGTTTCATAATAAGCATATTTAAAAAACAGTATGCAATTCTTAATTAGACTCCAATTATAAATAAATACTCCTCTTTACTTCAATGCCACATCATTCTCCTTAGTTAAAAAATCAGACGAGGTAACCGAGCCCTCCCTTACATTCATAAACCCATCGTCGGCCACTGCATGTAAAGGCACGGTACTACTTCCAGATGGCTCGTTGTAAGGTGTATTGGAGCTTCTGTTGTATACGGATATCATGCTCCACCTGGGAGCATCGCTTCGGTTGGCCTCCGAGCGGTGCAGCAAGTTTGGATGAAACACCAAAGCATCACCCGGCATTAGTTCTACAAACACCAACGGCATTGTCTTCAACGCAAGGTCCACATAATGTTGCGATGCGCCTACTTGCTCCCCGGCAAAGCCATGTTCAATCCTGCCCATTTTATGAGAGCCTTTTACTACTTGCAGGCAGCCATTCGCCTCATTGGCCGCTGTTATGGCTATCATTATCGAAACCATTTTATTAGGAAATAAAAATTCATTTTTGTACCAATAACCATAGTCTTGGTGCCATTCCCAAGCACCGCCTACTTTAGGTTCTTTCTGCATCAGCTTGCTATGAAAATGGCAAACCTGCCCACCCTCGTCCATCAGTTCATCAGCCACGCCAATCATCCTGTTACTTTTTGTAAGCAGCCCATACGCATCGTTGCCCGGCGTATACCACAGGGCAAGTTTTGTTTTTTTGCCTGTCTGGTCATTCAGGTCAAACGAATGCTTCCTCATGGTGTCATCTGCGGTAGCCAAACTATATAGCCTTCCCGCCTCTTCTCGCAATAAAAAATTATTAATAATAATATAGCCATCGTTCTGATAGGTTTCTTTTTGCTGCGGTGTTAGTGTATATGGCATATTCACTTATTTAAAAAGCTCTATTCAATATCAATTGGCCAACTGTCTTAAAACCCAATTTATTTAGGCCATTTTGCACATCAGGTATTCGCATAAATAAATTCCAAATAAGGCCGCTTCTATAGTTTTCAATCATTACCACTATTGGCCCTTGGTCAATAGCTAAATGGCTTTTGGCATACCAATTGTGGTGGATGCTGAAACCGTCTGCAAAGCCATACTGGCCCCATATCTTATCTCCCAAATCATAATAAAAATGCTTTAGCGCCTGCATGCTGTATTCCGGCGTATACGGCATGGAACTTAATGCTGCCGTGGGTTGTATTACCCCTTTGTCTTCGTCAGGGCAGTGTGCCACATAGCCTTTGTAGCTATCGCCTGCTGTAAGCCCCCAGCAGTTTTCGCCATAGCCTTTGTATTTTTTAGGGTTCTCAATGCAATATGCCCTGTTGATAAGCGTATGATTTTTTGCCTGCTTGGCATAGTCAATGCCAAAGCTGTCCGTTAGCCCGTTGGGGTTAATACCCATAAAAGTATATTGCTCAAAAAACAGTGGTCCGCCTTTATCATAACTCCCTAATGGCAGTTGGTATCCATAATATTCTTTCCCGTTTTTCCAGCCATAGCTGCCGGTCCAGGTAGAATCGTACACCGTTTTCGATATGCCGTGGTTGGGCGATGCCGCAGATAAAATATAAGTAATGAGGCACTCGTTCCAGCCCCACACCGGAAAGTTCATATCAAAGTCGTTGCGGGGGCTCCAATGCCAGTATAACCTTTTGTTTTCGCCCTTTGTATGCCAGTTCCAATTAGCGGCCCCCCACATTTGGTCTATCCTTTTGGCTAAGTATTTTTCGTAAATATTTTCTTTATTAAAATATTGCTTGGCGCATAAAAATCCCATCAATAAATAAGATGTTTCCACAATATCTGCACCATCATCCAACCTGTCAAACGGAACCGTTTTGCCTGTTGTACCATTCATAAAATGCGGGTATATGCCATGGTAGCAATCTGCTTTAGTTAAAAAATCAGCAATCTGTATCAGGCGCTTAACCGCTGTATCCCGGCCAATCCAGCCCCGGTTTACTGCCACTATAGTAGCCATTATACCCATGCCAGTGCCACCAATAGCACAGTCTTCCGGTCCAAAAACACCCTTACTTAAATTGGGTTCGTCCCAAGCTTCATTTATATAATCCCAATAATATTGCGCCTTTACGGGCACATCCCTTTCACGGGCAAGGCCGCTTACAGGATGGGCATAGTGCCAAAAATAGCGGAAGGTCTGCCGTTGCACAATTTCAAGCAATGCCGAGTCTGGTATGTTTTTAATGATACCTACGGGCGCAATGCTGTCAATACCCAATTTTCCTTTGCCTTTTTTTTGCGCCAGCAAAAAGGTGGTCGGCATTATCATTAGTAATAATAAGAACCATCTGCTTTTCATAGACAAACCTTTGTTGTTTGAGGAGGTTACACAATGTTATGTATCTCGGCTAGCAATTGCATATTATCACCTTGTCATTTCTATTACTTCTTTACTTCAAAACCTAACTTTGTCAATCCTCCCTGCACTTCTGGGCAGCTCATAAAAAGTTTCCACAGCAAACCCGTCCTATAATTTTCCATCATTACAATTATTGGCCCTTGGTCTATGGCCAAATGGCTTTTGGCGTACCAGTTTTTAGATTCGTTAAAGGCATCTACAAATCCGTACTCGCTCCATATTTTATCGCCCAAATCATAGTAAAAATGCCGAAGTGCTTTCATGCTTTTATCGGGCGTATAGGGGAAGGCCGACAGTGCCGCCGTGGGGGTAATAGTGCCAAAATCGTTGGTGGGCGAAAAGGCGTTGTAGCCATCATAAGTATCGCTGGCGGTAAGGCCCCAGCAGTTTTCGCCGTAACCTTTAAATTTATTTGGGTTCAGAACACAGTGCTTATAATTAATTAAAGTATGGTTTTGGTTTTGCTCCCAGTAGTTTGCATATTCATCCCTTAGCCCCGTTGGGTTTAACCCCAAAAAAGAGTATTGCGAAAAAAACAATGGGCCGCCGTAATCAAAACCCAATGGCAATTTAATTCCATAAAACTCTTTACCATTTTTAAAGAAATTGCTCTGTGCCCAGCCACGGTGGTACACGCTTGCTGGCACGGGATAATGCTCGCCGCTAGCAGCTAGCACATACATAATCAAGCATTCATTAAAACCACGAACCGGGAAATTCATAGCCCATCCATTGTTGGGGCTCCAGTGCCAGTACAGCACATCTTCGCCTCCTTTTGTAAACCAGTTCCATTCCACATCGTTCCAAAGCCAGTTTATTACGTTGCGCAGGTCCCGCTCGGTATTATTATCACTATCAAAATATTGCCTGGCGCACAACAAGCCTTGAAACAGGTATGAACTCTCCACCAAATCGGCCCCGTCATCCTTGCGGCTAAAGGGGATTGTCTTGCCAGTGGCACCATTCAGCCAATGGGCAAATACGCCGTGGTAGGCATCGGCTTTCGATAAAAACCGCACCATTTTCAGCAGCTGTTTGGCAGCCGTGTCTCTCGAAATCCAGCCCCGGTTTACTGCAACTATTGTAGCCATTACACCAAAGCCAGTGCCGCCAGTAGTTACCACTTCGTTGCCATAGTTGTAGGCCTCGTTGCTGCGTTCACGGGCCAGACCACTGATGGGGTGTGCAAAATCCCAGAAATAGCGAAAGGTTTGCTTTTGTACCACATCGAGCAACTGGCTGTCGCTCAGGTTAGGCAAAATGCCTACTGTGGCAATGCCCCCAATGGTTGCTTTTTTGGTTTGAGCCAATAAGGCCAATGGTAAAAAAATAATTGAAATAATGGCAATCGTTTGCTTCATAGCCTTTTGTTTATCTTTTATAACCCTTTTCAGTTTTATCACATCATTCTACGTCCGTTGTACCATACCGTCACTTTTTACCACACCATCCTGCCACGGGGGGACTGTACCGTCACTTTTTACCATATCATCCTGCCACGGGGGGACTGTACCGTCACTTTTTACAATGCCGTCCTGCCACGGCGGGACTATACCGTCACTTTTTACTATACCATCCTGCCCCGGCGGGACTATATCGTCACTTTTTACCATACCATGCTGCCACGGGGGGAGTATACCGTCACTTTTTACTATACCATCCTGCCACGGCGGGAGTATGTCGTCACTTTTTACTATATCGTCCCGAACTTTTGAAACCGCCCTCGAAAATATCCGAATGACATGTTAAGTACTCCGTTTCGTGTTACAAATTAAAGCCCAGCCCCTTCATCCCCGTTTGCACTTCAGGGCAGCTCATAAATAAATTCCACAGCAATTGCGACCTGTAGTTTTCAATATTTACAATAATGGGCCCTTGGTCTATAGCCAAATACGAGCTGGCAAACCATGGCTGTTGCAGGCTAAAGGCGTCCACAAATCCGTAATCTTTAAATATTTTATCACCCAGTTTATAGTAGAAAAATCGCAGCGCATTCATGCTTTCTGTAGGCGTGTATGGCATGGATGACAGTGCAGCCGTGGGGGCAATTACACCAACATCGTTTGTGGGCGAACTAGCAGTGTAGCCATTACTTATATCGCTTGCGGTGAGGCCCCAGCAACTGGCGCTATAGCCGTAGTTGTTTTGTGGGTTAGCCACGCAGTAGTTGTAGTTCACTTTGGTATGGTTTATCACCTGCGTTTGGTAGTTGGCATAGGCATCGGTAAGCCCATTTGGGTTAATGCCTAAAAACGAATAATGCGAAAAGAAAAGCGGGCCACCTGTGGGCGCCCCTAATGGTATTGTAATGCCGTATGCTGGCGTTGTATTTTTCATACCACCATTGCTTGCCCAGCCATTGTCGTATACGTCTTTTGTAATTGGGTAAGTGGGCGAACTGGCTGCTAATACGTACGTTATTAAGCATTCGTTCCAGCCTTTTATTTGCATATTCATATCCCAACCATAGTTGGGGCTCCAATGCCAGTACAGTACGTTTTCGTTGTTTTTGCGGAACCAACTCCATTCCACCCTTCTAAAAATGGTGTCAATATCGGTTCTTAAGGCCTGCTCATCGGGCGCACTAAAATATTGGCGGGCAGACAGCAAGCCTTGCATCAGGTAGGATGTTTCCACCAAATCGGCCCCATTGTCTTTGGTGCTAAAAGGTACTACTACGCCGCTGCTGCCATTCAGCCAGTGCGGGTATGCCCCGTGGAAAGTTTGTGCCTTGTCTTTTAAAAATGCGACGATGGTTTGCATACGGTTGAAAGCATCTGAGCGGTTAACGAAATTACGCTTTGATGCAGCCACAATGGCCATAATGCCAAAGCCAGAGCCGCCACTTGTTACTACCTCATTATCGCCATTGCTGCGCTCTCTGGCCAATCCGCTTACAGGGTGGCCAAAATCCCAGAAGTATTTGAAGGTTTGTTGCTGCACTTTATCTAGCAGTTGACTGTCGGTAAGTGTTGAGAATTTGTCGGAAGAATCGATAGCAGTATAAAATGTTCTTTCTATTTTACTAACCAATGCTCCGCCTGAGTTTGATTGCAGTACAGTGGAAACAGTGAGTTTATATTTACCCAAATAGTTCAAATTGGAATTTGGCTGCACAAGTATGCCCGAGTCACCATTTTGCAAACTGGCCAAAATAGCAACCGGTAAATTATTTACGTCGGTCACCTGCACCGCCGCTGCCAATGTTGATTTATTTAAAGGTTCAGAAAAAAGTAATTTAATAGCGGGACGTACATTTATACCATGCAGGCCATCCGTAAAAACCGGACCATCAATGGTAATACTGTTTAAAACAGGCGGATTAATAATAACCGAAGGCGCATCCCCAGAGCCTCCTTTTTTACCGCAAGCTGTACAAAAATTTATTATAATCAATAGCAATAACAAGCGCATGTCTAATCCTTTTTTTAACTCAATCAAACTAATCCCATTTTCAAGATACTTTTCTATTAACCGGCGTCTATATTCAAATTACCAGCCGCAATTATTATTTTTTGCTCATTTTCGTTATGTAAGCCATTATTTTTTTACTATCACCCGGGTATACTTTTATAAGATGCGACCGCATGGTTGCAGACACCGTTTTATTGGTTAATGGTTCTAAAAATTCAATTGTTTTAGAAGGCTGTTCTGGCATATGGCAATCGATGCAATTTTTTACCAGCAGCACCTGCGACACATTTTGAACCGTACAAAAATTTGCATCTGCTTTGGTATGGCAATTCATACACCGTTGAGAAAATAATGCTTTCTGGCCTCTTTCATTATTGTGGGCGCTATGGCAGCTGCCGCAAGTCATCTCGCTTTTATTAAAACACTCGCTCATGCTAAGTAGCCCATATTGGTTGCCATGTACATCTAAAGCGGCAACATCTGTTGCTACCGTATTATAGGAATAATGATTGCTCAATTTATCACCAGCTTTAAAGGTAAATGGCGGCTTTATAGCATTCATACTGCCGCCATGGCAAATGGCGCACATATCAAGTTTCTGTATCCTTGTAAAATGGCTTACATCGGCAGTAAATCCTCCCGTTGTATCATTCGGGTGTGTTTCATGAAATTCAATATGCTGTTTAGCAGCACCATGGCACTTTTCACAATTTATCCCAACTTTCAAACTGGCAGGCTTAAATTCAATATTTCCACGAGTTATATCCTGGCTAAATTCAACATTGGAAGCATGGCACTCCAAACACCGTGGGGTAATGAGCCTGTTAAAAACTACTTTATCGCCATACCCAGGGCTGTTTACCCATTGTTGGGTAGGTGCAAAATAGAAAAGGGGCAATTGTACCAAATGATTTTCACGCCACGATAAATACGTTTTTCCAGTGTTGCCCGCCCCAATGGAGATATCCAGCTTTTGTTTTATCTGTTGTTTGCCGTTCACATACAGCGCTTGATAATACAATGAATCCTCTTGCAAAACCTTTACTACGGTGCTATGATTGAAGGGCACCATTTGCTGGCCATCTAATACATGGCTACCTTTTGCCAAGGTGGCTGAAGTATGAAAATGCGCAGTGGTACTATACTGTTGGTAAATATCCTTATGGCAATTCTTACAACTTTCTGACCCGGCATACTGGTCCTGCGAATTTGCAGCGGGGTCTTCGGCAATTACTTTTTTATTGTTATTGCCGTTGTTACAAAATACGATGAAGTTTACAAAAATTGCCAGGAGAGAAATAGTAGCTGTTATCCGGGAACCAAAAAAAATCCTCATTGTATAAAAATTCTAACCCAATTCTCGTCAAACTTAATTATTGCATCTATGTTTTAGTTGGCAGTTTTCCCCTTACAAAAAGAGGTTGCTTTTTATCGCAACCTCTTTTTTTGATTTGATTTCTACATTTTCCCGGCAAAAAGCGCCTGTACCTCAGATGAGGTAATGGCCTTTCCATACAACCTAAACTGGTCTAAGCCGCCTATAAATCCTTTTCCCCAATCAGTGGTCTTTCCCCCAAGGTTAAACCCATTTATTTTAGAAACTGGGAAAACGATGCCGCCGTGTGCATCCCATGCAAGGTTGCGCCACAATTGCCCATCTTTATAAACCGACATTTCAGAACTTGTCTCATCATAAGAAAACACTAAATGATGCCAATTGTTATCGAAAACGCCGGGCAGCCTGTTAGCGCCAGTTAGTTCAAACCAATGATCGGCACCGGTTGCATCCGCCACCATAAATTTAATCACTGCAGAATCCTGCGTAGAGCCTGCTCCTTGGTGATCAAATATCAGTAACATGGCCGAATTGCTCCAATGCCCTGCAGTGGAGGGCACGCTCATAACAAATTGAGCGTCGGAGGCTGGCACAGCTGCACTTTTCTCCCAAAATGATACCGCAAAACTGGTTGCTTTTACAAATCCATTGCTGGTAGGATAAAACAAATAACTATCGCCGTCGCCAACAAATGCTTGCCCACGAACGCCGTCTGTATATTTTACGGTTCCTTTTTTTACACCAAAAACAGCCCGAATGCTATCAACATCCCCACCATCAAGGGCAGCATAAAATCTAAGCGGGCCGTCTGGGGGATTTGCATCCACCGGATAATCCCCCACAGTTAGCTTGTCCTTTTTAGAACAACTTATTACCGAAAGACTTAAGATAAATATGCCACTTATTAATGGCAATACTCTGTATTTGCTAAACATAAAATATGTATTTAAATGACAACACATGAATAAATCATAATTAATCCAATCAAGTTCAGCCTACCATTCAGGATTCTGAACCAAAACCCCGCCAGCCAGGTCAATGGCTTTTTGAGGTATTGGGTAATAACGGCAGCGGTCTGTATACCCTAACGGCCCTAAAACTGCTAGTGCGTCGCCCCATCTTACCAAATCGTAAAAACGGTATCCTTCCATAGCGAATTCAAACCTTCGTTCCTTTTTAATGGCATCCCTCATCTGCACTTGGTTTTCAAAAGCTATAACAGGCACTATGGTACGCCCAGCGCCTAAAAACCCGCTGGCTCTATTTCTTACCAATTCAAGATTGGCAGCTGCTGTAGCACCATCACCAAGCTCGTTGCTAGCTTCAGCCAGCATCAGCAGCACATCGGCATAGCGTAATCGACGGTGGTTTATCCAATTAGCATTTCCATCTTCCAAATGGCCTGTAAATGCCCGCATAGCAGGGTCAGAATAAAGTTTCTTATTCCAATACTTTTGAGCTAATCCACCAGCACCATCAGGGTTTGTATACTCAGGTAGGGTTGCACCATAGCCACCTTGCTCTGCTCCTCCGTCGTACTGCCCAGAAAATAAAATGGTTTGCCGTTTTCTTGGGTCCGAATCATCCCAGTCTCCCACAAGCTTTTCTGTAGGCGTATTCCATCCCCATCCCAGGTTCCAAGCACGTGGTGCCCCATTTTGCCTTACTTGCTGTGCAGTGGCATACCATGCACCATTGTCTACTGCACTGTTAGTAGCTGCATTTTGTCCCAAATTATTATTGGTTTCCCAAATAGACTCAGGCCCATTTTTGCCAACACCACCAACTCCATCCCGCCAAACTTCGGTAAACTTAGGTAATGAATATTGGCCAGATGCTTTTACATCGCTACATAATGCAACTACTTTAGCCCATTGATTTCTAAACAGGTAAGTTTGAGCCCATAGAGTGTTGGCAGCACCTTTTGTTAAACGGCCTCTGTACCCTTTGCCATACTCAGATGGGTCTACAGGCAAATATTGTGCAGCCACCTGCATATTTGAGTCTATAAACTCGTAAATCCTTTCTATACTGGCCTTGGGCTGTATTCCATCAGTTGGTTTTACAATCTCGAAATTAATAAGCGGCACTTCGCCATGTGATTTTACCAGTTCGAAGTATGCAAATGCTCTAAAATAACATAACTCACCCACATTACGCAAAGAGGCGGGGTCAGATAATCCAGTTGTAAGAGCGGTTGCAATACCATTATTTGCCTGGTTAATCATATAAAAATGATCATTCCAGTACGTTTCCGGTGCCCAGCCGTCTTTTCCGTAAGCATAAGTATCAAATAAGGTTACAATTTCTTTGCCGTCATTAGCATCACTTCCTTTTTGTGCATCATCATCTCTTATGCTGTGAAAATCAATCCAGGGAAGGTGTTCAAAACCAGCATATGTACGCAAAATATAATACTCGTTCAATGCCTGCGATTCAAGCTTGCCAGCATTCAAATCGTCTAATGTAATTTGCAAAGGTTCCTTATCTAGAAACTTTTTACAACTGGAAATGGTGAATAGGCCTGGCAACGCAACTAACGATGCCAACAACCAGTTTTTAGATATTCTCATAGTAACTTATTTTATAAATTAAAAATTAACATTTAAACCAAAAGTGGTAATCATAGGGATTGCTCCACCTGCATTATCGTAGCCAAATGCAGTGGCATCACCACCATATTCAGCAGTATAGCCATAATTATTTTTCCAAGTTTTAAGGTTCTGCACGTTTGCAAATATCCTCAAGTCTCTAGCCTTTATTTTAGATATCAAGGTACGAGGCAAACTGTATGCAAGCTGTAGGTTCCTAATTCTAAAATAACTACCGTCCTCAATGTTGTAAGTACTTCCATTATAATTATACCTGTCTCCTTGGCTTACCAATGGCACCCAGTTGGATGTACCAGCCCCATGCCATCTGTCAATTTTGTCAGCTGAATAATTTACCCTTTGAAAAGGAGATTCTAACGAACCCCAAGTCCTGAATATTTCATTGCCATAAACTCCTACTACATCCACGCTTAACGTTAACCCCTTAAAACTTAGGCTTATATTGCCACCATATGCAAAGTCTGGTGTTGGGTTACCAATCATCGTTCTGTCATCTGCCGTTATCAAGCCATCGGGACCTTTGCCGCCTGGGCCAGCTATGTCTTTAAATTTAAAATCACCAGGTCTGTAAGCACCAATAGCCGAAGCATTAGGAGAATTTAAGATATCGTTATAACTCTGGTAAATGCCCTCAACCACATAACCATAAAAATATCCAATTGGCATTCCTACCGAAGTCCTGCTTTCTGCTGTGCCATTGTTTTGAAATGCCCTTGATAGGTAACCAGTTGGCAAACTCTCACTAAGGCTCAAAACTTTGTTTTTCATAAAAGTTATGTTGCCCCCAACCGACAAGGTCAGGTCCTTTGTTATATTCTGATTCCACGAAGCTGTAAACTCTTGGCCAGAATTTCTGATACTGCCGCCATTTTCTAGTTTATCCTGTAAGCCTATTGCAGCCCTACTTATATACGTCATCAGGTTCTTAGTGGTTCTGTTGAAATAATTAAATTCAAAATGTAACCGGTTCTTGAATGCATTTAATTCAACGCCAGCTTCATTTGCTTCTACAGTTTCCCATTTTAAGTCACGGTTTACTATGTATTCGGGTGCTGCAGCCGAGTATACATCAGTACCAAATACTGCATTTGCACCAGTATTCAAATTCGGGTAAAATGGATAGTTGAGCGGGGTACCGTCAAGTTTTGAAGCAGTTTGATTTCCCAATACGCCAATCGAACCCTTAATCTTTAAGAAATCAAACATCCTCTGACTTTTCATGAAGTTTTCCTTGGTAATATCCCATGCAGCACCAACAGCCCAAAACTGCTGATTACGATTGTCAGTAGGTATTCTTGATGATGCGTCGTTTCTAAATGAACCGTTTATAAAATATTTGTTTTGATAATTATATAGCAATCGAGCCAATACTGATACCGTGGTATATTCACTTTGACTAGATGAGGCTGAGATGGATGCAGGGTCTTGAAAACCATTTGTTACATACCAAAATCTCGGGTCATTTGGAATGATTTGCGTTTTCCCACTTGTATCATACGCCTTGCTCGAGCCCCCAGTTCTATTAAAGTTTCCATAATAATAGGTGGTAAATCCACCGGTAACGGTTAACCCGTGATCCCCGAAATTTTTCTTATAGGTAAGAATATGGTCCTGCTGAAGTTTTCTGTACGTTTGGTCATTTTCTTGAACTCGGCTGTTTTGATTGGCCAATGTTGGGATATTGCTGATGGGATTGTAGTAGTAATACACTGGTGTATATTGGCGTTTGTTAACCGTACTTACATCTGCATAAATGGTTGAACGTAGCGTGATATTTTTGAACAGGTTTAACTCTCCAAACACGCTGCCCACCATGCGGTATTCAATATTCCTAACTTTATTCCATTCATTTTCTAACTGTACTAAAGGATTTACAACGCCAGAATTTTGAAGGCTTTCATCCAATCCTGAATACAAATTGGCGTTAATAGTATCTGTAGCCTTTCCATAAGGGTCTCTTACTCTAAAAGGTTTTGTTTCGGCTGAAACCAATGGAATTACTTTTCTAGCAGCATCCAGCACCCAAGTGGCGTCATATGGATTATTTTGCCTGGATGCATTAAAATTGATACCCATCCTGAAGAATTTTGCAACTTTAAATTCATCACCAAATGATAGTTGCAACCTTTCGAGTTTTTCGTGCTTAACAATGCCTTCGTCAGTAGTATACCCCAATCCAAAATTGAACCGATTTTTTTCGGTGCTGCCAGTAATGCTAAGGTTGTTTGTGTTAAAATTACCTGTCCTGGTTACTGCATCAATCCAGTCTGTGCTGGCAGTAAGTTTGCTAAAATCATATGCGCCAGGGTCTACACCATCATTATCATTAATTCTTTCCTCGTTAAAAAGAGTTTTGAATTCCTCGCCACTCGCCATTTTAATTTTATCGGTTAATTTTTTAAACCCATAAGTAGTATTAAAATTCACATTTACCTGACCAGCCCTAGCTCTTTTTGTGGTAATGGCAATTACACCAGTCGCACCTCGTACTCCAAAAATGGCTAAAGACGAAGGGTCTTTCAAAATCTCAAGCGACTCAATATCGTTAGGGTTGATATAATCAATATTGTCATTAAAAATACCATCCACTACATACAAAGGATGTACTTGGCCAATACTTACAGTACCCCTTATGCGGATATCTGGAGCAGTACCCGGTGTACCGCTGTTTACTACAGAGAGGCCAGCCACCTTGCCTTGTAATGATGACACTGGGTTTGTATTAGGCTTATCTGCTATGTCTTTGCCAGACACCTTCACAATAGAGCCCGTTAAATCCCTTTTGTTTGCTGTGCCGTAGCCAATTACCACCACTTCATTCAAGTCAGCTTGCTTTACGGCCATTAAAGTGGCATTCACTACGGTTTGGCCATTTATTTTTATTTCTTCGGTCGCAAAACCTAGCGCAGATATTACCAAAGTAGCATTATCTGCGGCTACAATGCTAAAATTGCCATTGGCATCAGCAGAAGTACCTGTTTTAGTACCTTTTATGGTAATAGAGGCACTGCTGATGGCTGCACCTGCAGAATCAGTAATGCGGCCAGTTACGCTCACATCAGCAAAATCAATATCGTTTTCACCGCCAAAATTCAGCACTACCAAGTCGTCTTCCAATATTTTGTAAGTAATGCCACTGCCTTCCAGCATATCATCCAGCACTTTAGATAAAGCGGCATTGCTCACTTCCATAGAAACTTTGCCAGCTTTTTTAAGCACATCTTGGTTGTACAAAAACCGTACGTTGCTTTGCTTTTCAATAAGCGATAAAGCTTGCTTCAGTTCTGCCTTATCCAGTTTTAGCGAAACCTTGGTTTGCGAAAAACCCTCCGCATACACATTCATGCAGCAAAGCAACATAAATGCCATTGTACATTTCATCATACGCACTAGTTGTGGGAACGTTTTTCTCTCTTTTTCCCTATGCAGTAATTTAGTAAATTTCATAGCTCGTTGTAAATTTTTGGTTTGTTGTTCAGTTTGATTTAAACCCTTTTTGGGCTTGGATTAAAAGCCTTGCTGGTTGCTAAGAAGTGTTGGTAAAATTTCTTTTCATGGCAGTCGTTGTTTTTATTTGGTTATTGTAATGGTGTTGTTGCTTACGGTATAACGGAACTTAGCGGCATATTGCATATTGCGAAGCGCTTTTTCAACCGTCTCATTTTTAATTTGATATGTAAAGTGTGTCGCAGCTAGTTTCTCGTTGTTTATTTTAATGCCAATACCATACCAGCGTTCCATCTTTTGTACTATGTCAGCAAACGACTCATCATCAAAAATAAGCCTGTTGTACACCCATGATGTTTCAATTACAGCACTGTCTTTTTCCAAAAAATTTACATGGCCCAAGAGTATCAACGGCTCGTTGCTTGGCTTTCTGTTGGCTGCAGTTGTATTACTTTTATCCGAAGCCATCTCATCCCGCACCACCAGCTTCTCATTTGGCATTAACACATACTTCTCATCTGGCCGGGCATTCACCGTTACCTCTACCCTGCCTCTGATAATGCTGGTTTCTGAAACCCTTTCTGTAGAATATGCTTTTACGTTAAAAGCGGTACCGGTAACCCTGATTTTTATTTTTTTAGTATGAATGATAAAAGGCAATGCGGTATTCTTTACCACGTCAAAATAAGCTTCCCCATTTAGTGTCACATCTCTGTTAGTTTTTCCAAATGCGTCACTATACTCCAGCTTGCTTTCTGCGTTCAGCCATACCTGCGTGCCGTCGGGCAGCTCCACTTTTGTTCGGCTGCCGCTGCGTGTAGCTACTTCATTTTTTTTTGTGTTGGCTGCAGTAGCGTTCTTGCTATTTACACCTTGACTTGCAAACAAAACAGCCAATAAACTCAATCCCACAAGGCCTGTGGCCACCGCCGCTATCACCCACCATTTCCTTTTAGACTGCGATATATTTAGCGGAACCACATTTTGAAACTGAACTTTTTCCTGCTTGATACTTTCTAAATCATCCTGCTGTAGCATTGCTTGCATCCTATGCCAGTGCTGTTCAAAATCATTGGTTGAAGACCTGATATCCGGGTTATCTTCCCAAATACTGTGAATATGCTGTACCGAATAATGCCATTCCGGATGTTCAGCAAGCAATCCATCCAGCTCGTCCAGCTCGGCATCTATAGCCTCCCCGCTCATTTTTTTCGATACAAGAAACCAAAATCGGTTTTTCATGGCAGCAATTGTTCCGTACTCGTAAGACACAACTTCGCAAGAAATCCCCCAAAAAGAATTAAAGAAAAGTTAACCAAGGTCTCTGATTACAAAATCAGTTACAAAGACTTAGGTAGAATGCGCACCGTTTCGTCCATGGTAAAAGTCACCGATTGCCCTATTTTTTTTATAGCGATAGCTAGTTGGTTTTCAACTGTTTTGGGCGATATATGCAACAATTCAGCAACTTCCTTTTGGCGCAGCCCATCTTCTTTTATCAATTTGAAAATGATTTTGCACTTCGGCGGCAATAGGACAACAGCTGCCTGAATGCGCTCCCGTATCTCGCTGGTCATCATCAGTTGTGCAGGGTTTTGTTCCAATGATTCCAATTCGACTTTCAAATCATTCAGTTGCAGGGTATCAAACTTGTTGTTGCTGCGGAGGTAGTTGATGGAAAGGTTTTTGGAAGCCACATACATATACAGTTTCAGATTATGTATCTGATCTAGCGTGCTGCGCTTTTCCCAAATCCGTATAAATACATCGGATGCAATCTCCTCGGAAGCTTCTGCGGAGTGCACTATGGAATAAATAAACTTTTTCAACCTTGGTTGAAAACGGATAAATAACTCCTTATAAGCAAGCTGGTTGCTAAAAGCAGCAATTTGGTGTTGTATTTCCGACAGATGGGAGTTCTGGTACATGTCAGGCAATCGTTAAATCAAATATAAAGGTATAGTTGAAGTCAACTTTCTGCCAAAAAAATTTAATCTCAATTTTTTCTTTGAAAATGTAGTGCTATAATATCATAATCCTTACATTTGCAGCCGCTTTACAAAAAGCAGGGGCCCTTAGCTCAGCTGGTTAGAGCACCTGACTCATAATCAGGGGGTCGTAGGATCGTGCCCTACAGGGCCCACTTAATAATCAACCACTTACGGATAAAACTGTGGGTGGTTTTTTATTTCACGCAATGTATGTCTGGATTTGGAAAATACCCTTGCTTTATTACACCAAGTGATACTAAGATAGTAAAATATACAAACAAACAAAAAACCGTTGACATAAATGTCAGCGGTTTTTAATTAAGGCTAAAGAAACTAAAGCCCTAGCGGCCTTTTTATTTTTCGAACATTAGTTTCGCATGGTAAGTTTTGCCTTCTATGATAATCCTGACTATATAAAGCCCGCTGGCTGCTGATACAGGCATATTTACAGACTGGTTCAGCACACCTGCATTCATATTGGCCTGTTGCGTGTATATGATTTTGCCAGCAATATCCTGAAGTTGTATTTGTGCCATCGCATTTAGTTGTCCTTCCACCTGCAGGTCTATTGTAAATCTACCCCTGGTTGGGTTTGGCGCCACAACCATTGCCTGGTTTCTGTTATCCCGTAATGTTTTTACAGCGCTGTATCCAATGCTGCCATCTTTTTCCAGCAGCTTTAACCGGTAGTATTGCAGGCCCGTTTGCAGGGATGGGTCAATAGCCTGATAGCTGATGGCACCAGCTCTGCCTGCCACTGTTTGCAGGGTTGTAAAGCGGCTGCCATCATAACTTTTCTCCACCACAAAACTGTGTACCTGGTGCCCGGCAATCACCTGCCAATTGATGATTCCACTATTGCCGGCTTTTACAACTTCAAAAGACAACAGGTCTTTAACGGGCAAAAGGGTAGCTTCGTTGCTGCCTGCAAAGAACCCGCTAAAGCCCTCAGTAGCAAAGCTGGCTTTCCAATACTGGTTTACATCGTCCCAAACCAGCGTAATGTCTGAGGCCTCAATAATAACACCCGGCTGCGCATAGGTACTGGGCAACCCGCTACCATCGCTGCTAATGCCACTGTATTTGTAAATGGCAAAATTCTCCTTACCGTCTTCATCATTGGGGTCTGCTGGCAAATCAAGGTCGTTGAAGGAAAATGCATTAAATTCGTCAAAATCGGCCTGGGTATAATACAGCGTGATGATGCCTGTGGCATTGCCCGCATTGTTTTCAGGTGTTATCTCGTAATGGCGTTTTACATAAGGAACCCCGTTTAACGATGGTGTGGTGGGTTCTATCCATATTTTGCCAGTTACCGCCCCACTTACCGCCGATGCGCCTCCTGTTGGGTCCACCGAAGCTATTAGTTCACAATCCTTTTCAAAAATGGTAGTAGCCCCAGCAACCACGTTTTTAAAAACCGTGTGATTTGCCGATGCAATCAACATGTCGTCTATTGACTCCTGTAGTTCAAAACTGCCCACATTGATTGTATCTGACACGGAACATCCAAATTCGTTTGTAACTGTTAATACATATGCTCCTGGTTCGGTTACCAGCAATGTATCAACGCTGCTGCCATTAGACCAGCGGTAGGCATTACTGTTGGAGATGCCAATGGCCACCGCATCAATTGATTTTTGTGCGGGCAGGTCAATAGAGTTTATGGCAATCCGGACGGTTGAAACTGCATAAGTTGTCAATGGGAATGATATCCTGTTTTGCTGCGGTTTATTATACAATTCTGCTGACCCAATATAGACAACTTCAAAGGCATCGGTTGCAGGATTTTTCACATACACCGTATCAATGGACCCACTGTTTAATGTTTCATAAATATCTATGAAATTAATTGGCTGGGGGTTGTCATAGGTAAGCTCAATAAATTCCCGTCTTATCTGATCGTCCTTAGTGGACCAGGCCGTAGCAAAATCACCATAATTTGGATAAGTATTCGGGGTTCCAATTATTTGCTGGCTTAGATTTTCCGCCATTTCAGAACTAAAAATATTTACACCGCTTGCATATTTTGTAAAGGCTTCATTTGCATTGTGCAATACAATCCCCCCTTTGCATACATCCGTCGTCACCCTATTCATGGCGTTAATTTTGGCCACAGGAAAATCTGCCATAGTCAAATTCAAATGAACGATGGAATCACAACCATTTTTGCTGATGCCATACCATATTGGCGCTTTTGTAGAGGCAGTATACGTGGAATCATGCCAGCTATATGCCCCACACGCCGTTACCGTATCCGTACGCTCAACAGCATTGGTAATAGTTAGGTGTAGCGTAACCACAGAATCACAGCCTGATGCATTCACAGTAAGCCAGGAAGCATTGGTTGTAGAATTTGTGTAGGTATTACCATGCCAAGTAAAATAATTACAAGCAATGGCAGTCTCAGTTGCAACAGATGGCGCACCAATGGTGAGATTCAACGTTACAACAGAGTCACAACCCGCTGCATTCTGTGTGGTCCATTTTGCAGTGTTATTTGAACTGTTGTAAGTTGTCCCATGCCAAGTATAAGGGCCACAAGCTTTTACCACTTCTGTAAACACATTGGGTGTTGATACCGCTGCTTTTCCAGATACTGTGGCACTGCATCCATTCACATCAGTAAGCAAGACTGTGTAAAGGGTACTGGCGTCAGCCGCAGTAATTATAGGCGACGTCAAACCACCTGTCCAGTTGTAGGATTGATACACGATGGGCGCCGTTGATAGGCTGTGTTTAGCATCACCAACAATCATAGCAGAAGTTGCACCATTTGCAGCGTTCACCGGCAAGTCGGTATCCGCCTCATCAAATTTATAATAGGCTACTAAGCCATCACTGTTAGCCTTCACAGATAAATTTTTATTGCCAGAGATTTGAGCTTGCGTTAATGCCGCATTCCACACCCTCACCTCATCTACTGCGCCCACCATTGGCCTCGATAAACTTTCGTTATTGCCTATCATAAAATTATTCAGTTTTCCGGAAACAGGTAATACTGCGGCACCGTTAGCACTGGAAACGCCATTAATATAGATAGCAATAGTTTGGTTGCTGTACACAAAAGCCATATGATGCCAGCTTTTAGCAGCCAAGACCGCAGCAGTCGTGATGCTACTAGTACTAACCCCATTGCCCACTGCAAAACCTACTGTACCATTGGCATTGAGCCAGGCATCAAATAGAAGCGGTGTGCTGCCGGTAGTTTGGCTGATGATACTTTGGGGATTGCCGATACTTGAGAAATTTACCCAGCCTTCCAATGTAAACCCAGTGGCTGGGTTCACCCCCATGGCGTCTACCACCACCCTGCTGTTACCATCCAAATTCAATTGCTGGCCAGATGCCCGTGACGTAATTTGTAGCGGGTTCCCCGAACAAATGAATTCCCCGTTGACAGGCACAATGCCAGATACGGGCAATGGATTGATACGAAGGTCTAATGTCACCACCGAATCACAACCGGCTGCATTTACGCCAAGCCATGTGGCAGTATTGTTGGAGCTGGTATAGTTGGTACCATGCCATGTATAGCTTTCGCAGGCACTTATCCTTTCTGTATATGATGATGGTCCACCTACCCCAACAGTTTTTGCAATGGTGCCCTGACATCCGTTTGCATCGGTTACCGTAAGTGTATAAGTACTGGTGGTATTGGGCTGTAAGGTTATGGCTGCCGTGGTTTCACCGCCAGGCAACCATGCATAGCTGCTATAGCCAGCGGCAGACAGCGTTGCTGTACCACCTATGCAAATTCTATTGGCACCGGCAATTACTGGTGTTGGCAAAGGAAGCAGGGTAAGGTTCAAGGTTACATTGGAATCACAACCATACTGGTTCACCCCTTTCCAAGTGGGCGTATTAGTAGAACTATTATAGGGGGTGCCGTGCCAAATATAGGAACTGCCGCATGCACGGATGGTTTCTATGGTATTGCTTACTAGGGTTGACACCATCAGGCTAGTGGAACCTGGCGTGCCTTTATAGTCCGTTACCGTTAAGGTATACAAGGTGTTGCTTGCTGCACTAATAGATTTTGCTGTAGCACCACCGGGCAGCCATTTATAGGATGCAAAATCGATAGGTACAGTTGAAGGAGATACGCTGGTGGCAGGCTTAATCAGCTTTGCCCACCTGTGTGATGTAGAAATGTCAAGGGCACTGTCACTGACATTTCCATCAAACCGGTAGTACAAACCCAGCCCAGTACTCAATGGGCCTACCAAACTGTTTCGGGTAGCCTGTATGGTAGCTGCATTTCTTACCGTACTCCACACCCGCAATTCATCCATCTCTCCTCTAAATCCAAACTGACGGCCCAGCCCTCCCAGGGAAAAATCTGGGAAAGTATTAAAAGTGGTTACCGGGTCTGTATATATAGCTGTAAAAAGCGAGTTAGGTGTCTGCAGCGTACCATCTAGTTGCCCGTTAATAAACACATGCAATGCAGAGTCATAATAAGAGGCGGCTATATGCGTCCATACATTGGCTGTTATGCTACTGGTAGAAGTAAGCTTATAGGGCACCAATGGCGCATTTCCTTTTGTAAACTCATATACCAGTTTTCCATTCTGGATACTCAATCCAATAAAAGCAGCGTGCGCCGGAACAGTATCTTTAGTAAAAATATATTGTGTGCCACTAACTGAGGTTGGCTTTATCCAAACCTCATAAGCCGAACTAGGATTAATGCCGAAACTACCATCTGGTTTAGTATAAAAATTACCGTTGAAATACGGGGTGCCAACGCCATTTTGCAGATTTTTAATAGCGGCAACATTGGTGCCATCAAAGCTAATGGCATTTTTAGCAGCGGTACTTGCCGTAAGGGTAATATTGCCGCCCACACAATTGCCTCTGGCTGTTATAACCGGCGCTGGAACCTCGTAAATCAAATGCAAGGTATACAAGGTATCATTGGCCGTTGCTTTGTTGGTGGCAAAATACGTAGCGGTATCCGTTGCCGCATTAAACACCCTGCCCTTCCATACGTAGGGCAAACTTGTTGTTACAAAGGTCTCATCCATGTATGTAATGGACTTGGTAGTAATTACCATATTATAGTTGCCAATACCATATTCGTTGGACCCTACAATAGAATAAGCCGTGGCCGTATTGGTTGCATAAAAATTACCTTGGGTGGTGTAATTCCCACGGGGTGTACCCACGATGGCACCGGCACTGTCCAGGCGTATTCTTTTGTCAAAATTCTTGAAGTCTGTTTTGGGGCCATTAAAAGGCAAGGCGTTGCCACCATAGTTATCCATAAAAGGGATGGAACCAATGCCGTAAACATTGGCAGTGTAAAGTATGCGGGTTGTATTATTCACAATAGACAGCTTGCCATTGTCTACCCTAAAAATCTGGTCTTTGTACTGATCAAACCAACTGTCGGTAAGGTTATTTACATTGGCAGAGGTATCCACCCTGATAATTCTACCATAAGCCATAATATATACATTGTCATTGGTGGAATCAATCGTCATACTAGATATTGCTCCTAAAAGTGCATCTGTACCATTTCCAGCCTTAAACTGGTAATAAGTTGACCCGTTTTGCCCAATACCTACTATTTGGCCATTGGGCTTTATTTTCATTATACTGGTTCCCAAGTTTGGATATAAATACATATTTCCTTTTGAATCCGTCTTTATGTCTAAGTAACCCAACCCAATATAAGGGCTGTAGTCCACTAGCGTTTGCACATATTGGCTCGTCGCAAGGTTGAATTTGGTAATTTGAATCTGATTGTCAACTTTCTGGGCTGCAAGAACTAAATTGTTATCAGCATCAACGGTCATGGCATATCCATAGAAATCTGGCGACCCGTTTAATGGGCCTGCCACCCCGTTGGGTGTTATTTTTAAAACCTTACTAGATAAAGCGTTAATACCAACGTACATATTTCCAAATTTATCCATAGCCATTGCTGTAACTGCCGAGCTGCTAGGCGTTGCAAAAACAGTCCAAACCCCTGAGCTACTTAATTTAAATATCTGATTGCTGTTAAATTGAGAGGCATAGTAATTCCCGTCAGGCCCTTTTACCGCATTTCTTATGTTATCACCAGGCCCATTGTTCGAAAAATTAATCAGGGTATCTATTTCGGCTATTTTCCTTTGGGGTATGGGTGCACCGGTATTGGTCATGGCAATGGGCACAGCAATTTTCTTCTCCCAATACAATACCGTATCCTTTGTAGCATAGCTAATATTCGGAAGCAACGTGGATATCCTTACCGTCATGGTAATGATACTGTCACATCCCACACTGTTTCCATTCACAATTACAATGGAATCCTTACCCGGCACTGTAAATACTTTACCTCGCCAGGTATATGGCAATTGCATAGGGCTGATGTCAACAAAAAGGTTGTTTGTAGTTATGGGCTTAATGGTAAGGCTCAAATAAATAGTACTGTCGCAACCCACCGCATTGGGGTACACCTTGGTATATGCACCTGTTTGATTATAGGTTGTTCCTTTCCAAACATAGCTTCCGCAAGCTGTAGCGGTGGTGGTAAGGCCGGTAGAACTTTTCCTGAGAGTAAGGCGCATGGTTACCACACTGTCGCAACCGCCCCTGTTTTTTAATGTACGGGTATGGATGGTGCTGGTTTTGTACGTGCTGTCAATCCATACATATTGGTCGCATGTATTTATTGTAAAAGAGGTAACCATAGGGTTACAAACACCCAATACGATGTTGATGGTATCAGCCCCTGCTTTATTGAAAGCATTGATGGTATAAGTAGCAGGTTGTAGCAGCGTATCGGTAGGCGTACCGCTTATAACGCCTGTTGCCTCATTAAAAATCAGCCCATTCACCAAGGTTGGTTGTATGGCATAATTAATGGCATTTATTTGCCTGATGGCCGCATTGACTTTATCGGCGACATATACCTGGCCATGCGAGTCAGTTGTAAGGCCGACGGGCAAATTAAATGCAGCCTGCGAGGCAGCGCCATCTTGGTAGCCGGCAGTAGTACCTGCCAATGTGCTCACCATTCCCGCTGTATTTATTTTTCTAATTTTTGATGAGCCATTATCCGCTACATATTTATTTTCAAAATTATCTGTCGCAATTCCGATAGGCGCATTAAAACCAGCCGAGCCAAGGTTACCATCTACCGAAGCTGCTGCCCCATTCCCTGCAAAACTGGTCACATCACCTGCGGCTGTAATTTTTCTTATCCTGTTATTCAGCAAATCTGCCACATATACGTTGCCCGCATCATCTACACTTAAGCCCGATGGTGTATTAAATTTTGCCGCTGTTCCATTGCCATTCACATACCCCGCCGTGGGGCCACCAGCAAGCGTTGAAACAATTCCATCGGTGCTTATTTTTCTAATGCGGTGATAGTGGCCTTCACTAAAATATACATTGCCAGCATTATCCACTGCAATGCCATTGGGCGAGCTGGCACTGGCCAATACTGTAATAACACCTCCATTGTCTTTCTTTAAAATGCGGTTGCTGAACCTATCTGCAACATACAAGTTTCCTGCCTTATCTATTGCCAGCAAGGCCTGGGTAGTACCAAAACCAGCCACTGTAGATACAATGCCTCTCCGGCTTATTTTATAAATAATTCCATGTTCGTCGCTCACATAACTATTACCCTGTGCATCCAATACAATGGAAAGAGGCGACAGATAATTGGTTTTGATAAGCGTGGAAACATTGCCAAGCACGGATGGAACGGTGCCTCCTGTATTTTGGGGAGCAATGGGCACCATAGCTTGATTTGCTAGCAAAATATTGGGCGATTGATACAATACTTTTGGGTCTACCGCTACATTAACAGTTACCGAACTATCGCAGCCCACAGCATTTATCAGGGAAATGGTTTTATCGCCTTCCTTTGTTAGATTAATCCCATTCCAAGTGAGGGGCAGTTCGGACTGGTTTACAAAAATGGAGGTAGTGGAAGCAGATGGGTTTCTAATGGACAGTATGAGCGTAGCGGTGCTGTCAAAACCATATTGGTTTTTAAAAGGTACTGATACAGTTGTGGGCGTGGGATACACTACGCCATTCCAGGTGTATGGCCCACAGCTATTCACAGTAGTGGTAGACGTTGAAGGCACCCCTACAGACAGCTGAAAGGTGGATGGTTTGGCACCATCCTGCAACAGTGTTATGGTATAAGTTTGCAAAGGACTTAGCTGCGTAGGCGTTCCACTAATAACGCCGGTAATTGGGTCTAACTGCAACCCATGGGGAAGGCTTGGGAAAATATTATATCCATCGTAAGCACCGTGCCGGACCCCTAACGGATAATTGCCTTCTATTACGGGTCTTAAAGGTGTGATGGGTTTGTTTACTGATAAAAGATTGATAGCAGGGTAATAAATATTGTACACTACCCGAAGGACCAACGTAGCCGTACTGTCGCAGCCCTCTGCATTGGTGAGTTTGATACTCTTGGTACCAGCAGTTGTAAATGTCAACCCATTCCAAACATAAGGTAGCTGACTAGGTATAATATCGAGATTTGTTGAGGATAAAGTTGCCTTTTGACGGAATCGAAAGATAACCGCACTATCGCATCCTGCAGCGTTGATTAAATGAACGGCATAATCGCCCGAGGTGGTATATACCTGCCCTTGGTAGGTATAAGGACCGCAATTTGCCACGGCTATTACCGATGACGTGGCTTGTTTCACCTTCAGGATTAATGTAGCTGCGCTATCCGCTCCATATACATTGATGAAATGAGCCGTTTGTGTACCAGCTTGTGAAAAAACTAACCCATTCCAGATAAAAGGTAGCTCAGTTGAACAGATGGTTATATTGTTCGTAGATGTAGTGGGATTATTGACAGCAATTCTAACTGTTGATTGAGCAGTTCCAAGACTATTGCTGCCTGTAACAACATAAGACTGCGTATAGGGATTTATTATTTCAATATTGTAGTCTTCGAATTCACCATAGTTTAGTGAAAAGACATTAAAATCTGATTGGCCATTAGAAGATATATTATTAAAAAATGGATAGAACGATAATGCCTGTTCGGTAGTACGGGGTACTGTTGTAAACTGGCCAAGACCAGTATTAAAAAAGTAGAGGGAAGGTTTGGTACTAGCTTCTACGCAGTAGATGCGCATTTTTGTTACGCCGGCTGTTGCCGTACCTGGAATATTCAAATTAAAAGCCTCGGGATGCGCATCTCTTTGTGGAGACCCAGAAATATATACCCGCTCGCCTGCATCCTCAAAATCCCCATCCCTGTTATAATCAATATACACGGCGTACGAGTTCATAAAATTGTACACACCGAAAGTTTGATTCAAGGTATAGCCATACGGCCCGGCAAGGGCGTTGGACAACCGTACGGTGTAAGGGGTATTGGAAGACATTTTGATAGCACCCAACCCACTAAAATCGGTATAGCCACCTGGCGTGCCGGTGCCCTGGCCAGCGCTGCCCTGTAAGCTGTTAAATGCGCTGTTGTTTTCAAAAATGGGTTTCTGATTACCATCCACTATTTTAACCTGGGTAATATCTGCACCCCAAGTTGTTTTAAGCGTCCAAGGGGCAGCATATGGCAGCGCCGTTTGTGGCCCTATGGCGGGATAAAGCTGGCTGGTGGCATACGCAAGCGGTGTGCCGCTAATGATGCCCGTTTGGGCATTTAAGGCAAGCCCAGTAGGCAGGGCAGGGCTAATGGAGAAGGCATCAATTGCTGAGCCCTTTATGGTAGGCACAATGGGAGTTGCTTGCTGTCCAAAACTAAGAATATAGGGTTCGGCATTATAATTAAATTCCGGCTTCACCTGTAAGTTCAGCACCACCACACTATCGCAGCCATATTTATTTTTGAGGGTAACCGAAGCCGTTCCGCCAGCGTTCAATACTTTTCCATTCCAGGTAAATGGCAGTTGACTAACGGAGATGGTTTTATTTTCTGCTGTGCTGTCCGGAGCAGCTGGACAAGCGACTACCTCAAAAGTAATAAACCCGTTTAAAATACTAATACCCAAGTGGTTTGTTACAGAAACCGCATAAGTGGTAGGTTCCCATTCCGCCAAAGGAACTCCAAAGAAAGCTCCATTGTTGGGGTTCATAAAAATGCCGTAAGGCAATATGGGGAGCGGGCCAACATTTGCTTTTGGATCACCAATCGCAGCTGTAACAGCAAATATGGCATCGAAGGTATTTACATACTTTATATATTTTCCATCACTCACATACAAACCCAAGCCGGATGGGTCAATCGCAATACCAGTTAGGTTTGAAAATTTTGCCTCATCAGGGTCATTGTTGATTAGGGCCAGATAATAATAAAAATTCATGGCAAACCCTCCGGGGTCTGTAATAGGATTGGCAGAGCCGGCAATTCCAGCTAGTGTAGATACATCTCTGTCATCATCAATTTCCCGGATTGTTTTGTTGTTATAATCTACAACAAAAAGTGACTCAGTCAATTCATTATACGCCAGTGCAGTGGGGCCATTAAACTTTGCATTAGACCAAAAGTGGTCATCCTTAAAACCTGCCTCGCCATTTTCATTACCAGCATAGGTAGTTACTTCACCATCCTCGTCTATTTTTCTAACCACATTGTTCCCGAAATCTCCCACATATATATCCCCATCCTCAGTTACACAAATGCCACTGGGCTTATTAAACCGGGCATCTTCGCCATCGTCATCATTCACAAATCCAGGCGTGTCCCATTTGCCTCCAATAATTTGCCATTTTTTGGGTTTGCCATCCCCGTCAAATGTAAGTTCTACAATTACATGGTGTGTTGAATCAGCAATGTATAAATTACCATCATGGTCCACAGCCAATGCGCCCCATACCCCTTCCGCCAACCCATTTGGCATATCCCAATCAAGTATTTCCCAGTTCCCATTATCAGGGTCTTTCCTGGCCAGATTTTTCTGCTTAGCAGCATTTGTCAAACTAGCATAAATAATGTCTTCATGTTCAGGGTCAATGGCGAAATAAGCTATTTCTTTGGTAACGTTAAACTTTTCATCGTCTTCAAATATTATTGTTTCCGGACTTTGCTCAAACTTCGCATCGGTCGTAGAATTGAATAGCGGTAACCTTTCGGGTTTCGATTTGAATGTAAAAAATCCATTAACCGTCGGAACCTCTTCATATGTTATACCAGGTCCGGGGGCCACAGTAAGTGCACTGGTATAAATTTTTCCAGACTTAGAAACGGCAACCCCTTTCGCACCAGTTCTAAAATAAAACAAATCGTCTTTCCTAAAATATCTGGCATATTCATCCGTCATCCCGACCACTCTTTTAACCAGTCCTTTTATTTCAGGAGAACCCCCACCCCAAAAATTGGGGACGCATATGCCGGGAATTTCGTTTATGTTCACTCCTGTACCTGGTATAGCATTAAAAATCCCTACCGCTGGAAATGGGATGGGTCTATTTTTCTGCAAGGGTTTACCTTTTATTATAGGGCAGGTATCACAAGCAGCTGTGGCAATGGCTGAATAATTGTTGATAGTATATTTTATAATTGGCCGGGCGTCTGGTGGTTGTGCCTGTAAACTTGATATGTTTAAAAAAATAAAGGCAGTAAAAAGCAACCCAAACCTCAATTTGCTGAGTGCTATTGCATCAGATTTTGATAAAATAGTCATGGCAGGAAGTGTTAGAATGAAAAACAAGTAATTACTGATGCAACCTACCATTAACCCAGCCCACGAAGCCCTAAAAGTTGAAGAACACCCTTGAAAAGTTGATGAACTCAGTTTTCGATGGGTTTTTCAGCCAAATAAGAGGGCGTTATTTATTAAAGCCGACCCATGACCGAGGCGGCATTATTTGTTTTTAAACGCAAACACAAACACCTTTTGTCCAGCCTGATTAAAGCCAGGCTGAGCTTACCCTTCAGTAAGCCTCAACTTGGCAGGGGCACGCTCAAGTTTGCCCTGCAGCAAGCCTCTCCTTACTTTTAAGGTAAGAAACTGGGCAGAAAGTAACCTTTTCTAAGAAAAAAGGGGCCAAACATAGTCTGACCCCTTTTCAATAATCAAATGCGTTATCCCGAGCAAAAGTTCCTATCCTTTACCGCTTTCTAAAAAACCGCTTATGTATTATTATAATGTACTTGATGCTTTGGGAATCCTGCCTTCCTAAATCCAGCCAACATCAATAGCTATCTTCAACGCTTCTTCAAAACGATGGCTGGTCTTTTACCGCCGTTCTTTTGTTTGCCTTTACCGCTTTTCATCCGCAATACTTTGTTGGTGTTCTCTTGGTGCCAGGCTTGAAATTTCGTAATTGCTGCTGCATCATCAAACAATCCAAGCTTAACCCCACGTAAAAGATGCTTTAAGTACAGTACACCCTTAAAGCTTAGTATACGGTGTACTGAATCGGTAGGCACCGCACCCTTGTGAAGCCAGTCCAGTGCCTTTTCTCTGTCAACCTGGATAGTAACTGGTTTACTCAGGGGATTATATGTGCCAAGCTTCTGAACAAATTTTCCGTCCCGGCTAGAATCATTTTCAACAACAACTATATAGTAAAAAGGCCTCATTTTGGAGCCATGACGTTGAAGCCGTATTGTATAGGGCATATATATGATAATTTAGATGCAATATTATAGAATCAATGACAGATTAGGGAGCAATCTCTTTATTATTTAATTTTATAAGGGCCCATTTCTTATTTTCCTCACAATTCTGCGTTCATTATACCATTATTGGGGCAGGTTCCACTCTTATGCTTTTCTGTAAGCAACATTCCAATGCCTATACTCGTAAAAAACAAATTCTTGCAGAGCTAGCAAAAAGGGAAGAAAAAGACATTAGAAATTGCGTAGCTAAGAAATATCTATAGTTGAACTATTCCAAACCATAAAAACCCGCAGGTAAAAGATTTAGCGGTTAATCACTTGATGCCGGGCAATTTTGGGATGCCTCAAACGCCCGCCGCTGCCAATTACCCCCCAGTCTCTATATTTGCAGCTATGAGACTTTTCGACCTCTCGCTGAAATTGAGCGGCTTTCCTATTGAGGCAGCTGTAAAGCAATACCAGCACATAAAACAGCTAGATACTGAGGGGATGCTCGCTTACCAGCAAAAACAGAAGCAGGAAATAGTACAGTTTCACCTTGATAATAACCCATTTTATAAATCTTTTCTAGCCTCTAAACACTGTACCGATTCCACCGATTGGGAAAAACTTCCCATTATAACCAAGTTTGATATGCAGGTTCCGTTGGAGCAGCGGCTATCTAATGGGCTTACACTAAAAGACGTTTTCGTAAACAACACCAGCGGAAGCAGTGGCGTACCTTTCTATTTTGCCAAGGACAAGGCTGCCCATGCGCTTACCTGGGCCAGCTACAAGGAAAGGTTTGGCTGGCATGGCATTGACTTCAACACCTCGTGGCAGGCACGCTTTTATGGCATACCGCTTAGCCGCTTCAAATATTATAAAGAAAAAATAAAAGATCGGGTAAGCCACCGGGTTCGTTTCCCGGTATTCAACCTTAGCGATGAGGTATGCGCCCGTTATGTCGAGAAATTCAAGACTGTTCCTTTCGATTACCTAAATGGCTACACAAGCAGCTTGGCGCTCTTTGCTAAGTACTGCATTAAAGCGGGCGTTGTTATCAAAAATATTTGCCCCTCTTTAAAAGTGTGCATCACCACCAGCGAAATGTGTGGCCCAGATGACCGCAAAGCAATGGAAAAAGGCTTTGGAGTAAAGGTGGTGAATGAATATGGCGCTGCTGAACTGGACCTGCTGGGTTTTGAAGACGCTGACGGCGACTGGGTGCTGAACGAGGAAACCATTTTTATAGAAATACTAGACGATAAAGGCCAGCCTGTGCCCGATGGGCTGCCTGGTAAGGTTATTGTAACCGCACTTTACAACAAAGCCATCCCATTAATAAGGTACGAACTAGGCGATATTGGTGTAATAAAACCAAACACTAGAAAAGGCTTCCGACGCATACTGACACAACTGGTGGGCCGTACCAATGATGTGGCCATATTGCCAAGTGGCCGAAAAGCACCAGGGCTTACGTTTTACTACGTTACCAAAAGCCTGCTGGAACAAGGCGGCACCATGAAAGAATTTATTATAAAACAGCTAAAGCCAGATGCTTTTGAGCTAGAATATGTGGCTGCCAGCGAAATAAGCGAAACAGAAAAGCAAAAAGTGAAAGAAATGATGAGCACTTATCTAGAGCCAGGCTTGCAGCTTAGCTTTAAACAAACCGATAAGATACAACGTACCAAGGCTGGTAAATTAAAGCAGTTTCAATATTTAGTTAAATAGAAGAAAACATTGCTCCCCTTTGGGGATGGGGGCTCCAAAACAAACAATGAGAATTACCATCATAGCCGGTGCAAGGCCCAATTTCATGAAAATTGCACCTATTATTAGAGCCATTACAACAGCAAGTGAGCAAGGCAAAAATATCAGCTACCGGCTGGTACATACAGGCCAGCATTACGATAAAAGAATGAGTGACACCTTTTTTGAGGAGTTGCAGATACCCCACCCGCATGCCAATTTGGAAAGTGGTGGCGGCAGCCAGGCAGTGCAAACGGCCAATATCATGATGCGTTTTGAACAAGAGTTATTGGATAACCCTGCCGACCTGGTATTGGTGGTGGGCGATGTAACCAGCACCATGGCCTGCAGCATTGTGGCTAAAAAACTGCAAACCAAAGTAGCGCATGTGGAAGCCGGCATCCGCAGTTGGGACCTTACCATGCCTGAAGAAATAAACCGTATGGTAACGGATGCCATTACGGATTACTTTTTCACCACTTCGCATATTGCCAACCAAAACCTGCGCAACGCTGGCATTCCTGAAAGCCGCATTTTTTTCGTAGGTAATACAATGATAGATACGCTGCTTTTCAACCTGCATAAGCTTAGGAAGCCCAGTTTTTGGGATGAACTGGGCTTACAACCAGGCCAATACTTGGTCATTACGTTGCACCGCCCCAGCAATGTGGATGCTAAGGAGCAGTTACAAAGCATACTCCAATATATTAGCAGCAATACACAAGAGCTGCCCATTATTTTTCCCGTACATCCCCGCACTGCTAAAATGCTCGCCGATTACCAGATAAGCGTGGAGAACATGCATACTGTGGAGCCAATGAGTTATCTGGAATTCAACTACCTGGTAAAAAATGCCAAAGCTGTAATAACCGACAGCGGTGGCATTACCGAAGAAACCACTGTAATGGGCGTGCCATGTATGACCCTGCGTGACAGCACCGAGCGCCCTGAAACGATTACCCACGGCACTAACGAACTGGTAGGTACAAACCCTCGTGACCTTGCACCAGCCCTTCAAAAACTGATGGTTGGCGATTGGAAAAAAGGCAGTATCCCCGAGCTGTGGGATGGAAAAACTGCCGACAGGATTGTGGACATTTTAACCTCATTGTAGCAATACCCGAATGGACATTTTATATTTTTACCAGTATTTTGGAACCGATAAAGGCGGCTGGAGCACCCGTGTGTATGAAATGTGCAAGCGCTGGGTTGCCGAAGGTCACAAGGTAACTGTGGTTACATCCCCTTACGACAAATCGGACATACCCGCTTTTAAAGGAATTACAAAGAGGTTTGAATATGCAGGTATTGAGGTAATAGTGCTCAACTTTCCTATGAGCAACAAGCACTCGAAACTTAAAAGAATGAAGAGTTTTATACAGTATATCAATATGGCTGTATTTTATGTCTTCAAACTAAAATACGATGTTGCAATTGCCTCATCAGGACCTATCACAGTTGGCTTTTTGGGTATTATGGCTAAAATTTTCCGCCGTAAAAAGTTTGTGTTTGAAGTGCGGGACTTATGGCCGGCGGGCGCTATTGAACTGGGTATTATTGAAAGAAATAGCGTTCGAAAGCTAGCATATTGGTTCGAAAGAAAATGCTACAAATATGCCGACCTAATTGTTGCCTGCTCCGAGGGCATGAAGCAGAATATTGAAAACCGGTTCCACTACAAAAATATAATTGTGGTGCCTAATGCCTGCGATACAGACCTTTTTCAGAAGCCTTCAGCCATTAGTATACCGCCCGAATTTATTGGTAAAAAGCTGGTGCTTTATACAGGCTCGCTTGGCGTAATGGACCATTGTATGCAGATAATGTGGGCCGCTAAAGAAACAGACATACAGCGCCATCCTGACCTGCGTATCGTAATAGTAGGCGACGGGGTGGAACGTAAAATGATGCAGGAATATGCACAAAAAGAAAAACTTGATTTTGTGCATTTTATCGGCCTAGTGCCCAAGACACAGGTGGTGGCCTGGTTACAACAAGCCTATTGTACCATTGTATGCTTCAAAGAGGGGCCAATACTCAATACGGTATCGCCGAATAAAATGTTTGATGCATTTGCCGCCGGCCTGCCTATAGTGCAAACCACGCAAGGCTGGATAAAAGAACTACTGGCGAAGGAAGAAAACGGCCTTACAGTGGCGCCCGATAACCCTGCTGAAATGGCGGCTGCTATCCATTTCTATCTAGAAAACCCTGCGCTAAGAGACAAGCATGCCAAAAACTCACTGCGCTTGGCACTGGATGTTTTTAACCGCAACAGATGCGCCTCCGACATGCTGGCCGGTATCGAAAGCGTAGTACATCCCAAACCGAGTAAAAATGTCTGGGTCATCAACCAGTTTGCCGGGCACGCCACCAGCGGCTGGGGCGAACGGCACTTTTTTATGAACCACTACTGGAAACAGAAAGGGTATAACGTCTCTATCATTTCAGGCTCCTTCAACCACATGTTTGTAAACCTGCCGGAGGCGCCAGACAAGTTTAATTATGAAGATGTGGATGGCACCCGATTTTGCTGGATACGAACCCCAAAATACAATCCAAAATCAGGCCGTCGTTTTTGGAGCCAGATTTATTTTGCCTGGAGGGTGTTCAGGGTAAATGCCAAGAAAATAGGCCGGCCAGATTATATTGTCGTTTCATCGCTGCCTATTTTCCCGATTCTTTCTGGTTATTTCTTAAAAAAGAAATATGGGGCTAAAAAACTAGTGTTTGAAATACGGGACATCTGGCCGCTTACTATGATTGAATTGAATAACAAGTGGAAGTACAACCCTATTATCTTATTTTTTAGCTGGTTCGAAAACTTCGGCTACCGCAACAGCGACGCTATTGTAACGCTTCTGCCTTATGCCACCCCGCATATTGTGACACATGGAGGCAAAGCCGAAAAAGTAGTATACATACCAAATGGCCTTGAGGAGGAAGTGCTGCAAAGCCAGCCGTTGCAGGAAGATATTGCCAGTCATTTACCCACCGGCAAATTTATTGTAGGCTACACGGGCACACACAACCAGGCCAATGCGCTGGAATACCTGATTGGCGCTGCCATAAAATTAAAAAACCAGTCCGATGTATATTTCGTGCTAGTGGGCGATGGGTACATGAAGGACGACTTGCAAAAAATGGCGCAGGGTCTTACCAATATTGCCTTTGTTAATAAGATTCCTAAGCAGCAAATACAACCACTGTTGCAGCATTTTGACGCATGTTTCGTAGGCAGGCCAGGCTCCACTATGTACGATTTTGGCGTATCGGGCAATAAATACTTCGACTATATGATGGCGCAAAAGCCCATTATAGATTCTACCAGTGCAACAAACGGGCTGGTGGACCTTGCGAACTGCGGCTTGAGAGTAAAGGCAGGGAGCGCCGATGCCATAGCCGGGGGCATACTGGCACTAAAAAATATGACGGTGGCACAACGGGCGCAGCTAGGCAAAAATGGAAAGGTTTATCTTGAGCAAAACCATAGTACCCAATTGCTGGCCGAAAAGTATATGACTATATTCCAATGATTTGTACCATGCAATTGCAAAGCCACCTTATCTTTAATTTTTCTTAACCTCTTCTAGTTCCGTCTTTTGCTTCTCCTGCCACTTTCCTTTCTGATTTTAAAACGATTGTAACCCTATTGCATGAGTAAAATAAATTTTGCAATTATTGGCTGTGGGCGTATAGGCACCCGCCATGCCGAGCATATTAATAATGTAGGAAAGCTGGCAGCAGTTTGCGACATTGACCCCAATAAAGCCGCAGCACTCGCTAACCAGTATAAAGTGCCTTTTTATACAAATTTACAGGCAATGCTAGCAGCGCAATCTGGAATTGATGTGCTTTCGGTTTGTACACCAAATGGCCTTCATGCGCAGCACAGCATTACTGGCTTGCAAGCTCACAAGCACGTGATTTGCGAAAAGCCGATGGCCATTAAATCATCAGACTGCAGTTGTATGATACAAGCTGCCGAGGAAAACAACAAACGCATTTTTGTAATAAAACAAAACCGGTTTAACCCGCCGGTAGTGGCTGTAAAAGATGCTATCGACAATGGGTATTTGGGCAAAATATACTCCGTGCAGCTTAACTGTTTTTGGAACCGCAATGCAGATTATTACAAAGACTCTTGGAAGGGCACCCTGGCTATGGACGGAGGTAGCTTATATACCCAGTTCAGTCATTTTGTGGACTTGCTGTACTGGATGGTAGGCGATGTAAAAAAAGTGTACGCTTTTACGGCCAACCATGCCCACCAAGACATTATTGAATTTGAAGATTCGGGTGTAGTGGCTTTGCAATTTAGCAATGGCGTACTGGGCACTATTCATTTTACCGTAAATGCCCATCAAAAAAACATGGAAGGTTCACTAACCATTTTTGCCGAAAAAGGAACGGTAAAAATTGGCGGGCAATATTTGAACGAGCTGGAATACCAGAACATTGAGGGCTTCGAAATAACCAACCTGCCACCTAGCAAACGTCCGAACAACTATGGCACTTACGAAGGCAGCATGAGCAATCACGACAAAGTGTATGAAAACGTGGTGGATGTGCTTACCAAAAACACCGCCATGAATACTCTGGCTTTTGAGGGTTTGAAAACTGTGGAGATAATAGAAAAGATATACGCCGCAGCAGCGTCCCCCTATAATTGACCATGGGAGTCCCTTTAAAAGCCAGTTCCAAGTTTGCAAAACATGGCGTTTAACAAAAAAAAGAAATATAGAAGCCTTTTTACTGTGTAGAAATAGTTTTTGCTTGGGTAGAAATGACGTCCACAGTTGTAAAAATGGTGTCCAACCTCGTAGAAATGGTGTCCAACCTCGTAGAAATGGTTTCCAACCTCGTAGAAATGGTTTCCAACCTCGTAGAAATGGTTTCTACGGTCGTAGAAATAGGTTCCACGGTTGTAGAAAAGGCTTCTACCTGCGTAGGAAATGGTTTCCACTGTCGTAGCTATGGTTTCTACCGGTGTAGAAAGGCTTCCACTGCCGCAAAAAAAAACCATTTGCAAATTGAAATGGTTAAAAAGATGCATCACACAAGTTTTTGAAAGGCAAATAAAAAGTTGCCAGCCTATCCAAAGGTTGGCAACTTTGCAACAGCACAACTGTCCACTGATTACTGACTATTGACTACTGACCACTAATTCATGTTCCTCCAAGCACAAATAAAAGACATCAACTGCGGCGAAAATGTAAAGATTGTGCAGCCAGTAAACCTGTACGGGTGCACCATTGGCAGCCACTGCTTTATTGGCCCTTTTGTAGAAATACAGAAAAATGTGACCATTGGCGACTACTGCAAAGTGCAAAGCCACAGTTTTGTCTGCGAGCTGGTTACTATAGGCAGTCATTGTTTTATAGGGCATGGCGTTATGTTTGTAAACGACCTTTTTGCCAGTGGCGGCCCTGCTGGCGGCGATGCCAGCAAATGGAAGGCCACCCATATTGGTAACCATGTAAGCATTGGGAGCAACGCCACTATTTTACCAATTTTTATTTGTGATGATGTGGTGATTGGCGCTGGCGCTGTAGTTACAAAAAATATTACCAAACCGGGTATTTATGCAGGCAACCCAGCCCGTCTTATCCGTTCTGTTTCAAAATAAATCAGTATTGACCTATGCAAAAAGCATTACTCACAGGCGCTTCCGGTTTTTTGGGCAAATACTTGAACAACGCATTGGTAGCATATCCTTACTATGTAGTTACCCTTGGCCGCCAGGCGGATGCCGGTTGCAAATATGACCTTGCTATTGAGGTACCAGTTATTAATAATAGTTACAGCTTGGTGGTTCATGCAGCGGGTAAGGCACATGTAGTTCCCAAAACGGAGGCCGAAATAAAGGAATTCTACGATGTAAACCTCGAAGGTACCAAGCACCTCTGCCAAGCTTTTGATAATGCAAGAGACTGGCCGCAGGCATTCGTATTTATCAGCACGGTATCAGTATATGGCGTTGACGAAGGCACCAATATAAGCGAAAGCCACCCGTTAAAAGGCAGTTCGCCCTACGCCGTTAGTAAAATACAGGCCGAGGAATTTTTACAGCGGTGGTGTGCCAAGCACGATGTAAAACTGACCATACTGCGGCTACCACTTATTGCTGGCAGCAACCCGCCGGGCAACCTCGGCGCTATGATAGCGGGTATAAAAAACGGGCGGTATTTTAATATAGGCGGTGGCAGGGCCCAAAAAAGCGTGGTAATGGCGGCCGATGTGGCCCAATGGATACCCATGATGGCAAAATTGGGCGGTACTTACAACCTTACAGATGGGCAACATCCCAGCTTTGCCGAGCTGGCTAAGTTAATATGCAGCCAGTTAGGTAAAAAACCAGCGGCCAACATCCCTCGTTGGATAGCATCAATTATGGCATTCGTCGGCAATTTTTTAGGCGCCAAAGCCCCCATCAACACGAATAAACTCAGTAAAATAACTGGCACCCTTACCTTTGACGACTCCAAAGCCCGAAAGGCATTTGGATGGCAGCCCTCCGCTGTTCTTGATGCATTTAAAATCTAACAATCACACTTATGCTTTTTGCAGGCATTTTTGTCCTACTTTTTTTGCTTGAATTGCTATATTTTAAAATAGCCGACCGCTATAACATAATAGACAAACCCAACCTGCGCAGCAGCCACACGATAGTAACGTTAAGGGGTGGCGGTGTTATTTTTGTACTAGGCTCCCTTTTATTTTTCCTCATTTTTGGGTTCAAGTACCCCTCTTTTATCGAAGGCCTGCTGGCCATATCCATTGTCAGTTTTTTCGATGATGTAAAACCGCAAGCTGCCAGGTTGCGTATGCTGGCGCAGTTTGCGGCGGTAGCATTGCTTATATACGAAGTGGGCATTTTTCATTACGAGTGGTATTGGTGGTTGCTGGCTTTTATACTTGTTACGGGGGTTATTAATGCCTATAATTTCATGGATGGTATCAATGGCATTACTACGGCTTACTCATTTACTGTATTGGGCGGCTTATACTTTGTAAACAAGGCGCTGCCACCCAAAGGCGCTTCTTTTCATCAAGAATTACTCATATGCCTGGCCTTAGCCAACCTAGTATTTGCTTTCTTTAATTTTAGAAAAAAAGCCAAATGTTTTGCCGGCGATGTGGGCAGCGTAAGCATGGCGTTCTCACTATTGTTTCTTACAGCCTGGTGCATTAAGCAAACGTTCAACCCGATATTTGTACTGTTTTTTGCGGTGTACGGCATTGATACTGTTTTTACAATTATTCAACGATTGTATAAGCGGGAAAACATTTTTGATGCCCACCGCCAACACCTTTACCAATACCTAGCTAACGAAGAAAAAATACCGCAATTGGTAGTCAGTTTTATTTACGCAGTTATACAGATGCTGGTTACTGCGGGCACTGTACTTGTATGGTGCAAACCCGCCCATTTGCAATGGCTGTTTACAATTGCTACTTTGGGTTTGCTTGCTGGTGCCTATATTGTCATTAAAACCATGCTCTTAAAAAAATATAAAATCGGGGCTATTGCCTAGCTTTTATTAGGTAAAATGAAACTCTGTTGCCCATAAATTGTTAATGATTGGCCTAAAAGATGATAATTGGCGTAGCTGCTTTACATTAGTGCTGTATATACTATTTTTTTCACATGCAATACCGTTTTAGCCAATTGATTTCTTTCTGTTTTTTTGCATTTTTGCTTTCCATGGGTGCTGTACATGCCCAAAATATCGATTCGCTGCTAAACTTGCAAAGGCAGGTGGACCCCAACGAGAAAGTTTATGTTCAAACAGATAAGAGTTATTACAACCCAGGCGAAACCATTTGGTTAAAAGCTTACATTTTTGATGGGTTTGAACGTTCCTTAGGTAGCCGTAATTTTTATGCTGAATTGCTGGATGATAACGGCGCACTACTGGATAAGAAAACAGCCCCCATCGCTGTTTCAGGCGCCATCGCTTCATTTACCCTACCTGCTGCCATTTCCAAAAACATTGTTTATATACGGGCTTACACAGTTGCATCCCTCAATGGCGATAGCAGCTTTATATGCACCAAGGCTATCCGCATTATTACTACTGCTAAAAAGATATTAAATACAACTAACGGCACAGACATCAAGTTTTTGCCTGAGGGCGGCGACTTGGTGGCAGGCCTCCCATCCAAAATTGCTTTTAAAGCCATACATCCCAATGGTACGCCAGCCACCGTGATTGGTGTTGTAAAAGCTGCTGATGGTACAAAATTGGCCGATATAAAAACCTTGCACAATGGCATGGGCATGGTAAACATAACCCCAATGGCTGGCCAAACCTATACAGCCACTTGGAAAGACGAAAATAGAAAAGAATACACCACCAGCTTGCCTGCTGCAAAGGCCGATGGCATTGTTCTAACTGTTACAGATGATGAAGTGGGCAAAAAATTCACGGTAGAAAGAACCGACAATGCCAGCGATGGCAATAAAAGCTTGATGGTGGTTGGCATTATTGGCCAGCAGATGGCCTACCAAGCCAAAATAAACCTTACCAACAAAAATACGGTTAGCTCTACTATACCCACCAACGACCTGCCTACGGGCATATTGCAAATAACGGTGTTTGACAAAAACATGAAACCTGTGGCTGAGCGCATCACTTTCGTAAACAACCACGACTATGAAATGGATGCCGATGCGTGGCTGCCGCAAATAAACACCGATAAACGTGGTCTTAACAAAGGCGAGGTGATGATATCCGACACGCTGCTTTCCAACTTATCTATTGCTGTAACTGATGCGGATCTGAATAGCCCAGCACCATATGAAGACAATATTATCAGCCACATGCTACTTAGCGGCGACCTTCGGGGCAATATTACCAACCCCTATTATTATTTCTACAGCACGGCCGATAGCGTGGGCATACAGTTGGACTTGGTAATGCTTACCAATGGCTGGCGGCGTTACAATTGGAATAATGTACTGGCTGCCAAACTGCCCGAAACTATTTTCCAAGAAAATAACTTTTTAACTGTGGGCGGCAAAGTGATAAATGTAAACCGGGGAGCTTTTCCTGCAAATACCTTGCTCAACGGTTTTATACGTACGTCCGACTCTGTTTCCACCTTTATATCGCTACCCATAGAGCGCAATGGCAATATACAAAGCAGTGGCTATGTGTTTTACGATACGGCCCGGCTTTACCTGCAAATGAGCAACAAGAATATTGCTTTTGACAAATCGATGTTTGTGGCCAGTAACGGCTTGCTGCAGTACAAACCCAGTATACCCATTAACGATTACTCAAAATGGGGCCTGCGGGATTTAGACACTGCATTGTTGGCCCAAAATCTATTAAAAAACAAAGAAGCGCTTAGGTTGGCGGCCAAAATATTTAAAGATGCACACGAGTTAAACGCTGTAACTGTAACGGCAAAAGCTAGGCCAAACACTAAAAAACTGGATGAGGAATATACAAGCGGGCTTTTTAGCGGTAGTGATGCCAAATCTTTCGATGTTGCTAACGACCCATCCGCATCTGGCAGTCTCTCCATTTTCCAATATTTGCAAGGCAAGGTTGCTGGCCTGCAAATAAGCACAGCCGACCCTAGCAACCCATCGCTCACATGGCGTGGCGGCAGTCCTACATTGTATCTAAACGAGATGGCTGTAGAGGCGGAACAATTATCCAATATCAGCGTTGCAGATATTGCCTATGTAAAGGTATTTAGCCCAGGGAGCGCCGGCGTTATCAGAACAAGCGGCGGCGGCGCTATATCAGTATATACCAAAAAGGGTGGTGCAAGCGGGAATGTAGAAAGCAAACTATCTGCCATAATAATTGCCGGCTATAGCAATAGCAAAGAATTCTATTCACCTGATTATGCCACATTATTGCCAGAACATAATTACGATGATTTGCGCACCACTCTGTATTGGGAGCCATTTATTATTTTAGGCAAAAATAAAAAGCGGTTCAAATTCCAGTTTTACAACAGCGATATCACCAAGCGTTTCAGACTGGTTTTAGAAGGCATAAACGATGCTGGCAAACTAGTGCATGTGGAAAAATTGATAGGCGGCAATAATTAGTTTAACAATGGCCAATGGGCAGGTAACAATGTGATTAGCATTGCATGTAATAAAGTTACTTTTGTTACATTGTAAATAAACTGACAATTGCTACTAAGCAATCTGCCCACTGTTAACTGCTCAGCCATGATAAAGTTCCCTGTATTTGTATCTATGGCCACTATTGCCATGTTTAATGCCGCTTGCACACCACTGCAGGCGCAGGAAGTATTTGTACAAAAGCCTGCCGTTTTTTTAACTCGTTTCAGCTTTACTACCCTTACTGGTGGCGTGGTTATACTAAAAGCCGCCATTGATAATCATACTGACTCACTCAATTTTATACTCGATACAGGCAGCGGCGGCATATCTCTAGACAGCCTTACCGTAGAATACTTGAAACTGCCAACCGTACCAAGCGACCGTACTATACGGGGTATAGCAGGTGTGCGCAATGTGCGGTTTGCAAACCACCATACGCTGCACCTTCCTGAGCTTGCGGTGGATAGCCTCTCTTTTCACATCAACGATTATTCCTTATTAAGCAGCGTGTATGGAATGCCCATAGATGGGATTATTGGTTATAGCTTCTTGCGCCGGTACATTGTAAAAATCGACTACGACAACAGCCTGCTTGAAGTATACAAGCCAGGCGCCATTAAATACCCGAAAGGCGGCCATACGTTACATCCTACCATTAGCAGCATTCCGGTGCAAGCTGCCAGCGTAAAAGACAATACTGCCGTGCAAGCCAAATATTACCTTGACACTGGAGCGGGCCTTAACCTGCTGCTTTCTGAGGAGTTTTGTAAAGACAGCTTGGTGCTGCCGCCACATAAAAAAAGGTTCCTCACTATTGCCGAGGGTATTGGTGGTAAAAAAGAAATGGAATCAACTGTGTTGAAGGAATTTAAACTGGGCCCTTATAAATTTAAACATGTGCCCATCTTTATTTTTAACGACGAGTTTAATGTAACCGCCTATCCCATCCTAGGTGGGCTAATTGGCAACGATTTGCTCCGCCGGTTCAACGTTATCATTAACTATCCACACAGGGAAATACATCTGCTTCCGAATAAGGCATACAACACCCCATTCGACTACTCGTACACTGGCTTAGGCATTTATACTGCTAATGGTGAAGTGCTCATATCGGATGTAATACCCGGCTCGCCCGCCGATGAAGCGGGATTGAAAGTGAACGATGTAATTGTAGGCATGGAAAATACATTAGGGGTACAACTACAGGCTTACAAAACATTGCTACAGTCGATTGGCAGTAAAGTAAAAATTATCATCCGCCGCAATGGGGATTTGTACGAAAAAAAAATACGCATCAAGAGTATTAGGTAGTCCAACTTGTATGATGAACGTTGTAGACATATGATTAACCTAACCATTCTATCTGGCTGCTCAATTCTCAAAGGAAGCTTAGCATTTTCTACTGCAACATTTTATCCCTCTTTTATTGCAAAATAGATATGTTTGGCCAGGTTTACAGTTTACTCATCCGCCAGATATGTTTAATAAAATAATACAGGCACTAAAACGCCCCAACACAGGCAACTCTATTATAAACGAGGTGGAAGGGCTGCGTTTTATAGCCATTATCGGTGTGGTGCTGGCACATGCAGGCACGCAAATAAGCCGTGCCAACAAGGCGATACTGACCGATAATGACTGGCTATTTAATGCCACACAAAGCGGTGGGCACGGCGTCAACTTATTTTTTTCTATCAGCGGTTTTATATTGGCTTACCCATTCGCAAAGCATTACCTAGAAAACCAACCAATCTTTTCCACTAAAGCTTTTTATGTGAAAAGGCTCACTAGGCTTGAGCCTCCTTTTATTATTAATATTTTGCTATTATTTATTATGCAAATAGTTTTAATGAAAGTGCCTTTTGCAGAATTACTACCACATTTGGCTGCCACATTAACGTACTCACACTGCATTGTGTATGGCAGTTGGAGCAGCATTAACCCCGTTACATGGAGTTTGGAAACCGAGGTTCAGTTTTATTTATTGGCACCCCTGCTTTTTGGAATTTTATATTCTATTAAAATCCGAAAAACACGTGTTATGCTAATAGTTGCAGCTCTCATTTTAATGAACATTTTTCATGTCTACAGCTTTGCCTATTTACCTAAATGGCATTTGGATAAATCGATATTGAGCACTTTTGATAATTTTCTGGCCGGCATTTTATTTATTGAACTATTCCTATGGCCGGGCTTTGCCGGCATTAAGAAAAATATAGCTTGGGACATTCTTTTCATAACCAGCCTAACTGTGTTTTTTTACCTCTCTTTCAGGCTGCCATTATTTATCTCGGGCGTTGTCATCAGTACATGTTTATTCGGCATGTTTGTGGGTGCATTTAAAGGAATATTATTCAACTATTTGTTACGCAAGCCTATTATCACAGTCATTGGAGGCATGTGTTACACCATCTACTTGTATCATTATGCCATGCTGTTTGCATTAGCCGGCATTACAAAAAAATTACAAGTACATTCTAATAAATTCTGGGTTAATTATCTGGTGCAAGTGCCAATATTGATATTGGTAGTACTAATAATATGCGGCATTTTATTTTACCTATTCGAAAAGCCATTTATGAAAAGGAACTGGTATAAACGAAAAACATTCCCTTCCATTAATAAAGCGTAAGTATGCTTCATACTTACAATTATTTTTATATCTTATGATGATTAATACAATATGCATTTGTGGCGCAGGTACCATGGGCAGTGGCATCGCACAAGCATCGGCACAAGCAGGGTTTTCTACCATTCAGTTTGATGTAAATGAAAATATGCTGGCAAAAAGCAGGGATGCTATTAGTAAAAACCTGCAATATCTCGTCGACAAACAAAAGCTGGACATCACCGAAAAAGAAATCATTCTTCAACGCATTTTATTTACCAGCAACTATAGCGATTGCAAAGCTGATTTAGTGATAGAAGCCATTATAGAGAAATTAGAAGCCAAGGAAGATTTATTTAATAAACTGGCATTAATAAATGGCAACGCTACCATCTTTGCCTCCAACACCTCCTCTTTATCCATCACCCATTTGCAAGAAAAAATAGCCCATCCCGAACGGGTGGCTGGCATGCACTTTTTTAACCCGGCACACATTATGAAACTGGTAGAGATTGTGAAAGGCAAACACACTAATGATGAAGTAGCCACAGCGCTATACAACCTTTGCCTGCAGCTGGGCAAAACACCTGTAAACTGTACAGATGCGCCAGGTTTTATCGTAAATCGTGTCGCACGGCCCTACTATTTGGAAGCCATGAAATTGGTGGAACAAGGCGTTACAAGCTTTGAAACCGTAGATAAAATAATGGAAGCCACTGGATTCAAAATGGGTCCTTTTAAACTGATGGATTTAATAGGTATGGATATCAACTACAGTGTGAGCAATATTGTATGGGAGGCTTTAGATAAGCCAACCCGCCTGCAACCATCTGCCTTGCAAAAGCAAAAAGTAGATGTAGGAGAATTAGGGCGAAAAACAGGAAAAGGGTTTTATGAATATTAAGTTGCAGTGATACTTTACTATTAAGTATTATATAAATACTAAGTACTATCTACAGCGCCGCCTTGGGGTAATCGAACAACAAAAATTGTTTTGCCCCAGTTTTAAAATCCTTCCAACTGTCAATATCCACCTGCACGCCAAATATGCCGCAGGTAGGCATATCATCCACCCTTGCCACCCTAAGCGTATTTACCATTTCTGTAATGCCAGGGTTATGGCTAAAAATAGCTACCGATTTCCAGCTATCATCAAACCCTTTTATTGTTTCGTAAAACGCAGGCACTTCCGGATGATACAATGATTCCACTTCAATCAATTGCTCCTTTTTGGCCTTATATGTTTCATGAAAAAGGCTGGCAGTGGTATAGGCCCTTACTGCAGTACTGCTTACAAACGCTTCTATTTTAATTCCTTTATCCAGCAGGCGCTTTGCCATTACAGGTGCATCCTTTAAACCACGCTCCTCAAGCGGGCGGTCATGGTCTTTTGAAGTGGGGCTGTCCCAGCCACTTTTTGCATGGCGGATAAATAGAATCGTCTTCATAAACGTATGCAGGATAAAATCTATAAAAAGAAGGTAAAATTAAAAATGTGCTTCAAATGTAAGTTTTATACAAAACCGTACCACCATTTCATAAAAAAAGAGAGGGTTTTCCCGCTCTCTTTTTAAAGTTTATGCTATGCAATGAAGCACTTTCTTAACGTACACCGAATCAATTACTGCTTTGACAGTCATTTCCTTGGGTTCTTCATCTGTGCATCCAGCACAGCTATCAGCGCCATATTTACAATGGCACGTACCTGGCTGCCCAGTTGCAGCACCTGAACCGGTTTTTTCATACCCAGTATAATGGGCCCAATAGAATCCAAACCACTCACCTCCTTTAGCAGGTTGTAGGCAATATTGCCCGCCGCCAGGTTAGGGAAGATAAGCGTGTTCACCTCTTCACCCACCAGTTCGCTAAAAGGATAATTCTCTTTCAGCATCTCTTGGTTAAATGCAAAAATGCCCTGCATTTCGCCATCTATTATCAGGTCTGGCTCCCGTTGCTTCACTATTTTATAGGCATCTGCTACCAGTCTAGCTTCGGGCGATGGGCTACTTCCAAAGTTGCTGTAAGATAACATGGCAATGCGTGGCCGTATGTTCAAATTCCTTACTTCCTTGGCTACAAGCAGCGTAATATCCGCCAGTTCCTCAGCCGTGGGGTTATAGTTTACCGTGGCATCAGCCAAAAATAGCGGGCCTCTTTTGGTAATCAAAATATACATGCCCGCAATCTTCTTCACTCCTTCCTCGGTGCCTATTACTTGCAGGCTCGGCTTTATCAACGTAGGGTAATCCTTGCTTGGCCCAGCCACTATGGCTTCCACATCGCCGTTTTTCACCATCATGCAACCGTAGTACACACGGTCCTTCATCAGGCGTATGCTCTCATAGTGGTTAAAGCCTTTTCGGCCCCGTTCAGCAAAAAACAGCTCGCCATATTCCCTGCGTTTTGCTTCGCTCGATTCGTGCTTAGGGTTTACCACCTTCATGCCCTCCATGTCAATGGTGTTTTCCAGCGCCAGGGCATTTATCTTGTCTTCATCGCCCAGCAGTGTGGGGAAACAGATGCCTTCATCCAGACAGATACGGGCGGCTTTCAGCACTTTCAAGTTATCGCCTTCGGCAAATACCAACTGGCGTGGGTCTTTGCGGGCCTTGGCACCAATAATGCGCAGCAATTGGTTATCAATGCCCAGCCTTTTATTGAGGCTTAGCTTGTACGCCTCCCAGTTGGTAATGGGTATGCGGGCCACGCCGCTATCCATAGCAGCTTTGGCCACCGCCGGGCTTACATAAGCCAGCAGCCTTGGGTCAAGCGGTTTTGGAATAATATAATTTGGCCCAAAAACCAGGTTCTTCTCACCATAGGCGAGGTTCACTATGTCGGGGGTTGTCTGGCGGGTTAGCTCGGCCAAAGCCTTTACAGCCGCCATCTTCATTTCTTCGTTTATACCCGTGGCACGCACATCCAGCGCACCTCTAAAAATGTAGGGGAAGCCCAGCACATTGTTCACCTGATTGGGGTAATCGCTGCGGCCGGTGGCCATTATTACATCCGGACGGGCACTCATCGCCAGGTCGTAAGTAATCTCGGGGTCGGGGTTGGCCATGGCAAAAACGATGGGGTTTTTGGCCATGCTTTTTACCATGTCCGCTGTTACCACATTGCCTTTGCTCAGCCCAATAAAAACATCGGCATCCTGCATGGCATCGGCTAGCGTAATGGCGTTATGCTCGGCAGCTACAGAAAAACGCACTTTGGTATCGTCCATATCAGTCCGGCCCAAGTGGAGAATTCCTTTGCTGTCAAACATCATAAAATTCTCGAACTTGGCACCCAATGCCACATACAGCAGCGAGCAGCTCATGCCCGCAGCGCCTGCTCCATTTACCACAATGCGTACCTTCTCAATGTCTTTGCCTTGTATTTCCAATGCATTCAGCAAGGCAGCGGCGCTTATAATAGCCGTACCATGCTGGTCATCGTGCATCAGCGGGATGTTCATTTCTTCCTTTAGCCGCTTTTCTATATAAAAGCATTCAGGTGCCTTTATATCTTCCAGGTTAATGCCGCCGAAAGTGGGTTCCAGCGCCTTTACAATCTGGCAGAATTTTTCGGGGTCCTTCTCATTTATCTCAATATCAAACACATCAATATCGGCAAATATTTTGAAGAGCACGCCCTTGCCCTCCATCACAGGCTTGCTGGCCTCGGGGCCAATATCGCCCAATCCAAGCACGGCCGTACCGTTGCTTATTACGGCCACCAGGTTGCCTTTGGCGGTGTATTTATATACATTGTCAACTTCTCGGTGTATTTCCATACAGGGCTCGGCTACCCCTGGGCTGTAAGCCAGGCTCAAGTCCCTCTGCGTTTTGGCCTCTTTGGTAGGCACCACTTCTATTTTGCCGGGCCTGCCTTTGGCATGATACTCCAGCGCCTGCTGCTTGCGCAGTTCTTTTTGCATATCGTTACTCATGGGGCGGCAAAGGTAGGGGGTTGGGCGGGTTGGAAGCAAGGGCAAAATTCCACGTGGCTAGTCAAACTGGAATTTCCTTTTAAAGATTTTTTCCGTTTTATAAAGCTCATAGCCCAGGTAGTTTACATTTAATTGAAGTAGAATAGGCTTAATTTCATCGTAGTTTTTAAACGTCATCCGCATTATCTCTATCCTTTTTCTTGTATGTAAATAAATAATTAATTCGGGCACCGAATCCCACTTGCCAGGGATTTCTGATTCGCTAAAGCCCTTGATATCCGTCAATAAAATAGTTTTTTTCTTTGTAGTTAATACATTTTTTAAAACAATGGCATGCGGGTAAATAAATATTCTAACTGCTTTTAAAACCATACCAATAACGGCTAATAAAACAACTATTGAAATAATAAAACCCATAGTTATTCCAAAAATGGGGGAAGCTAATAATTTATTATTCGTAAGCAAGTCTTGTGTAATTGAAACATTCAAGAACATCAAAACTAACCCAAGAAATATACAAAGCAGATATAGAATCAGAGTTGTAAATTTAAAGTGGCTGGTAAAAAGTTTCATAATCTCTTTCCAGCACAGTGGGATCCGAAGCTTGGAATTCACGTGACTTGAAGTCGC
>JADMIO010703140.1_pt1 | contig 77623 bp, 52 predicted proteins | sample 8958161 | NCBI WGS metagenome assembly JADMIO01 (sample SAMN16585339, study PRJNA669376) | soil metagenome | isolation source: Crop rotation soil | place: USA: Cullars Rotation, Alabama | collected 2011
AAATCCGGCGTTGCGGAACGGCGCCTTGATTTCCCCCGCCTCACTTTTGTCAGCGCGGCGAATTCCTGTGGCGTCAGCCGCGGGTCCGCGAGGCCATCGAGCACTTGCAATCCCGACTGGGCGCGCGCCGACAGGTTTCGAATGGAAACGGTATAACGGACCGGCTGGCCGGCGCTGCCAAAGCGTGGCAGAACTCGTTCGGCAGCGAACCGAACGCGGAAAAAGGGCGCCGCCGCCACTGCGGCGACGGTCAGGCACAGCAACAGGGCGAAAGCCTGGTAGCCGAGAGATTGCTCCGTGTCCGTCGCCATGCCCGCCGTCATGAGCAGGCCCACCAGGACGATCCAGCCGCCCGCCGTCAGGCGCCGCTTCGCCCAATAGTTGAGCGACGACACGCGGCGGTAGATGCGAAACGTCAGCCAGTTCATTTTCGTTCAGGCGCGGAAGAATCAACCGCCGACCTCAGGCCGGAACCGGAATTTTCTTCACCACTTCCTCCACGACGCCTCGCGCCGTGACGCCGGAAAACCGCGCCTGGGGATCCATGACCATCCGATGCGCGATCACGGGAGCAGCCAGCTCCTGAACCTGCTCCGGCGTGACGAACTCCAGGCCGTCCATGAGCGCGAGGGCCTGGGACATTTTCATGAGCGCGAGGGAGGCGCGCGGGCTGGCGCCGAGTTGCACGCCCGGACGGGCGCGCGTCGCGGCGCACAGGTCCACGATGTAACGCTTCAATTCCTCGCTGATGCGCACTTCGGTGACGGCGCGCTTGAAAGCCAGGACGTCGCTGAGCGTGACCACGGAGACAAGGCCGTCGATCGGATGCGTCTTTTCCTGCGCGGAAAGCACGGCGACTTCCTCTTCGGGCGAAACGTAACCGAGCGTGAGCCGCGCGGCGAAGCGATCCATCTGCGCCTCGGGCAACGGATACGTGCCGCGAAAATCGACCGGGTTCTGCGTGGCAATCACGAAGAACAATTCGGGCAGCGCGCGCCGTTCACCTTCGACGCTCACCTGCACTTCGCCCATGGCTTCGAGCAACGCGGACTGCGTGCGCGGCGAGGCGCGGTTGATTTCATCGGCCAGGAGAATGTTCGTGAAGATGGGGCCTTCGTGAAACCGGAACTCCTGCTCGCGCGGGTTGAAGACGCTCACGCCGAGGATGTCCGAGGGCAGCAGGTCGGGCGTGAACTGCAGGCGCTTGAATTGGGCGGCAATGGAGCGCGCCAGCGCCTTGGCCAGCGTGGTTTTGCCGGTGCCGGGGAAATCCTCCAGGAGCACATGGCCGCCCGTGGCGAGCGCGGCCAGCACCTTGCGCAACGCTTCCCGCTGGCCGTGAATGACGCGTTCGATGTTGGAGATAATCTTTTGGGAAACGTCTCGTGGGGATGAATTCATGGCTGCGCGGCGAGTGTCCTGAAAAACTTTCGACGACACAAATGGAAACACCGGGGGCGCGGGATGGTTGCAAATTTCTGAAACGAGTTCTCGCCGAGTTCGCCACCGTTGGTAAACCTTTCCGCAAAACCGCAACGTGAACACGAAAGGATCTTCATGAACCGCTCTCTGTTTCGACAGCTCGCCGCTCTTTTCATCACGGCCGGCGCGCTGCTGCCCGCCCGCTTCATGGCTGCCGCCGTCACGCCGCCGCCCGACGACGGCAAGCTGCGCATCATTGCCTTTGGCGCGCACCCGGACGATTGCGAACTCCAGGCCGGCGGCACGGCGGCGCTCTGGGCGGCGAAGGGACACCACGTGCTGTTCGTCTCGGTTTCCAACGGCGACATCGGACATTGGCGCGAAGCGGGCGGTCCGCTCGCGCGCCGGCGCAAGGCCGAGGTGGACGCCGCGCACAAATTGCTCGGCATCCAGGGCGAAATTCTCGACATCCATGATGGAGAAGTGCTGCCCACGCTGGAGAACCGGCGGATGCTCACGCGCCTGATTCGCGAGTGGAAGGCGGACCTCGTGCTGAGCCATCGGCCGAACGATTATCATCCCGACCATCGTTACACCGGCGTGCTGGTGCAGGACGCGGCCTACATGGTCACGGTGCCGCACTTCTGTCCCGACGTGCCGTTCCTCACGAAGAATCCGGCTTTCTTCTATTATCCCGACCGGTTTCAGAAGCCCAATCCGTTCCAGCCGGACGTGATGGTCTCAATCGATCCGGTCATGGAGAAGAAGCTCGACGCGCTCGCGATCATGGAATCGCAATTCTACGAAGGCGGCGCCAACGGCTCGGCGGCGCTCATGCCGAGCGATCCGGAGAAGCAGAAGGCGCGCAAGCAGGAGGTGCGTGACGGCTTCGCGCGGCGCAACCAGGGAATCGCCACCCGTTTCCGCGCGAAGCTGGGCGACTGGTATCCCGCAGCGCAGGCGGACAAGGTCAAGCATGCGGAAGCCTTCGAGCTGTGCGAGTACGGCGCGCAGCCGAACAAGGATGAATTGAAGCGGCTTTTCCCGTTCTTCGAGTAGCGGTTAAAGCCAGGAGAAGAATCCCAACTGCTCGAGCGCCGCGCGCAGTTCCTTTGCGTCATCCGGCGTGAGCGCGGTGTTGGGCAGCCGCGCCGGCCCCACGGGCACGCCGAGCATTTCCATCACGGCTTTGGTCGCGCCCATGAAACCGCGGCCCGCGAGCAGTTGGACCAACCGCACGGAACGCAACTGCTCCTGGCGCGCCGCGGCGAAGTCTCCGCGCCCAAAGGCCTCGGCCAGGCGCTGGTAAAGCGGCGCAGCCAGGTTGTAGGTCGCGCCCACGGCGCCTTTTGCGCCCAGCGACAACGCGGCGAGAAGCATTTCATCGAAGCCAAACGCCACGTCGAAGGCGCCGTCACGGAAGTTCAGGCAGAGCTGATAATCCATCAGATCGCTGCTGGTGAACTTGAGCCCGGCGAGAGTGGGAATCCGTTCGTCCGCGAGCGCGAGAAATTCCGATGGCGTGATGTCCACTCCGGTGAAGGATGGAATCTCGTAATAATAGAATGGCAGCGCCGGCGCCGCGCCAGCCACCGCGGCCATGAAGTCCACGAGCGCGCGCGCGTCGCGCGGTTTGAAATACGACGGGGCGAGGGCGGCAATGGCGGTCGCTCCCTGAGCCTGCGCGTGCGCGGCCAGGACGCGGGCGTCTTCCAGGCAGTTGCTTCCCACATGGACGATGATCTTCAAGGGCCTGGCCCGCACCACGCCAATCCATCGCTCGGTCAGGGCGCGCCGTTCATCGCACGTGAGCGAACTGCATTCGCCGGTGGTGCCGCCGATGAACACCGTGGCCAGCTTGTTGCGCACGAAGTGGGCGGCTTGTTTCTCAACCACGTCCAGGTTCAGCGAACCATCGGCGTTGAACGGCGTGTGCGCCGCCACCACGAGTCCGCGCAGCAATGGAACAAAGTTCTGTATCATGCAACGGGCTCAACTTGCGACGGAACGGACTTCAGGGCGAGGACGAATCATCAGCACCGTCGCGAGCGAGATCAGCGCGGCGCCCGCGAAAATGCCGAAGATGATTGGCAACGGCACCTGGTGATCGCGCAGCGCGCCAAAACCCCAGTCGGCGAAACCGCCGCAACTGATGCTGACGAGATTCATGATGCCATAGCCCGTGGCGCGTAATTCGGGGCGCACGATCTGGCAAAGGATCGGCATGTTGTTGCAGTCGAAGAAACCCCAGCCGAGGCCGAAGAGAACGAGGAACGCAATCGCCGTCACGAGCGACCCGGCGTAGCCGACGCCAAAGATGGCTGGGATGATGAGGCTCGTTCCAATGGCGCTCACGAAAATGCGCCCCCGCCCCTGGCGCAACATCCAGCGATCGGCCAGCCAGCCGCCGAGCAGGGCCCCGGCGATCGCGGCCAGTTGCCAGGAGCTGGTCGCGGCCACGCCGGCCGGGCCCTGGGCGATGTTGAATTGCTGTTTTAGAATGGCGGGCATCCAGTCGCGCACAATCCACGCCGCCATGGCCGGCAACGTGAAGTAAAGCACGAGCAGGATGAAGGACGGGTTGCTCAACAGCTCCGTCGCCGTCCCGAAAACAGAAGGGTTCCGCCCGGGCGTGCCATCACGCGCCTTCGGAGCATCGCGCAAAAAGAAAAAGAGCGGCAGCGCATACAGCATCCCGGCAATGCCACACGCGTCGAAGGCCCAGCGCCAGCCCAGGGATGGCTTGTCCGCCGCGTAGCCGCTGAACCCGCCGAGAATGACGCCGCAGTAAATCGCCATCTGGTGCAGGCCCACCGCCCGCGATCGCGTGGGTCCCGAATGAAAATCCGCAATCAGCGCCAGGGCGGCTGGAATGTAGAAGGCTTCGCTGATGCCCATGAGCGAACGCGTCATCAGCAGCCCGTCGTAGGTTTTCACATGCCCCGTGGCCCACGTCACCAGCGACCAGAGAAAGAGGCTCGCGCAAATGGTCAGCCGACGGCTGAACCGGTCGGCGATGTAGCCGCCAATCGGGCTGAGAAAAGCGTAGACCCATTTGAACTGGCCGAGCATCCGGCCCCAGTTCGCCTCGCTGCCGATGGTGGGAATGTCCGCCATGACGGAAAATTTCATCGAGGCGAGCATCTGGCGATCGAGATAGTTCAGCAGCGCGACCGGCCAGAGCAACGCCACGACCATCCACGCATAGCGGGCCAGCGATGGCGAAGAGTCAGCGAAGTTCAGTTCCGGCGCTCGCGGGGAAATCATGACGGGCGAAATGTAATCAGGCTCTGCGGACGGAAGCGAGCCCGACAGATTTTGGTCGAACGCACGGGCCCGGATACACTTTGCCCGCAGGTTTCATCGCCGGGGAATGTTGGGTTGAGACGCGTCATCTCCCCTACGGGCGAACCCTCATCGCCGGGCCTGCCAATCTCTGCCAGTGGTGTCACATACCGCCGCACAAGGAGGGGAATGGGTTGCGGCTTTGGGGCCCCGCTGGATTGACTCTCCGGCGGGGTTTTGTTTTCTGGACGTCGCATGGCAGAACAGTTCGACGTCATCATCGCCGGACTCGGCGCGATGGGCAGCGCGGCGGCGTATCACCTGTCCCGGCGCGGCAGTCGCGTTCTCGGATTGGATCGTTTTCGGCCGCCGCACAATTCTGGCTCCTCGCACGGGCTGACGCGCATCATCCGCGAAGCCTATTTCGAACATCCGGTTTATGTGCCGCTCGTCCAGCGTGCCTACGAACTCTGGGCCAGCCTGGAAAAGGAATCAGGACGCAAGCTTCTGCTGCCGACGGGCGGCCTGATGATTGGCCCGCGCGACGGCGTGGTCGTGGGCGGCGCCGAACGGAGCGCCCGCGAACATCATCTCGCTCACCGCCTGCTTTCCGCGGAGGAGTTGCGCCGCGAATTTCCTGCGTTCGCGCCCGCGGACAACATGATCGGCGTCTGGGAGCCACGCGCCGGCATCCTGTTTCCCGAACTCGCGGTTCAAACGCATCTCGAACTGGCCGCCCGGCACGGCGCGACGCTGCGCTATGACGATCCCCTCCTGGAGTGGAAAGCGGACGGCGATCAACTTCGCGTGTTTACGAAGACAGAAACGTATCGCGCCAGGCGCCTGTTGCTGACCGTGGGCGCGTGGCTGAACACCCTGCTGCCCGGCCACACGCTGCCCTTGCACGTCGAGCGCCAGGTGCTGTTCTGGTTCGACGAGAAAACGAACGCCGAGTGGTTCCAGCCGGAGCGCTGTCCGATCTCGCTTTGGGAATATGCGCCCCGTCAATATTTCTACACGTTTCCGAATCTCGGAGACGGCGTGAAGATCGCGGTGCATCACCAGGGCGAACTCACCACGCCGGACAACGTTCGCCGCGAAGTGGACGCCCGCGAGGTCGAACAGATGCGCGGCTTGCTCCGCCAGTTTCTTCCCGCGGCGAATGGCGCTTTGAGGTCGGCCACGGTCTGCATCTACACCAACACGCCGGATGAACATTTCCTGCTCGATGCGCACCCACAAAATCCATCGGTCTTCATGGCCAGCCCCTGCTCTGGCCACGGGTTCAAGTTTTCCAGCGTCATCGGCGAAATCGCGGCAGCCCGCCTCGAGGATCGCCCGGTTCCCTTCGATCTGAATCTCTTTGGCCGGGCGCGGATGGTTGATAAGACGCCCGATTGATCGGGCAAAATCTGCGCCCCCGCATCAAGTGCCTGCGATTTCCCGCCGATACACCGGGCAGAGCAGCGGCCAAAGTGCTTCATGAAGATCGCCTACATCAATGCCGATCCCGACGCGCCCGTCTTTGGGCGGCTGGGCTGTTCTGTCCACATGCAGGAAGCGTTGCGGGCCATGTTGGAGCTCGGCATCGAGGTGCACCTCTTCGCCAGCCGCCTCGGCGATGAAGCCATGTATGATTTGTCGGCGCTGCAGGTTCATCCGCTGCCAAAGATCGTCAGCCGCCACGGCCAGAGCCCGCTGGCCATGAATCACATCGTGCGCTCCGCTCTCGATCGCGAGGCGCAGGACGGCGCCTTTGATCTGGTCTACGAGCGGTTCGCGCTCTACAGCCACGTGGGGATGGAGTTCGCGCGCGAATTCCAGATCCCGTCTGTGCTCGAGGTCAACTCGCCCCTCCTCGAGGAAAGCGCCGCCCGCGGCACGCTCGCGGACGCCGCGGGCGCGGAGGATTGCGCGATGCGCTCCTTTCGCGCGGCCAAGATCATCACCGCTGTTTCCAAGCAGCTCGGACATATCATCGAACAACATCCCAGCGCGCGCGGCCGCGTGCGCGTCGTGCCGAACGCCGTGAACCCGGAGCGCTTTGCCAACGCCGCGCCATCGCGCGAGAAGCAGGGATTCATCATTGGTTACGTGGGTGCGCTGCGCACCACCGGCGGGTTCAACACGTTGATTGAAGCGTTCGCCAGTGTGGCGCGCGAATCCACCCAGCCGCGCCTGCTGATCGTGGGCGATGGCCCGGCGCGCGAGCATCTGAACCGTGAAATCGCGGCCCGGGGCCTGACCGACCGCGTCGACTTCACGGGCGAAGTTTCACCGGACGCCATTCCGGGGCTGCTGGCTTCCATGGACGTGGCCGTGGCGCCTTATCCTCCGGTAAGCGTGTTCTATTCTTCGCCGCTTAAATTGTACGAATACATGGCGGCTGGCTTGCCCATCATCGCCAGCCGCATCGGCCAGGTCGAAGAGGTCATCCGCGACGGGCTGACCGGCCTGCTGGTGACGCCCGGCCACGCGTCGGACCTGACGCGGGCACTTTCCGAGCTGGAGACCAATTCCATGAAACGTTCGATGCTCGGGCGGGCGGCACGCGCCGCGATTCAAGAGCACACCTGGGAGCATCAGGCGGTCGCCATCCTTTCCCTCGCCGGTCTGCACCCGCAGCTGCAACTCCAGTAATCCGTTCCACGCGCACGGCTGCATTGACGCGCGCACCCATCGGGCGTTACACCGTTCGCATGTCGGCGAACACGTGTGCCATCTCTCTCCTCCAGCCGTTCCGGCGGTGAAGCGTCCAAATGAAAAAGCTCAGCCACATCGACGACGCAGGCCAGGCCGCCATGGTGGATGTCTCGGCGAAGCCGGTCGTGCTGCGCGAAGCGGTGGCCCGGGGGGAAATTCATCTCCAGCGCGCGACGCTGGCGCTCATCGAACAAAACCAGATCGCCAAGGGCAACGTGCTCGCGACGGCGCAAATCGCAGGCATCATGGCGGCGAAGAAAACCGGCGAACTCATTCCGCTTTGCCATCCGCTGCCGATTAGCCATTGCGAGGTGAAGTTCGAGATTCCAGAGACGCGGGACCGCATTGTGATTACGGCATCGGCTCGAATTGCGGCGCAAACCGGCGTGGAGATGGAAGCCCTTGCCGCCGTGAGCGTGGCGGCCCTGACGATTTATGACATGTGCAAGGCGGTGGACAAGGCCATGCGCATCACGGATGTAGTGCTCGTTTTCAAGCAAAAGAAGTGACTAGCAGAACAAGAAAAGTGTTGTTCACAAGCGGATCCCTCCTGCTGCTCACACTAGGTTTCGTTTCATACTTCCGATTCTCCAAGCCGGAAGGAATGTTTGATGATCCAGATATCGGCTCCGCTTACTTTTCGTATTGGGAACTCCGCGATGGAGAGGTATGGCTGGTTACGCCGCACACAAATCAAATGCTGGGAAAATACTTCCGCAAAGAGGATCGCTGGATCTTCGAGCACCTGCGCGCGGGAAGTTCACCGATTTATTTGGAGCCATCGCTGTTTGGTTTGCGGTTCGTGGATTCGAATAGGAGCGCCGTCTTCGGGTTTAGAAAGCGAATTTTCCTTCGCCCGACTGTTCCAAGGGAACAAGAATAGGACATGCAGATTAATGTAGGCATCATCACCATTTCCGACCGCGCGTCCCGCGGCGAGTACGACGATCTGGGCGGCCCGGCATTGAAGAAGGCCGCAGAGGGCTACGCGTGGCGCGTCCTCGCCGAGACGCTGGTGCCGGATGAAAAGCGCGACATCCAGCGCGCGATTCGCGAACAGATTAGCAAGGGGTGTTCGCTGGTGCTGACCACCGGTGGCACGGGCGTGGCGTTGCGCGATGTCACCCCAGAAGCGGTCCGGGAAATCGCCATCCGCGAGCTGCCCGGCTTCGGCGAAGTGATGCGCAGCGAGTCGATGAAGATCATGAAGAATGCAATCCTCTCACGCAACCTGGCCGTGGTTGTCGATCAGGCGCTCGTGCTTTGCCTGCCGGGCAAGCCCAGCGGCGCCGTGGAATGCCTGGGCTTTGTCGTCGGCGCCATTCCGCACTGCATCGAGGTGTTGCAGGAAGTGCCGACCAGTTGCTGAACGGGCCGGCCTCCGCCTCCGGGCTGAATCACCGTCGCGCGCGCGGCGTCTGCTGTCTTGTCGCATGAAGCCTCTCCCGGCAGCCGTGCTCTGTTTGTGCAGCGCGTTCTCCTTCGCCGCCGAGCCCTCTTCGTGGCCGACGCTGCATGGCGACCTGCAGCGCTCCGGATTTTATCAACGCTTCCCCGCCCCGCCCCTCAAACTGGTCTGGCGCAAGGAGCTCTGGCGTGAACTGACCGGCCCGCGCGCCGAAGTAATCGTAGGCGGCGGTCACGCCTTCATGGGCACCTATGCCGGCAACCTGTATGCGTGGAACGCGGACGATGGAGCCGAAAAATGGGTGCTGAAAACCGGCGGCGCCATTGGCCATTCGCCGGCTTTCGCGGATGGCGTTCTCTATTTCGGTTCGATGGACCGCAAGCTCCGGGCGATCGCCGTCGCCGACGGCAAGGAGAAATGGAGCTTCGAATGCGAGGAAGGCGTCTGGACTTCGCCCGCGGTGTTTCGCGGCCGAATCCTCTTTGGCGCGCGCGATGGCATCTTCTACGCGCTGAAAGCGGCCGATGGCCAGCTCGCCTGGAAATTTCAAACGGCGGCGCCCATTCTCACGTCCGCGTCCATTTCCGAAGATGCAGAGCACGTAGTTTTCGCGAGCGAGGACATGCGCGTCTATTGCCTGAACGTCAGCGACGGTGCGCTCGTTTGGAAATCGCGCAAGCTCGCCGGGCTGAGCGTGCGAGATTATTTCCCCGTCATCACCGGCGGCCTCGTCCTGGTTACAACCAGCCCGGTGAAGGACTTTCACACCATTCTCACGCAGCACCAGGAGATGCTGGTGAAGCGAACGGGGTTTGCCGGGAAAGAGAACCGCTACATTGCCGGGACCGCGGAAGACATCCAGACCGAGCAGGACTTCATCGTCGATTTTCTCCGTCGCCATCCAGAGGAACAGACCTTTTATGCGCTGCGCCTGGAAGACGGTCAGGAGCCATGGGTCGCGCCGATCCTTTACAGCGGCGGGCTGCACAATCCGCTCACGCCACCCAGCGTGAACCGCGCGACCGGCGAGGTTTTCACGCAGGTGCGTTCGGCTTACGGCGTCTGGGATGGCGGCGGCGAAGTGCGTCCCTTCACCGGCTTCGGCAAACTCGATTTGAAAACCGGCCGCGTGATGCTGCTCGAGCACGGCTACAAATCCAAAGACCCGGCGCGCCCGCCCGGCGCGAAGGATTTTCCGTGGAGCTCGTTCAACTACATTGGCGATGAGACGCAGACGCTTTCCTGTTCACCGGAGTTTCTCTTCAGCAATCACCAGGGCTTTCTCGGCTCGATGAATTGGAAGACGAAAACTCTGGCGAATCTCTGGGGCAAGCGCGACAGCTACGGCGGGTTTTATGGCGGCGCGGCGTTTGGCTGGGAAAACCAAGGCGGTTACGAGAAGGCGGCGGCAGCGGGAATGCCGTATGGACTCGTGAATGAGTGGCACGGACCCGCGCGCGCCATTGTTTCCGTGGCTGGAAACAAAGTCTATTTTCCCGTCGGCTCGCAGGTGATTTGCCTGGAAGGAAAACCATGAAGCGAAGCCTTGTCATTTCAGCCCACACACTGGCTCATCTTCTTGGGCTGCTCCTGGTCACGGTCGCGGCAGGCGCCGAAGAAAAAGCGTTTGTGCCCACAACCAAGTACGCCACGACGCGCGTGGCGGGCTGGACGGTGCGCGTCAACCGGGAACTGCTCACGCGGCAAAGCGAACTCGGCAGCAATGCCCTCGCGCTGCTGGACGTGAAGCTGCGGGAAATCACGAATACCGTTCCGGCGCGCGCGTGCGACGCGTTGAAGCGCGTGCCAATCTGGCTGGGCGTGAACGACGGGCACGCGCCCTGCGCGGAATATCATCCCTCCAAACAGTGGCTCGCGGAAAACGGCTACAATCCCGACAAGGCGCGCAGCGTGGAAATCGGCAACGCGCAGAAGTTCATCGATTGGTCGCCGAAGCAGCCCTCCATGATCCTGCACGAACTGGCGCACGCCTATCACGATCAAGTTCTGGGCTACAATCACGCGCCCATCAAACGGGCCTACGAGCGCGCCAAGGCCGGCGGCCGTTACGAATCCGTGGAACGCAACAACGGCCGGCGGGAACGCGCCTATGCGCTCAACAACGATCAGGAATATTTCGCCGAAGTCACCGAAGCCTTCTTCGGCACGAACGACTTCTATCCGTTCACGCGCGAGGAACTGCGCCGGCACGACCGGGAGATGCACGACCTTCTCGAGGAGGTCTGGAGCAAATGAAATGGTTCCGCCCGACGTGCCTCAATCTTCTCCTCTTCGGCCTCTCGAACGCGCTCGCGCAAAACGTCATTGTCGATCGCGCCACCGGACCAACGGCTCCGCCCATCCGGATTTCCAGCACGCAGGCTCTGGCGCTGGTCGACCGCGTGCCGGAGCCGACGCCAACACCAGCCGGGCGGGAGCGCGATCGGATCCGGCGCAAGCTGGACCGGCACGTGATCGAATTTCTGCAGGGCGCGCCCTGGATGCCCTTCCACCACACCCTCGGCATCAGCGGCTACGAGGCGGCGTTCCAGCATCCGGACGAAATGTTCTACGCGCTCTCGCTGGCCCTGCCTCATCTGCCGACGAATACCGTCACGCTCACCAAAACGTTTCTGTCCCGGCAACTGACGGAATCCCCGCCGTATTCGCCTGACGGCTTCGATCAGCGGCTGGGCCGCGCGCGCGAAGCGTACGATGTCCCGATGGATTTGCGCGCCGCCGGGAAAGGAAAGGCCCGACACTTGTTTGGCGTCTACGCGTTCTGGTCGTACGTGCATGCCGCCGGCGATGGCGCTGCCGCGGCCAAACACTGGCCGGCCGTGAAGCAACGCATCCGGCCGCTGCTCGATTCGGAATACAAATTCGAGATCGCAAAACAAAATTACGGACGTGACGAAGCGGAAGCGTTAAACGGAAACCTGGCTGCGTTGATTGCCGCGGTCCGGCTGGCGCGGACCAACCGCGACGCGCACACGGAGCAGGCCGCTCTGGCCCGACTGCGGCAATTGCTGGAACTGCGGGTAAACCTGGAACGGGTCAATCCAAAGATTCTCGAGACCACCGATTCGACGACGAAGCATTTGCACGCCGGCAAGCTCGCGCGGTTTTGCGCGCTCGCGCCGGAAGTGGGCGACGCGGTGCGGACGCTCACGGAGGGCTGCGGCGCGGCGCACCTGAAACAGTTTCGCGAAGCGCGCAACGCCTGGCACCTCGCCTTCACAGACCGGATGATCGGCGGGGAGAATTACACGAATCCGACGCATTTCCCGCGCGCATTGTTTGCGGGCGCCGCGCTGGTGGAACGTTTGTCGCCGGACGAGCTCGCGAGTTTCATCGACGTGCCCTGGTGCCAGGGCGACTTCTACTTCATCGAAAAATGTGCGCTGGCGCTCAGCCGTTAGCGGGCACGCGCTGGGCCACGAGCGTGAGACGCTGCCACCACCAGACAATCTTGCCCTCCTCTTCACCGAGCCGGAAGAGCCGGCGGGCGGACTCCGGTGCGTTTCGGATCAGTTCAAGAACCTGCCGCCGATTTTCCGGGGCCGTGGCCGCCGTTTCGAAATACCAATTGAGATCGGGCTGCTTGAACGGCGTCAGGCCCCAATGAACGACGCGCAAGCCGGCGCGCGCGCAGAACTCCCGCCACTGCCGCGGTGGCACGAACCGGTGATGGCTCGGGTCGCGCAGCTTCTCCACGGCATGGGACCAGGTTTCCGCCTCCGGCTGATCGTCCTCCACCGTTCCGTCGATGACCAGAAACCAGCCGTCCGGTTTCAGCACCCGCGCGCTTTCGCGAACAAAATTCTCCGGCCCGCTGAAGTGATGCGCCGCCACGCGGCAGGTCACCAGATCAAACGCGCCATCCGGATAAGGGAACGCCTCGGCGGTGTGCAAACGCGTCGCCACCTTCAGACCGCGCTCGCCCGCCGTCTCCGTCGCCCGATCGAGCATGGCCTGCGAGATGTCGCTGAGCGTGACGTCATGCCCAAGGCTCGCGAGCAGAAGTCCCGTGTTGCCGCCGCCCGTCGCCACGTCGAGCACTTGCGCCCGGGCCGGCAGCGAAAGGTGCGCGAGCGCGGCACGAACGTCGTCCACGTTTTCGAGAATGTGCCCCTTGGTGTAGCGCCGGCTTTGCCGGCTGAATTGCGTTTCCGCGGCACGCTGCACGTCGTCGAGGTTCATAAAACGATTTTTCCCGTCAACCACGCTGCAATTGCACCCAAAAACGGCTGCCGTGATTGAGCTCCGATTCCACTCCAACTTTTCCGCCCATGCGCTCGACGGCCTTGCGCACGATGGCCAGCCCGATGCCGGTGCCTTCGTAAAGCTCGGATGCGTTCAGGCGTTGAAACATCTGGAACAGCCGCGACTGCGCCTCCTTCGGAATGCCGATGCCATTGTCTTCAAACCACAGACGCACGCTTCCATCGATGCGGTCGGCGCGCACCTTCACTTTGGGACGCACGCCCGGCGCGACGAACTTGATGGCATTGCCCAGCAGGTTCGACACGACCTGAGTCAAGGCTGCCTCGTTGGCCAGGACCATCGGCAATGGTGTTTCCACCTGGATTTCCACCTCGGAGTCCTGCATCGCGGGATAGGAAGCGACCACTTCGTGCACCAGTTTGTCCACATCCACCGGTTGCAGATTCAGCTCGCCTCGCACCACCTTGCTGTAGTTCAACACATCCACGATCAGGCGATCCATGCGCGTGGCGGAGGTCATGATGCGGCGGAGATAATCCTGTCCCGTCGCGTCGAGTTTCCCCATGTAATCTTCAGACAGAATACGTGCGAAGCCCTGCATCGAACGGAGGGGCGCGCGCATGTCGTGCGCGATGCTGTAGGAAAAACCTTCCAGCTCATTAACGGCTTCGCGCAGGCGCGCCGTCCGCTCGGCCACCATGCTCTCGAGCTTCTGGCGTTGCTGGCGGCGTTCCGTGATGTCGCGAAACACCACCACGAGCCCGGTGATGCGCTCGCCATCGCGCAGCGGCGAGCAACTGTAAACCACGTCGAAAAAGGATCCGTCCTTGCGCACAAACGCATCTTCGTAATCGCGCAGTTCCGTGCCCTCGCGCAGGACCTGCAGGCCGGCGCATTCCGACGCAGGAAACGGCGAGCCATCCCGATGCTTGTAATGCGTGGCGTCGTGCATCTTCCGTCCGCGCAATTCCGTCAGCGCCCACCCAAACATCCTTTCCGCCGCAGGATTCATGAATGTGACGCGTCCCTCGATATCGACGGTGTAAAGTCCCTCGCCCATGTTCGACATCACGGCGTCATCAAAGGCCAGCGCGCGCTGCAATTCCTCCTGTCCGCGCCGCAGCGCCTGCTCGGCCTGCTGGCGCTCCGTGATGTCGACCGCCACGCCCAGCACGGCCAGTTCGCCGGTTTCAGCCACCGTAAAGGGAATCTTTGTCGTGTGCAGCGTGCGAGGGCGGCCCGCGGCGTCGGTGAGGATTTCCGCGGGCATGACCCTGGGCGCGCGCGACTCGAGCACGGCCAGATCATCGCGGCGGTAACGCGCCGCCTGCTCCTTGTCCACGGCCATTTCCAGATCGGTGTGTCCCACCATGTCCTGCGGCCTTTTGCCGTTCATCTCGGCGAGGGCGCGATTAACGAAGAGAAAGCGTCCCTGGGCGTCCTTGGCAAAGATGCTGTGCGGGACCAGATCGATGACCAGCCGCAACTGTTCCTCGCTGCGGCGGAGCGCGGCGTGAGCGCGCTCGAGGAGCTTCATTTGTTCACTGGAGGTTTCGGTCAGCTTGCGTTGCGCGGCCTGTTCGCCCTGCAAACGGCGCTGCTTCTCGCGCACGACGTAGCCAAACCCGCCGACGCCCAGGCCGACGGCGAAATAAATCAGCAACCCGATTTGGTCCGCCGCGTCCATGCTCAGCTCATAGCGCGGCGCGGCGAAGAACCAGTCCCCCAGAAGAAAGCCCAGCAGGAGCGCGAGCACGGCCGGGCCGAGCCCGCCGAACCATGACGACGCCAGGATGGCCAGAATGAAAAGCGTGAACGGGTAGCGATTCTCCAGAATCGGATCAAACGCCAGGCGAATGGCGAAGACCGTGCCGATGCTCAGGAGGCAGATGCCGTAGCGAACCCATGCCGGCCACAGGGCGGGATCGGCCTTTTGCTGCGCGCGCGAATCTTGTCCGCCTTCCACCATAGTTCGGGGGATGTTCTGCGCCCGTTCGGACGCGTCGAATTCTGGACACCGCAGACCCGCCGCGCAATTCCAAAGGCCGCGTCTCCGGCCGCGCTCACGCTCCACGCGTGATTCGCCCTGCTATTTCATCGGCGAATAATCCGTCGCCGTCATGTAGGTGGATTTCACGCCCGCCATGCCGCCCTCCGTCAACGAGCCGCCCGCCTTCTTCTCGGAAGCCTCCTTGGCCTTAATCCAGTCGGGATCATTGCGAAACGCCGCGAAGGATTCAGCGCCGGCCGCCGGAGTTTTGTGCGCCAGGATGTAGACGAGCTTGCGGTCCGCCTCTTTCTGGTCGGGCATCCGGTGCCAGTAAGCGATGTTCTGCATGCCGTGCTTCTCGAAAAGTTTCACGGTGTGATCGCGGAAGCGGGAATCCAGCGCGGCCAGGTTGCCTTCGCTGGCGGTGTATTCGCGCAACTCGAAGACGCGTGGCCCGGCCTTGGTGGCCTTGATCGCGGGCGAATAATCCGTGGGCTGCATGAAATACGATTCCACCCGCGTCACAAGCCGGCCGTTGGCCTCGGACGCCGTCCGCGCCGTCTTCCAGTCCGAATCGGCGCCGAACGCCGCCCACGATTTTTTCGCCGCGTCACGGCTGGCATGGCCGAGCACGTAGATGAGCAGGTTGTTCGTGTTATCAATGGGCGTCCAGTAACCGACATTCTCGATGCCGTGTTTCTCGAACAGCTTCACGGTGTGATCGCGAAAACGCTTCTGCAGGTCGTCGAGCTTGCCGGGCGCGGCGTAATAGATGCGCATCTCGTAAACGCGCGTGTCCTTGTTTTCCGCAGCGAGGACGACGATGCCGCCGCCCAGCAGCGCGGCAGCCGAAAGAGTGAGCCAGGTGTTCATGCGCGAAATGTCCCGGTTCGCCGCCCGCTCTTCAATCTTCAATTGCTCCCCGGGCGAGGCACCTGTCGCATTGAAGATTGGCGCCCGCCCCCGGTAACCTTCGCGCGCATGGCTGATCGGATTGAAACCCTTGGCATCATCGCGGGCGACCTCTCCCTGCCGCTCGTGCTCGCGCAACAGGCGCGCGCGCTGGGCGTGCGGCGCGTCGTGGCGGTCGGTTTTGAAGGATTGAGCAATCGCGCTCTCGAACCGCTCGTGGACGACATGCTGTGGCTGCGGCTGGGGCAAACGGCGAAAATGATCGACGCCTTCAAGGAACGCGGCGTGAAGCATTGCGTGATGGTGGGCAAAATCGCGCCCAAGAGCTTCTTCGACGCGCGGCCGGACCTGCGCACGATCGCCGCCGTGCTCAAGCTGAAGGAGAAGAATGCGCACACGCTCTTCGGCGCGTTCGCAGACGAGCTGCAGAAGGACGGCATCAAGCTGGTCGAACCCACGCCCTGGCTTCAGCCGCTCATGCCCGGGCCAGAGTATCAAGCTGGACCAAAATTGTCCGACGGGCAGCGTGAGGACGTGGCGTTTGGTTTTCGCATCGCGAAGGAGATTTCCCGATTGGAGATCGGGCAGTGCGTGGTGGTCAAACGCGGCGCGGTGCTGGCCGTGGAAGGTTTTGAAGGCACGGACAAATGCCTGGCGCGCGGCGGTGAACTTTCCGGCAAGGACGGCGGCGCCGCGGCGGTGAAGGTGGCCAAGGAAAAGCACGACATGCGTTGGGACATCCCGTGCCTCGGACCGCTCACGATCGAAACGTGCGCAGCGGCGCGGCTCGCCGTGCTCGCTTTCGAAGCGCACAAAACGCTCCTGCTCGAACGCGACCAGGTCGAAGCGCTGGCGAAGAAACACAAGATCGCGGTCATGAGCATCGCGTAACAGATCGAGCGCAAAAGGTAGGGCGCGGTGTCCTCACCGCGCCGCGTCCGGCTTGCCACCACCTCACCATTCCATTCGCGGCCCGGCGCGCTGAGGACAGCGCGCCCTACCGATCAAAGGCGTTTGGCCGCCGGTCCCACTGCTCGAAACTCTGGCGCAAGGGCCGACTCGTGTTACGCTCCGGCCGTGGCTTCCATGCTTACAGGTTTGCTCGGGGTGCTTGTCGCGACGAATCAGCCGTCCGCGTTGAGCAATCTCGTCCATGAAAAAACCGGCGCGAAGATCTCGGTAACCGACACCAACAATCCCGTCGAGCGCGAATACATCCGTCTCCTCGCCCTCGATCAATCCGCGCAGGACGAGACAGAGCGATGGATTGCGGAAAATGAAAAACTGGCCGCGCTCGGCGTCGGGGACAACGACGCGACCCTGCGTTTGCGCATCCGGCAGCGTTTCGAGAGCGTGGAAAAGGCGTACAGGAATTTCCTCGAACGCAACCCGCAGCACGTCAATGGACGGATTGCGTTCGGCAGTTTTCTCGGCGACATCGGGCGCGAGGAAGAAGCGGCGGCGGAATATGTCAAAGCCCGCGAGCTCGACCCGAAGAATCCCGCGGCCTGGAACAACCTGGCCAATTACTACGGCCACAACGGCCCGGTGAGCCAGGCCTTTGCCTGCTATGAAAAAGCGATCGAGTTGAACCCAAAGGAGCCGGTTTACTACCAGAACTTCGCCGCCACGGTTTATCTCTTCCGGCATGACGCCACGAATTATTTCAACCTGGCCGAGCAGCAGGTTTTCGACAAAGCCATGAGCCTGTACCGGCAGGCGCTCGCGCTCGACCCGGACAATTTCCGCCTGGCGACGGATCTGGCGCAGACCTATTACGGCATGCAACCACCGCGCGCGAAAGATGCCCTGCAGGCGTGGAACGATGCCTTGAAGCTGGCGCGGGACGACGCGGAACGGCAAGGCGTGCGCCTGCATCTGGCGCGCTGGCATCGCACCGCCGGCGATCGTGCCGCCGCACGCCGTGAGTTGGAGCTCGTCACTGACCCGACCTTTACGTCCGTGAAAGGAAGGATCTTGAAAAGCCTCGAACCAACCACCAACGCGCCGGCGGCAAATCCGGGGAAGTGATCGCAACGGCGCGAGCCGACGCGAACGGCCGTCATCGCTCGCTTATTCGACGAGCTTGTTTTCGAAGGCGTAACGCGTCAGTTCCGCGTTCGTGTGCAGGCCCATCTTCTCGAGAATGCGCGTGCGATAGGTGCTGACGGTTTTGACGCTGAGCGAAAGTTCCGCCGCAATTTCACTCACGGTTTTGCCGGAACCAATCATGCGCAAGACCTGGAACTCGCGATCCGAAAGCGCCTGATGCGCCGGGCGGTCGGCGGGATGATCGATATTCATCGCCAGCTTCTCGGCCAGGGAGGCGCTCACGTAGCGGCCGCCGGCAATGACCTTGCGCACGGCCTTGACCAGTTCCTCGGGCGCAGAATCCTTGTTGAGAAATCCACTGGCGCCGGCCTTCAGGACGCGGACGGCAAATTGATCCTCGCTGTGCACGCTCAGGACGATGACGCGCTGCTGCGGCTTGAGTGATTTGATTTCCTTGAGCGCTTCGAGTCCGCTGCGGCCGGGCATGGTGATGTCGAGCACGACAAGGTCCCAGTTCTCCCGCGCGACCTGCTCGATGGCCTCGCTCGCGTTGTTCGCGTCGCCAAACTGGATCCTGCCGAAGCCGTCCTCGAGGATCTGCTTCAACCCGCGTCGCAACACGGCGTGATCGTCGGTGATCAGAATTTTCATGTCGATGTCACCCCGGACAATGGACGGCACGGCCCGAATCTGAACGACGCCTCAATTCTTATCCACGTTCATTTGCGTTCAATCGTGGTTTCAAAGGTCGTCCCAACGCCCGGGGCAGCTTGCGGCCCGGGCACACGCACCGTCAATGCTGTCCCGCCTCCGGGCACGCCGCGAATTTCGAACGTGCCTCCCAGCAGCCGCGCGCGCTCCCTCATGCCGAGCAGGCCGAACGAGCGGATGCCGCGCGCCTCGGCCTCCGTGATCCCGCGGCCGTTGTCATTGATGCGCAGGGAGATTTGATCCCCTTCCGTGCTCAGCGCGATGTGGACTTTCGTCGCACCGGCGTAACGGGCCACATTCGTCAGCGCCTCCTGGCAAATGCGAAACAGCGCCGTGCTGCGCTCCTCGTCCAGAACCAGGTCCTCGTCATCCGCAATAAATTCGCAGGTCACGCCGGTGCGCTTCTCAAACTCCTGCGCCAGCCATTCGATCGCCGGGATGAGCCCCAGGTTGTCGAGAATGGCCGGGCGCAGTTCCGTCGAAAGCCGCCGCACCGCATTCACCGTCGAATCGATCAGCTTGAGCATGGCCACGCTCTTTTCCTGCATCGCGACGTGGTTGGGAAGCCGCGCCGCGAACCAGCTCAGGTCCATCTTCAACCCCGTCAACGCCTGGCCCAGTTCATCGTGAATCTCGCGGGCAATGCGCGTGCGTTCCTCCTCGCGAATCCGCTCGAGATGGCCTGTCAGCGCACGAAGCTGTTCGCGGGAATCGCGCAGGCGCTGTTCCGAAAGCTTCCGATCCGTGATGTCCATCATCGCTCCGATCATGCGCACCGATCGGCCGGCGGCATCACGCACGATGTATCCGCGGTCGAGCACATTGGCATACGAACCGTCCGTCCGGCGGAACCGGTACTCGTCCGCCCAGAATTGTTTGCCCTGCGCGATGGCGTCGAAGAGGCTGGCATCGACGCGCGCGACGTCGTCGGGATGAATGAGCGAGCTCCAGAACTTGAATCCCAGCTCCTCGGGCTTTCCTTCGTAGCCGAAAAGAATGCGCAAATTCTCGTTCCACCAGATGGCGTTGGTGGACATGTCCCAGTCGTAGACCACGTCGGTGGTCGCGCGGGTCACGAGCTGAAATCGCGTTTCGCTGGCGCGCAATTCCTCCTGCGCGCGCAGCCGCGCCGTGATGTCGCGGGCCACGACCTGCACCACGGAATGTCCCTGTGAAGAAAAACCTGTGGCGCCCAGTTCCACGTCCACATACGTGCCGTCGAACCGGCGGAGCTTTTGCTCCATCGTCGGAACCTTATCTCCGGCCGCGGTCCGGCGAATGCGTTCGCGAATAATTTCATGATAGTCCGCGTGCGCCAGGTCGAGGGCGTTCATGCCGACCACCGCTTCCAGGCTCGGCGCGCGCAACATGCGCAGGCCGGCTGGATTCATGAAAATGATCCTTCCCTGCTCGTGGACGAAGATCATGTCCGGCGCCACGTCCACCAGCTTGCGATAACGCTCTTCGCTCTCACGCAACTGCTGTTCATGGAGCTTCTGTTCCGTGATGTCGAAACAGATGCCAACCCATTCCTGCACGTTGCCGTCGGGGTCGAGCACCGGCACCGTGCGCGCGACAAGGTTGCGATAGACGCCGTCGCGGCGACGCACGCGGTACTCGATTTCGTAGTAACGATTGTTGGGCGGGCGCGTCTCGCGGGCCACGGCTTTGCGCCAGCGTTCCGCGAGCATGGCGCGATCGTCCGGGTGGATCGCGTCCATCCAGCCCCAGCCGCGATATTGCTCCGGGGTCTGGCCGGTGAACGCCTCCCACGTCGGCTGCTCGTCGCGAATTTCACCGTTGGGTTCGCCCCGCCACGTGACCTGGGCCGTGGCCAGCACGAGCGAACGATAGCGGCGCTCGTTGCGGCGGAGCGCATCCTCGATCGACACCCGGTCCCGCGCGAACCGGAGGACCAGCACGTAAAGCAAGAGGCCGGTGCAAAGGGCAAAGGCCAGGTACTCCACCGTTTCCAGGTAGGGCACGCGTGTCTCATCGAAAAAACCGGCCACGAGCGGATTGGCGAAGGAAATCCAGCCGACGGCGAAAGCGAAATAGATGGCGGCGATCTGCAGGGCGCCCCGCCGGGGATTGGGCGGACGCTTTGAATGGGGGGCGTGCAAAATGGACGAAGGACTGTTCATCTGGACCCCGAAACTTCGCAGGTTCGTCCAGCTTTGCGAGTCCGAACTGGAGCGGAACCTCGGACGAGACAGCGCCGGTTCCGGAGAGCGGCTCCGCCCCTCCATGGCTCGCGGCCCCGCGGAAATTCAGTTTGACAGGCTCCCATCCGATGAATCATCCTATTCGCATTCGTTGATATTAACGAACTCATCGCGAGTGACTGAGGGACTGGCCCTGTGAAGTCACGGCAACCGGCGGGAGCACGCAGCTTCTGCGACCAGGTGCCAATTCCAGCTCGGAGCAAGGCTTCGGGAAAGATGAGAAGAGCGCGTCCGGTTTTCCGCACCTCTTCTCAGCCGATGGGAAGGGGTTTTTGTTTGCCCCGTGCAGGAAATGTCGAAGGACGATGTCCTATGACGAAGGGCGAGTGCCGTTCGTTCCCGGGCTTCGTCGTTTGAAATTCGAGATTCGATTATGGAAAAGCATGGTTTCATGAAGGCGTTGAAGTGCCGCGAGTGCGCGCGCGAATATCCGCTCGCCGCCACCCACGTGTGCGAGTTTGACTTCGGCCCGCTCGAAGTGGCTTACGACTACGACCGCATCCGGAAGGCGATGACGCGCGATGCCATCGAGTCGCGGCCGCAAACGATGTGGCGTTACCGCGAACTCCTGCCGGTCGCGGGCGAGCCGACCGTGGGCTTTGAGGTCGGTTACACGCCGCTGGTCAAGGCCGATCGCCTCGCCGAACGCCTCGGGATTCGCGAGCTCTGGATCAAAAACGACACGGTGAACTATCCGACGCTCTCGTTCAAAGATCGCGTTGTGAGCGTGGCGCTGAGCCGCGCGCGCGAACTGGGCTTCAAGGTCGTCTCATGCGCGTCCACGGGAAATCTCGCCAACTCCGTCGCGGCGAATGCGGCCTCCGCGGGATTGAAATCCTATGTCTTCATCCCCGCGGATCTGGAGCAGGGCAAGATCGTCAACTCACTTGTCTACGGCGCCAACGTCATTGGCATTCGCGGCCATTACGACGAGGTAAACCGCCTCTGCGCGGAAATCGCCGGCAAATACGGCTGGGCGTTCGTGAACGTGAACATGCGCCCGTATTACGCCGAGGGCTCCAAGAGCATGGGCTTTGAAATCGCCGAGCAACTCGGCTGGCGCGCGCCGCAGCACACCGTGGTGCCAATGGCTTCGGGCTCGCTGCTCACGAAAATCCAGAAGGCCTACCAGGAGTTCATCAAACTCGGGCTCATCGCCGAAACACCCTACAAGGTGCACGGCGCGCAGGCCACCGGCTGTTCTCCCATTTCGTCCGCGCAGCGGGCCGGGCTCGACTTCTTCAAGCCGGTAAAGCCGAACACGATTGCCAAGTCGCTGGCCATCGGCACGCCGGCCGACGGATTTTACGCGCTCAAAGTCATGAAGGAAACAGGCGCGAGCGCGGATGACGTGACCGACGACGAAATTCGCGAAGGCATCCGGATGCTGGCCGAGTGCGAAGGCATCTTCGCCGAGACGGCCGGCGGCGTGACGGTGGGCGTGGCGAAGAAATTGATCGCGTCCGGAAAGATTCCGGCGGGCGATTCAGCCGTGCTCTGCATCACCGGCAATGGTTTGAAAACGCTCGATGCCGTGGCCAGCCACGTGGGCGCGCCGCGCGAGATCAAGCCGAGCCTGCGCGAATTCGAGGCGCTCCTCGCAGACGAGGAAAGTGCGGTGACCGCGTAATATGCCGGTGAAGGTTCGCATCCCATTGACCCTGCGGCGGCTCACGAGCGAGCAGGAGGTGATCGAAGTCCAGGCCGACACGGTGGCGGCAGCGGTGGACGCGATGCACGCGCGCTACAACGGAATCCGGGATCGCATCATGGACAAGACCGGGCGCATCCGCGGCTCCGTGCTCGTCTTTGTGAACGAGGAAGACATTCGCTTCCTGCAGAACGAGCAGACACCGCTGAAGGACGGCGACGAGATCAGCATCGTTCCGGCTTTTGCGGGCGGCTGAGAAATCATCACTTGAACTGGCGAAACACTTCTTTGAGGATACAAAAACTATGGCAGTGAAAGTCCGAATCCCGACTCCGCTTCGCAAGCTGACCAACGATCAGGAACTGGTCGAAGTGAAGGCGGGGACGATTGGCGACGCGATTGGCGAGTTGCAGGGCCTTTATCCCGGCATCAAGGAACGGCTGGTGGACGAGAGCGGGGCCGTGCGCCGTTTCGTGAACGTGTATGTGAACGAGGAAGACATTCGTTTCCTGCAAAACCAGCAGACGCCGCTCAAGGATGGCGACGAGGTCAGCATCATTCCGGCAATCGCAGGCGGCTAGTCCTCCCGCTTCACGTCACATGCCACGCGCGAAAAAATCCTCTTCGGCCAAGCCTTCGGCCAACGGCAAACAGCACCGCCGGCTTTGGCTGATGTATCCGCCGCGACTGATCAAGACGCCGGTGATCTGGGAACTCAGCCACAAATTTCCGCTCGTGACCAATGTCCGCCAGGCCAGCGTCACGGACGAGATCGGGATCGTTTGCCTGGAGCTGATCGGCGAGCGCGCCCAAATCAAAGCCGCGATCCAGTGGCTCGAGAAGCAGGGCATTCGCGTCGAGCCGGTCGAGATCAACGTGATCGAAAGCTGAGGCGCGCCGGAATTTCCCCCGTTTTCTCCGGCACCCATACCAGGGCGGCAGGCGGCCTGGTTAGGAGGAGTCCAAAAGACGGCGCAACTCGCCGCTTGACCCCCGTGCCCTCCAGCCGCTAAATCCGGCCAATTCAGGGTCGGTCGGACATCCACATTCACGTTTATGACAAAACATGATCTGGTCTTGCGCATCAGCGAAAAAATCGGCCTGACCCAGACGCAGGCGGTCGAGGCCGTGGAAACGCTCTTTGCCGCCATTATCGAAAGCCTCGGGCGCGACGAACGCGTCGAGCTGCGCAATTTCGGCGTCTTCGAAGTGCGCCGGCGCAAGCCACGCATGGGGCGCAATCCTGCTGACCCGTCCAAGGAATATCCCGTGCCGGCGCGCGCGGTGGCGAAGTTCAAGCCCGGCAAGGAAATGGCCGCAGTCGTCGGCAAGCTGGCCGCGGAAGCGCCCGCTCCGGAAAAGCCCAGTTCGCCCTGAGCCACCTTTCTCGCGCGGCGCAGTCCTGACAAAAGCGTGAGCGCTCCGTCGCTCCGCAATTTGTTTGGCTTTTGGATTTCGGATTTCGGAATTTCTCCCCGTGTCTATGCAACGACTGCCCGGCTTTCGCGATTTTTATCCCGAACCGCTCCCGACGACCGACGTCTGGAGCGCGGACGCGCGCCAGTACATTTTCGACCAATGGCGCGCCACGGCCCGGCGTTATGGATTCCGCGAATACGATGGGCCGCCGTTGGAACCGCTCGATCTCTTCACGGTCAAGAGCGGCGAGGAAATCGTCGGCCAGCTCTATAACTTCACGGACAAAGGCGAACGGGCGGTGGCGTTGCGTCCCGAAATGACGCCCACGCTCGCGCGCATGGCGGCGGCGGCGGAGCGCAATTACAAAAAGCCTTTCAAGTGGTTCGCCCTGCCGCAGCTCTTCCGCTACGAGAAGCAACAGAAGGGGCGCCTGCGCGAACATTTCCAGTTCAATGCCGACATCATTGGCGAAAACGACGTGGCGGCCGACGCGGAGTTGCTGGCCTTGCTCATCGACACCTTGCGCAGCTTCGGGCTCACGGCCGAGGACTTCGTCATTCGCCTGAGCAGCCGCAACGCGTGGCAGGAGTTTTTTTCGAAGCGCTGCCCGGATGAATCCAGGGCCTACGCCTTTTACCAGATCGTGGACAAGCTGGACCGTGAGGAAAGCGCCGTGAGCGAAAAGAAGCTGCGCGAACTCGGCTTTTCCCTGGAGGACGTCCGCGCCTTCATTCAAGCGGGCGAGCCGACCCAGGAACTGCGTTCCGTCCTCGATAACCTTGCCGCCCGCGGCCTGGGCGGTTTTGTGAAAATCGATTACGGCGTGATCCGCGGGCTCGCCTATTACACCGGAATTGTTTTTGAAGCCTTCGACGCCAAGGGCGAATTCCGCGCCATCGCGGGCGGCGGCCGCTACAACAACCTGTTGAAACTTATCAGCGGCGGCAAAGTCGATCTGCCCGCGCTGGGCTTCGGCATGGGCGACGTCGTCCTGCTGGAACTGCTCAAGGCGCGCCAGCGTTTGCCGGCGTTCGACGCGGACATCGATCTCTTCGTGCTGATTGAAGACGAATCCTTGCGGGCCGCCTCGTTGCAATTGATTCAACAGCAGCGCGCGGCCGGCAAAGCCGTCGAATACTCGCTCACGCCCGCGAAAGGAGACAAGCAGTTCAAACGCGCCCTCGAACTGAAGGCAAAGGAAACGGTGCGGCTGGAGCGGGACGCGCAGGGAACTCTCATGGCGCGGGTGAAGAATCTCAGCACCCGCGAGGAAACCGTCTGCGCGCCGGACGCGCTCATCGGCCGTTCCCCCGCTCCTTGACGCCGATTATCTCCGGAGCCGGAAGAATTTCGTGCCGGTGATGGCCGACCCGGATGGGCTCGTCGAAGTCGCGGCCAATCGCCATGGGCCCGTGATTGCCTCCGCCTCCTCCAGCCGGTAGCTCGGATCGCTCCACATCAATACCAGGTCGTCGGCGAACCGCGCCGTGAACAGACGCGCCGCCGTGGGCAGCAGAATCCCGTTCAATTCGAAATCGAAACTCGCGTCCGAGCTGCCGGAATCGTGCTGATGAATCTCCACCGCCGCGACGTTCGTTCCATCGACCAGAAGCCCCGCGCTGAGCGTCGCCGTGTCAATCGTGTTGTCCGGCGGCGCAGTCGGAATGGACTGGTTCGTGGCAAATGTCTGGAAGTTGATGACGGTGGGCAACTGCGGCATGGTCGGGCTGCGGTAACATTCTGTGCCGTTGAGGTAAACGACGCCGCCATCGTCGCGCAGCATCCACATCGAGATATTCGTGAACGCGGCCGCATTCGTGACATAAAAGGCCCGGCGAAAATAGAATGTCGTGATCACGGCACTGGAGCTGTCCGTGCGGCGAATGCGCGTGACTTCATCCGCCGGGCTGTCACCAAAGCCCAGTTGCGCCAGCCCATTGGACCAGGAACCGTCATTGTAGCCCGGGGCGCGCCAGCCCGTTCCCAAATCGGTGCCCGCGTCCCAGTAGTTCCACGCTGTGCCGCGCGGCAGCAGCATGAGATTCGTGCTGGTGGTTCCACTGCTCGGCGGCAGCAGATAAAGGCGATCGTTGCTCGTGATGTCAGCATTCACCGGGTTCGACAGCTTGACGCGCAAAAAGCCAGGGAGATTGGTCGGGACCGGAATGTAGTGGCGCGTCAGCCCTGCCGGAAACACAAGCGTGCCATTCGAGAGCAGACCGCCGCTGCTTTCCACCGCATAATCCACGCGCACTTCATTGGTGCAAAACCGGCTCAGACCCACAGGCAGCCCGTTTCCAAAAAGCGTCGGCACGCTGCCGCGCGCGCCGAAACCGACGCCCACGCGCCCGCCCGCGCCAAACGCGGCAAGCCGCCAGCCGTCCGTGGCGGGGTTCCAGAGCGTATTGTTCGGATAATTCGTATCGAACGTGCTCACCACGTTGTTGCTCGCGAAAAAATAGCGCCAGTTGTTCGTCCAGCCCCCGCCCCCGCTGCTGTCCCAATTGAAGCCGAAGAGGTCGCGATAATTGTAGATGGAAATATTGTTCGTCGCCGTCATCGGCCCGGTGTATTCGAGCATGCTTGAATAATTGTCCCCGTGACGGATGCCCGACTGGCACATGCTGAAAAAGCAACTGTCGACGCGGCTCGTCGGCGATTCATAACCGCCTTCGATGCCCTGCCCGCAGTCGAAATAAACCGTGCCCCGCGTATAGACATTCTTGAAACCGGAAAGGGAATTCCCTTCGTGAAATGTGCCCTCGAACCAGCACGACTCATACGTGAGCGGGCCGTAACCGCTGCCGCCCGAATCCACGCCGTCATCTTTCGTCCAGCCGAACAGCGTGTTCGTAAACGATTGCGAGCCGCTCACGAAATAGAGCGCGTCGTTGTCGCCATCGACGAAATTCACCGTGTCGTCGGGACACTCGATGAACGCGCTGTCATTCACCCGCCACGTGGAGCCGGTGTATTCGCCGCCGGTGGTGGCCCGCTGCATGAGGAAGCGCGTGAAAGTGAACGTGCCGCCGTTAAACGCGTGCCCCATCTGGCCGGCGAGATAAATCGCCGCCGAGTCCACCAACGTCAGCGTCGGCGTGCTGTCCACGAGAAACAGGCATTGCTCGGGACGATGGCCCGCGCCGCCGCTCGGATCGGCGCCGCTGGCGACGAAAATGGCGCCGGTCGCATTGAGGGATCCGGTGCCGGTGCGCATGAAAAAGCCACCCCAGGGCTGGCTGCGGGAATTGGGCATGAACAGTACTGGCTGCTCGACGCTGCCATTGATCACCACCGCGCCATTGTTGGTGATGTTGACGCCGGCATTGAGCAACACGATGGAGCCCGCGCCGATGTTGAGGGTGCTGCCCGCCGGGATCAACAGGTGGCCGGTCACGCGAATGCGCGATTGATCGGGCCAGGTGGTCGTGCCGCTGAGGAGGCCGGAGACATTGCTCCAGGCGGTGTTGGTCTCCAGGTTGATGGACTTGTTCGTCATGACGCCGCCAACCGACGGAGAATAGTTCAGCGTTCCTGGGGGTTGATTGCTGGCGAGAAAGCCCGAGCCCGTGCCGCGCTTCAACTGGATCGGGTTCTGCCCAGTCGCCGAGAGCAGGCCGTTGGCCCGCACCGCGTGATTATTCTGATCCACGACCCAGGCCACGATGGGAATCTCGTAGCCGGTGGGAAAATCCGTCGGAGCCAGCACCCGCAGGCGGGCGCCGGCGAATTCATTCGACGACGATTGAATGACCGGAAACGGCGTGTGCGGCGGCAGGCCCCATTCGGTGGCCGCGCGTTCGGTGGCAATCACAATGAAACGGCGATACAGGCTGGTGACGGCGCCGCCCACCTGGTTGGTGGCATCGACGCGCAGTTCGTAGAAGTCCGCTTTGTTCACCACGACTGGCACGCCCGTGGCAATGGGCTTCCAATTCAAAGTCGCGTTGTAATCGAACCCCGCCTGCGTCCCGACGGTGAAAGTCACGGTGTTGTTGTAGGTCGTCTTGTCCGCCACGCCCGTGACGTTGATTTGAGCGGAGACGGCGGCCGGCCAGAGCGCAAGCGCGCCGAGAATGGAAAGGACGTTGGCAGTTCTCATAAAGACGAATCACCTCATCTGTAACAGCGTGGCAGGAAAAGCGCGACGAGAATCTCGCGTCTGCGGCGCTGGAATCAACGGCGGCCGCTCCTAAGGATTGACCCGGACCCGGTAGAATCGCCAGGTCGCATTGCTCGCCACGTCAGTAATCGGCGCCTGCGAACCTGGCAGGGTGAGGTTCGTCAGGTTCGTCCAGCCCGCAAAGTCGGTGGAATATTCCACCGAATAATTGCGATTGCTTCGGCCGAGGAGCGTGAATTGAAAGACGCCGTCGCTGCGAATCTGCGGCGCAAAGAGAGAAGCCGCCGTGTTCACCTGAAGCACCGCCGATGCGCTCGTGGCCGAACCCGCCGCATTGGTCACGATCGCGGAATAAAGTCCTTCATCCGAAATCTGCGCCCCCACGATGGTGTAGGTCGGGCTGTTCGCGCCCGGAATATTGATGCCGTCCTTGCGCCACTGATAGCCGAGTGGCGCGGTGCCGGTCGCTGAGACGGCGAATACGGCTGAATCATTTTGCAGAACCGTGACGTTGGTCGGGCTGCTCGTGATGGCGGGCGGGACCACGACGGTCAGGGCCGCCACGACGCTGGTGATGGCGCCGTAATTGTTGGTGACGACCACGGAATAGTTGCCCTCATTCGGCGGCTGCGCGTTGATGATGGTCAGTTGCGCGGCATTCTCGCCGCCAAGGTCGGAGCCATTCTTCCGCCACTGATAATAGAAGGGCGGCGTTCCGCCCGGCGTCACGTTGAATTGCACCGTGGTGCCGGCGATGGCCGACTGGCTCTGCGGCGGCACGGCGATGAAGGCCGGCACCAGCACGGTGAGCGTCGCACCCTGGCTGAAAATGTAGCTGGCAACGTTGTTGACCACCACGCGGTAAAGTCCGGCGTCAGCCGGCTGCGCATTCACGACGGAAAGGTTCGAACTGGTGGCGCCGGGAATATTCGTTCCCGCGTGGAGCCATTGATAGGTGAGCGGCGCGGTCCCCTGCCCTGTGACGGAAAAGTTGGCCGTCCCGTTCCGGATAACCGTCTGGTTCTGTGGCTGCGCGGAAATCGTGGGAGGGATGACATCGCCCACGCCATTGGGTGCGCCGCTGTTGGGCGGTTGCGCCGTCCAATTCAACACATCGTTGCCGTAGAGCGATGAAGCCAGCCGCTGCAATGAAGCGCCACCGCCCGCCGCGCTGCTCGGCCACGGATTCGTCACGCCATAAGCCACGCGATCCACGAGAATCATCGGCACGATTCCCGCATCGGGATGCGGCGGCAATTGCGGCGCGTCCGGCTTGTAGAGTTCCACCGCTTCGCCCGAATTATCGAGCCGTCCGGAATATGGTCCGAGGATGGGCCCGTTGGTTCCATACTTCGCGCGGAAGGCGGCCAGCGCCGGGCCATTCGTGGCCGGGTCAAACGCCACCAGCGTGACGTAACCGGTGGCGCCGATGGTGGTGTTCGAATTGAAGTTGAAGGAAATGCCGCCGGCCATGCGCCATCCGTTGGTGGGCCGCGCCGGATCGAACATCGGCATCGGGCTCATGGTGATGTTCCGCAGCTCGACAAATTCCTCGTTCGCCAGTTCCACCGCGTTGGTGCCGCTCACGGGCTGATACATGATCTCGTTGATCACCACGGGTCCGACTTTGGGATAACCATTCGAAAGGCCGGTGCCGGTGCGAAACTCGGCGACGTTCGCCGGCAGATCCGCGCCAAAGCTGCGCTGCGCCATGGCCGTAAAATCAATCCCGGTGCTCGTGGCAAAGCGGCCGAACGAAACGCCATTCTCCGCCGCGCCGAATCCAACCGAGGCGCGGTAGCCGCTCAGGTTACCGCCGGCGTCGCCTTCGGAAAGATGCACCGCGTCGCCGCGCGCCGCGTTGAGCGTGAAATTGGTTCCCGTGCCGTTGCCGCCGGCATTGAACTGGTTCTCATAGAAAACCAGGAACTGCCCGGGCGTCAGCGTGGTTCCGGACGCGATCCGGAATTTTTTCAGGTCACGCTGGGAATTGCTGATCCACCAGTCGCCAATCGAAAGGTTCGTCGGACCGACGTTCTGAATCTCGATCGCATCTTCCAACGGCGGATCGGTATGCGTGAGAACCTCGTTGATGATCACATTTCCGAGCGGCAGATAGTTGGCCGACTCCGGCGTGGGTGTGGTCGGGAAGCTGACGATGTTTGTTCCCGAATCCGGCAGGCGCCCCTGCGAAACGCCTTCGAGCTGCGCCCCAAAGCTGACGGCGTCGAGCAGCGAAAAGTTGGAGGCGTAAAGGCGGATGCTGTCTCCATCCTTGTCGAGATCGAACCCGGTGTGATCGCGGCCGTCGCTCGGATCGTTATCCGCAATCCATTTCACCCAGTCCTTTGCGCCGATGAAGCTGAGGTTGGCAATGGGGGTGTTGCTCAAGCCGGCCAGAGACGGATCGTCGGTCAAATAAAGTCCCGCCAGGCTGACCGGCTGCGCGGCGCTGTTGTGCAGCTCGAACCAGTCGTTCTCGCCATTGCCCGGGTCAGCCATCCACTCGTTGATGCGGATGCTGCCTGTCGCGCCCAACGTGGCGGGCGCGGCGTTGTTGCTGCCCGGCGTGGCGCCACCGAGCAGCCGCCACTGCCCGCCGCTCAGGCCAATGGGCAGGTCGGTAACCTGGAAACCGTACTCGACGAAATTCACGAGTTGCCCGATCGAATTGAACAGATAGGCGCCGCCGCTGCTGCCATTCAGCGCGAACCCGGAATTCAACGTGCCGGTCGTGCTCGGAGCACGGCTGCTGTCGCACCAGACGACGAGGTAGCCGTTCGAGGCGATGGTCGTTCCGGGGCCGAAGACAAATTTGATTTCGTCAGCGTCATCGCTCAGGCCCATCCCCGTGAGGTTAAAGGTATTGGTCGTGGGATTAAAAATCTCCACGTAGTCCGAATAGTTTGCGAAGGGGCCGACGACGGCGCTGGAATTGCGCGCCAGCAATTCATTCAGGACCGGTCCCGTGTAATTCAGCACGTAGTTGCTCGCCGCGGGGCTGGCGCTGTTCGGGAAGAGAACGATGTTCGCGGTGCCATCGGGCAGACGCCCCTGCGACACGCCTTGAGCCTGCGAGCCATAAGTCACGCGCGTCGCTTCCGCGCCGGTGGAATCATAAAGAATGATCGCGCCCGCTGCGGCGTTGAGCCGGAAATCGAGATGATCCGGACCGGGCCGCTCGTCCGCGATGAGCTGCACAAAACCGCCCGCGGGAACGTAGGAAAGCGAGCGAAGCTGGAACAGCGCGTTGCTCGTCCCGAAATACAGATTGCGCAAGGGCACCGGGTTCGCCGATGGGTTGAACAGCTCCAGCCAGTCGTCCGCGCCCGGCACGGCGTTGGCCAGCCATTCATTGATGGAAAGGCTCGAGACAGAACCGAGCGTTGCCGCGACGTTGGGCGCGTTGGTCGTCGGCGTCGTCAACGTCCACGCCCCGCCAATGCGCCCGACGGTCAGGTTCGGCACCTGCGGTCCGAAGGAGATCGCGTCCACGAGGTTTGTGTTGGCGTCGTAGAGAAAAACCGTGTCGCCGTTGCGCCCGAGCGCGAATCCAAGCGTGATGCCAGGCAGAGCGTTGGTCGTGGCCCAGACCACGAGGTGATTGCTCGCGCCAATGCTCGTGCCATTGAAGACGAATTTACGCGGATTGCCGTCATCAGTCAGGCTCCAGCCCGTGAGATTGATGGCGGCGCCCGTGCTGTTATAAAGCTCGATCCAATCCGGGAAGATTCCGCCGTGATTCACGGCGCTGATGTTGTCGGCCATGATTTCGTTCAGCACCACGGTGGCGGGCGGAGGCGGGCTGTTGGGCGCGCCGGGCGTCCCGCCGAAGCCGTTGCTCGCGCGCCAATTCGTCGGGTCATCCGGATCACCATCGACGTTGACGATCTCCAATGAATTACCGGGGCCGTCAGCGAGGGTGGGCCAGCCATTTTCGTCATCGTAGGAAACCGAAAGCACGACGCGATTGGAGCTGTCGAGCAGCGTGATGGTCTCGCCGCCGTTGGCCAGGTTGCCGGCATACCAACCGGCCACGGCCACGCCCGGATAGCGCAGGGCGAAGGCATTCGAGCTCAGGTTGTTGGCGAGCACAATGCGCTGGCCGGCGGGCAACTCGTAGTTGACGGGAAACGCGAAGGTGATTCCGGAGAAGCTGTAATTGCCGATGTTGAGCGCGAGCGGGCCGGTGTTTTGCAGTTCGAGATATTCGAAGGCGTCGCCACCGAACGGGTTATACATGATTTCCGTGAAGCGCAACGAGGGCGTCAATGAACCGACGACGAACGAGGCTTCGTTGAGCGCGCTCCAGTTTGTGCCGGCGAGCATGCGTGCCTTGACGACCATCGACGCGCCGAGCGTGAGGGGCCCGGTGTATTGTTGCGCCACCCCCGAAATCCCGCCGCTGCCATAAATCCGCGGGTCGATGCCGTTGGTGGTGTAATAAATCGTGTTGGTCGCGGACATGGTGAGCGTGAAACCCGCCGGAACGCGTCCGCCGTGCTGGTTGAACACGGGCGCCGTGTTGCTCGGGTAGAGGTTCTGCGCGCGCAACTGTGCGAGGACGATGGCCGTCCGCTGCGGGAAATACGTTCCCGTCAGGCGGTTCTGTTCCGTGAGCCACTGGTTGTTCCGTTCATACAATTCGTACGGCGCCGTCTGGTAGACATGCACGTCGCGGCGGTAATCACCCCAGCGGGCGGATTCGAGGATGATGGGCAAATCGACCTGCTTCGCGCGATTCATCCAACGGGCGATGGTGTTGGTCGGCATGAGCGCGCCGTTGTTGAAAAAGTGGCGGTGGACGCGATCCGCAAAGTCCAGCCGATACTGTGGGTTCACAATCAGCTTGGGATGCAGCTCCGATGGCGTGCCCGTGGTGTCGCTGGTGGAAATTCGCGTCGTATCGTTCCGGTTCACGTCCGTGCCGAGAATATTCTCGCCGTCCCACGGAATGTATTTGAACCCCTGCCCGGCCACGCGGCGGCGAATCGTATAAAAATTCTTCCGGAAGCCCCAGTCTTCGTGGCCAACGAAGAAATGCAGCATGATGTAATCGATGAACTGCGTGACATCGAGGTACTGCTTGAACGTTTCGTATTGAGCGATCGATGGCGCGTTCGTCAAAGCCAGCATCTGGTTGAGCACCGTCGTCGTTCCATCCACCGCCTGGTGCGCTTCGTTGATGGCGTCAAACTCCTCCTTTTCGCCTCCGAGATAAGCAGCGGCGAAAGACGCATCCGGCCGCTCGGAAGGATCGCAAACGCCCCAATAGAGGCCGTTGATGTAGAGATGCACGTAACGGTTGTGTCCGGCCAGCCCGCCCATCGCGCGCATGGAATCCTTCATCCACGCATCGCGCGTGCGCTGTCCGCGCGCGCGTTGCGCGCCATCCCAGTGCAGCCAGGAAAAGTTGAAATCCACGCGCAGGTTCACCGAGTCGAATTCCTCCCGCGGCGAATCCTGAAAAATCTTGTACTTCAAATTCGCCGGACCGTAATCGCCCTTGAACTGCACCTTGAGCGGATGCTTCGGTTGTTTGAGCGGCTCGCGCGAGGCGTTGCCCTGCGCCTGGATGCCCGCGTCCACCTGGAAGTCCTGCTCCGAACCATCCGGCGTAAAGAACTCCATCGAGCACGGCTTTTCCCATTGCGGCCCGCGGTCGAGCGTGTGGGTGTAAAGCCCGGTCACGGGATCCCACATGTCCGCCGGCTTGATCATGATCGAAATGGCCGGCAGCGAGAGCAGCGCGTTCGTGACCAGGTTCTTGTAAGCCGCATTGGTCAGAATCTCCGGGTCCATTTCATAGTCGGAGGGCGACACAAACGTCCCGCTCTGCGTGCCGAAGGTGTTCGGGAACGTGGGGCCCGGGTTGTTCGGCTGGCGAAAGATGGAATCGAGGAACAGATAGGAATGCGACGTGGCCTTGGACGGCAATGCGTTCGAGCCGAAGGCCGAAATGCGCAGCACGGTGGAATTGGAAATGACGAACGGGCCGTTGTAAGCGAAGCCCGTGACTGCCGTCGGCTCGCTCCCGTCCGTCGTGTAACGCATCGTTGCGCCCGGCAGATCGCAGCTCGCGACCAGGGTGAAGGGCCGATCGAAATAGCCTCGCGCCACGCTCACGTGCGGCTTGGGCGCGACCACCGCGATCGCGCTGTTGCCATTCGCCGCCCCCGGCGTCGGCGTCGCATAGTAGCGCCACTGGTTGGAGGTGTTCAGACCGTAGCTGTAATCGTTGCGCTGCTCGGGAAATTCCGGCGCGAATTCCGAAACGGCATGGCGCGGAAACTCCGCGTTGAACAGGGCGAGATAATCGCCGAACGGGTTCAATTTGAAATTCGTGTGCAGCCGGTTCGTGCCGCCGAGAACCCGGCGGTCGAGCCCGGACGCATACACCACGAGATATTGTCCGCTGTTCAGGGTGATGTCCGGGAAGGTCCAGAGCCCAGGCTGATCCTGATCGTTGCTCAACGACCATCCGAGCAGGCGCACGGCGTTCGGGCCGCGATTGTAGAGCTCGACCCAGTCTTCCGGGACGTTGAACTCGCTGAAATCGAGCGAGGCCTGGGAGAGAATATTCGCCGCCGCAAATTCATTGATGACGACATCTCCCGAGAACAGCGCCGGGTTGAGCGTGACCGTCCAGGAGCCGCCCGCAAAAGGATTCGCCGCCGGCGCGGTATCGCGAATGTTGTGACCAACGCTCCACGCCACCTGCACCGTGCCCGTGGCGGGCGGCGCAAATTGAAACAGGTACGGTCCCGCGCCGCTGCCCACCGCGGATTGCGCCGGCGTGCCGTTGACAAGAAGATCCGACGCATCGACGCCGCTGACCGGCTCGTTGAACATTACCTCGACCTGCGCCAGCGAGCCGACTGTCGCACCCGCGGCCGGCGTGCGCGACAATATCGCGGGCGGAATGGTATCCACGTAGGTGTAAGTCCACGTGTTGCTGGACTCGACCATCCGCACGCCCGCGTCGTCCACGATCACTTGATTCGCATCAAAGCCTACCTGGATCGCCGAAACCGACGGCGGCGTCGCCAGCGTGAAGGTGTAAGTGGTGTTCGATCCGGACAAGCCCGTGGCCGGCTCGCCGTTGACCAGAAGATCGTCCACGGCCACGCCCGTCACGGAGCGGTTGAAGACCACGATGATTTGCGTGAGCGGATTCGTAATCGTGGCGCCGAAGGCCGGCGTGGCGCTGGCGACGCGGGGAGCGTCGATGAAATGCGAGAACTGCCAGACGTTGGTCGGATTGAACAGATTCCCGGAGATGTCCTTGATGGCGGCCGCCGGATTCCAGGCGGCGGTCACCGTCCCGGCGGGCGGCATCGGAAATCGAAACGTGTAGCTGACCGTTGAATTCGACGTGAGCGAGGCGGCGGGCGTGCCGTTGATGCGCAAATCGGTGGTGCGCACGTTGGTGACGCTTTCGCTGAAGACGACGGTGAGCTGAACGATGTTGGTCACGGAACTGCCGGCCGGAGGCGTCACAGACAGCACCGTGGGCGGGAGCACGTCGGCGACCCCCGCGGTCAATTCGGGGTTGGCAAAAAAGTCGACGTCATTGCTGCTGACGTTGAAGATCTGCACGGCCATCACGTTCACGCCCACGCGCAGGGCGTTGGTGAAGGCGTTGACCTGCCGCGGGACCGTAAAAAAGACTGCGCTGGCCGCGTTGGAGTTGTAGCCGTAGAAGACTCCCGGACTGCCCAGGTTCTGGCGCGTTACTTCGATGCCATTGACCCAGGTCACATATCCGTCATCCGCAAATGGCCGGTTCGTCAGCGCGATGTATTGCGCGGCGTTCGTGAGGGTGAAAGTCTGGCGGATGAAAATGCAGCTGTAGTTGCTCGGCATGTCGCTCAGATGCGTGCCGAACAGAATGCTGTTCGTGTAATTGGTGCCGTAAAAGAAGGGCGCCGGCCCCGTCTCCCACGATGAATCATCGAACGTGTTCGTGCGCCACTCCGTGGGCGGCACGGACGCTTCGTTCGTCCCGCGGAAAAATCGCCACGTGGAATTGGTCGCGACCAGCACCTGGGTCGTGCTCTGTGCGAAAACCGCGGGCCCGGCCAGGGCGAAGAATATCAACGCCAGGCAGTGGGAGCGTAGGGTGAACTTCCGGGCAAAGCCCGGATCAAAGCGGAGCAATTTGAATCGTGCCATTATGATGACAAGAAGCCGCGCGGCGACGCGCCGTCCAGCTTCTGGGTTACGCGCTGAACGTGGCGCGAGTGTGACAATTGTGCAACTGGCAGTGCGCGTTACGTGTAAAGCAGCCGCGTGCAGTTTCACCGGTGGGCGCGATTCCAGTCCGGCCTGTCCATCGTGGCGCGCCTTGCAAAAAAAGAGCGGCGCCGGTTCGGCGCCGCCCGTTGAAGAAGAGAAAAACCGAAAGCCTATTTTGCCGGCTGCACTTTAATCTGGGGCGTGGCGCCCGGAGCGCCGGGAGCGCCCGTCGCCGGCTTGATCGACGGAAACGCGGGAGGAGTATTCCCGCTGGCCGCTTCGATGCCGAGCAACTCCATCTCGAATACGAGCGTGGCGTAGGGGCCAATCTTCGGCGGCGAACCGCGTTCGCCATAGGCCAGATTTCCCGGAATGTAGAGCTCCCACTTGTCGCCCACACTCATGTTTGTGAGCGCCTCCTGCCAGCCGGCGATAACGCCCATCACCGGGATGGTCAACGGCTGGCCGCGCGAATAGGAGCTGTCGAATTCCGTGCCATCGGTAAGCGTGCCCTTGTAGTGGGCCGAAACCGTGTCGCCCGGCTTGGGCTTGTTGCCTTTGCCGGCCACGAGCACCTTATATTGCAAACCGTCGGGCATGGTCTTGACGCCCGGCTTCTTGGCGTTGGCAGCGAGCCATTCCTCGCCAGCCTTGCGGTTGGCCTCGCCTTCCGCCTTTTGCTTTTCCATGCGGCGGGCGCGCAGATCCTGCTGCCAGGCCATGAGCGTTTCGCGCACTTCCTGCTCGGTCATCTTCGCCTTGCCGCTCAAAACGTCGCGCATGCCGGTCGCCACCTGGTCCACGTCGACCTCGGCGCCCTGCATTTTCATGCTGTTGGCAATATTTACACCCAGGCTATAGCTGACCTTGTCGCGATTATCTTTGAACTGCGCCGCCGGCTTTTCATCCGCGGCGGAAAGCACGCCGCAAACTCCAAGGGCGAGCAAAGAACACAAAGGTAATTTCATAGGCGCGGGACAGTAACGGCGGACGGAAACGAGTCAAGGCGCAGCTTTCGGCTAACGCAGCAAGAAGAAGGCGATCGCCACCTCTCCACCCAACAGCGCGAGCAACGACAGCCAGGTCAGCCACTCCCGCCAGCGCAGCGATTTTTGCTCCGTGCGCGCGAACCAGAAGCGCAACGCCGCCGAGCCAATTTCCAGGCAGTCGCCGTTGCGCAAAACGCCGCTTTCAATCCGCTCGCCATTCACGACCGCCAGCGCCTCGGCGTGCGCCGCCAGGACAAATCCCGTGCCCGGCTGAAAATCGATCCGTGCGTGACGCTCCCAGACCCCGGCGTCATCAAGACGCAAATCCGCCTGGCCGCGCCCAATCACAAAAGGAAAACGGCGGACAACGATTTCGCTGCCCGCCTGTTTGCCGGAAAGAATGTGAAGCTGAATCACAGGCTGCGCGGAACGAAGATGGCGTCGCCGGGGCAAATTGGCCGGTCCAGCTCTTTTGGTTTCTCACGCGCCTTCTTGCAATCCATAATCTCCCTCGTCCCGTTTGCGCGAATGATTTCCACCTTTCTTTGATTGGCGAATTCCGTGAAATCACCGCAGCTCGCAATCGCCCGCAACACAGTCGTCTGCCCCAGATAAAGCATGCGCGTGGGACTGTTGACCTGGCCGCCCACCGTGTAGAAGCGTTCGCTGGGCTTCACGGAAACGGTCACCCTTTTGTAGAAGTTGCTGCGGATATAGGCCGTCTCCAGCTCCTTTTCCAGATGGCCGAACTTCTTGCCCGCGGCGGCAACCGAACCCAGCAGGTGCACGTTGATCGTGCCGTCATTGCGCACCACAAAGGCTTTGTCCGTGATGTCGGTTTGACCAATGTCGAACAGGCTGACGATGAGCGTGTCCCCCACCCGGATCTCATCATCGACGCAGACGTATTCCTTGGCTCCTTCCAGTCCGGCGCAGCCGGACCAGGCCGAAGCCAGAACTATCAATGCCAGTGTGGGAATCCAACCTTTCCAGATCATGTGCGTGAGTGCTTAACAGCGTGCCGGTAAAGCGACAATTAGAATTTGGACTTTATCTCTGCCTTCGCCTCAACGGGTTTGGCTTCCGCTGCCTTGTCGCCCTTCTTCTTGTCGCGTGAGGTGTATTCACCGGCATACTCGCCCTTGCTGTAATAGTCGTAGTAGTAGCCGCTGTAGTAGTAGTAATTCTCGTCCTGCGACACGTTGATGTTGTTCAGCACGATCCCGAGCAGATTGCCGCCCACTTTTTCAATCATCTGCTTGGCCCGGATCGTCATCGGCTGCGGATAGCGCCGGTATTGAATGACCTGCAGCACCATGTCCACTTCGCTGGCCAGAATGCTCGCGTCGCTCACGCCCATGATCGGCGGTGAATCGAAGAAAACAAAATCGTAGCGGCGCTTCACGTCGCGGATCAACTCCTTCATCTGCATCGAGCTCAGGATTCCCATCGAACTGCTGGGCAGGCGCCCGCTGGGCATGAAATCCATGTTGGGCAGCGACGTCGTCTGGATCACTTCCTCCAGCGCGTTCTGTTTCAGGAGATAATTGGTGAGCCCGATGGTGTTCGAGACGCGCAGATATTTGTGCAGGCTCGGGCGGCGGAGATCCGAATCGACCACGAGCACGCGCTGCCCGTTCTGCGCAAAGACCGTGGCCAGGTTGAAGATCGTCGTCGACTTGCCTTCGCCCGCGCCGCCGCTCACGACAGTCAGCGAGTTCAACTTCGGATCCTTGCGGCTGAAGAGGACATTCGTGCGGAGCACGCGGTAGGCCTCGGCGTGCGGGCTCTCCGGGCCTTCCTCCACGAGCAAGCCGACATTCTGTGGAATGACCCCCAGCACCGGCGCCTGCAGTGCACGCTCCACGTCGTCGATGGTCTTTACGCTCGTATCCAGGTATTCGATAAAGAACGCCAGGCCGATGCCGATGAGGAGCCCCACGGCCAGGCCCAGGCCAATGTTGAGCCGTTTGTTCGGACGCACCGGAACATCGTTCTTCTCCGCTGGTTCGATCACCGCCACGCTGCCCTGCTTGGGCGTCTTCAATTCGATTTCGGTGGCATCGATGTTGATGGCCAGCTTGTCGCGGATCGACTTGCGCTGCGCGAGTTCATCCTTGGCTTCGTAATAAGGCCGGGTCCGGGCATAATTTGTCCGGTCCTTCATTTTCGACTCCTCGAGCCAGCTCGTGTAATAGTTGACCGTTTCCCGCTCCGTCTCGACCTGGTTCTCCAGCGCGGTCAGCAATCCGGCCAGGGCGCCGTTGACCTGGTTGCTGATGGTGGTCAGGAGCAAGGTCTTGGCTTTGACTTCGGGATGCGCGTCGCCGTATTGCCCCAGCAGGTCGGAAAGCTTCTGCTGCGCGGCATTCTCCTGGGAAATGAGTTCAGACAGGCGATTGTCTCCCTGCGACGCCATCAAAGCGGCATCCTTCAATCGGTCCCGCTCAAGAACCTTCAGCTTCTGGAATTTTGTATTCGCGAAAACGAAGCGGCCCTTGGCATCGCGCAGATCCTCGTTGGCCCGGCGCAGCGTGTCGTGATCGAGCGTGGGCGTCGGCTGACTTCCAAAGGCGTCGGTATCGCCAATATCCAGCTTGTCGCGCAACTCATTGACCAGGAGGCTTTGCGTGACCACGAGGAACTCCTTTTCGGCCAGTTGCTCGCGCAAGGCTTTGATGCCGCCCTTCACGAGATCGTCGCGCACCTGGCCGCGGACCGTCTTGTAGACATCCGCCACCTTGTTGGCAATGATCGCCGCTTCCTCCTTATTGTCGCTGAACGCGGTGATTTCAACCAGGGTCGTGTTCTGCGATTGGCGCACGGACAATGAGCCCTTCAAAATGCTGTAAGCCTGCTCGCGGGTAAGCGCGGTCGGCTGTTTGTACTTGCGCCTCCATTGCTCCTGGAGGTTGAGTTCCTCGATCACGCGGTAAAGGACGGGCTTGGACTGAATCCGCTGAAATTCCGTCTGCAGAAAAAACGGATCCGGGGTCGGGCGATAGCCGGCAATGAAGCCGCGCCCGCCTGAATCGACATCGGGAAGTTCCTGTTCGATCGAGATCTTGGTCGTGCTCGAATAGGCCTCCGGCAGAAAAAAAGTGACGATCGTCGTGGTGAGCGCAACCAGCAGGAACACGGTGAGAATGACGGTCTTGCGGATGCGGATGATGCGCCAATAGTCGAGGAAATGCAGCTTCGTTTCGGGCGCGCCAAACTTGTCGTCGTTTTTTATCGCTTCCATACTACACAATTAAAAAGAGGCTGAACTTCTTAGTCCAGCCTCCGCCAGAATCGTTCAAATTTTCAGCAGATTAGTAACGCGCCGTCAGGCCGATGTAAACACGATTGCGGTCGTAGCCGCGGTCCCCCTGGGTCAGATGCGAATCCAACTGGTCGTAATTGTAGCCAACTTCGGCGGAAAAATGCCGGTTGAAAGCATAGCTGAGGTTCACGCCCAGCAGCCACAAATCCTCCGTGTCCCCGTCGTTGATGCCGTCGTTAAAGGTCGAGTGTTGAAACTGCCCGAAGAGTGAGCCGGTCAGATTGCGCAGGATGCGATGCTCGAACTGACCGTAAACCGCTGTCGTCTCGGCATCGAGGGTCGGTTGCCCCTGGCGATCGATCGCCGCAACGTCCGTGGCACTGCGGACATGGCGCACACCCAATTCCACCGTCGTCCCGGAACGGATGTTGTAATTCAACGAAGCGTCGGCATACGGGTTGGCCGAACTCTCGTCCAGTTCCGGATAATCGGTGAACTGCGCTCCCAAACGAACTGACGCGCGCAACTTGGCCGTGATGTCGTAATCCACGCCCACGTAGGCATAGTGCGATTGGCTGTCACGGTCATCGCTCTTCACCTCAGGCAGCCCGGCACCAGGATCCCCGGGGAAAATGATCTCATCACCCTCAAACGTGGTGAAGCCGTAGCTGTAGCCGACAATCCCCACCAGCTTCGGATTAATCATCAGGCGGGCATCCGCCCGAATCAAATGTTCGAGGCGATCCAGCAGGGCCGAACGGCTGCCCACGCCATCCGCCTCATAATCGTACCAATGATTCACATACCCCAGGCTCAGCGTGACCAACTTCGTCAATCCGATGTTCGCCTCAATCGCGCCGTGGTTGTGGAGCACATCAGAACGAGTGCGCGTTTTCACCGGCGAGGTGATGATCCCGAATTGTTCCGCCACCGTCGGTTCCGAGGTGACGATAAACGTCTCATCAACACCGATCTGGTAGCGCGGACTGAATTGGTGGCGCAGCTTGGCGTTGAACTCGTGCGACTGATCGATGTCGTCCGGTTCCCGGTTCTCGTACCACGTAAGCGTGTAAACGTATCCGAGGCCGAGGAACGTCTGTTCCAGGGGAAGGTTCAAATGGACGGAAGGGGACACCTGAAAACCGTAGCTCTCTTCCCGGGGATGAAGCACTCCCGTCGTGACGAGCGGAGAATTGGGATCGTTCGGATCGAGCGGTTGCCGGATAACGATCTTGTCGGGCGAGGTGTTGATGTTGTCGTCGTAGAATCCGCGCACCGTGGCCGCCACCGAATATGGCCGGCCTGACTGCTGCCGCGTCATCTCTGGGTCCAGGGCGTACAGGGAAGCGGCACTCAGCGCCAAAAGGCTCGCAGAAGTCAAAGCTTGCTTCATAAATCCGTTATTAACGACCCAACCCCCTGTGTGCCTCAAAGCCCGCATCGGGAGCGGTTGTGTTGTATGGATCACGTTCCGGTATGTCAAACAGAATAACCCCCCTTCCCGTTCAATCTTTTTTTACTGTTTTGCAGGACCTTCGCTGGTACTCCACCGGTCGCGATCCGTCAACAAAAGTTCGCCGAGGGTGAACAACCCCTCAGGCGAATGCCGCAGATGAAACCCCGGCGGCACCTGCTGCGCCACAAACGTCTGCAAAAGGAGTTGAACCCAGCCCCGGTCCGGACCCCACATCCAGTTTGAAACAAACTTCGCATCGCCCGTGCGCGTGCTGATATATAGCCCGTTCACCGTTTTATGAAAGTCGTTCACCTCAAAAAAATCCGCCCCGGCGTTCAACGTCAGCCAGACACACTGCCGCTCCCCATACCAGGCCACCGCCCACGGGACGTCGCTCATCCACAGCTCGTCCGGGTCGAGGTAACGCGAGAGCTGCTGGATGCGGGGCGGATAATATTGATGTGAATTCGCGGGCGGACGGGGAGGCAGAAAAACCAACAGGAGCGGGAGCGAAATCACCGTCACCGCCACTGCCAGCGCCCCGGCCCGCCACGCCGCCGAGGGCATGGCCAGCGAATCAAAGAGCACGAAAAAAACTCCCACGCCGAAGATGAGGATGAACGGCGAGAAGAGCACGAGCAGGTTCTCCGAATTGATGTCCGGCGATTCCGCGGTCAGATGCGTGCGCCCGAAGGCCTGCACCAGGATCATCAAGACGAGCGCGCTCATGACAAACCACCGCAGCCGGTTCAGGTTCGCGCCCTTGAACCGCACCAGCAGGCCGGCCAGAAAAAATCCCCAGAGCCAGTTGCCGCCCAGCCGCGGCAACTCGGAAGTCACGGCTTCGCGCAGGCCGTTGATGCCCTTGTGAATGACCGTCACGAAGATGATCCACGTCTGGCCCGGCAGCCCTTCGAATGACGGCTCGAAGGACCGCGGCACCGAATCGGCGAGGAATGCGGGAGTGCCCTCGACCACCGCATACGTGGCCGTGCCGAAGGGCAAACCGCTCGCCATCACGTTGCGCACCACCCACGGCCCCGCCACGATCGCAAAGGCTGCAAACACCGCCCCGCCCGCCCGCCAGCGCTGCGGGCCCGCCCAGATCATCACGAAGAGCAGCACGGGCAGAATCACCCAGCCGGCTGAATAGCGGGCCAACATCGCCACGCCCGTCACCGCGCCAATGGCCAGCGCGCTTTTCAACAAAGCGGAAGGCGCGGCGTTTTCGCGCGCCTGCTGCTCGAAATGGCTCAGGAACAATCCCAGCAGGAGAATCAGATCCATCACCAGCATCGTGCTCAGCCCGGAGACGGTGAATCGCCAGTAGAACTCCGTGAGCACGAAGAGCACCGCGGACATCCACGCGACCGGCCGGTCGAACCAGCGCAGCGCCAGGCGAAAAACGAGCAATGCTCCCAGCCCAAACAGGACCTGGTTCAGAATCGCGATGTAAAGGTTCGGCTTGTAAATGTTGAAACGCTTGAGGGCGAGCAGGTCACCCGGATCCGGCGTCATCCGCAGCACGCCGGCCACCAGCATCGGATACACCGGCGGGTTGGACAGATCCGGATGTCCCTCCTCGAGGAGCGCCTTGCGGTCCGCGCGCATTTTTTTCGTGAGGCCCATGCTGAGCGGCCGCACGCACTTTGTGATGAAACCTTCGCCGCGCGAGATGTTCCGCCCGAGCTGCGCCATGTCCATCGCCTCGGCATTGGTGAAGTTGCGGAAGCAAAGCGAATCGTAGGTGACGGCGAGCATGGCGAAGCCGAAGAGGATGCCGAACCACCGCACGTACTTGGCTCCGGCGCCAAGTTCCATCCGGTGGATCCACTCCTGCAATCGCATCGTTCCTTGCATGCCGTTCTATCTCTTCTTTTTCTTATTCGTACTCTTATCCTTACTCCTGCTCGGCCGACTCCGGATCAGAATAAAAATAAGAACAGGATTACGATTAGGAATCCGGCCTTGCGATCAGGAACCCGCGGGCCCTTCACAGATTCTCCAACTGATAAACGTGCAGCTTGCGGTGCAGCGTGCGGCGGCTCATCCCGATCTTCTTCGCCGCTTCGCTCCGGTTGCCGTCGGTCTCCTTCAGCGCGCGAATGATCAACTGCTTTTCCGCTTCCTTCACCGTCAGATCGCCCGCCGTCAGCGGATCGCCGCCGCCCAGTTCCTGGTCGTCGCCCAGCCGGACGTTCTGCGGCAAATCACGCACGCTCACGGCTTCGCCCCGCGCCAGCACCACGGCGTGCTCGATGGCGGTGCGCAGCTCCCGCACGTTTCCCGGCCACGAATAGTCAAGGAGCGTCTCCATCGCCTCGCGCGAAATCGCCGTCACGTTCTTCCGATTCTCCGCCGCAAATTCCTTCAGGAACGCCGTGGTCAGCAGCGGGATGTCGTTCCTGCGCTCCCGCAACGGCGGCGTGTATATCTCCACGACGCGCAGCCGGAAAAAAAGATCCTCGCGGAACTTCCCTTCCTTCACCAGCGTGGAGAGGTTCTTGTTTGTCGCCGCCACAATGCGAACATCAGCAGTCAGAGTCTTATTCGACCCAACTCGTTCAAAAGTTCTTTCCCCGAGAAAGCGCAGCAGCTTCACCTGCGTGGCCGGATCGATCTCGCCAATCTCATCGAAGAAGAGCGTCCCGCCCTGCGCCATCTCGATGCGCCCGATGCGCCGCTCCTTGGCGTCCGTGAACGCGCCCTTCTCGTGCCCAAACAATTCGCTCTCCAGCAACGTCGGCGAAAGCCCGGCGCAGTGCACCGTGACGAGCGGCGCCTTCGCGCGCGGACTGAGCTGGTGAATCGCCTTGGCGATCAATTCCTTGCCCGTGCCGCTCTCGCCCGTGATCAGCACCGTCGTGCGCGCGGGCGCCACGGCGCGGACCAGTTCCAGCACCTCGTGCATCACCGGCGTGTTGCCGATGATGTTTTCCATTCCGAACTTCGTCTCGAGCTGCTGCCGCAGCGTCACGTTCTCCGTTTCCAGCTTCTGTTGCTTCAGCGCGCGCGCGATGCGCATCTCCAGCTCGTCAATCTGCAAACGCCCCTTGGCGATGTAATCGTCCGCGCCGTTCTTCATCGCCTCGACCGCCAGTTCCTCCGAGCCGTAGGCCGTCATGAGAATGCAGATGGGCGGACGCGGCAGCGACTTGGCGCGCTTGATCAGCTTCATGCCGTCCTCGTTCGGCAAACGAAAATCCGTCAGCAGCACGTCGAAATGTTCCTGCTCCAGAAGCTGCGTCGCCCCCGCGGCGTCCTCGGCCACATAGACGTCAAAGCGATCCTCGAGCGCCGCGCGCAATCCTTCGCGCGACGTCTTCTCGTCTTCCACGATGAGCAAGGACGGTTTCATGTCGCTCTCACTGAGTTCAAAAGTCCAAAGTCCGAAGTTCAATGTCGAGGCGGAATCAGAGGCCAGGCCTTGTCCGCAGAGGACGCTGATGGGTTTTTACGACATTCTCGCTCACCTCGTTTTCAGCCGCAGGCCGAGTGGTTGCGTTGTTATGAAATCTTTTCGCTACCGCAACGCGTTTTCCCCGTTATCCTCCCGGCCCGTCGGTCAAGGCCTCGCGCGATGACGCCATGCGTTCGCCGGGCGGGCCAGGCCACCGGCGGTTACCCAAATGGATAAACTTTTGCTCATCGATGACGAAGCGGACGTGCAATACTCGTTCCGCCGCATCTTCGACTCGCCCGAAATTGAAATCGCCACTGCGTCGAGCGGCGAAGAGGGGTTGAAGCTGATCCCGAAATTTCAGCCGGACCTCGTGATGATGGATGTGCGCATGACCGGCATGACCGGCCTGGAAACGTTGCGCAAGCTGCGGCAGTCCGACGCCCGCCTGCCGGTGATCATCATGACCGCCTACGGCACCACGCAGACGGCGATCGAGGCGATGAAACTCGGCGCCTACGATTACGTGCTGAAGCCTTTCGACGTCCCGAAGCTCAAAGCGCTCGTCACCAACGCCCTCGAGGCCGCGCGCGCGATGAAGAAGGTCGTGAGCTACCAGCCGCTCCTCGAGTCGGAGGATTACGACATCGGCATCGTGGGCCGCACCGAGGCGATGCAGGACGTCTTCAAGCTCATCGGCCAGCTCGCGGGCAGCGACGCGACGGCGCTCATCACGGGTGAAAGCGGCACGGGCAAGGAATTGATCGCGCGCGCGATTTACGGCCACAGCCAGCGCAGCGAGAAACCATTCCTGGCCATCAATTGCGCGGCCATTCCGGAAAATCTCCTCGAGAGCGAGCTCTTCGGACACGAGCGCGGCGCGTTCACCGGCGCGAGCAACCAGCGCATCGGCAAGTTCGAACAGTGCAACGGCGGCACGCTCTTTCTTGACGAGATCGGCGACATGACGCCGGCCACGCAGACGAAGATCCTGCGCGTGCTGCAGAACGGCACCTTCGAACGCGTCGGCGGCAACACGCCGATCAAGACGGACGTGCGCATCATCGCGGCCACGAACAAGCCACTCGAACAGGCCGTGGCGGAGAAACAGTTCCGCGAGGATTTATTTTACCGGCTCAACGTCGTGCGCCTGCGCGTGCCGCCGTTGCGCGAGCGCCGCGACGACATTCCGCTGCTCGTGAATTATTTCCTGAAAAAGTTTTCGGAAAAGAACCGGCAGCCGCTCAAGGGCGTGACGGATGAAGCCTTGCGCGCGCTGCAATCCTACGACTGGCCCGGCAACGTGCGCGAGCTGGAGAACGTCGTGCACCGCGCGCTCGTCGTCTCCAAGGGCGACGCCATCCTCTCCGGCGATTTGCCGCCGGAGGTGTCGAAGCAATCGAGGGCCGACAGCCGCGCCCCCGCGCCTGACGCCGGGGGATCCGTCGTTGCGTCCGATGACATCGGCGCGATTGCGCAGTCGCTTTTCCAGATGGCGCGGCGCGATCCCAAGTTGAAACTGATTCCCTTTCTCGAGCGCGAGATGGTCATCCAGGCGCTGAAGGAAACCAAAGGCAACCAGGTCCAGGCGGCGCGGCTGCTGGGCATCACGCGCGCGACCTTGCGCAAACGCGTGGAGAAATTCGGCATCACGCAGCAGCTCGAAATCAAGTAGCCGGCGGCGTTCACGCTTTCGGCTTAATCGTGTCGAGGCAATATCCGACCACGACCAGAAGCAATCCGAAGGCAATGACCAGGCCGGTCAGGATTCTCGGAGTGCTATTGACCTCGCCGCCGACGAACAATGCCAGAGGCACTCCTCCGCTCGCGATCGCGGCGCCGAGACAGGCGACGCGACCGCACGGGATGCATGTTCCCTTCCAGGTCGGCCGCATCCTCGGCACAAACACGCCCCACCACGCCCCAAGCGAAAACACCAGGCCCAGCCAGAAGGCAAAATGTTCCGGAGCGCTCATGGACGCCAGATTCATTGCTGCCCTATCGGCACTCAGTCACCTGCGCCTAATCCAATTGCACCAGGCGGAAGAAACGCTGTTCAGGCGACGTCGTCTGAACCGTGAACGTGAGCAGCGAGGAGACGGCGTTCACCGAATCGCCGAAATCAAACCACTGGCCCGCCGTCAAATCATCCGTGTATTGCAGACGGTGCGTGCGTCCGGGAATGACCGACCACGCCAGGACAAGCTCTCCATTCGGTTGCCGCGTGCTGCTGACGTATTGGGGACCGGCCGGAACGGCAATCGTGACGCTGCCCGACAAATCGAAAAAGGGCGGGCCGTTGTTGCTGGCGCGCACAACGACATGGTTTGTGCTGGGCGATTGATTCCCGTCGGGCGTCCAAGTGAAAACGCCGGTGGACACATCGATGCGCGCTCCTGCCGGCGCGCCGCTGCCCAGGCTGAACGTGACCACATACGGAGGAATGGGCGCTCCCGCCACGCTCGCGTTGAATCGAACTTCCTGGCCAACGCCCACCACCTGGCTGTTGGTCAGAATCAGCGTGAAACGATCGGCGCGATTTTTAGTTCCCGGCGTCGGCGTTTGCTTGAAGGCGACGATGGCCTCGCCGCCATCGGGAAACCGTCCTTCGCTCACGTCATCCAACTGGGTTCCGAACGCGCGGCTGTCCAGGATCCCGCCATCGGGTTTCAGGAGCAGGATCAAATCCGTCTCCTTGGCCAGCTTGAACGGCACGTGCAATGCCGGCAAACCAGAGCCGTTCTGTGACGGCTCGTCATCCGCCCAGACCAGCAAAAAGCTCCGCGGGCCGATGAACGTCCCATCGGGAATGCGCCAGAACGGCGGCGTGCCGCTGGGATCGCCCAGCCGGTATCCGGACAAATCGACTTCGGCGTCGCCTGCATTGTAGAGTTCAAACCAATCCTCAAACTGGTTATCCACCGGATCCCACATGAACCGATCGTTCGACGCCATCCATTCGTTGACCGAGACGCGCACCCGCGCCTGGTTGTTGCTCCCGGGTGTCGGGCTTTCCTGGAGCTGGCGCGCAAAGGGAACACCGTCCGGAAAATCTCCATACGAGCTGTCCGGGGCCAAGAGCGGATAGTTCAGGTAGTCGAGAATCTGCGGCTGGCCATTCACCGTTCGCGCCAGGACGATCGCTCCGGAATTCGTGCCGGGACGAAACGACGTGTGCAATTCCGCTGCTGTCGTCTCCGCCGGTTCGCCGTCCGTCCAGACGACGAGAAACTGTCCCGGAGCGATGAGGCGGCCGGCGGGAAAATTCCACTCGAGCGGATTCCCGTAGCCGTCGGCGAGAATGCAGCCATCGAGGCTGATCGAATTGGTGCCGGCGTTGTAAAGTTCGATCCACGGATCGCGGTCGCCGGCGCTGTCCTGAATTCCGGTCGCGTTATGGACCTGCACTTCGTTCAGCCAGAGCGTGGGATAAGGCGTGAGGTTCGTTTGCCCGGCGTTGGCGGCGGCGGGCGTGGGCGGAAGCGCGCTCCAATTACTGACTCGGACGTTATCCTGCCGCGCGTCGCGAAGCTGCAACGATCGGTTGGTGGCCGCGGCCGGCCAGGGAAGCTCCGTTTCATATCGAACCTTGTCGATCAGCGTCAGGCCATTCGTCGTCGTGGGCATGGACAAGCTGACCAGGCCGCCATTCGAGCCGAGGCTGCCGCCAAACACGCCGGCGATGGGCACCGCGATGCCGTAGGCGTCCGCAAAAGATTTCCGGTTCGCGACGATGACGATGGATTGGCCGCCCGCCAGGACCGTCCCTGCTGGGAATCGGAAGAACAACTCTGCATCTGGCGAGCCGAGCGCGCTGCCTTCCAGCCGCCAGTTGGAAAGGTCAAAGGCAAAGTTGGTCGCAGTGTTCACCAATTCGACGAAGGCGCCCGCCTCGGAAGCAAACATGATCTCGCTGATGACGACCGTGTCTTTGGGAGCGACGACGGGGCCCGTATATTCGGCAGTGACGATCTGGACGAAACCGGGCAGGACTTTTCCCAGCCGGTCGTAACCCTGAAAGGTGAGAACATTCGTGGCTCCTTTCAGCGCCAGGTTGAGCGTCCATTGCGTGTCTGAGAGCCACGTGACCGGATAGATCACGTTGTTGACACGAATGGTTTTGAGCTCGACCGGCGCCGTGCCGCGGAACGTGACGAAGTTTTCGTTCGTGGAAAAACTGAGCGGGCCGCTCACCGCAAAAGGCGTGGCCAGTGGCGCGAGGTTGGAGAGAAGGTAGCTGCGCCGCGCCGCGATCCAGTCTTTGATCACGACCGAGCTCGTCACCGCCAGCCCGTTGTTCGTGAAGGCGGCATATTTGGCGTCGACGACTGGATTGACGCGCGTGCTGACCATTGGCCCTTCGGCGATTTCCTTCAGCGCCCGCCAATAGGCCCGGCGAAAGGGAGGGAAGCTGTAGAGGCGCTGCAATCCCAGGTCGGCCGGATTGGGCCGGAACATGGCGTCGCCCGTCGGACCATCAGAAAAGCTGTTGCCCAGCACCACTTCGAAATCCCAGATGAGCAACTGCCAGACATTCGTCGGTAGTTTGTAGGCATAGGTGTTCTGGCCCTGGATGCTGCCGAAGCTGTCCCAGTTCCCCACGGCGCGCTGCACGGCGAACGTGCGCATCCATTGCTCGACGTCCACGAGCTGCTCGACGTTGAATTGAAACGCGCCGTTGGTCGGCGTGTTGACCGCGTCGACCAGATCGAAGACCGGCTGATAATTGTTGGCCGTGTGCTCCGCGGAACGGACGAGGAAGTTCCAGCGGAAGCGGGCGCGATTTTTCGTGCCATCGCTTCGCCGCTGATCGTTCAGCGTGCACCAGGAAACGTTCGTGAAGTTCATCGCGCCCGACGTGGTGTTGTCGAACTCGTTCCACGGCTGCAGCTTGAAAAGGTCTCCGTCGTTGTCGCCCTGGTAAAGTTCCTGGAGCTCGTCGCCATTGGGCACCTGCGTGTCTTCCATCAAGGTCCCGCGGCGGACGCCGTTCACAAAGAAGTTGATGTAGCGTTTATGATTCCACGGCAGGCCGATCTGGCGGGCGATCCAATACGCGGTCTGCTCCGTCTGAATGGTCGGATCGTCGAAGGGCGCGTTGCCCGGTGCGTGCATCTTGTTGAAGTTCGCCGTGCCCAGCACCGGTTGATCGCCCGGAAGATAAAACGAGTAATGGCACGGCTTGCCGATCGGGGAATCGAAATCCTGATGATACGGGCTGCCGGCGTAACGCCATTCGCCGTTGTAAACGACCCGGACATTTCCATACACGAACGTGCCGTCCAGCCGGTCGTTGCTCAGAACTTCCCGCGTCGACCACGCGTCGAGCGTCTTCTGCGTCATCCACAAGCGATAGGTTCCGAAGCCGTTCGTCGAGACCGGATCGCCGAAACGCACCAGGCATTCCCGCGCGGGCACGTCCGTCGGAAATTGGTTGCTCGCAGGCGCGGCATTGGAATCGGTAGCCGTGAGAAAGAACGCCACGAGCGTCCCCGCGGGCTGGCCGGGAATAGTCGCGCTGAAAATCCCGTCGTCGGCCACGGCGTCGCCGCCCGTTCCGTCATCCATCATCGGAACCGCCGCGTAATTGGTCGCGGGATCGATCCGGTAATTCAACACGGCGGCAGCGATGCCATCCGGATCGTCGAGTCGCGCGCTGACCACGGCCGCTTCTCCGGCCGCCGGAAGAATCGGGTGGTGCGAAACGTCATAAATGGCCGGCGCGGCGTTCGAAACGGCGCGGCTGTTGCGTTCCCCCGGCGTGCCCAGAGTTTTGGGAACGTGCAGAGCGCCGGTGGCTTCCAGAAAATTTCCCCGGACGCGCAAGAGGATTTCAGGCCAGCCATTCAACCATCGCGCCTTTGCCCGCAGCGTCACGGTCTGTCCCGGCGACAGCGGCGCGCTTAACTGCACGCGGATGCGATTCGCGCCCGTGTCGCCGCGCGACCCCGCGCGAATGTGCAGGGACCGATTGCTGTTGTGGCCTTCCGACGTTTCCCAGGTCGAACGGACATGATCGCCCTGCATGACCCAGCCGGCCGTGCCCGTTTCGAACGTGCCGTTGGGAATGAGATTGGCGCCGCCCTGCGGAATGACTTCGACATCGTCGAGCAGGCACTCTCCCTCATTGAGGAGCAGAATGTGCAACGCGTCGATCGGTTCGTTGCTGTAAGTCTGGCCCGTTTCCAGCACGCCGGTCGTCTCGATGGTTGTCCACCCGCCCTTCGCGGATTCATCGCTCGCCGCCCAGTTGTCGGCCAACCGGTGATTTCCCCGCGCATCGATCAGTTCCAGGCTGCTGCCATTTTCCCGCGGCAATTTTCCCCAGCGTCCGCCGGAAAGGTACGTCACTTCATCCGCCGTGACGTAATTCGTCGTCTGGACGACCTGGTTGAAAACGTTCGTGATCGTCCGGATGTCCGGCCATTGCAGCGCCACGCGGTCGAGGCTGTTGTTCAATCCGCCGCCAAGATTGCCGTAGGCGTTGGTTGCATTGAGCCGCCCCGGATAATGGCTCGCCAGGTTCGTCAGATCGTTGGCCACGACCAGGTAGCCGCGGGCGGGAATCACGGCCTTCGCGGGAAAGGTGAACTGCACGCCATCCGTCAGGCGCCAGCCTTCGAGCGGCACGGCGTTCGAGCCGCGATTGTACAATTCCACGTACTCGTCGGCGCCGCCCGTCAGGGGCGCATACATCAGCTCGTTGATGACAATGTCATCGAGGCGCGGGCGACTGTTGCGCGCGCCGGGCGTGGGCGAAGCCAGCGGTTGATAGCCATGCGCGCCGTCCGGGAAGCGCCCCGTGGAGACTGCATCGGCCTGTCCCGCGAAACGGATGGCGTCGATGACGCGCGTGCCGTTGCTGTTCACGAGAAAGATGCTGCCGCCGAAAACCGTCAGCCCGGGATTGAAATTCGTGGGGGCAAACGAAACGAAGCCGCGCGGCGGAAGGATCGTTCCCACCGGTATGCGGAACTGGTTCGTGAGATTGCCGGAAGAAGTGCTGAGGAATGCGCCGGACAGGTCGACGGACAGATTGCTGTGGTTGTAGAGCTCGACGAAGTTCAGCGCGGGATTTCCCGCGGCCATGAACTCGTTGATCACCACGGCGCGTAGCGGTTCCGGTCCGTAGGTTTCCGCGAAGCCGGGCGTGCCTCCCATCACGTCGCCCAATCCCCAGGCCAGCGGACTGGCCTCGCCGCAGGAAGGCCGCGCCAGCACGAGGGAGTGTCCCGTGAACTCCGCGCCCGCCAGGACGGGATTGGCGTTGAAGGTGAGCGGCGCACCCATCCGGAGCAGGACGGCGCCTTCGCGGTTGAGCAGGAAAAGCTCCTCGAAGTTTGCCAGCCCGCCGCTATAGGGGCCGAGAGCGCTACGATGGTAAACCTCCTGGAAATCATTCGGGTCGCGGGCCACGAGCAGGAATCCGAACGCAGGAATGAACGTGTTTTGCGGAAAGGTGTAGGTGATGGCACCGGAGAGCTTGAAGCCGCTGATCTCTTCGAAGAACGGATTGGAATTGTAGAGTTCCAGGAATTCCAGCCGCTCGCCATCCGGCCCCGGCCGCGCCAGGTGCATGATTTCCGAAATGACCAGGCCGGTTCGCCGCGAGGAGGGACCGAGTGGTTCGATTTTGAGCTGCGCCGACAAGACGAGATTCGAAACGGCCAATGCCAGAAGGCACAGGGCCGGGCACAACCATGGCGTCAGCCCTGTCGCCGCCCGCGACGAAATCGGCCGCATGACGTTCCGAAAGTGCGCCGCTGGCATCGGGTAGATTGGCTTCAGAGTTTGCACGCGTCCTGTTGCGAACGGCCGGGCCGTTGCTCGACCATCCAGACTCAACGACGGCGACAAGCCTGGCTGGAGAACGGAGCGCAAAGGGCGGGAACTTTTTCCGTGGTCATGTTCGCAATCATAGCCTGAATCGCCGCCAGGAGGCCAGACATGCATTCCTCCCTCGCGTGTAAAATGATGCACCGCGCAAGGTATCATTCGCAGCGAGGACGCGAGCAATTCCACCAGTCAACACCGCGCGGCGCCAGTCAGGCCCTTCCTTTGGGCCGGACCCAGATGTGCTCCACCTTTCCATTGGTGCCGATATTCAACCGGAGACCGCGCTCAAAGTAATAAATGCTCGCCGATGTATCCGTGTTCGCCTCCGTCTTGTCCGGGGCGCCAAATGCTCGGACCACATCCGCTTTGGACGAGCCGATGCCGATTCCCTCTTTCGTGCGGCCCCGGAATTTCTCCCCCGCCTGGATCGACACGACGAGGCCGTTGGAGTCGCACACTGCCGAAAAACCGCCGGGATAGGAAAGGGCCGAGCGACCGTTTCGATCCGGTCCGACGCTCTGGCTCGGCGCACCGAGCTGCGCCCGCAGTTCTTCTCTCGTCATTCCGAGTTGGATACCGGCCAGCGCGCGGCCCGGCTCGATCAGCTCTGCCGGTGACGTTTGCTTGCGGCACGCCGCCAGCAGAAAGAGAGAGAGCCATATCGCGGTTGTCCTCATCTTATCTGAAACAGAACGGCTGCATCAAAGTTGCGTTCACCTGCCAGCGCAGAAATCTATCATGCGCGTTGTGACGAAGCTGCATTGTCTGCGAGTATTTTCTGGATCCAATCGCTCCGGGCCCAGGCCAGAATGGACTTGCCCTTTCCGTCCGTGAGATTCGGGCTGACACCCCGTTGAAGAAACGCCTGGAGGATTTCACGCTGTGCGGCCCGCGCCTGTTCCGAGCCCGAGCCGCCACGGCCCGTGTTTTGCGCCGCCAGGTGAAACGGCGTGGATCCGGACTTGTTCCGGATCGTCGGATCGGCGCCGGCCTCCAGAAAACATTTCGCCGCGGCGGCACACCGCGTGCGCACCGCGCGATGAAGGGGCGTCACCCCGTTCTTGTCCTGTGCATTCAAATGGGCTCCCGCCTTGAGCAGAAGACGAATCATCGCCACCTGTCGTCCGGCGTTCCAGGTCGGGCTGTCCAGGCAGCCATCGGAGGCGTAGTGCAGCGGCTGGCTGCCCCGACGATTCCCCGCCGCGGCGACATCCGCCCCGGCCGCCAACAGGATCCTGGCGATTTCCAGCCGATAGCCTGCTGCGGCGACATGCAAAAGGCTGTCGCCGGCATATATCCAGTGCGCGATTCCCGATTCGTAACGGTCCTGGGCCACGCCACGCCTGGTGAGGATCGGATCGCCATCGAGCAACGCTTTCGCCTTGGCACGATCATCAGCGATGATTGCCGCGAACAACGACTGGAAGGGGTTGGGCATGGTTATGTTGTTCGCTCAGGCCCCCTGGTGTCATCTGGCAACGGCTCCAAAGAGCGATGTCTGTCGTAATAGCGCTTGTCGAATGGGGCCGCGAGCAGAAACCACAGCAGCAGGGAGCCGTTGAGGAGAATTATGACGACGGGCAGCGTCATGACCTCCGGGAAGCGCTCCGCTGTCACGAGGAGCACGACGCCCAGGATGATTCCGTAGAAGGCGAGGCACGACGCCATGATGACGAAGAGATAACGCGCTGTGACCCTGAACCGTGCATGTTTGCCGCAGGCAGGACAGGTGTGTTTGCCGAAGAGGGCTCCCAGGTAGCGAGTCCACGTGAGCGGAAAAACATGCTGGCGATGCGGACATGTCATGGTGTTGCGCGGCCTGACGATTCCAGGTCAGCAACGGCGGCCACGAGTCGGGTCAATTGCAAACGCGATGCGCTGCCACCATCTGCTGCCGTGCGTGCTTAGTCTGCGTCATGTCCTCGTCGCGAATCAACCCTTCAACCCTCAACCATCGAACCCAATCCCTCTCCCGACTATTTCGAGACCAGCCCGCCCTGGTCCAGGGCGCTGAAGGTGTCGGCGGGTGCGAGGCCCAGCCACGGATCGGAATCAGGCGTGAGGAAGAGTTCGGCGTAAACGCGCCTGTTCAGCGAATCAACGGTCGCGGTCGCGCCCGGCGTGGCGAGCCATTCGTGGATGCGCGCGTGGAAGGTGTATTCGTTGCGCACGGTGTCCTCGGCGATGGAGCGCTGGAGGTTGCGGAGCACACGGAGCATCGGGTCTTCGACGATGCTCTTGGAAAAGGCCAGGCGCATGGCGTCGGCGGCGGGCGGTCCGGCCTTGGCGCGGATGAGCGCGACGGTGTTGGAGTCGAGCTTGACGTCACCCTGGTGCAGCGCGGCGATCCGGGCCCACAATTGGTCGGTCATGGTGCGCTCGAGATTCTCGCGAGTGAAGGCGCGCAGCAGCGGGCGTTCGACGTCCACCTTGCTGGCAGTGAGTGGCATGGCCGCGGCGGCGGAAGGACGCGCCGGTTTTGTTCCGCTGGAAAGCGCGCCGGCCTTCAAAGTCAGTTCTTCCGGCGGCAGGACTTTGGCGAGGTCGCTGTTCCACCGGGCGTTGATGCGGCTGAATTGCGCTTGATGAAAACTCTGGAGCGCGCGCGGGCGCTCGGCCGCTTCGAGCTTCGCGACCTGCGCCGCGGTGCGCTCGGCCTCCTGAAGGCCGGCGAGAAAGGCTTGCGGGCTGTAAAGGCCGGGCAAGGCGTCCACGACACCGCCCTGCGCGTCGAGGATGTAATGGATGCTGTTGCCGGTGATGGTGCGCTCGATTTTCCGGCCGTCGCCCATGTCGATGGTGATGCGCGGCACGGGCCGGACGGATTTCCAGTGGAGCACGAAATGGTCGCGAAGATAATTCGCCACGGTCTGGTTCGCGTAGAGCGTCGTGCGGAAGAAGCGGCTGTTCGCGCAGCTCAATTCCTCGTCGAGGCGGCCGAGCAGGCGGAGGGAAAGAATGGGTTTGCCGGTGCGTTGCGCTTCGGCTTGGGCGTCGTTGAAATTCGTGTGCCAGAAAAGCCCCGAGGAATGGCAATCGCGCTGGCCGCCCACGGCGTCGAGCGCGGCGCGCAGGCGCTGCCATTGGGGATCGTTGGCGGCGTGATTGGCGAGGAGGGATGCGTGCGCGCGCAGCAGAAGGTCGAGGCCGGCCGGGCCCATCTGGCGCAACGTGGCGATGGCGTTGGATGCAACCGCGCGATCGGCAGACACGGCCTGGATGGCAGGCAATCCTTCGTAACTGCCGCACGCGAACGCCGAGGCGATGCCGAGAGCGAGGAGACCAAACATCAGTTTCGTTTTCATGAGGCCAGCGTAAGTCCGCGCGAGGCGGGCGTGGGTAAACGGGGTGTAAAGAGCGTTGTCCCGAACGACAAGGAAAAGCGGCGTCGCGCTGCGCTTGCCGCCGCAGTCCACAATGTTGCCGCGCCACGCGCCAATCTTGCTGACCCAACGCGGTGTAACCTTCCACTCCTTTTCCGGTAGTAGCGGGCATGAAGAGGAATTGGGTCTTCGTTGCGTTGCTTGTCTTGAACGTCGGCCTGACGGCGGCCGTGGGTTTTCTGCTCAAGCAAAAGCCCGCCGCAGCGGCGAGCACAGTCGCGGCCGCGGCCACGCCGGAAGCTGGCGTGCGGGTCGTGGAACGAAGGGAACTGGTCGCATCCGTCACGACCAACACCCTCCAGGTCGGCTGGGGCATGGTTGAGTCGGACGATTACAAGAAATACATCGCCAACCTCCGCAGCATCGGCTGCCCGCGCGAAACCGTGCGCGACATCATCCTGGCCGACGTGAACAAGCTCTACGCGTCGCGCTTTGCGCCCTTCGCCGAGCCGCCGCGCACGAATGACTTCTGGAAGCCGGCGCCCCTGCGCGGCGCGGATGAAGAGCGTTTGAAGAAACGGCTCGAGCTCGTGCGCGAAAAAAAGGCGTTGCTCAAGGAATTGCTCGGCGAGGACATCGACGTGAAGGACGAACCATCGCCGGCCGGCACGGACCCGCGCGTGGAGCTGCTCAGCTTTCTCCCGAAGGAAAAGATTCAGCAACTGATCGAGATGGACGAGACCTTCAACGCGCGCGTGAACAAGCTGCTGGGAAACAAGGGCCGGCCCACGGCGGAAGACGTGAAGGAGTTCAACCGCATGGAGGCGGAAAAACGCGCCGAACTGGCCGGCGTCCTTTCGCCGCAGGAGCTGGAGGACTTCAACCTCCGCGCGTCGCGCACGGCGAACATCATGCGGGCGACGATGGGGGATTTTGCGATGACGGAGCAGGAGTTCCGCGACGTCTTCAAGGTGCGGCAGCAGTTCGACGAACAATTCGGCGCGAACATTGGCTTCGATGACGGGCCGCGCGCAGCGGCGCGCTGGGAAACAGAGCGGCAGATTCGCGCCGTGATGGGCGACCAGCGTTACACGGAATACATCCGCGAACGCGATTGGGCGCAGAGCACGTTGCAGAACATCGCGAAGGATTTCAGCATCCCGAAGGAGCAGGCGGTGCAGGTCTTCGACGTAAAGCTGGCCGCGCAGCAGCAGTCCGACGCAATTCGCTTCAACCCGCAACTCGACGAGACGCAGCGCCGCGCGGAGCTGATGTCACTCCAGGACCAGACGAAGGGCGCGGTGGGGCGCATCCTGGGCGAGAAGGCCATGGACGCCTACACCAAGGAAGGTTTCTGGATTCGCAACCTCGCGCGATGAGGGAGAAAGATGCGTGCGGGAGCGGCTGCAATTCCCGGGCGCGCCTGTTATCAACGTGGTGATGGCCTTATCCGAACGACAACGCGATTCCGTGCCGGCGGGCGCCGCGCAGTTCGCGACCACGCACTGGACGGTGGTGTGCTCGGCGGGCGGGGCCGATTCGTTGCACGCGCGCGAGGCGCTGGAAAAGCTCTGCCGCACCTACTGGTATCCGGTTTACGCGTTCGTGCGCCGCGCAGGACGCAGCTCGCACGACGCGCAGGACCTCACGCAGGAATTCTTTGCGCGCTTGCTGGAGAAAAACTCCTTCGCCGCAGCCGACCGGCGGCGCGGGAAGTTCCGGTCGTTCCTGCTCACGTCATTGAAAAATTTCCTGGTGAAGGAATGGGAGCGGGCCCACGCGCAGAAGCGCGGCGGCGGTGAAGTGCTGGTGCCGTTGCCGACGGACGAGGCGGAGCGGCGTTACGCGCTGGAGCCCGCCGACACGCAGACGGCGGAAACGATCTTCGAACGGCGCTGGGCGCTGACGTTGCTGGAGCAGGTGTTGTCCGCCTTGCGCGATGAATTTGTGACATTGGGAAAGCGCGACCTGTTCGAAACGCTGAAACCGGCCCTGATGGGCGAACGGCAAACGACGCCGTATGCCGAAGTGGCCGCGCGCTTCGGGCTGACGGAGGGAGCGGTGAAGGTGACGGTGCATCGCATGCGCCAGCGCTACCGCGGACTGTTGCATGAATCGATCGCGCACACCGTGGCGTCGCCGGCGGAAATCGAAGACGAACTGCGGCATCTCTTTGCCGCCGTGAGCACTTGAATTTGTATGATTGCGAACCCAACCGTCTGTCCCACTTGCGGAACGCGCCTCTCGTCCGACGCGCTGGAAGGGTTGTGCGCCTCCTGTCTACTGCGCGAAGGGTTTGCGGGAGGCGACGAGACAGCGTCCCAAACTCCGGCGCAACGGCGCCAGGGCTTGACGGCGGCAGGACGGGAATTTGGCGATTACGAGCTGCTCGAAGAAATCGCGCGGGGCGGCATGGGCGTGGTCTATCGCGCACGCCAACGCAGCCTGAAACGGATCGTGGCGCTGAAGATGATTCTCTCCGGCCACCTCGCCACGGAAGCGGAAGTGCAACGGTTCCGCACGGAAGCCGAGGCCGCGGCCAAGCTCGATCATCCGAACATCGTTCCCATTTACGAAGTGGGCGAGGTCGAAGGGCGCCACTACTTCACGATGAAGTTCGTCGAGGGCGGAAACCTGGCGGGGAGAATGTCGAAGGACGAATGTCGGAGGACGGAAGCGTCGCGCGTTGGAGAAACGCAATTCGACATTCGTCCTTCGGCCTTCGTCATTTCCAAAGTCTCTCGCGCCGTGCATTACGCGCATCAGCGCGGCATCCTCCATCGCGACCTCAAGCCCACCAACATCCTGCTCGATGAACGCGGCGAACCGCAATTGACCGACTTCGGGCTGGCCAAGCTGGTCGAACGCGACGCCGGCCTGACGCAATCGGTGAGCGTGATGGGCACGGCCGCCTACATGTCACCGGAGCAGGCCCGCGGCGTGACGCGCGAGGTCACGACCGCGACGGACATTTACAGCCTGGGCGCGATCCTGTTCGAGTTGCTGACCGGACGCCCGCCGTTTGTGGGCGAAGATTTCGTGTCCACGTTGCGCAAGGTTGTGGAAGACGAACCGCCCTCGCTGCGCGCGGCGCGCCCTGACATCGATCGCGATCTTGAAACGATTTGTTTGAAATGCCTCGAGAAGGATCCGGCCCGACGGTACGGCGCGGCCGGACAGCTGGCGGACGATCTGGAACGCTGGCTGCGCCGTGAGCCCATCCACGCGCGGGCCAGCACGACGTGGGAACGCGTGGTCAAGGCCGCGCGGCGGCGTCCGGCCGTGGCGGCCTTGAGCGGCGCGATTTGCCTCGCGGTCATGGCGGGCGTCGCCGGCGTGGTCTGGCAATGGCAGCGCGCGGAAGGCAACGCGCGGGAAAGCCGGAGCCGGCTCGTGCACTCGTTCGTGGCCAACGGCGTCAAGCGCATCAACGACGGCGATCTCTTCGGCGCGCTCCCGTGGCTGATCGAAGCGTATCGATTGGAACAGAATTCTCCCGTCCAGGCCGACTTGCATCGCCTGCGCCTCGCCGCCACCTTGCGCCCCTGCCCGAAACTCGTGCACGTCTTCTTCCACGAGTCGCCGCTCAACGAAGCGATCTTCAGCCCGGACGGAAAGTTGATCGCATCGGCGACCAGCGCCGGCGTGGTGCGTGTCTTCAAGGCGGACACGGGCGAACCGGCTTTTGCGCCGCTCGAGCACGGACGTCAGGTGCGCACGATTCAATTCAGCCCGGACAATTCCATGCTCGTGACGTTGACCGGCGAGCCGGGCGTCTCTCAATGGGCCCTGGGCATCGCGGAGATTTGGGACGCAGGCACGGGACGTTCGCTGGGACGTTTCGGGCTGGAAGGCGAATCGGTGGAAGCGGTCCAGTTCAGCCCGGACAGCCGGCATCTCGCAACGGCGAGCGGCGACTTGAAAACCTTCGCCGCCGGGACGGCCGTGGTCTGGGACATTGGCGCGCAGAAAGTCGTCACGAAGCCAATGCGGCATCGGAACCGGATTCCATCGCTGCAATTCACGCGCGACGGTACCGCGCTGATGACGGCGAGCTTCGATGGCGTGGCGCGAATCTGGGATGCGCGCACCGGCGAACCGCTGTCGCCGCCGCTGCGGCACAATCACGGCCTTGTCGCCGCGAGCTTTGATTCCACGGGCGAACGCGTGGTCGCGGCCACACACGGCGGCTACGCGCAAATGTGGAAAACGAACGGCGAGGCGGTGGGGCCGCCGCTGGAGCAGGGACGCGTCATTTACGGCGCGGCCTTCAGCGCGGAGGGTTCGCGCGTTTTGACGATGGGCTATGACGGCACGGCGCGGATTTGGAACGCCTTCAGCGGGCTGCCGGCCTGCGCGCCGCTCAAGCACGAGCTGCTCGTTTGGCGGGCGGCGTTCAGCGCGGATGCCACGCGCGTGGCGACGGCCAGTTTCGACAACACGGCGCGCGTCTGGGACGCGATGACGGGCGAGCCTCTGACACCCCCGTTGAACCACGCGGGTTTCGTCATGACCGCGAACTTCAGCCCCGACGGCTATTATCTGCTCACGGCGAGCCGCGACCGGACGGTGCGGCTCTGGGCGTGGGACCGCAAGAACGGCGACGCATTGCGCCTGCGCCATGACGCGTCGGTCGTGCACGCGGAGTTCAGTCCGGATGGCCGGCGAATCCTCACCGCCTCGGAAGATAATTTCGCGAGCATCTGGGACGCCGCGACCGGGGAACGGGTGCTGGAGATGGAGCATTTGAAGAAGGTGAATTCCGCGGCGTTCAGTCCCGACGGCAAACTGGTCGCGACCGGCAGCTCCGATTTTTCGGCGCGCGTGTGGAACGCAGTCGATGGCGCGCCGGTCACGCCGCCGCTCCTGCACTCGAACAGCATCCGCACCGTGGCGTTCAGCGGCGACAGCCGGCGGGTTGTCACGGCGAGCTCGGACGGCACGGCGCAAGTGTGGAATGCATTGACGGGCCAATCGATTGGCGGCGCGCTCATTCACTCGAACGTGGTGCGCGATGCGCAGTTCAGTCCGGACGGGCGCCGGGTGGCGACCGCGAGCGACGACGGCACGGCGCGCGTTTGGGACGCGGACACGGGCGCGCCCGTCACACCTTCCCTGCCCCATCCCAGCACCGTTTACAAAGTGGCGTTCAGTCCCGATGGCAAACGCATCGTCACGTCCTGTTACGATCGCACGTTCGATGAACTCGCCGCCTACGTCTGGGACGTGGCGTCCGCGCGACAGGCCACGCCGCCATTGCAGCACAAGGACGGCGTGAGCTTTGCGCAGTTCAGTCCCGATGGAAAACGCATCGTCACCGCCGGCGAAGATCAATGCGCGCGCGTCTGGGATGCAGCGGCGGGCGCGACCGTCACGCCCGCCCTGCTGCACAAGCACCACGTCACGATGGCGGTATTCAGTCCGGACGGCCGGAAGATTGCGACGGCCGGCTTCGACGGATCGGCCCGCATCTGGGATGCAGAAACCGGCGAACCCTTGACGCCATTCCTGCCACACGGCAATTCCCTGGCCTCGGTGGCGTTCAGTCCGGACAGCCAGCGGATCGTCACCGCGTCAGCGGATGGAGCGGCGCGCATCTGGAATCTTTCGACGAACGACAGTTCCATCGCGGAGATGTCGTTGCTGGCGGAATTGCTCTCGGGAAAAAGGGTGGGCGTGGGCGGCGGCCTGACCGACGTGGATACGGCGAGCCTTTCGAACACCTGGACGATGTTGCGCGCGGCCCGCCCAGCCGCGTTCGCCACGTCGGCGGCGGAGCGGGCGAGCTGGCATGAGACTGAAATGGACCGCAACGATCGCGTCGGGTTTCCGTTTGCCGTGACGTTTCATCGGCACTGGCTGGAAAAGTCGAACGACGCGCGCCGTCCCGCCACGGCGAACTGACCCTTTCGTCATTCGACATTTGTCCTTCGGATTTCCCAAAGTGGTGGGCCTGCTCGGATTCGAACCGAGAACCAAAGGATTATGAGTCCTCTGCTCTAACCGTTGAGCTACAGGCCCGCCCGCGAAGCTCCAAACACCAAACACCAAAATCCAAACAAACTCCAACTTCCAAATTCCAAATCCCAGACCGCGGGAGAGCGGGATTCCATTTGAAGGATTGCCAGCGGGCGCGCGCTTTGCTTCTCTCCCATCGCACTCAAAAAACGTATGTCACGCCCCACTTCTGTCACCGTCTTCGGGATTTTGAACCTCGTGTTCGCCGCTCTCGGGGTGTTCGGAATCATCACGACGCTGGCCATGGTCAGGCTGGCCGCCGGCACCAACAACCCGGCGATGCAAGTCATGCGTGACAACCCTGCCTTCCTCGCCTGGTTGAAGCTGTCGATTCCGCTCGGGCTTTTGTCGGCCGTCATGCTGACGGCGTGCGGCATCGGCCTGCTCATGATGAAACCCTGGGCCCGAAAACTTTCCATCGGTTACGCCTTCTACGCGATCGTCCTGAGCATCGTCGGGATGGTGGTCAATTACCTGTGGATGATTCGTCCGATGATGGAGCAGGCCGCGCAAAAGCAAGGCCCGGAAGCGGCGGGCGCGATTGGCGGCGCCATCGGCGGACTCGCAGGCGGTTGCTTCAGCCTGATCTATCCGATTCTGCTGCTCATTTTCATGACCCGTCCGAAGGTGGTCGCGGCGTTCCGTGGGCCGACGGAGCCTCCGACTTTTCCGGCCGCCTAAGGGGCGGGCCGCTCGCCTGCATTTCCCAGTTGGACACGCGCGCGCCAGCGTGTTTTATCCGCCAACACGTTTTGTTTGATGCCGATTTTTTTGCACAAGCATTGGAAACGACTGCTTCCCGCCGCGCTCCTGATCGTGCTTTTTCCCGTGGCGCTGGTGTTGTTGCTTTGGTGGGATTCCAGGCTCAAGCCTGATGCGAAAGTCTCTGTCAGCTACTTGAAGACAGTCCCCCAGGGAGGAAGCAACGCGGTGATGTTCGTGGTGAGCAATGGTTCAGACTTTCCCGTGGGTTATTTCATCAGCTTCCGGACGAATAGTTCACCGAACGATGATTGGCCACCTGTCTATCCTTCGGGCATGCCAAGCACGTGGCCGCTTGGTCAGACGCCTGGAATGACCAACTCCTTGATCTCGGTGGGTGTGTTCAGCACCAACAGATGGAAGGTTCAAATCCTGGGTTCTGATTCGAGTCCTGAACTGCTCGGGCGGGCGCGTCTCTGGATCGCCTGGCGGCTGGATGAAATCGATTCCGATTGGTCGCGGTGGCTCCAGGGCAAAATGACAAAGGCAAGGGCCCAGGTGAATGCCACCGGCCCGGAAATGCTCGGCGCCTCTCCCGCGCCGTGATTTCTCAGTTGGACACACGCCCGCCAGCGTGTTTTATCTCCCGACTCGTTTATGGAACAATCGTCAGCGCCAGCACCGTCGGAGAACTCGTTGATTGAACAGCGTCGCGAGAAACTCGCGAAGCTGCGCGAGAAGGGCATCGATCCGTTCAAGAACAAGTTCACGCCCGACCGCAAGTGTGATGAAGCGCGCAGCGGATTCGATAAAGGTGAATTGCCGGAGGGAACGAAAGTCTCCGTGGCTGGACGCATCACGGCACATCGCGAGATGGGCAAGTCCATGTTCATTGACGTGCGCGATCAAAGCGGACGAATTCAGATTTACGCGCAGAAGAATGTCTTGGGTGACGAGCCGTGGAACATCTTCACCCATCTCGACCTCGGGGATTTCATCGGCGTGACCGGCACGCTCTTTCGCACCAAGACCGGCGAGCCGAGCATCAAGCTCGAAGCCTTCACCATCCTCGCCAAGGCGCTGCGCCCGCCGCCCGCGAAATGGCACGGGCTCGAGGACACCGAGATTCGCTACCGCCAGCGTTACCTCGACCTCATGGGCAATCTCGAGGTCAAGGAGGTCTTCCTCAAGCGCAGCGCCATCGTGCATGAGATTCGCTCCTTCTTTCACTCGCGCGGCTACGTGGAGGTGGAGACGCCCGCCATGCAGGCCATTCCCGGGGGCGCGGCGGCGCAGCCCTTCAAGACCCATCACAACGCGCTCGGCTGCGACTTCTACCTGCGCATCGCGCTGGAGCTGTATCACAAGCGGCTGCTCGTGGGCGGCATCGACAAGCTGTTCGAGATTGGGAAGAACTTCCGCAACGAAGGCCTCTCGCGCCGGCACAATCCCGAGTTCACGATGCTGGAAGCCTACTGCGCCTTCGGCGATTACGAATCGATGATGGAGACGGTGGAGGCGCTCATCAAACACGTCGCGCAAAAAGTGTTGGGAACGCTTGTCATTAAACATGACCAACGCGATGCGTTCGCTGCGATATTGCAGGCAGCCATTGGTCGTTTGGATAAAATTGTTTCAGGCCTTTCAGGATTCGCTTTTCGCGCGGGGGCAAACTTGGATTCAAAAGATTTGCAACCAGTAAGACAGAAACTTCTTCAAATCTCGCAAGAGACATCTACTGGCGACACCGTCGAAATGGCGAAGGAGGCTCAGCAAGCATTCAAAAGCTTCGGGATGGGTTTGGAAGAAGTTGCGCCAGGTGCATTCAAGTTTCTACAGAACGAAGAATTGCGAAACGAATTTAGTGCGTTGGGAGAATCGATCGCAGCCTTACCACGCTTCTTTGACGTTTTCTTGTCGCAAAAGGTAATCGACTTAAGCACCCCTTGGCGTCGCGCCCGCTACAAAGACCTCGTCAAAGAAAAGGCCGGGGCCGACTGGTTCGACATCCCGCCCGCCGAACGCCGCCAGCGCGCGCACGATCTCGGCGCGGAGATTGGCAAGGAATACGAGGACTTCGAAGTCACCGGCGCCGTCTTCGAGAAACTCATCGAGCCGACGCTGATTCAGCCGACGTTCGTCACGCATCTGCCGAAGGAACTCGTGCCGCTGGCCAAGCTCTCGCCCGACGACCCGACCACGGTGGAAGTCTTCGAGTGCTGCATCAACGGGCAGGAGATTGCGCCCGGCTACACCGAGCAGAACGATCCCATCGCGCAGCGCAACACACTGGAGCATCAGGCCGGCGGCGAGCAGCAAAAGCTCGACGAGGATTTCCTCGTCGCCCTTGAACACGGCATGCCTCCCGCCGGCGGCATCGGCCTCGGTATCGACCGCCTCTGCATGATGTTGCTGGGACAGGAAAGCATTCGCGACGTGATCCTTTTTCCGCAGCTGAAGCCGAAGTGATTCGCGCCGTGGTAGTCGAGGTGACGACGCTCTGATATCTTCAACGTCAACCGTGGGGGCGAATTAGTCGCTATCTGGCGAATGAACACTGGGTCGGATCCATCCTTTCTTGGGCATTGCTTGCGTCTCGCACGCCGAATCGCGATTGGCCTCGTCACGCTCTGCGCGTTCGTCACCATGTTCTACCTGATCGAGAACTGGCGCGGGCATCGCGCCTGGAAACATCACAAAGCGGAACTGACGGCGCAGGGTGAACGCCTGGAGCCGTCCGATTACGCGGCGGCGCCGGTGCCAGCGGAGCAGAATTTCGCCGAGACGCCCGTGCTCCGGGCCATCACTTACCGAAGCAACATGGATACGAACCTGTTCGGCAAGTTCGAGTTCGTCCGCAAAAGCCTCAACAGTTTTCGCTGCTGGGACAAAGCGGTCCGGAAGGAAGACGCGGCGGAGGTTCTCGCGGCGTTCCGTGGCATTGAAGCGGAGATGGCGGAGTTGCGCGCCGCGACGAAGCGGCCATATGCGCAGTTCCCAAAGAACAGTGAGACGAACATTTTTCTCACGGACGTGCCGAACTTCATCACGCTGCGCACGCTCAGCCAGTTGTTCGCCATCCATGCTTCGGCGGAACTGGCCGCCGGCCACTCGGCCGGCGCCGCGGCGGACATCGCGGTGGTGCAGCGCCTGGCGGACTCCCTGAGCGGGAAGGTCACGCTTGTGGAGGCAATGATCCGGGTCGCGATTCTCGGGCTGACGCTGCCGCCTTTTGCGGATGGGCTGGCGACGGGCGCATGGTCGGATGAGCAACTGGCTGCATTTCAGAAGTCTTTCGAGTCGGAGGAACTGCTCACGGGTTGGGACGCGGCGCTGCGCGGCGGGGAGCGGAACAGCATCACACATCTCGTGGCCGAGTTGCCGCGCGAACGGTTCAGGGAGGTCATCGCGGGCAACGGAGTGTATGACATGAAGAGGTATTTCTTCGACCTGGCGTTGCGCTGGTGTCCGCAGGGGTGGCTGGAACAAAACGCGGTCAACTATAGCCGGGTGATGCAGCATCAGCTCGACGCCTATGATGTGAAGCAGCAACGCGTCTTCCCGGAGAAGTGCGACGCGGCCAACGCCTTCGTCAATAGGCAGGTTAAAACGATGACGCCTTACAAATATCTCGTGGAACTCGGAGTGCCGAACTTCGCCAAGGCGGCACAGGTTACGGCGGAGCGGCAGACCTATTTTCAGGAGGCGGCGCTGGCATGCGCGTTGGAACGATATCGTCGGGCGCGCGGGGAATATCCCGAGACGCTCGCAGCGCTGTTGCCACAGTTCATCGCCAGGCTCCCGACCGACCTCATGACCGGCCAGGGACTGAAGTATCAACGCGCAGACAAGGACAGGTTCAGCCTCTATTCCGTGGGCTGGAACCTGAAGGACGATGGCGGCGCAAACAGCACGAACCGCGCGGTTGGCGATTGGGCTTGGCCCCCGGCGAGACTGTAGCGGGCGCATCGACCGCCCTGCAGATGCTCCTGGCATCCGCGACGTGATTCTCTTCCTCCAGTTGAAGCCGAAGTGAACGTGCTGCCAGCATCCTGCTGGCGATCCAACATTGAGTTTTGCCAGCGAGATGTGGCGGCACCTGGCTCGCTTGTCGACGCGCGAGCGGACAGCAAGGACCGGCTTGTTCCCGGGCGGCGGTTCAGCTAAATCCACCACCTCTATGAGCAACAAATCCAAACCGACCAAAAAAATGCCCGAATGGAAAATCCCGAAGAACATTCAGAAGCGCGTCGAGGAGGAGGATGGCATGTGGGAGGACGAACGTTGGGACCCGCTTCTTCTCACCGTCATGTCGGGAAGCTCATACGAGGGACGCGACATTCCGCTGATGTGGCAGATCGAGTTTGATCCGTTTGATGATCGATTGGAGGCGGCCAACGAAAAACTGGAAGCCGCAGGCGTCGAGCCGGATGGCGACGGCTGGAGCGAAGTCATCGAAACGGAGTTTGCCAAACGCCATCCGAAGCTGGCCGCCGACTTCCACTCCGATTCGGAGTCCAGCGCATGCGTGGTCTGGGTCGAGTCGGAGGCCACTTGCCAAAAGCTGATGGAGTTGATCTGGTCGCTCACCCACCCGGCCTCCACCGCCTCTGCATGATGCTCCCCGGCCAGGAAGTGTGCCGCCAGCCTCCGGCCGGCGATTCAACACTGAGTTTTGCCGGCCGGAGGCTGGCGGCACGTTGCGCAATAAAAAGCGAAGGCGGATGGCGGGTTCGAACGTCCAACCACGCACCATTCAACTTATGAAAAAACATCGGCAGCTGAACCGAAGACAATTTCTCCAACGAACCGGCGCGGGCGTGGCGCTGTTCAACATTCTTCCCGGCCATCTGCCCGGCGCGGAAAATCTTTCGCCCAATGCAAAGGTCAACATCGCCGGCATTGGCATCGGCAGCCGCGGCGGCGCCGATGTGGGCGAGGCCGCGGGGCTGGGCCACAACATCGTCGCGGTCTGCGACGTGGACGAAAAATATGCGGGCAAGGAATTCGCCAAATATCCCGACGCGAAACGCTTCAAAGATTATCGCGTGATGCTCGACAAGATGGGCCGGGAGGTCGACGCCGTCATCATCGGCACGCCGGACCACACGCACGCGGTCATCGCGATGGAGGCGATGCGGCGCGGCAAGCATGTCTATTGCGAAAAACCGCTCGCGCATTCGGTCCATGAAGTTCGCGAACTCATGGCGGCGGCGCGCCAGCACAAGGTCGTGACGCAGCTCGGCAACCAGGGCCATTCCACCGGCTCCATTCGCCGCGTCTGCGAATGGGTCTGGGCCGGGGCGATTGGCCAGGTGCACACGGTTCACGCCGGGTGCGACGCGTTCAAGAACGTCTATTGCCAGATTCCCAATCTCGGCAAAGTGAACGAGCGCCATGAAGTGCCGAAAACTCTCGACTACGATCTTTGGGTCGGTCCCGTGGAGTTCCGTCCCTACTCCCCGCTCTGGGTGCCGTGGAACTGGCGCGGCTGGATGCATTTTGGCGGCGGCGTGATCGGCGACTGGATCTGCCACGTCGTCGACCCGTCGTATTGGGCGCTCGATCTCGATGCGCCCTCGACGGTGCAGGCGGAAGTGACCGATTACGATCCGGCGAAGCACGGGTTGACGTATCCGCCCGGTGCGAAGATCACGTTCGAATTCCCGGCGCGGAAAGCGCGCGGGCCGGTCAAGCTCGTCTGGCATGACGGCAACACCACGATTCCCAAGCCAAAGGATTTTCCGGGGGACGAAACAGTTCCCGGCACGGGCGCCATTCTCTTCGGCGAAAAGGGAATGATCGTCCACGGCTCACACGGCGGCGCCAATTGCCATCTGCTTCCCGAGAGCCTGATGGAGCAACATGCCGGCAAAAATGCGCCGGTGGAAAAAATCACGCGGGTGAAAGGGCACGCCTGGGATTGGATTGAAGCCATCCGCACCGGGCGCCAGGCCGGTTCGAATTTCGATTACGGCGGCCCGCTTACGCAGGTGGGCCTGCTCGGTCTCATCGCCATTCGTTTCCCAGGTCAAACGCTCAAGTGGGACGATCGGGCGATGCGATTCACGAACCACGACGCGGCCAATGCGCATTTGCGCTCTGTCTATCGCGCCGGATGGAGCCTTTGAACGCCATCACGCTTCCGCTCGCGACTGTTTGGCACGATGGAATTGCCTGGGGCGCCCGGTTCAATTACTCTCGGGCCTCGTCGTGAAAACGCACCTTTGCCCCGCCAATCCTCCGCCGCGTACGTCATCGCCTTTGCGTCCCATCAGGTGGGCCCTGGTGTTTCTGGGGACAGTTCTTTCTGCGGCTGAACCCAATGACCATTTCACGAACAGCACCGTCCTGACGGGCCCATCGATCGAGATGCGCGGTACGTTGACGAACGCGACCCGCGAGACCGGTGAACCCGTGCATGCCGTCTACGGCGCGGCTGGTTCGCTCTGGTGGAGCTGGACGGCGCCAAGCGGTGGCGGCGTCGAGCTCAAGATTCTTCCGGGCATTCCCGTGTATCAACTGGCACAGGTCGTCGCGGTTTACCGCGGCGCCGGCCTGGACGCGCTGGAGGAAGTCGCGAGCAGCTCGGGCATCTGGAGGAGCGCGCTGCAATTTCAGGTGACCGCGGGCGAGACCTATCACATCGCTGCGACCGACCTCGCCGGGCTGGCTCGCGAAGTCATGCTCTCCCTGGAGCGCGTCGACCTCGCGGCCAACGATCATTTCGCGGACCGGCTCCCTTTGATCGCCGGCGAGGAAATTCGCGCGATCAATTTTGCCGCCACGGCCGAGCCAGGAGAACCGTTGCAACCCTATGCGCTGAACAAGTCGTTGTGGTGGACGTGGACGGCGCCATCCGCGGGCCTCGTGATGCTCAGGCCGCAGGAATGGACCCACCTGCGCCTCTACACCGGCGATTCGGTGAGCAATCTCACCGAGCTGATCCTGGGCTCACGCAATTATCTTTATGGCTATTGGGTCGAACCCGGCACCTCGGTGCACCTGCGGGCTGATGAAGGGCAGGCTCCTGGCGATCCGCCGAGCGGGCACATTGGCTTCCGGCTGGAATTCCTGTCCGTGCCCGCAAATGACCATTTCGCGGAGCGCGCCGTCATCAGCGGATTGCCGGCGGAATTCAGCACAGACATGTCTCTCGCAACGATCGAGCCCAACGAACCGGCAGGCGCCGCACAATCCGTGTGGCTGGAATGGACAGCGCCTGAAACCACGCGGGTGAGCCTCTGGGTTGATGCCGCGTGGGCCACGCCGCGCGCGCGGATGTTTACCGGCAGTTCCTTGGACAAGCTCAAGGCCATTCGCGGCGCGGCTTTTCCGCACCGGCCCCTCGTGCTCAAAGTTCGCGGCGGGCAAAAGTACATGATTTCCGTTGCAACCGATTATCAGTCCGGGCCGTTTACGCTCCGCATTCTGCCGCCGCCGCCAAACGATCATTTTCGCGCCGCCACGGAGTTGTCCGGCGTCAATGCCGAAAGCGAAAGTTACACGACCGGCGCTTCCGTCGAAGCGGGTGAACCCCGCCTCGACCGGTTCGCCACACGCGACAGCGTCTGGTGGCAATGGCGTGCGCCGGCGTCGGGTCTCGCCTTGCTCAGAATTGAGGGCTCCGACCCGGTGTCAGCCGGTGTGTTCACCGGCAACACTCCCGGCAGCCTGCGCAAGGTGCCCTCGTTCATTCGCCACAATTTCTATGAGTCCTCATTCCACGCGGCCAGCGGCACGGTCTATCGCATCGGCGCTTCGGGAATACGGCTCTTCGACGGCGCGAGCATCGAATCCTATAACGGCCCCGTGCAGCTTCAACTGGCCGTCTCCACCATTGCGCTGACGTTCCCGTCGCCGCCCGTTTTCGCTCTCGGCGCCGATCTTCACGCCCAGGCGCAGGTCCTGGCGGTGACCGAATTACCGCAGACCCTCGACCTGCACCTGGTGAATCGCGTCGGCGACCAATTGAGACAGGTGATCGCCAACGCTCCGGACTACGCCTTCACGTTCGACAATCTCCCGGCCGGAACATTGTCGCTCTTTGCGACCGCGACCAACAGCCATGGGCAATCGCTGTTTTCATCGCCCATGAGGATTCGTGTTCAGCCTCGCAATGACGATTTTGCGCAGCGCATTTTGATTCCGGAGTTGCCGGTGGTGCTGCAGGGAAGCTTTGACGGCGCGGGCGTGGAAGCCGGCGAGCCGGGCGGCGCGCCATCCGGAGAAGGTTCGCTCTGGTGGAGCTGGACGGCGCACACCAATGGAACGGTGCGCGCGCAAAGCAGCACGCCCATCAAAGTGTTCGAGGGTGAAACGCTCGCGCGGTTGCGACCGGTCGCGACCCTCATCGGCAATCGGTCCTTCAAAGTTCTCGCCGGCCGGACCTATCATTTTCGCGCGGCGGGTTCGGACGACGACTCGGTCTACGTTTCGCTGGCGTGGCTGCCGGCGAACGATCATTTTGCGAACCGCATCCTGCTGATCGGAACCAACCTGACCATCGATGCGAATAACGCGGGTGCGACGCTCGAGCGCAATGAGCCCGGCGTCGGAAACTGGGTCGGCGGCGCATCGCTTTGGTGGACGTGGACCGCGCCGGCCTCGGGCACATTGCTGATCACGCGGACGAATCATGTGAAGACGACGTTCCTTGGGATCTTCCGCGGCACGAAGTTCGCCAATTTCGAATCGCTCTACGGCGACCAAACGGAAAGCTCGCCGCCGGTCCAATTGCCCGTCGAGGCGGGCGTGAATTATCATCTCGCGCTCCACGATCCATCGGGCGGCTACGGGCCCGCGCCCGTCACCATGCACCTGCGCTTCGTGCCCCAAAGCCTGAACGACCATTTCGCGCAAGCGTTGTCGCTGGCGGGAGCGGAGGTGATTTTCGGCGGCGCCAATTACAACGCCACGCGCGAGCCTGGAGAACCCGCGCGTTCCATCGGGCAGGCGGCCGTCGAAGCCACGTTGTGGTGGAAGTGGACCGCGACCAGCAGCGGGCTCGCCACCATTTCTGCCGCCCCGGGATCCTTCAAGCCGTTCGTGGAAGTCTTCCAGGGACACAATCTGGCCTCGCTCGAAACTCTGTTCGGGAACACGATCTACCTGGGAGTTCCGGCCACTTTCTCCTTCGAAGTTTCAACCGGGCAGGAATATTACCTTTCAGTGGGCGGCGCCGGCAGCGCCCGCGGCGAATTTGAGCTGCGGCTCCAGGCCCCGGAAATTGCCAACACTCCCCGGCCGGGACTGTGACACTGCGCAGCGCACCGGCTGGAGCCTTGATCGTTTCAGGCCGCGACCAGCGTTCTTCGCCGGCGGACCGGGCGCCCGGCCAGAGCGGACCAGGCGCGCACACTGGCGACCCGGGCCGGAAAAATAAACCGCATGAGCACTGACTGGAAGCCAGGTGACCGAATCCAGGATCGTTGGGAAGTCCACAAGATCCTGCGTGGAGGAATGGGGATTGTCTATGTTGTTTACGACCATCAGGTGCACGAAGCCTGGGCGGCCAAGACATTTCGTAAAGAGTTGCTGGCTCCATCACCTGAGATCGCCGGACGGTTCCGGCAGGAATGTCTTTGTTGGATTGGCCTCGATATCCATCCGAACATTGTCCATGCGGCGTTTGTTGAAACGATAGAACAAAGGCCCTTTCTTTTTCTCGATTACGTGACGGGTGGAGACTTGAGCAAATGGATTGGCACGCCTCGCCTGCTTGACAATCCGGCCGAGGTATTGCGGTTGGGAATCGAATTCTGTAATGGAATGATTCACGCCCACTCCAAGGGCATTAAGATCCATCGGGATATCAAGCCCCAGAATTGCCTCCTCACCGCCAGCGGAACGCTCCAGGTAACGGACTTCGGCCTGGCCAAGGCTTTTGTTTCAGGCGGGGCATCGGCCGATGCCGGGCCTGAGAGCGCTGTCGGGACAAAAGGGTTCTGGACTCCTTCGACACCAGGCACGCCTCAGGAGCAGTCACTTTCCCGACTCGGCCTTGGCTTGACCCAAACCGGGATGGGAGCGGGAACGCCGGCCTACATGGCGCCCGAACAGTTCGAGGACTTGAAGAATGTGGATGTGCGCGCGGACATTTACTCGTTCGGCATCATGCTCTACCAGATGGTCACCGGGCGCCTGCCCTTTCTCGCAGCGAATGTTATTGAGCTCGAACGCCTTCACAAAACGCAGGCTGTCCCGATGGTGCCGATCAGCCAGCCGCGCTTGAACGACGTGATTCAAAGGTGCGTGGCCAAAAACCATTGCGACCGTTTTTCCAATTTCACCGAAGTGCGGGATCAACTGACCGTTGTCCTTTACGGTCTCAATGCCCAGGCCATGGTGCGAACCGATTCGGTTCCCGAACTCAACATTGTCCAGCAGGCCAACAAGGCGGTGAGCCTTCAAAGGTTGGGCCGGCACCGGGAAGCGATCGCCTGTTTTGATCGTCTCCTGATCCTGGAGCCCGACGGACGCGCGCTGACCTGGGCGTGCAAAGGAGAGTCATTGGCCGCCCTGGGACTTCATTCGGAGGCAATCTCCTGCTTCGATCGCGCCTTGTGGCTTAGGGCGGATCCGGGGTTTTGGGTTTGGAAGGGCGATTCCCTTTTCGAACTTGGACGGGTTTCGGAGGCCGTTAGTGCCTTCGACAAAGCCATCGAAATGGATCCACGCCATGAAAGTGGATGGACCAGCAAGGGAGTATTGTTCGATAAGCTGGGCCGCTACGAAGAAGCCCTTGCCTGCCACGAACAAGCCGTCGCATTGGACGGCCGGAACCCGCGTCCGTGGCATAACAAGGCTCTGGTGTTGTGCAAACTCCATCGCTTTGAAGAGTCCATCGCCTGCAGCGAACGCGCGATTGAGACAAGCGCTGGCTTCGCGGAAGGCTGGTTTATCAAAGGCGCTGCCCTGGTGAATGGCTTTCAGAAACTTCAAGAAGCCGCGGTGTGTTTTGAAAAGGCCGCCGAACTGGGCTTCACTCCGGCCATAGCGGCGCTCAAGGCCATCGACATGGCCAACAAACAAAGACGGGCGGGTAATCTTAGGGAGGATCCAATCGTCCCGCCGTCCAGTGCAACGATTCAGATCGCCACGGACAACCTGAATGATCAGCCAGCCAAACCCGCGGAAAATGACGCTGCGCAGATATCTGCGGAAAAGGGGATGGCTTTCGCCAAAGAAGGAAAACATGACCAGGCCATCGCCTGCTTCGACGAAGCACATCGCCTGGGGCATCCATGGGCGGGCAAAATCGCTGTCGAACTTCGGGTGTTTCAGAAAGTCATCGCTCTGGGCCAGGCTGGAGAACGCGACCGGGCTTTGGCTTGCCTGGACGAGGCGCAGCGAGGAAGCACGCCCATTTCACCAAACGCCGTCGCCCAATTGCGCGGCTTTCTGGACCAATGCCAGGAAGGAACGTTTGCGGTCCCCCGCGACAAAATTGGCTGGAATGACATGGGGGCAACGTTGTTGGACGAAGGGAAGCTCTCGGAAGCAACGTTTTGCTTCAAGAAAGCTATTGACCTCGATCCGGAATACGAGTCGCCCTGGCTGAACATGGGCCTGGCCTTCGCGAGGTTCAAAGAATACGACTCGGCCTTAACCGTCTTTGAGCGCTTCCTCGGGATCAAACCCCATTCTGAGCAGGGTTGGAATTTGAAGGGAATGGTCCTGGGAACATTGCAAAGACATGAGGAGGCAATCGGCTGCTATGACCGCGCGCTCCAGGTGAATCCGCGCCTGGTCGCTGCGTGGTGCAACAAGAGCTCAGCGCTGATGTGGCTCAAACGCCACGAGGAGGCATTTCACTGCTGTGAGCGCGCGCTCGAATTGCAGCCCCATCACCTGGATGCGTTGTTCGCCAAAGCAAAAGCCCTCCTTGCTTTGGGACGCCAGAATGAGGCCGTAGGCTGTGCCCGACAAATTCAACTCATCGATCCGGCCCGGGCTGAACAACTGTTCGGAAACACCCTGTAAACCTCCCGCCCGGCGCATTGGAACCGACGTGCTGCGTTCGCCTGGCTCGTCATTCAGCAGCGCGCGCTTGCCTCAAAGGACGACGGGCGGCAAGCCGAGACTATTTCTTCTCGCCCAGCAACTCGGACAGCTTCGGCTCGATGGCGTCCGCCCACATTTGATAGCCCTTCGCTGACAGGTGCAGATAGTCGGGCATGATTTCGGCCGGGAGGATGCCGTCGTCGTTGAGGAAGCGATGGCCGATGTCGAGGAAGTGAACGTTCTTTCCATCGTCGAGCTTCATGATCACCTGGTTGACCTGCGTAAGCTTGCCGCGTTGCGCGCTGAAGTTCTCGCTACGCGGAAAAATGGCGAGCAAAAGAATCTTCGTGCCGGGCAGACGCTCGCGCAACTTGCGCACGATGGCGGCGATGCCGTCGGCGATCTGGCCGGGCGTGTTGTCCTCGGCGTTGGAATTGTTGGTGCCAATCATGACGACGGCAGCCTTGGGTTTGACGCCGTCGAGCGGCGCATTTTCGAGCCGCCACAGGACGTGTTGGGTGCGGTCGCCGCCGATGCCGAGGTTCACGGCCTTGCGCTTCGCGTAACGATCGGCCCAGACCTGCTTGCCGTCCCCTTCCCAGCCTTGCGTGATGGAATCGCCGATGAAAAGCACTTCAGTGTCCGGCGTCTCCTTCAGGCGCTGGTCGAGCAACTTCGCGCGGTCCTGCCATCCTCTTTCGGGACGCGAGGCGGCCTTCACCGCGGAGTGCGCGGCGGTTTGCGCGTAGGTGAGGGAAGAAGAGGCAATGAGGCAGGCGAGCAGCGTGGTGCACAATTTCGTGTTCATGAGCGATGCTGGACAACCTGGGCGCGCGCAGGCAAGCCGCTTTCGCGCGTCACGCTTTTTGCTCCGAGCGTCCTCCGGCGGCTGATACTTTCGGGCGGTTGAAATCACGTGCGAAGTCGAACAAGCCCAAGGGTTCCGCCCGCGCGCCGCGTGTCCTGACGCGAGGCCAGCGCTGGACGTTCCGGGCGCTGGCCGTGCTTGTGCCGTTGCTGCTGCTGGCGACGGTGGAAATCTTCCTGCGCCTCTCCGGCTACGGTTACCCCACGGGATTCTTCCTCAAGCAGCGCGTGAATGGCCGTGACTTGTTGACGGAGAACCGGCAGTTCGGCTGGAGATTTTTCCCGAAGGACATCGCGCGCACGCCGCAGCCGGTGATGCTGGCGCCCCGCAAGGAGCCGGGAACGACCCGCATCTTTGTCTTCGGCGAATCAGCCGCGATGGGCGATCCCGAGCCGGCCTTCGGATTACCGCGTCTTTTGCAAGCGATGCTCGAGTTGAAATTTCCGAGCAACAGGTTCGAGGTCATCAACGTGGCGATGACCGCGATCAACTCGCACGTCGTCCGCGAAATCGCGAAGGACTGCGCGCCGCTCGAAGGGGACATCTGGGTCGTTTACATGGGCAACAACGAAGTGGTGGGGCCGTTTGGCAGCGGCACGATCTTCGGCCGGCAGGCGCCCACGCTGGCCTTCATTCGCGCGACACTCTGGCTGAAAAACTTTCGCGTCATGCAGCTCGTCGATTCGCTCGCCGAACGCGGTCCGACGGAATGGGGCGGCATGGAAATGTTCCTGGCGCACCAGGTGCGTTTCGATGACCCGCGGATGGCGAATGTCTACGACCATTTCGCGCGCAACCTCAACGAGATTGTCCGCATCGGCTCCGCCGCCGGCGCCCGGGTGATCCTCGGGACCGTGCCCGTGAACCTGCGCGACTGCCCGCCGTTTGCGTCGAGTCATCTCACGGGCGCGCGACAGGCCGAAGCCGGCTTTGAAAAACTCTTCGCGAACGGGATTCAGCTCGCGGCGAGCAATCGATTCGCCGAAGCGCACGCGGCGTTCAGCAAAATGCAGGACGACGGCTTTGCGGAACTTTATTTTCATCTCGCGCGCTGCGAACTGGCGCTGGGCCGTCCCGCGGAAGCGGGCCGGAAGTTCGAGCGGGCCCGGGACGTCGATGGACTGCGTTTCCGCGCCGACCAAATGATCAACGGCCTGATTCACGGGCACGCCTTCACCAGACGCGCCGATGAAACCGTGGTCGACGCGGAGCGCGAATTGTCGAGCCTGAGTTCCAACAACATTCCGGGCGCGGAATTCTTCCACGAGCACGTTCACTTCACCTTCGAGGGCAACTACCAGCTCGCCCGCATCTTCCTCGGGGCGGTGCTCCGGGCGTTGCCGGCGGCGATGACGAACCAGGCCGTGGCGCGGGAGCCGTCGATGGAAGACTGC
>JADMIO010957410.1_pt1 | contig 77619 bp, 62 predicted proteins | sample 8958161 | NCBI WGS metagenome assembly JADMIO01 (sample SAMN16585339, study PRJNA669376) | soil metagenome | isolation source: Crop rotation soil | place: USA: Cullars Rotation, Alabama | collected 2011
GCCGCGACTTCAAGTCACGTGAATTCCAAGCTTCGGATCCCACTGTGCTGGAAAGGGGCTGGCCGAATATCTACACGTATACAAAAGCGCTCGGCGAACAACTGGTCGCCGCCGAGACCGACATGGTGCGCAGCATTGTGCGGCCGAGCATTGTCGAATCCGCGAAAGACTATCCCTTCCCCGGCTGGAACGAAGGCTTCACGACCACGGCGCCGATCGTGTTTCTTACTCTCAAAGGTCAGCGTCAACTGCCCGCAAACAAGAAACTCATTCTCGATATCACTCCTGTCGATCAAGTCGCCGCCGTCATGCTCGCGGTAGCTGCTCAGGCATGCGTCGAGCAACCGAAGCTCGTCTACCAGACCGCGACCGGCGATGCGAACCCTGACAACATGGAGCGAATCATCGGCTTCTGTGGCCTGTTTCGTCGTCAGGAGGAACTCAAAAAGGACAACGGTTTTCGGTTATTTCACGAGATTTCCGCCCGTTTTGAGCCTTTTCCAGTTTCACCCGAACGCTTCGAAAAAACCTCAGTGCCGCTGATGAACAAGGCGGCGAAGAAGACTTCGGCGCTTCTGGATCGCGCAAACCCGCGTTGGGGCGGAGGCCGATACGAAGGCGTGATCAAGCGCATCAAGCAGACGGTCGACACGGTTGAAGAACAAACGCGCGAAGCCAAAGAGGCGTTCGAGATGTTTCTTCCCTTCACGGTTGAGAACGCCTATGTCTTCCGCTGTGACAACGTGCGCGCGTTGTTTAATCGGATCCGCGAAGATGAGCAACAGCTGCTCACATGGAATCCGGAACAGTTGGATTGGTACGACTATTGGATGAACATCCATTTGCCGGGATTAAAGAAGTGGGTGCTGCCGACGCTCGAGGAGGACATGCGCGCGAAACCAAAGCGTGTTTACACGTATCGCGATTTGGTCGAGCTGTTTGAGACGTCGACCAAACGTCACGAGACGCGCGTGGCGATGCGCATCGAACGCGACGGCCGCAAAGAGCAGTACACGTACGGCGATTTACGCGAGTTGTCCGTCCGCGCCGCCGCATTCTTTGCGAGCAAAGGAATCAAGTCAGCCGATCGTGTGATTCTCTTTAGTCACAACGCGCCCGAATGGGGCATCACTTATTTTGGTGTGTTGAAGGCCGGCGCGACGTGTATTCCGATCGACGCGGAGAGCGCGACAAGCGAAGTCGTGAACTTTGCCCGCGCCGGCGCCGCCGCAGCCATCGTCATCAGTCGGACGCTGCTCGATGAACATCACGATTTGCGCGACAAGCTTTCAGCGGCAGGATTGAAAGAAGTTTGCATATGGACGTTCGACGAAATTTACGAACTACCCTCGCAGGAAGTGGAAGACGAACGCATTGCGCTCCTGCCGCAACGTATTTCACCCCAGTCGGTCGCATCGCTAATCTTCACCTCAGGCACGACCGGCCGGCCCAAAGGCGTGATGCTTTCACATCGCAATCTGACGAGCATGGTATCAATGCTTTCTTCGGTCTTCGACATGGACACCAGCGATGGGGTGCTGTCGGTGCTGCCACTACATCACACTTTTGAGTTCTCGACTGGCTTTCTCACACCGATCAGTCGCGGCGCCCAGATTACGTATCTCGATGAACTGAACAGTGAGAACCTTGCAAAAGCAATCAAGAACGGTCACGTCACCGGCATGGTCGGCGTCCCGGCGCTCTGGGAGTTGCTGCATCGACGCATCAAGAACCGTCTGCACGAACGCAGCAAGTTAGTGGGCGACACAGCGGACCTGCTGATGAAAATGAATGCGTGGCTGCGCGATAAAACGCCGCTCAACTTTGGACAGATTCTCTTTTACCCGATTCATGAAGGCATGGGAGGCCGCATCCGTTACTTCATCAGCGGCGGTTCAGCGTTGAGTGAAAAGATTCAACGCGATTTCCAGGGGCTCGGTTTTACGATTCTCGAAGGCTACGGCTTGACTGAGGCGGCCCCGGTCTTGACCGTAACGCGCCCGGAAAACCGCATGCTTTCCGGAACCGTCGGCAGGCCGTTGCCGGGCGTACAGATCGACATCAAGGACCCCGACGCAACTGGCGTCGGCGAAGTGATCGCACGCGGCCCAAATGTCATGCTCGGTTATTTCGGCAATGAGGAAGCGACGCGTGAAGCGCTTGTCGATCGTTGGCTTTACACCGGCGACCTTGGGCGTCTGGATGAGGACGGCAACTTGTATCTCGTCGGAAGATCAAAGGACATCATCGTCGATACAAATGGAAAGAACGTTTATCCCGACGAAGTCGAAGAGGTCTATCAGGAATCGGCTTACATCAAGGAGCTGAGCGTGTTCGGTCTGCCCGACGGCATCGGCGAGAAAGTCGCGTGCATCGTCGTGCCGGATAAGGAATACGACATCGCCCTTTCAGAAGCCGAACTGCGCACAAAGATTGAAGATCATTTTCGTGAAGTCTCAGCCAGGCTGCCTTACTACAAGCGGGTGAAGGTACTGCACTTCACCGATAAAGAGTTGCCTCGGACAGCGACGCGCAAAGTGAAGCGTCGCGAAGTTCTCAAGATCGTGCAGCAGATGGAGGCCGGTCGCGCTGAAGTGGGGCTCGAACGCGAAGAGGTTTCGGGCGATGCGGCGTGGCTGGCCGAGATTGTGGCTTCCGTTTCAAGTCGATCAATCGAAGAAATCACGCTCAATTCGCGCCTCGGCGACCTTGGATTCGACAGCTTGATGTTCGTCGAACTGGCGGCCGCAATCGAAAATGCCGGCGGCTCTTTGAAAGCCCCTGACCGCCTGAACGAGGTGCAGGATGTGCGCGAACTTCTCGGCGTCGTCGACCGTGAAGCGGCTGCTTCGCGTCGCGATGCCCCGCGTTTGCGACTTGACCCCGAGAAGGAAGACGAGATTCACGTGCCCGAGCCGGTGCGCATTGTCGGTAACAGGGTTGTCGAGATCGCGCAGAAGGCTTTGTACGAGCGCATTTTGCGCACAAAGTATGAAGGACGATCCAACATCCCGTATCACACCAATTTCATCGTAGCGGCCAATCATCAATCGCACCTCGACATGGGGTTGGTGAAGATGGCGCTCGATGATGCGGGCAAAGACCTCGTCGCGCTCGCCGCGGCTGACTATTTTTTCGACACGAAATATAAGCGCGCGTACATGGAGAACTTTACGAATCTTGTGCCGATGGAGCGCTCGGGTTCATTGCGACAATCGCTGCGTCACGCGCGCTCATATCTCGACCGCGGCTACAATGCGCTGATCTTCCCGGAAGGGACCCGTTCGATGACCGGCACAATGGCAGACTTCAAGCCGGTGGTTGGGTATCTGGCGCTGGCAGCGCGCATCGGCATTCTTCCGTTATATCTGGAAGGAACATATGACGCGTATCCGAAGGGTTCGACGGTGCTCAAACGTCGCGACGTCGGCGCGCGTATCGGACGTCTGATTTCAATCGAGGAGCTCGAGGACATGACGCAAGGCCTGCCACGCGCAGAGGCGTATCGTTTGATCGCCGAACGCGTGCGTCATGAAGTAGTGAACTTGCGCGATCGCACAAATAAGAAGTTCGACGCCTCCACCATACACGACGAATGGCGAGCCGAAAGACGCGCCGGGAAGTTGCGCATTGAAGCGAGCGACGAAGAGTATGCGATGGCGAATGCGTGAGATCGGTTAACCACAGAGGACACAGAGAAAACAAAACATAAAGGTTTAAAGAGTGCAGTTGTGGAACGGAATGAAATTACTGGAGAGATTGTTGATGCTGCCATGAAGGTTCATTCCGCGCTCGGCCCGGGATTATTGGAAAGCGCTTACGCGGCATGTTTGCGGCACGAGCTCGTCAAACGTGGCTTGAGAGTTTATTCAGAAGTTCCTGTTCCTGTTACCTACGACGGAATCAAATTGGAAGCGGGCTACGAGATTGATTTGCTGGTTGAAGATACGGTCATAGTTGAGTTGAAGGCTATCGAGTCGTTAGCTCCCATTCATCAGGCGCAAATCATTTCATATCTAAAGCTTGCCAAGAAGCCCGTTGGTTTGCTCATCAATTTTCATTCCTTACGTCTGAAAGACGGCATTAAGAGATTTGTCGTCTAATTGTTTTTCTCTGTGTCCTCTGTGGTTAGTTGATCGATGCCGACGAAGACCCCAAAGAAACGCACCGCGCAGATCGTGCCGAAGAAGAGCACGAAGCGGCACGCTGCGATCGTCAAAAAGGTTCCCGCCACGACGCTGATCACCGGCGGAACGGGGTTCCTCGGTGCGCATCTGGTTCGTCAACTCGTCGATGCGGGCCAGAAGGACATTCGGGTGATGGCGACATCGATTCCCGAATGGTTGACGGGTCTCGGTGTAGATACGTTTGAAGGATCAATCACGAGCGACGAGGACGTAGCGCGTGCGGTCGAGGGCGTCACCGAGATTTATCATCTCGCCGGCAAGGTTTCGCGCGATAAAGACGACTCGCGCGAAATGTACAAGCTGCACGTTGATGGAACCCGACTGCTCTGCGATGCGGCGAAAAGCGCCGGCGCGAAGACCATGGTCCTCGCATCAAGCAGCGGCACAATTGCGGTGGCGGAAAAGGGCGACTTGATTGTAGACGAAACTTACAACCCGCCCTTGGACATCATCGCGCGCTGGCCCTATTACGCGAGCAAAGCGTACCAGGAGATGGCGGCACTGGAGCGTTTCAGCGGCGATGGGTTGCGGCTGGTGATCATGAATCCCAGTTTGCTGCTGGGGCCCGGCGACGATCGACTCAGCTCGACGAAAGTTGTTCTGGATTTCATGGCTCGGAAAATTTCAGCCGTGCCGAATGGTGGCTTGAACTTCGTTGATGCGCGCGACGTGGCGCAGGCGTTTCGCGTCGCAATGCAGAAGGGGCGGCACACCCATCGTTATCTGCTCGGCGCAGTCAATTGGACGTTCGTGAAGTTTTTCGATCGTCTCGCACGGCTGACAAAAGTCGCGTCACCACGACTGGCATTTCCCTCCAGGATTGCCGTCACCGGCGCCCACGTAATCGATTCTCTCTTCCGCCAGTGGAATTTTGCGCCACCGGTGCAGGCCGATGAAGTCGAAATGGCCGAATACTTCTGGTACTTCAAGCATGACAAAGCGCGCCGTGAACTCGGCTTCGCACCGCGCGATGCCGGAGACACGCTCAACGACACGGTGCGTTATCTTCGTGAGAACTTCCGGGTTGGGAAGTGACGCGTCACAGCGTTCCCAGCTGCCTGTACATCTTCATAAAATCAAAGTTGTTCCAGGCCTCGACAATCTTACCGTCGGCGATCCGCGTGATGGTCATGCCCGTAAAATCTACTGGCGAGTGCGTGGCGGCGATGCCGAGCCCGTCACCGGTGTGCTTGCCGCGAACTGTGCAGCGGGTCGCGACCAGACTGCCCTCAGCAATTTGATCCTCAATGATGACTTCGATGTTCGGAAACGCGCTGCGGAACTGGCCATGAAACGGAAGGAAGCCGGCAGGCCCGCGCAGCGGATTCCCGACGTCATCAGAGAGGCCGTGTGCTATGCCATTTTCAGCGAACATCTCTGGAATAGCATCCGCACGACCTTTGTTCCAGACTTCTTCAAACCAGCGACGAATGAGCGCTTTGTTTGCTTCGAGAGTCTTTTGTTCTGTCATGAGGAACCTCCTATAAATGGTTACAGAACCGCGAGCGGTGGCGAGTGGGATAACGGCTCAACTCACGTTGACGGTGATGGCGCGACCAGCTGTTAACAGACGTGACTCCTTGTCCCGCTCGCTACGGCTCGCGGTTCCGTAACCGGCTATTCTTTCTCATCAACATGAAACTTGTGCAGAAATCTATGAACGATCGGAGTCAGCACGACTCCCATAATTCCGATAAACATCAACCCGCTAAACAGCGCGTAAGCAGACGCAAAGACTTTTGAAGCACCGGTGTTGAGGTCACTGCCGTGCACCGGGCCCATGCCGCCGAGGATCATCGATGCTTCCAGTAGCGAATCCACCCAATCAAAACCGGCGAGCCAGTGATAACCGACAATTCCAACTCCCAATGCGAATGCGATCAAGGCCAGACCAATCGCAAACGAACTCGCCACGCGTTTCGCAAAGATCGAAAAGGGAGCAAGCCGCTCGTGTCTTCGTTCAAAACGCCATGGATAGTGCCTTAGTGAGTCTCGGGACATTTTGATCGGACGAGTCCGGTTTATGGAAGAAGCCGATTACGGAAATCGCACGCGCAAAGCGCGCGGCATAATCTGAAAAGTCGAGGGCAGGCGGCCGACGACTTCGCCATCAAGTTCGACGCGGACTTCCTTACCTTTGTTTACCGGGCGAGCAACGACCTGCTTTGCCAGTTCGTGTGTGACTTCGCTCATCCGCAGGTGCGCGCCGAAATAAAGCCGCGGCGCGTTAGTCAGCAGGCGGAACGCATTCGCGTCGCCGATTGTCACCACGTCAAAGAAGCCGTCATCGAGTTTCGCATCGGGGGCAATTTTCATTGCGCCACCATAGTACCTGGCGTTCGCGATGCAGAACTCAGCCACTCGTAGACGACGCTCCGGCCGTTCGTCGATTTGCAAAAGGACATCGGACGGTGATGCCGCGAAGGTTGTCTGAACTGTCGCGGCCGCGTAAGAAAGTTTGCTCGTGACTTTCCGCGGCGTAAATGCCGGAACCCATTTCTTTGCTCCGCCCATGGCTGCGCGATCCAGCACTTCGGTGCTCATGCCGAAGCTTGCGACGTTGATCGAATAGCGAGTCTCGCGTTCACCGGCGTCGTTGATGAACGTCACGCGCACCGCATCGATTCTTTTCGCGCGTCCGTCACGTAGCGCGCGCGCGGCGTCAGCGACGGTGTTTGAAATTCCGAGGCTACGACGAAAGTCACTGCCGCTACCGGCCGGAAGGATTCCCAGCTCCGCTTCCGTCTTCGATTCAATAATGCCGTTAGCCACTTCAGAAATGGTCCCGTCGCCGCCACAGGCGACGATCAGAGTGCTCCCTTGCTTCGCGGCATCCGCTGCCAGCTGTCGCGCGTGACCAACGCTTTCGGTGAATGCCACCGTGAAGGCGCCAAAATGAGTTCGCAGATCGCTGGCGATTTTCGCCCAGTTCTCACGCGTCGCGCCGTCGGCGGATGCGGGATTAACGATTACCAAAGGAACGGACATGAATACGATTGATGAGTATATGCGAGCACGGGGGAAAAGGGTCAAAGGTGAAGAGGGCAACCTTTTCCCGGCCCTTTTACCCTTTTACCCTTTGCCCCGCTCGCGTATCACTCATGACCCATCACCTGTTTATCGGTTTCAGCCAACTCTGCAATCTTGCTCATTAAAAACTCGCCAATCTCTTTGTAAGTGCGGACGTGATCTTTTTTTGCGACGAATTCTGACAGATTCAATCGCTCACCAAAGTGGATTCTGATTTTGTCGCCCCCGAACCAGTTTCCCAAAACCTGCTTTGGCAGATTGTTGCCGAGCCCTGCGATAAAGACTGGAATGACCTGTGGATTCGCATCCTTGATCAGCTTGCCGATGCCTGGCTGCGGACGAAGAAAGGTATACGGATCGTCATTCTTGTTCCGCGTGCCTTCGGGATGGAAGCCAATGACGTTGCCCGCGCCTTCGATGGAAAGCTGCACAAGGCGCCGCATCGAGTACTTGTCGAAAGGTCGCTTGGCGGGCACTGGATCTTTCCCCGTGACAAAGAACGGCGGGTACATCGACCACCAACCCATGATGAGATTGACGAACATCCCGACGGGATTTTGATAATAGAAGCGGCCGCGCACCGGAAAAAACAGCTGTTTCTGCCACGTCGTGCGGCGAAAAAGCGTCGTCGAAACCACATACATGTCGAAGAACGATCGATGGTTTGCGACCAGGACCAGCGGACGCGAGTGATCGACGGCTTCAACATTTTCCAGGCCGTAAACGCGCATCAGGTTGTAAGTTGAAATATGGATCCAGCCCGCGCCGAAAAAACTCTGGCACCACGTCCAGAAACGTTTCCAGCCGCTGAGGTTCATGCGATGTGTGAGGCGAAATGCGAAACGCTCAAAAGGGGATAGGACGGCGAGTTCTTCGGGAGAAGGAACCAATGGTTGTCCAACGTCTAAGGTCCAACGTCCAACGTTCGCAGACACATCGACTTTGGACTTTGGGCTTTGGACTTTGGACTCGGAGCTATTCAATCGAAAAGTACCGCGCTTCGGGATGATGCACGATGATAGCAGAAGTCGATTGCTCTGGGTCCAGCTGAAACTCTTCGGTCAGTTCCACATCGATGCGTGAAGGGTCCAGCAACTCAAACAGTTTCGTTTGATCCTCCAGATTTGGACAGGCGGGGTAACCGAAACTGAAGCGCGAACCTTGATAGCCCTGACGGAACAGCTCGTTCAAGCTCTTCGCGTCTTTGTCAGCAATTCCCAGCTCCTGCCGAATGTGTTTGTGCCACAATTCGGCGAGCGCTTCGGCGCCTTCCACGCTCAGGCCATGGAAGTACAGATAGTCAGAGTAATTGTCGCTTTTGAAAAGCTCCTGCGAGTACTCGCTCGCGCGGCGGCCCATCGTGACCAGATGAAATGCCACGACATCCATGCGGCCGGATTCAACGGAAGCAAAGTAATCAGCCAGACAGAGATGCTTGCCGGACGGTTGACGCGGAAACGTGAAACGCTTCGCTTCGGTTCTCGCGTCATCCTGATAGATGATCAAATCATTGCCTGAAGATTGGCAGTGAAAATAACCATAGACTGCTTTTGGTTTCAGCAAACGTTCGCGCTCACTACGAGCTTTTAACTCTTCGTAAACCGGTCGCACGTGCCCGGCGACGAACGCCTGGTATTCTTCGTTTGATTTTCTTCCCTGCTTGAACTGCCACTGGCCTTTGAAGAGCGCCGTCTCGTTGACGAACGCGAACACGTTGTTCAATGGAATACGATCCATCACGCGTGAGCCAAAGAAAGGTGGCTGCGGAATCGGCGCATCAGAGCTGACGTTGGAACGAGTGGTGTGTGTCGTGTCGCCCAGAACGGGACGCACTCGTGTCGGTTTGCGGACACCGAGCTTCGCTTCTTCCGCGATGAGTTCATCTTCTTCGGCGTTAACCAGCAGGCTGGAAGCCTGCGCACCCCCCGCAGGATGCGGGTGCTCTAACTCACTCCCGTTGGTTGACATCAATTTGTCCATCGTATGCAAGCCGGCGAAGGCATCACGCGCGTAGAACAAAGTGCCGTTGTACAACGTCTTCAAATCGTCTTCGACGTAACGACGCGTGAGCGCCGCGCCGCCCAGCACCACCGGTACTTTAATGTTCCGCTCGTTCATGACTTCCAGGTTTTCCTTCATGATGAGAGTTGATTTGACCAGCAAGCCACTCATGCCGATCGCATCGGCCTGATGTTCTTCGTACGAGCTCAAGATTGTATCGATCGTCTGCTTGATGCCGAGATTGATCACCCGGTAGCCGTTGTTCGTCAGGATGATGTCTACCAGATTCTTGCCGATATCGTGCACGTCGCCTTTGACGGTCGCCAGGACCATCGTGCCCTTCGATGTCGCGCCGCCCTTCTTTTCCATGAAAGGCTCGAGGAAGCGCACGGCCGCTTTCATCGCTTCGGCCGATTGCAGCACGAATGGAAGCTGCATCTGCCCGCTACCGAAGAGGTCGCCGACGACTTTCATACCATCGAGCAGAATGTTGTTGATGATGTCGAGCGCAGAGTGCTTCTCGAGCGCCAGTTTCAGATTGTCTTCCAGGCCGAGCTTCTCGCCGTCAATGATGTGAAACTTCAGTTTTTCTTCGAGTGTGTCGCCGCGGCTCTCCTTTTTCTTCGACTTTGTAGTTACACCTTCGAAGAGTTTGGTGAATTCGACGAGCGGATCATACGTGCACACATCGCCCTCGAATTTGCGACGGTCATAAATCAGATCGAGCGCCACTTTCAATTGGCCTTCTTCGATACGATTAAGCGGCTCAATTTTGCTGGCGTTTACAATCGCTGAATCGAGTCCGGCCGCAACCGCCTCATGTAGAAAGACCGAGTTGAGAACGATGCGCGATGCGGGACTCAAACCGAAAGAGACGTTCGAGACGCCGAGAATGCTGAAGGCGCCGGGAAGTTCCGTCTTAATCCGGCGAATGGCCTCAATGGTTTCCAGCGCGTTTCGCCGATCCTCTTCGATGCCGGTGGAAATCGGCAGCGCCAATGCATCGAAGAAAATGTCGTCAGCAGAAATGCCGACCTCCGTCGCCTGCTCGTAAGCCCGCTTCGCAATGTTGAACTTGCCTTCCGCGCTGCGGGCCATGCCCTGCTCGTCGATTGTGCCGATGACGACACTGGAACCGTATTTCTTCGCGAGATCGAGCACCTTCAAAAAGCGCGGCTCACCATCTTCGTAGTTAGTCGAATTGAGAATCGATTTGCCGCCGGCGTGTTGCAGCCCCGCTTCCATCTTTTGCCACTCGGTCGAATCGAACATCAAGGGAATCTTGACGTTCGTTACGAGGCGCGACGCAAGTTCGTGCATGTCCTTTTCGCCATCGCGGCCGACAAAATCCACGTTCACGTCGAGCACATGCGCGCCTTCACGCTCCTGCTCGCGCGCCAGCGACACCAAACCGTCCCAGTCTTCGGTGTTCAACAGGTCGCGCATCTTTCTCGAACCACTCGCGTTGACGCGCTCGCCGATAATCAGGAACGAAGTATCCTGCCGATAAGGTTGCTGAATAAAAATCGACGCTGATGCGGGCGTGCGCGGCACGTCGCGATTCACAGGCGTGATGTCTCTGACGGCTTCGACGACCGCTTTCAGGTGCGCGGGCGTCGTACCGCAACAGCCACCGACGATGCTGACACCGAGGTCCCGCGCGAAGTGCGCGAGTTCTTTCGACAGCGATTCAGGTGTCTCTTTGAAGACCGCATGACCACCGACGTTCTCGGGAATGCCGGCGTTCGGAATCACCGACACCGGGAACTTCGAATTCTGACAAAGATAGCGCACGTTTTCCGCCATCTGCTGCGGGCCGGTCGCGCAATTCATGCCCAGAATGTCGATTGGGAATGGTTCGATCGCGGTGTAGGCGGCGGCAATTTCAGTTCCCATCAACATCGTGCCGAACGCTTCGATCGTCACTTGAGCAATCACCGGCACGCGACGCTTCGAAGCTTCGAACTCCTCAATGATGGCCGCAACCGCAGATTTTGTTTGCAGAATGTCCTGACAAGTTTCGACGATCAGCAAGTCCGCGCCACCGTCGAGGAGACCCTTCGCCTGCTCGCGATACGACGCTTTCATATCGAGAAAAGAAATATGACCCAGGGTGGGAAGCTTGGTGGTCGGGCCCATCGAGCCGGCAACCCAGCGCGGCTTCTCTTTCGTCGAGAAATCTGAGGCGACGCTTCTGGCGAGCTCAGCGGCCCTCTTGTTCAAATCATATGCGAGATGCGCAATCTGATACTCGGCGAGCACAATCGACGCGCCACCGAACGAATCTGTTTCAACCACGTCGCAACCGACTTCCAGAAATCCCGCGTGCACATTTGCGACCGCTTCAGGCTTGCTGATCAGGAGGTGCTCCGGACAGCCTTCGAACTGTGGGCCACCGTAATCGTCAACGGTCAGGTCCTGCGCGTGGAGATTGGTTCCCATCGCGCCATCAAAGACGACGATGCGATCCTTTAGAATGTCGAGAAAATTAGCCATTAGTAAATCGTCAATGGTAAATCGTAAATAGAAAAGGCCAAAGGCAAGCTCATCTATTCACGATTTCCGATTTACCATTTACGAGAAAAAGCCCCGCGCTGCTAACAACGCGGGGCCTTCATCAAAACTTTCCAGAACGTTTTAAAGACTCGCCGAGCTGTTTAGCGGATTATTTTACGTGGCCGCAAGTCGCCTTAACTCACCACGTTTGTCAACCGCTATTGAAACATCGCGCTCGGACTGTGTCAACGTCGCAGAGGATCGGTTTACAGTTGTTCTCCGTGTTTCTGTGTAGCCTCCGCCTCTTTCGCCCGGCTTTGTCTATTTACGATTTACCATTTACGATTTACCATCTTCGCTCATGCGCCGCGCCATCTATCCCGGCTCGTTTGATCCCGTCACGAACGGGCACCTCGACATCATTCAGCGAGGCTGCAAGCTGTTCGACGAAATTATCGTCGCCATTCTGGTCAATCCCGACAAGACGCCGTTCTTCTCCGTCGAAGAACGCAAGGAAATCCTGACGGAAGTCCTGAAAGGCATCGAACAAGGCGGCTGCAACGTGGTCGTCGACAGCTTCGCCGGCTTGCTGGTGCAATACGCAGCCGAGAAGGAAGCGCACGCTATCGTCCGCGGTATCCGTGCGATTTCCGACTACGAGTACGAGTTGCAAATGGCTTTGATGAATCGGCGTCTCGAGCCCACGTTGGAAACCGTGTTCATGATGCCGGCTGAGGCTTATTCGTATGTCAGCTCGCGTCTGGTGAAGGAAGTTTTTCACCTTGGCGGCAATATCGAAGGCTTAGTTCCAGCAGTGGTCGAACAGCGAATGCGAACTAAGTCCAACGTCCAAGGTCCAAAGTCCAAAGTTCAGAGCCCTTAGTTTATGGCAGCTACGAAGTTCACATCCCGATTCCCGGTTTCCGAGCGCGTTACGGAAATGAAAGCGTCATCGACCCTCGCGGCGATGCAGGCGGCAGACTCGATGCGCGCCGAAGGAATCGATGTGGTCGATCTGGGCGCGGGAGAACCGGACTTCGATACACCGCAGAACATCAAGGACGCGGCCGCCGCGGCGATGCAGGCAGGAGAGACGAAGTACACGCCGACCGCGGGCACTCGCAAATTTCAGCAGGCAATCATTGATTTCTACCAGAGGGAATTCGACGCGCAATACGAACGAATCGAAGTGATGGGAACAGCGGGCGGCAAGCAGGCGGTCTTCAACGCCGTCGTTTGTCTAATTAACTCCGGCGACGAAGTGCTGATTCCTAAGCCTTACTGGGTAACATTTCCTGAAATCGTAACGTTCGCGCGTGGCAAATCAGTTTTTATTGAAACCGAACAGAACGATTTCGTGCTAACGGCCGATATGGTACGGAGCGCGATGACGCCAAGGACGAAGCTGATAATTCTGAACTCGCCCTCGAATCCTTCCGGCCGCGTGATTCCGCCTGACGAGTTCCAGCGAATCATGGAAATCATCGCCGAGCGTGACGCCTATGCGATCTCCGATGAGTGTTACCTGCGTTTCGTCTATCCGCCGAGCCAGGTCTTCAGTGCGGCTTCCTTGCGGCCAGAGTTCCGCAAACGTCTATGTATTGCTGGATCATTTTCCAAAACGTATGCGATGACGGGCTGGCGCGTCGGGTACTCGCTGGCAAACGCGGATTGGACGCGCGCCATGTTGAAGGTGCAGGGACATTCGACCAGCAATACTACATCGATTGCTCAAGCGGCGGCCACTGAGGCTTTCAATGGTCCGCAGGAATCGGTCGCGACGATGCTCGACGAATACACGCGGCGGCGAGAATGGTTATTGAATGCTCTGAATGAAATTCCGGGATTGCGGTGCCCACGTCCTGAAGGTGCGTTTTATGCATTCCCCGATGTGCGTGGTTGTTTGGGCGACAAGCTCAAGACATCCGCAGACTTCACGAACGAGCTTTTGGAGAAGGAGCACACCGTGGTCACCGACGGTGACGGGTTTGGCGCTGATGGATTCATTCGCATTTCTTACGCGACATCGTTGGATCGTTTGCGAGAAGGAGTAGAGAGAATTAAACGAGTCGTATCAGAAGCCCGACGGTGAGGGAAGGCAACGTTCGCCAACATTCAGTTTGAGGCGCTCCCGAGCCTTGGCCTCTCTCGCGGTCGAGCTTCCGACACAAAAAAAGAGGCGGGACAATCCCGCCTCTTTTAATTTTCTCCGGCAAGATGCCGGTGGCCCGCACGCAGGATGCGTGCGCTGGCCTTAATACAAGTTGAAGTTATATTCCAGCTGCATCCACATCGAGACGTTGCGGCCGTCTTTCTGCGCCGGGACGAAACGGATTTGTTTCGCCGCTGCGATTGCTCTCTCAGTCAAGCCATCAGGTAAACCACGAATAGTCGTAATGTTCGTCACCGAACCACTCGATGAAAAAACGGCTTTCAAAACAACCGTACCCGTTACCTGGTTCTTACGCGCGGCTTCCGTGTATTGCGGCTCCGGTTTATCGAGGACCCGCGCCCTGGCGGTAACATCCTTGCTGTTGAAGACGCGGTTGTAATCAGTGCCGCCGCCTCCACCGCCGGGACCGCCGCCACCTTCGTTGCGATCGCCGCCACCTGTGTTACCACCGCGGCCCGGACCATAACCACCACCTTCACCGGGACCTACACCGGCACCAGTTCCGCTACCAATACCGTTGCCTGTTCCCGGGCCTGACGAAGGCGTCGTCGATTTTGATTTCGGATCGCCATAGGCAAGGTTCCGCGTGTCCGGTGGAAAAAGCACGGGATCCGCATCAAGTGTCGCCGGCATCGGCAAAGACGGATTTTTGATCACGGGCGGATGCGGATCGGGGGCGACCACCTGCGGAATGTGCAAATCAGCCTGCGGCAATTTTCCGAATGACGCGGGGCTCTGCTCTTCGCGGCCACCGCCGCCGCCGCCGCCGGCTTTCTCCTGCTTCGGCTTACTGCCACCACCGTTACCTTTGTTCATTCCGGCCGTGCCTTCATCGGGTGTCGGCTGCTCGTTCGGAATGTCAGTAATCATCTGCGTCAGTTCCATCTCTTCTTCCGTCTTTGCCTGCGCCAGCGCGCGTTCGTGCATGCGAGACCAGAAGACATAAGCGCCGATGGTACCGAACACCAAAACAAGTGCTACGACTATGCCCGATAAAACATTCGAAGAATCCGCCGGTCGCGCTCCCATTACGGCCGCGCCGCTATCACGTCCGAGCCAGGTCGCAAACAATGCGAGTAGAGCCAGCGCGGCAATGCCACCAACTCCAAACAATCCAATACGTGATGTCGTCGCTGACTGGGTCCGATCGATGAGTGCGAGTATGCCAACCAATGCAGCGATCGCACCAAAGGCCACCAGGATCGCCAACACGGCATCGCGCTTCCCGAAAAACTTGCCAACCATCGAGCCGTAGCCCTGGATCGAGCGCTTCACAAATCCAAATGGATCGCGTTTGAACTCAGGCCACGTCAGTTGGTAATTGTGGGCAACATTCCCTAGCTCGTCGGCAAGACGCGCGGCTAGACCGCGGTCTTCAAGGATTGTGAGGTGATATTCGCCGATGTTTTCAGTGATTGCGGCCGCAGCCATTGGGGTAGCAGCGATCGGGGCAGTAGGTCTGACCGATCCTGAAAAGATAGTCGTAATACCTTTGCGTTTTGGGGTGGCTTTGATTGGCTCCGGTGCTACCGACTCAACTTTCGCGGTCTCGACTGCCATCGTCGGTTCCGGCTGGCGAGCCGGTTCGCTCACCTGGGCCGTTGGAACGGCCGTGAGCGGCGTCCCATCTACTGGGCAAAAGCTGAATCTTTCAGCGAATTCTTCCTGGCACGTATTGCAAAATTTCATCTTCAGTACCTCGCTATCCCGCGTGGGATTAAACGCCATATCGGACACCGAACCGCCGCTCCTACTTTGTTGATAAGCTGCCGCTACACGGTTGTCCAACGTGTCCGGCGTTTTCGGCACATTCCACTGCCGCAGCAAATCCCGGAGATCCTCGTCCTGCATGAACTTAGCGTCAAAATCACTCATTGCTCGTAACTCCTGCCGCTCATGCCGACGCGCTTACGCCCGCTTCAATGTAGCAGCTTCACGGCCGCTGCGAAAGTACCGTTCAAGCTTGGACCGCAGCTTCTCGCGCGCCCGAAAAAGTCGTGCTTTCACAGTGTTAGCATCGACCCCGACAATCTCGGCAATCTCTGCCAGCGAAAGCTGTCCGTACTCAAACAGCACCAACGCCTCGCGTTGCAGTGGCGGCAAACTCGCGATTGCTCCGGCTACTTCGGAAGCAAGTTCGTCGTCCAGAACCCTTGCCATCGGCTCGTCACGTTCCGCGGCGACCGGCTCCTGCGAAAGATCGTTCAGCGTTATCTCGCGGCCAAAACTGTTGTAATGCTTGGCCGCCTGGTTTCTGGCCGCCGCATAAAAGTACGTGCGAAACGAAGCCTTCGTTGAATCAAACCGTTCGGGCTGTCTTATCAAACTGAGGAAGCAATCGTGAGCGACATCTTCGGCTGCTTCCACGGAACCCAACATGCGGTACGCAAACCGGAAAATCGGGTCACGGTAACGCTGATACAGGATCTGAAAAGCCGTGGGGTCGCCGTTTGCTGCATCCGCAAGCAGCCTTTCGTCTGTCACCTGGTTCGCCAATAAAGCGCTCGATCCTGTAGGACTGAGTTCCTACTATTTTATTACTTCTAATAGACCGGAAGTTACGAACTATTTGGGCAGCCGTGAAAAAATTTCTCTAGCGACCTGGCATTATACTATTGATTGCCCCCGTTTGAGCACGCGAACCGCAGACTGCAACGTCTTTCAGCACACGGCTTTGATGCCATTTTCCCCCCGCAGGTTGACGCGTTTTTGGACGACATCTAAACTCTTTTTCGCCGCATCCCAATTGGCTGCTTTCGAAGTGCTACGGCCATTAGGATTAGTCATATCCAGCTGCTTTCACGATTCATTAATGCCGAACAAAATGACGAATTATTTCCCGCGCCTGTTTAGCGGTGTTCTCTGTCTGTCGCTTTTCGCGTTTTTGCCGGTAATCTCGCCAGCGCAAACTGCTGAACCGGAAAGAGAGACATTGCTGAATGGCCTGAGGATCCTTTACTGGAGCCAACCAGGAAATCCTGACGTGCTTGTGAGACTGCGGATTCACAGTGGAGCGGCATTCGACCTGGCGGATAAGGGCGGCATGATGGCGCTCCTCGGAGATGCATTGTTCCCCGATACCTCAACGCGGGAATATGTCGCAGAAGAATTGGGTGGTCGATTGGAAGTTACGACGGATTACGACTCGATCGACGTCACGATTTCCGGGAAAGCAGCCCATCTCGAGCGAATAATCGACTTATTGCGGGGGGCGGTGATAACGACTCAACTAGGAGCCGACACCATCGCGACGTTGAAAGCCGCCCGAATTAAATCGTACGAACAAACCGGTTCAGCGAGCATCGTTGCGGACGGAGCAATCTCTGCACGGTTGTTTGGTTCATTTCCGTATGCACGCCCGGCGATCGGAACGGCGTCCTCGATCTCAAAGATTGACCGCGGAGATCTTATGTCGGCGCGCGAGCGCTTTCTCAATTCGGATAACGCCACAATCGCCGTGGTTGGCGGCGTGGACAAGGCGCGCCTGATGCGCGCGCTGCGCCAATTGCTTGGGCCCTGGGGCAAATCTGATAAGACGATTCCCGCAACCTTCCGCCAACCCGCGTCCCCAAATTCGCAGGTGCTGGTCGTCGACTCTCCTGCAAGCCCTAGCGCAGAGGTTAGGCTGGCAGTCCGCGGGCTGGCTCGAGGGGACAATGATGCCTTACTGGCCGATCTAGTCGCATTCATCGCCCGTGATCGCTGGAAAGCGGCGGTTCCAGAGATGTCCAGCGTTTCGGTGCGTGACGAGGCTCATTTGCTTCCCGGAATGTTTGTTTTCAGTGCAACTGCTCCCCAAGCTTCTGCTTCGAAAGCCGTCAGCGCCGCGCAGGACGTCATGCGCAAGCTGAGCCAGGGTGTGCCTACCGAGGATGAATTACAACAGGCGCGCAGCGCCCTTGTCGGACAGTTATCGCAGCGACTTTCGCAACCTTCTGGTATCGCTCAGGCTTGGCTCGATGTGGACAGTTTCAATTCGCCGCGTCCGAACAGTGTGTCGACTTTGATCAGCAGCTATACCGCCGCGGATATTCAGCGAGTTGCGATTCGACTTTTTAAAGACGCACCAGCGGCGACCATCGTGGTCGGAAATTCCCAACAATTGAAAGTCCAGTTTCCAGGCAATATCGAGACGCGCGCGAACACCGCAACTCCTGCAGCTAAACCCGACATTTAGAAAACTATCGCAAGTAACTTGCAACCATCGCCCCGACGCCATGGGCTTAACTGAACCTGCGACCAACGGACCTGAGGATCACGCTCGGCGGGTGCGCGAAATGTTTGCGCGAATCTCACCGAGGTACGACCTCCTTAATCATCTCTTGTCGGCCAACATCGACAAGCGATGGCGTAGCAGGGCCGTCAGGAAGTTGTTGCCGCTTTTGCCGCAACATGCTCATGTACTTGATGTCGCGTGCGGCACGGGCGACTTGAGTATTGAGATCTTTGAAGCCAAACAGGCGCGCGTTATCGGTATTGATTTCTGTCGACCGATGTTGGAACTCGCCAAAGCGAAGACCGGCGCGATTCCGTTTATCGAAGGCGACGCTCTGCAGCTTCCGTTTGCTGATCGATCCTTCGATCTGGTCACGATCGGATTCGGCTTGAGAAATCTTTCCAGCCGGGAACGCGGATTGCTGGAATTGCAGCGTGTCTTGAGGCCCGGCGGCTGGGCAGCGGTTCTTGAGTTTTCACAGCCCACGGTTGCGGGTCTCAGACGCCTTGTGTCGTTCTATTACGCTCGCATGTTGCCGCGCATCGGCGGTTGGTTAACCGGATCGCGCAGCGCCTATGAGTATCTGCCGGATTCGATTTCAAAGTTTCCGGATCAGCAGGAGCTGGCGGCGATGATGCGCGAGGCAGGGTTTGAAAACGTTACGTTTGAAAATTTGACTGGCGGCGTAGCTGCGCTCCACTTGGGCAAGCGCGTCGTTTAGCGCAAGCGATCGTCTTGCGCGAAGCACCACCATACGCGCAAATGATTTTGCGCCAAGACTTGGTTGGGCCCACCAGGGCAGTCAACCAATACAACGTAGTCCGTGGGGCTTGCTAGTCGGCGATAAGGTTGTCGGGGCCGAGTCGTTGATGATGCAAGTTCCCTCCGGGCTACGTTCGTTTTGGGCAGGACAAACCTCATTCAGACTGGAGCGCAAGCGTCCTCGCTCTTGCTGAAATCAACATCCCATGCCACTTATTGGCAAGCGAGACGCTTGCGCTCCAGCCGCAGCCTGTTGTACCCACAATCCAATCTGTTATCATCCGTCGCGCTACGGATTTGTACCATCGATAAAGGGCCGAAATTGGCCAACGTACTGGTCGAGCGGCGAAATGCTGTAAAGCACGATCTCCAGTGACTTGTCGGGAAACCCGTTTTCGAGCGTGAAGGTGTAGCCCGCAAAAACGTCACCGGTATCGTCCGCTCCCCAGAATAGGAAATTGTGATCGCTCAAGTTAAGTAGCTTTCGCATTAGGCCGGCGGCGTTGCGTGTCTTGTCGATGTTTATGTAGCTGCCTTTGTAGTAGGGGTAAATGCGGAAACCGATCGTCTCGTCGTTGGAAACGCCCACGACGATTTCGAATCCGTCTGCATTAGCAAAACCACCCCGTTTGACCGCGATGAAGTTGAATGGCTGTTTGTCGCTCTGCCGAAAGGCGATTTCAATACCCTTCTTCGGGCCGGAGGCGGCGAGCAGGGCCCGCAATTTTTCGCGAGTGGCAACGCGGTTTGCTTCTTTTTCTTGCGCGGTCTGAGCAAGTGAAGTGCCCACGGTGGCAAGCAGGATCGTAACGGCAACTAGTAAACGTTTCATTGATGCATCTCCCATGTTTGATTGGCTCGAAAGCCGTGAAGGCTCAACAGCTTGAATAGGACAAATGGCGACTGAAGTCAACGCAGTCCCACAGGACAAATCGCGGACTCGCTTCTGGACTCTTCCGGGATGAAACGAAAAATCTTCGGAGTGCTGCGTCGTATTGGCTTTCTGGTTCTGGTCGTCTGGACTGTCGTCTCGCTGGTCACCCTTCTGATAGAACTTGTGCCGGGCGATCCCGCGATGGCGGTGCTCGGCGACCAGGCCACTGCCGAGCAACTTGCGCAATTCCGCGCGAAGCATGGTCTTGATCGACCGCCATTTTTCTTCGGAGCACCTACTGATGAGAGCGGTCATCGTCACTTCCGTTGGTACGGCCTTGATAACCGTTACAGTGATTATTGGCGGGCCATTCTCCACGGCGATCTCGGCACTTCTTTCAGGACGGAAAGACCAGTCTTTGAACTAATCACTGAACGGTATCCGGCCACAATCGAACTCGCGATCGTAGCGATGCTTATTGCGGTCTGCATCGCCATTCCACTCGGCGTCGTCGCTGGAAAAAATCGCGGGACCTGGACGGACAATGCGCTCTCCGTAGTCGCACTGGTTGGGATCAGTCTGCCGAGCTTCGTCATCGGACCGATGCTGGTTTACATCTTTGCGGTGAAACTCGGATGGCTTGCACCTTCGGGACGATTCGCTTGGAGCGATATCATCTTACCTGCGTTCACTCTCGGAGCCGCGTTGTCGGCGATTCTGACGCGTATGGTGCGGTCGTCGGTGATCGAAGAACTCGGCGAGCCTTACGTGCGCACGGCCCGCGCCAAAGGCCTCAGCGAGCGCACTGTCGTTTACAAGCACGTATTGAAAAACGGGCTGATTCCGGTCGTCACTGTTCTGGGTCTCCAACTGGGAGTCTTACTTGCGGGGGCGATCATCACCGAGAAGATCTTCGGATGGCCCGGGCTCGGGTTGCTCCTGGTTGAAGACGGAATCGCGAAACGCGATTACAGCGTAGTACAAGGGTGCGTGCTCGCCATCAGCACAACCTACATCATTGCGAACACGCTGACTGATCTGATGTATCGCTGGCTGGATCCGCGAATCAGGGTTTCATAAATAGTGAATGGTTAATCGTAATCGTGAATAGATAAGACAGGCGCGCACAATAATCACGATTTACCCATCTACCAGTTTATATGAACCGACTCGGTATCATCGGCATTGTTATCGTCGCACTCTTCGTGCTGGTGGCGCTGCTTGCGCCTTTCATCGCAACGCACGACGTCGGCGCAACGGATCTTCTTCTGCGTTATGCGCCGCCATCGCCCGCGCACTGGTTCGGCACTGACTCGACCGGTCGCGACATCTTCTCGCGTGTCGTGTTTGGCGCTCGTATTTCCCTGGAAGTAGGAATTGTGGTGGTCGTGGTTTCTGCTTTCTTCGGCACGATTATCGGCGCCGTGGCAGGCTACTATGGCGGTTGGGTCGATCGTTTCCTTTCAGGCTATATCTTCAACGTGTTTCTCGCGTTCCCGGGTTTGCTCCTGGCGATTGCACTGGTGGCTTTTCTGGGCGCGGGCTTGAACAAACTGATCTTCGCGCTGTGTATCATCGGCTGGGTTGGTTACGCACGTTTGATTCGCGCGCAGGTCCTAAAAGTTCGTGAATACGACTTCGTAAACGCGGCCCGGGCGCTCGGCGCCGGCGATTTGCGAATTCTGACCGTGCATATTCTGCCCAACGCTATTCAGCCGCTGATCGTCCAGGCAAGTCTCGGAATGGCCGGCGCGGTGCTTTCGGAAGCTTCATTGTCTTTTCTCGGGCTCGGCGTGCCGCCACCGGCGCCTTCATGGGGCGTGATGATTGAGGAGGCGCGCGATCTTTCAACTCTTCAGGCCGCCCCACACGCATTGATTTTCCCGGGCCTCGCAATCGCTCTCACGGTGCTTGCGTTCAACTTCATCGGTGACGGTTTGCGCGAGTATCTCGACCCCAGACAACGCCGCAGGTAAACTCTCACGAAATGTCCGCCGCAATTTTCCCGCTTGATCCTTCGGTCAGAACGCCAGATGGAAAGGCGGTCGTGTCGGTAAATCACCTTGCAAAGACGTATCCGGTGCCGTTCCTGCGCCTGAAGAAAGCACTGAAGCGAAAGTTCAAGCCACCGGTAGAAGCAGTGCGCAATGTCTCGTTCGAGGTGCACGAAGGTGAGATATTCGGCCTGATCGGTCCGAACGGCGCGGGAAAGACGACGCTAACCAAAATTATCGCAACACTGATTCAGCCGACCGCCGGCAATGTCACGGTCAAAGGTTTTGACAGCGTTCATGACGATGTGGCCGTACGACGCAATGTAGGCCTCGCCGGTGCGGAAGAGAGGAGTTTCTATTGGCGATTGAACGTGGAACAAAATCTCCAGTTTTTTGCCCGTCTTCATGGCTTGAGCAGTGCAAACGCAGAAAAGCGAATTTCAGAACTTTTGCGGCTGCTGCAAATGGAAGATTCGGCAAAGAAACGTTTCGCGGAGCTTTCGACCGGAAACAAGCAACGCTTGTCGGTGGCGCGTGCGATGCTCGCTGACCCGCCGGTGTTGTTGCTCGATGAGCCGACACGTTCGCTCGATCCGCTCGCAGCGGCCCGCATGCGCGCGACAATCAGAGCACTGACGCAGGACGAGACAAAACGAGTGACCGTCTTCCTCACTTCGCACAACCTGGCGGAGGTCGAAGAACTTTGCGATCGGGTGGCGATCATCAGCAAAGGTGAAATCAAAGCTTTAGACGCGCCGCGTAACCTCCGTGCAACCCACAGCGACAACGAGAAAGTTTCGATTACCTTCGCGGTCGATGACGCAGAAAAAGTCGAAGCTGCTTTGCGCGAGGCGTTCAGCGCGCATTCATTTACGCTGGGGCGTAGTCATGTGAGCGACACGTGGACGCTGTCGTTTTCACGCAAGACAAACGACCGGACGCTCGACACGGTTCTGCGAGTGCTGCATACAACGATGTGTCTGGTGCAGGGCATCGAGTCTGAACGTGCAACGCTGCTGGAAGTGCTCGAACATTACGAACAGCCGGACGACAATAGCGCCACAACCCCGGCCAGTCGGGATAGCGACCGGGCCAGGGACGCGACGGCTACTACCAACGCGCGTGAACAGGAGAAGCCGCGATGAATCCCCTGCTCTTTCTCCGCCGCGTCTGGGCTTTCGTGGTGCGTGACTGGCGGCTGGAACTCAGTTATCGCATGCAGTTCTTTCTGCGCGTGCTGTCGATTCTGATTCTCGTCACCACATTTTTCTTTGTATCGAAGATCTTTGTTGGTTTTGCCGATCCGCGATTCACCCAGTGGCGGGACCCGCTCGCCGCCTGGCTCACCGGCATGGCGATGCTGAACTACTTCATGACGGGCTTTTCCAGTCTGGCAAGCGCGATTCGCCAGGAACAAGTGCAAGGGACATTAGAGAGCGTCCTGATGACGCCAATCAGCGTGCCGACAGTGATTGTGGCGAGTTCAGCATGGGATTTTGTGCAGGCGACTCTCTTATCGTCACTATATCTGGTCTTTGGCTGGCTGTTCTTCAATGTTCATTATCAGGGCAATTACCTGCTTGCACTCGCGTTTCTGTTGCTGACGACCGTCGTGCTGTCATGTCTCGGAATTCTTTCGGCCAGTTTCGCGATGGTTTTCAAGCGCGGCGATCCGTTTGGAATTTTTCTCGGCACCGGCTCTGCGCTCTTCTCGGGAGTTTTCTTTCCCACACAACTGATTAGCGATTACGCCGGCAATAAAGTCGCCAACATCTCGCGCGTACTGCCGGCGACCTACGGACTGGACGGCATCCGGCGCGTGCTGCTCGAAGGGCAGGGGTTTACGCAAGTCCGGCAACCATTGATCAGCCTTTTTGTCTTCCTCGCAGTTCTGCTTCCGCTGTCTTTGTGGGTCTTCAGCCGAGCCGTGAGCAGGGCGAAGCGGGAAGGGAGCTTGATTCAATATTAGCCACAGCTTGTCACAGAACGCCCAGATGAATCGGCTAGATCCGTGCGATCAAGTGAGTCTGTGGCTAATCCTTTTTTGCGACTGTGCCTGCTGAATAGGTATCTCTCGTCCGCACCACGAGATTCGGTAACCGCACGCGCACTTTGATTTGACGGTCACCGCCGGTCGCTTGTGAGTTTGAGTAATAGCCGAGACTGTATTGCGCGCCGAGTTCGTTGGTAATGACTTCAAACGCGGGAGCCACGTCGCGCAAATCATCAGCGCGATAAAAACGGCCTCCGGTTTTTTCCGCCAGCGTACGCAGGTAAGGCTCGCTCATTGCGTAACCTTTCAGAAGTCTTTCCCGAACTTTGCGGCGTGCTTTGTCCTCTTTGATGTGGCTGAGACGTTCGGGAAGTTGCGGTAGCGTGTTGTATTGTACGGTGTAAATCGAAACGTCCTGCTCAGCGATTCCTTCCAGAGTGTCTTTCATTGCGACGCGACTGTTTTGATCGACGCCGTCAGTCATTAAGACGATTGCTTTACGCCCCGGAATCTGTTGCATTCGGTTCAGCACCAATTGCACCGCGTCGTACAAAACCGTTCCATCGGTAATAGAAGGAATGTGCAGCTTTCCACGCCGGATCGCGCTGACATTTTCAGGCTCAGTCAAGACGTGAACTTGTCCGTCGAATGAGATCGCCATTAAGCGATCGTTTGGACGCAGGCGGCTGACGAAGGTGTTCGCGGCCTCGCGAATCTGCGCGAGCTGCGCTTGCGTCGAACCGCTGACATCCAACATTAGTGCGATGGTGAAGGGTCTTTCGACAGGCGCAAAGTACGTGACCTTCTGTTCGACGTTGTCTTCGTAAATGCGAAAGTCTTCTTTGCGCAGGTTGCCGATATAGCGACCGTTGCGATCCATCACGACGGCCGGCACAGTGATGAGATTCGTGCTGACGCGCAGAACACTGTTTTCGTCGAACTCCTGTGACCGCGAATCCGGCCGGGTGTTCGAATTCGCATCATTGCTGTTAGCTCCCGCTGATGAGCCGCGCAGCACCGGCGGGCGACCCGGCGAGCTCTGCGCGTGAATCGCGCTCGAGTAGAGACCCAAAATGGCAGTGGCGATGATAACGGACAGCGTGAATTTCATTTGCGACCTCTCCGAAGGAAAGAACGAAATCAGCCGATATTTCAGTCGACAAATGGTCGTAAGCCCGCAGAAACAGCGCGCTGAAAACAGCGTGCGGGAGACCGCCTCCCGAGACCGTGTCGGGAAACCCCGTGCAGGAAACAGCTAGTTGCGTTCATCTGGAAAGGCGGCATTTCGATTTTCAATTTTCATTTTTCACTTTCCAATTTTCTGTGCTTTTTTCTCCACCTCTCCCCTTCCCCTTTTCGCTCTTTCCCTTTACCCTCTGACTCATGTGGCCCGTGCTTCGTTACATCATCTACTCGGTGCTCGGGATTATGCTTGGCGGCCTAATTTTCGCAGCGGCATCGATCCCACGGACGGGTGACCTGCAGACCAACAATCCAGCATCGACATCTTTGATCGAAGCCCGCAATCGAGAATTTCGCAGCCACGGCGTTGCGCCGAAGCGTTTTCAAATCTGGATGCCGCTCGAGCGCATTTCGCCACAGCTTCAGCGCGCGGTGATTGCGGGTGAAGACAACAACTTCGCGACGCACCATGGTTTTGATTACCAGGCGATTCAGCGCGCCTGGGACCAGGCGCAAAAAGAAGCTGAGAAAGAAGCGCAGCGCGAAGGTGAAAACGATTCGTGGCTGCCCAACTTGCCGGACTTCAAGCGCGGTGCATCAACAATTTCGCAGCAGCTCGCGAAGAATCTCTATCTATCGAGCGAGCGTTCATTCATGCGCAAGGGCCAGGAAGCGGTTATCACGTACTTCATGGAACGGAATCTTTCGAAGAAACGAATTCTCGAACTGTACCTGAACGTGATTGAGTGGGGTGATGGAATTTACGGTGCCGAGGCTGCTTCGGAGTACTACTTTCACAAGCCTGCCGCAAATCTGAATGCGCGCGAAGCGGCTTTCTTGTCGGCGATGATTCCTAACCCGCGCACAGTCTTTAATCCTCAGGTGAATCCCAAACGCGTCGCCCGCCGGCAGAGAGTGATCACGCGTCTTATGCCCGGCGTGCGAATGCCGGCGTAACGGAAGGTAAGCCGCAGATTTCACAGACTACGCAGACAGCGACTTAGGTCTTGGGTCTTTGGTCTTGGGTCTTAGCTCTTGGGTCTTGTTGGGTTTAGCGCTTATTGGGTCTTAGCGGTTCATTTTTCAATTCTCATTTTCCATTTTTCAATTTTCAGTTTCTTTTCACTGCCCAATGCCCGCTGCTCACTGCTCCGGCCCGGTCGCTACCGCTTCCGGACTGACTGCCTTCTGCCCTCTGCCGCCCGCCTTCTGATCACGTCCAACTCGTCAGCCACGTTGCAACTGCGATCCAAGCATGCGTGCCGCCAATTATTAAGCGCAGCGGGTGGGAAACGATAATCAGCAGACCTCCGAGAACCGTAGCGCGATGGGGCTTACCTCGCGTGATGATGTCGAATATCAAGCACGGAATGATGAATAAGTCCGCGAGACCATAGAAAACCAGCGGTCCGCCGGTCGCGATAAAATTAATCGGCCAACGCGCAACGCCCGCCGGCAATAACGCGATTGAGGCCAGCAACATAAGACGTTTGTGCGTATCGAGTTTCTTCCGATAGTAGTAGGCCGCACCGAACAGGATTCCAAAGATCAACATGTCGCCCAGTGGAATCGTCAGAAAGGCCAGCGGGTTGACGTCGGGTATCGGCGAAGGTCCCTTAGCACGTACCAAAGCGGTGTAGGTTCCCACCAGCAGCATTAAGGGTGCAATCACCAGACCCGCCACGCCCAACTTCATATGAACGCTGGTCTTTTTCGTCGCAACCAGCGCCGTTTGTGTGACGAAAAGAGCAATCCAGGAGCTGAAGATAATTCCGTGCAGGATCAATAACGGGATGAGCCGTTCCGGAAAAAAATAAGGCCTGAGATAAAAGGTGCGTGAAAAACCGACGAAGATCACGATTAAGATCGCGAACGCCATCGTGGAGTAGAACATTCGTTCGCGCATCCGCCGATCAATCGGTCTACCAATTACTTCAGCTTGTGCTGCCATCAATTCAAGTTTCCTTTCGCGTGTTATGCCCAACTAAACCCGTGTTTCGACAACGGCAGCGAACGAATCCGTTTGCCGGTGGCCGCAAAAATCGCATTCGCTACGGCCGGTAAAGCCGGCGGGAGTGCGGGCTCGCCCATGCCGGTGGGCGGAAAATCCGTCTTCAGAAAATGGACTTCGATCTGCCCTGGTGCTTCAGGCATTCGCGTCAGAAGATAATCAGCGAACGTCTTTTCTGCCGCGCGACCATCTTTGATATTTATCTCGCCCATCAGATGAGTCATCGCTTCCACGACTGCGCCCTGCACCTGATTGACCGCGTTCAAAGGATTGATGATTTGGCTGCCCACGTCTGCGGCGACCCAAACTTTGTTGACGCGAAGTTTGTTTGACGCATCGACGGTGACCTCCGCGACTTCAGCGAAGTAACCTGAATGCGAGAAATGAAACGCGACTCCTTCACCTGTGCCTTTAGGCAAATTGCGTTTGCCCCAATTCGATTTCGCCGCGACCAATTCAAGGACCCCGCGCATCCGCTTCGGGTTGAATGGCGCGCCCAAACCTCCGGTCGGCGGAGGCGATTGACCGGCGGCCGGCGCTGGTAGCGGAATAGCGGACGCATCCAGAATCGAATAGCGAAACTCGATCGGGTCCTTGCCTGCGGCCTGCGCCAGCTCATCGATAAACGACTGCATCACAAAGGCGATGCCGTTGCTTCCGGGCGCACGCAAAGCGCCCGTAGGCACACCGGTCGGCATCACTGAAACGTCTGTGGCGAAGTTCTGTACAAAGCGGGCCGGAAATTCATTCGCGCCGATTCCGGCGCTCGAAGCAAACCTCTCGCCCACGCCAAAACTGATAAAGTGATTACGCCAGGCGACCAGTTTTCCGTTCGCATCGACACCGCCCTTCAAAAAATGAAACCCCGCGGGACGATAGAAGTCGTGGGTCATGTCGTCTTCGCGCGTCCAGAGGAGCTTCACCGGCACTCCAATCTGTTTGGCAATCGCCGCCGCTTCGATCACATAGTCATTGTTCAAGCGACGTCCAAAGCCACCGCCCGTCCGCAGCAAATGAATCTTGATGTCTTTCTGATCGATTCCGAGCGCGCGCGAGACGAGATTCATCGCTGAACCCGGCGTTTGTGTCGGCGCCCAGATTTCGAGCTTGCCGTCTTTAAAATGTGCCGTGCAGTTTTGCGGTTCCAGAGGCGCGTGCGGAATGAAGGGATACGAATAAGCACCTTCGACGACTTTTGCGGCGCCGCCGAAACCGCCGCTGAGATCCCCATCGCTGCGCAGAGATCGCTGCGGCTTTTCTTTCGCCAGGCTTTCGGCCTGTTGAGCAAAGTTGACGCTGCTCTGCGAAGCAGTCGCACCTTCGTCCCACTTGACCTGCAATTTCTCACGCGCCGATCTTGCCTGCCACCAGCGGTCGGCAACGATGGCCACGCCACTTAGCAAACCACTCAAGTCAGTCCCGATTGCCTCGACGATGAACGCGTGACGCACGCCCGGCATCGCCTTGATCGCGTCGAGGTTCGCGGAGACAGCCTTGCCGCCAAACACGGGACACTTTTCAAACGTCGCCCACAACATCCCTGGCGTCGTGAAATCAATTCCGTAAAGCGGCTTGCCGGTGACGATCGAAAGGTTGTCGACACCGTGTTGCGGCGTGCCGATGATCTTGTAGTCTTTCGGGTCCTTCAGCTTAACTTGTTCCAGATCAGGCGGTGTGAGCGCTGCCGCCTTGTCGGCAAGCTTGCCGTAGGCAATCGATCTTTTGGTTTTCTGATGAAGGACGTTGCCTGACGAGGTTGTAAGTTCGGCTTCCGGCACGTTCCACTCTTGTGCTGCCGCGGTAATCAACATCGCTCGTGCCGCGGCGCCGACCTTCCGCATCGGGTTCCAGGCTTGCGGAATTGACGTGCTGCCGCCGGCGGACTGATTCGAATATTTCGTTGCGTCGTAGTCAGCTTGCTCGACGCGGACGTTTTTCCAATCGACGTCGAGCTCGTCCGCGATAATCATCGGCAGCGAAGTTTTCACTCCCTGACCAATCTCCGGATTCTTCGCGATGATAGTGACAATCCCGTCAGGCGCGATCCGGATGAACGAGTTCGGCACTGGAATCACGGCCCGTTGTTGTCCTTGTCCAAAAACCGGTGACTTGAAATACAAACCGATGAGCATGCTGCCACCGCCCACGGCAGTCACCTTGAGGAAAGTTCTTCTGCTGATCGATTGCCTTCTCATGCAGACCTCCCTTTCCCCGCGGCTTTATGGATCGCTTCGCGAATTCGCAGATAAGTCCCGCAGCGACACAAATTCCCTTCCATCGCGGCATCAATCTGCGCATCCGTCGGATTCGGAGTCTTTTTCAGCAACGCTGCCGCCGACATGATCTGCCCGGCCTGACAATAACCGCATTGGGGAACGTCCACGTCTATCCAGGCTTGTTGCAGCGGATGAAGCGTGGCGCCTGCGACTCCTTCAATCGTCGTGATCTGTTTTCCGTTTGCTTCGGCGATCGTCGTGACGCACGAGCGCTCCGCCTCGCCATTGATGTGAACGGTGCAGGCGCCGCAGAGAGACATCCCACAGCCGAACTTTGTGCCGGGCATGTTCAGCACTTCGCGAATCACCCAAAGCAAAGGCATGTCGGCAGGAACATCAACCGTAACCGCTTTGCCGTTCACAGTAAGATTGAATGACATGAGCGAACTCCTTCGAGGCTCTCTATTTATCTCAGGCGTGCACTAATTTCAACCTTTCGGCAAAAGGTAGCGGCTTAGTTTTCAGTTCCTCTGTGCGTTTCTTTCGTGGCCCTTAGTCTTGTCCTCTGCGGTTTCATGCCAAACGGCCTGCATAACCGCAGAGGACGCCGAGGATTTGCCAGAGCTGCAGTGGCTTAAAACAGGTTGATTGGATTAAGCGTTTTCAGATACAGTGCGCCCGCAATTCAATCTGCTCGCAGACAATCAGTCAAATCATTTGAATGAGGTGCCCGCCCATGCGCAGAGGTTTATGTTCGTCGCTTAGCAGAATCGTCCTGTTTCTAATTGTCGCTTCATGCATCGCGTTTTGCCTCATTTGGTTAGTTCAACCACGCGCGTCGGCCGGCAACGAATCGCTGCAGCCGGAGCAGGGTGGCTATGAACCGGCACTCTTTTCCTCTCTGCATTGGACAAACATCGGGCCAAATCGTGGCGGTCGATCGATTGCGGCGTCGGGTGTGGTGAAGCGCCCGTTCGAATATTACTTCGGCGCGGTGGGCGGCGGGTTATGGAAGACGACTGATGGAGGAACCTCGTGGAATCCTGTCACGGACGGCCAAATTCACAGCTCGTCGGTCGGCGCAGTCGCAGTTTCGGAATCGAATCCTGACGTTGTTTACATCGGCATGGGAGAGTCCTGTATTCGCGGCAACATCATGCAAGGCGACGGCGTTTACAGATCAATCGACGCAGGCAAGACATGGACACACATCGGCCTCGCCGACTCGCAAGCGATCTCACGCATCAGAATTCATCCGAGCAATCCTGACATTGTTTACGTTGCCGCGTTTGGTCACCCGGCCGGACCGAATGATGAGCGGGGCGTGTTTCGTTCGAAGGATGGCGGCAAAACATGGAGCAAGATTCTTTTCCGCGACAACAAGACGGGTGCGATTGATCTCGCAATGGACCGAAAGAATCCGAACGTACTCTACGCCGCGCTGTGGGAGGCCTATCGCGTGTCGTGGCAGATGTCGAGCGGGGGCCCCGGCAGCGGTCTTTTCAAATCAACCGACGGCGGCGACACATGGACTGAGATCACCCGGAACAAAGGCTTGCCATCGGGAGTCATTGGCCGCATTGGAGTGGCCATCTCCGGCGCGGATTCGAATCGCGTCTATGCGATCGTCGAAAATGAAAATGGCGGCGTATTCAGTTCCGACGATGCCGGTGCGACCTGGTCCAAAGTAAGCGAGGATCGACGCCTCCGGCAGCGCGCGTTCTACTACACACACATCTTTGCCGATCCGAAAAATCGCGACACGCTTTACGTCCTCAACACCGGTTTCTATAGATCGACAGACGGAGGCAAGACCTACCGCACCATTCGGCCGCAGCACGGCGACAATCACGATCTGTGGATTGACCCGAATGATCCGCAGCGCATGATCAACAGCAATGACGGTGGGGCGAACGTTTCGGTGAATGGCGGCGCGTCCTGGACCAGAGAAGACTACCCGACAGCCCAGCTTTATCACGTGGCGACGACCAAGGATTTTCCTTATCAAGTATGTGGGGCGCAGCAGGACAACAGCACCATTTGCGTGCCGAATGTGTCGACGCTTGCCCACGACGTCGAGATGTACGCGGTGGGCGGCGGCGAGAGCGGCTATATCGCGCCGAGCCCTACGAATCCAAACGTCTTTTATGCCGGCAGTCAGGGCGCGCTGATTACGCGGTACGATCGCAGCACCGGCGAGACGCGAGACATTCAACCCTATCCGAGATTCTTTTCCGGTGAACCTTCCAGTGCTTTGAAAGAGCGCTGGCAGTGGACTTTCCCGATCGTCTTCAATCCGCTTGATCCAAAGACTCTTTACTTGTCATCACAACACCTTTGGAAGACGACTGACGACGGTCAAAGCTGGACGCAGATCAGTCCCGACCTCACGCGCGCAGACCCGAAGACGCTCGGTTTGTCGGGCGGACCGATTACCGGCGACATGAACGGGCCGGAAGTTTTTGCGACGATTTTTACGATTGCGCCTTCGCGTCTGGAACGTGGGACGATTTGGACGGGATCGGATGACGGATTGGTTTTTGTGACTCGCGATGAAGGAAAGCGTTGGACGAAAGTGACGCCGCCGGGAATGCCTGATTTGGGCCGCGTCAGTTTGATCGACTCTTCACCGCACAAAGCGGGCGCAGCTTACGTTGCGGTGAAAAACTACCTCCAGGAAGATCGCGCGCCGTACATCTTTCGCACAGAAGACTATGGCAAGACGTGGATGAAGATCGTCAATGGCATCAAGTCCGGCGACTACGTTCATGCGGTGCGCGAAGACACCAAGCGTCAGGGACTGCTGTACGCCGGCACGGAACACGGCATCTATGTTTCGTTCGATAACGGCGACCACTGGCAATCGCTGTCATTGAATCTGCCGGACACGCAGGTCTCAGACATCATGGTCGAAGCGCACGACCTCGTCATTGCCACGCACGGCCGATCCTTCTATGTGCTCGACGGCATTGATGTGCTGCGCCAATTGACACCGGACGTAGCGAACGCTCCGGTGCATCTGTATCAACCGCGCGAAGCCATTCGTTCAGTCGATCAGGCAGGGATCTATTACTACCTGAAGCAACCGGCCGAAAAAGTGACAATCGATATTCTCGACCCAAAAGGGCAAAAGATTCGCACCTTTACCGGCGTCCGCGTCGACGAACAGAAGCAGGATGTGCGACAACCTGGTGCGACTGCTGGAGAAGAATCAGGTTTTGGTCCGCCCCAGCCGCGCCTGCGTCTGACGAATGCGGGCCTGACAAAATTCAGTTGGAACCTGCGCTATCCCGGCGCTACAGTTTTTCCGGGCATGATTCTTTGGAGCGCGAACGCCGCCCAGGGTCCCGTCGCCGTGCCCGGCAATTATCAGATACGTCTCACAGTCGGCGATCACGTCGAGACGCAAATGCTCGCCGTCAAGATCGATCCGCGCATCACCGGTGTTACCGAAAAAGATTTGCAGGAGCAATTTGATCTGGCGATGAAGATTCGCGACAAGACAAGCGAAGCTAACCAAGCCGTCATCGACATTCGCGAAATCAAAAAGCAGGCGAAAGATCGCGCCGATAAAGCGAAAGATCCCGCCATTACGGCTGCGGCTGATGCTTTGTCGAATAAGCTAAGCCAGGTCGAAGAAGAGATTTACCAGGTGCGGAATCGAAGCAATCAGGACCCCTTGAACTTCCCCATCAAGCTCAACAATCGCATCGCCGCCTTGCGCCGCACGGTCGAGACTGGCGACGCGCGACCGACGAATGGAAGTTATCAGGTGTTCAAGGAATTGTCCGCGGAATTAGAGGTACAGATGGCCAAGCTTAAGCAGTTAGAGAATGGAGATCTTGCAGCGATTAACAGGTTGCTGGCTGCTAAAGGAGTGGAGACAATTCAGGTGGGAACAAAATAAGAGATCTATTTGCGTCGCTCCGGAGGGAGCGATATGTCTGTAGAACGCCGCCCAAACCTATCGATGCAAGCTTCTTTAGGAGCGAGATGGTTTGATACTTCTTTCGCTCCTAAAGGAGCTGACAATCTTTCGCCGTCTACGGGCGATAGACATTCGGTCCCTAACGGGGCTGAATCAGTCCATACAGCGACCGGGTAACTCTTCATCAGACTGATCATCACCCGGTGCAGATGCGGCCGCTACCGCTCGCGGTAATGACTTGCGTTCTTATAAACCACGCCGCCTTTCATCACAAACGTCACGCCTCGCACCGCCGTGATGTCCTTCAAAGGATCGCCTTTCATGGCGATGATGTCGGCTTGCAGCCCGGGCGCGATTGAGCCGATCTGATCGCTCATCCGCATAGCTTCAGCAGCCAGCGAGTTCGCCGAAACCATAGCGGTCATCGGATCGACTCCGCCATCGCGCACGCGATCGATGAACTCTTCCGCGTTCCGGCCATGCGCGCCGGCCACGGCATCGGTTCCGAAAACGATCTTCAGCCCGCGAATCTTTGACGCGCGTTTCACAAGTTCGTGATTCAACGAGAGCACCCGCTCCATCGCGGCAAAACCTTCTTCGGTGTAGCCCGGCGTGCCGAGATACTTGTCTTTGTTCAGAAGATAATTTTCGATCACGAGTCCGGCTTGCGGATCGAGATATGTGCCCTTCTCAGCCATTAACTTCAAATCGTCATCGGTGGACAGGGTTCCGTGTTCCACCTGGGTACAGCCGGCGACAGTCGCGCCCCGGACAGCATCTTTGTAAGCGTGCACGACCGTCCGCAGGCCAACTTTCTTTGCTTCGTCGCAGGCCGCGTTGAGTTGCTCCTGAGACATCGTCATGTTGCCGCCCTGGCGGATGCTGGCGGCGGCGAAGATTTTGATTAGGTCGGCGCCTGCTTCCTTTTGTTTACGGACGAAGGCGCGAATTTCTTCCGGCGTGCCGGTCTGCGGGCCGCGGCCGAACAGAGGTTCGGCAGAAGTTAAGATTCGCGGTCCCGGCAACGTGCCGTTCGCGATCGCGTCGCGCAGAGGAATGTCGGCAGTCGAACCGACACTTTGCACCGTCGTGAAGCCGGCCATCAAAGTCAGATACGCATTCGAAGCCGCGGCGTAGATTGCTTCCGGAGTAGTGCCGCCCTGGCCGGCGTTCTTTCCGTCTTTTCCGAAGATCCAGGTCAGGTGCACGTGGGCGTCAATCCACCCGGGCATCACGGTCATGCCCCGCAGATCATAGTCAATAGGCTCGGCTTTCGGATCGATCGCGAGGATTTTCGATCCTTCGATCACGATGCGCGTATCGTGCAATACGTGTCCCTTGCCATCTAACAAGGTGCTGACAGCGATAACCGTCTTGTTGGTGTGCGCTTGTTGCGGCAAAGTGTTCGACGTCGCCGACTGGAGCAGTAGTAGGGCGGCACAGGTCAGAGCTTGAATCACTCGCATGGCGCGAAATATTAAGACAGATCGCGTCGTGGCGATAGTGGCACGCGCATCTTGGGCGTGATTTCACGGACGAGACGTCCGTGCCAGACGGACCGCCTAAGGAACAGTTTTGTCTGTGCGCTGCAGTAACTGCTGAAAACGCGGATCGGACCGCAAGCTTTCCAGATGCGGATCGACGCGCACGAAGGTGAAGCCTACGGCATGTTCTCGCTCGGCTTGCGCGAGCCAGCGAAAGGCGTCTTCCTGATCTCCCAGCAAACAGTAAATGATCGCGATCTCATAAGCCGTCACCCATTCGGTATCGCGCTTAGCAAGGATCTCTTGCAGTATCTCGCGCGCCTGTTCGTAGTGACCAGTCGCGGCCAGCACATGGGCCCGCTTTGCGCGCGTTGTCGGCGTTTCGCCCGCAAACACGCGTTCCTGCTCATACTGCGCGAGCGCTTCGGCGATCATTCCCTTCCGCTCATATGCCCAACGCAAAATTGTGTGCGCGGCCACGCCACCGGGATCGAGTTCGAGAGCTTTGCGGCATTGCGCGATCGCGTCATCGAATCGGCCGGCAAGATACAACACGTTCGCCAGCGCGGTTGCCATCACGGGTGACTGCGGTGAAATCTGGCGCGCCCGTTCAATTTCGGCCGCGGCTTCTTCGTGTCGGCCCATGGCGGAGAGACTGTACGAATACCAGCGATGCGACACTTGATTACGAGGATTCAAGACGATTGCTTTCTGCAATTCTCGCTCGGCGCCTTCCCAATCGCGATCATAGTGCAGCTTAACAAACCCGAGCGAGGCATGCGCTTCCGCCAACGAGTCATTAGCTTTGACCGCATTGGTCGCAGCATACTTCGCCTTTTCCCAGGCTTCAGCCGGTGGCGGTTCGACGTACCAATTGAGCAAAGAATAGCAATCTGCCAGTTCGGAATATGCTTCGGCGTAATCAGGCTTCAGTTCAACTGCGCGTTCAAGCCGCTGAATCCCCTGGCGCAAACCCTCCGCAGTGCGCCGGGTTGCGTAATATCGTCCTGCGATAAAAAGTTGCCGTGCTTCATCTTCCTCGCCCGGTGAAGTTTCCGGCGCGGGTGTCGGAATGATTGACGTTACCGGCGAATGAGCGACTGGCGACTTTTGCCGACGCGGCGGCGGGGGCCCCGCGATCTCCTGAGGTGCGGGATTGCGCGTCTTGCTCAACAGATCTTCGAACGCTGACTCGGCACGCAAACTGTCCCACACGGGATCGACACCAATCCAGACAAGCCAGCCATCGTTGATCTCATACGCCTCTTTCAGAAGGGTCAGCGCCCGGTCGCGTTCGCCGAGATAAGCGTGAATTGTCGCGGTGTGATACGGCGACACGTAAGCACGCGCCGACATTTCGTTGAGTTCTTTCAGCGCCGCGCGTGCATTGTCGGTACGTCCGGCGACCGCATACGACGCGCCTAAACCCGAGACAAAGAACTGACCACCGCCCGAGAGTTGCAAGGCTTTCTCGGAAATCGCAACGGCATCGTCGCCGCGGCCGAGCGCTCGCATCGTCCATGCAAACGTCGCCAGACCGTAACTGAACTCAGGCACGGCTTCCAACATCGCCTCGTACGTCACTAACGACTCGTTGAATTTGCGTCCCTGGTAATAACACCAGCCCAACGCCTGGACTACACTGGGTGACAACGGATCCAGTTCGCGCGCGCGCAAAATCTCGCGCAGCGCTTCGTCAAATCGGCCGGTCATCTGCAAATGAAAGCTGTACCAGTGATGGCCCGTGGCGTAATTCGGATTGATCTCAATCGCGCGGCGGTGATCCGCTTCTGCAACCGACCAATCGAAATCGCGCGTGATAGTCGCAAACCCGAGTGCGCTGTAAGCCTCGGCCGCTTCCGGATCGAGATCTACGGCCTTTTGCGCCGCTTGCTTCGCGGCTTCGGAGCATTCTTTGAACGGCTTGATACCAAAGACTCCGAGCCAGTTGTAGTAGTCGGCGATGCCCGTGTATGCCAGCGCGTAGTCAGGATCCAGTCTGATCGCGTTGTTGTAGCATTCGATCGCGCGCGCCAGGCCCGATTCGGTGTAAGTGCTCCAGTAATAACGACCGCGCAGATACGACTCAAACGCTTCAGGGTTCGCGGTGCCGCGTTTCGACAACTGCACCTTTTCATCGCCGGTCAATTGCGGCAATAGGGCCGTGGTGACTCGCGCGGAAATCGAGTCTTCGATTTGCAGGACGTCCGTCGATTGCTCATCGAACTGATCGGCCCAGCGCGTAACGCCTTCGCTGACATCCATTAGCTGCGCGGTCACGCGTAAGCGTTCACCAATGCGACGCAAACTCCCGTCGATAACGTAATCAACGTGAAGATCCCGGCCGGCCACCAGCGGATCGACGTTGACGCCCCGATAACGCAGCACGCTGCTCGTTGGCCGCACCACCAGGCGTCGCACGTTGCTGAGGCGCGTGATAAGCGCATCCGCCAGGCCGACGCCGAGATATTCATCACCGGTGTTTTCAATCGGCGTGCTAAGCACCTTAAATGGCAGCACCGCAATCGATTCCTGGCCCAGATACGATTCGATCGGCAAGGTCGGCAGCGCCGCCAGACGGTGGTTTAGCTTGCGCAAGAGATTGTCGAAGCGCGGATGACCGTGCAAGCTATCCAAATCCGGATCAACCGCGCTCCATAGAATCCACGCATCTTTCATCTCGAACGCTTGTTCAAGCAGATCGAGTGCCGGCTCGATGCGGCCGAGCGCCGCGTTCACCAGCGCCACGTGATAAGGAGAAATGTAGCGGCGCGATGCGACTTGATCCATTTCCCGTATCAGGGCTTCGGCGCGGGCGACATCCCCGGCTTTCGCATACGCAGTCGCAAGTCGCCCAAGGGTGTGCGAGGCCTTGCCCATTATCTCAACCGATTTTTGCGCCGCGTGAATTGCCTCTTCATGCTGCCCGATGACGCTTAAGAGATAACTCGTGCCATACAGCAGCATGATGTTTCCCGGTTCGGTCTGCAGCCGCTCGCGTGCCATCGCCAGCGCCTCGTCGTAACGACGCGCATGATACAGACACCAAAGCACCGAGAAGCGCGAGATGATCGAAAAAGGATCGAGTGAGACGGCGGTCTGCGCTTCGCGCAGGGCTTCAGTAAAGCGGCCCTCCATCGCAAGCTGAAATGCATACCAGGTGCGCACCGGAGCGTAATTCGGATTCAGTTCAATTGCTTTGAAGAGCTGCCGTTCGGCGTTGTCCCATGAGAAGTCACGACTGAGTTTCGCCTGGCCGAGGGCGCCGTGCGCTTCCGCGGATGCCGGATCCAGTTCGACCGCGGTTGCCGCCGCCTCGTAGGCGGAGACCGCGCATTCCTGAAACGGCAGGACACAGTAAATTCCCAGCCAGTTGTAGTACTCGGCGATGCCGGCGTGCGCCGCAGCGTATTCAGGATCGATGGCGATTGCCTGGTGATAACAAACGATCGCCTTCGCAAAACCTTCTTCGCTGAACTTGTTCCACTGTGCGCGGCCACGCAAGTACGCTTCGTGCGCGCGTGGATCGTCGGTGCCGCGCTTCGCCAGCTTTTGGCGCTCGTCGTTCGTGAGGTGCGGGACGATTGCTTCAGCGACGTGTGCCGAGATCGTATCTTCGAGTGTCAGCACGTCGGTGAAGTTCTCGTCGAACTGCCCCGCCCACGCGGTAGTACCGTCGCTCACGTCAAGTAATTGCAGCGTCACGCGGATGCGGTCGCCCGCATGGCGAATGCGACCATCGAGCACAAATGCGACGCCCAACTCACGACCAGCGTTGAGCGGATCGTCCTCTGCGGTGTAGCGGAGAACGCTGCTTGTCGGTCGTACCGCAAACCTGCGAATTGAACTAAGTCTCGTGATGAGTGCGTCGGCCAATCCAGTCCCGAGATAATCTCCGCCTGATTCGCTGCCGGCCGGGTCAATCAACTTCAATGGCAACACAGCAAGCGCTGTGTCTGACGAGGCCGGGCTCGGCTTGATTTGTCCCGGACGCGGCGCGTGGGGCAAATTCGAGAGCGGCCGCCCATCGAGAAACGAACTAATGTCATCAGCCAACTGTGCCGCCGTCGGATAGCGCCACTCGGGTTCCTTGCGCAGTGCACGAGAGACAATGTCTTCAAGTAGACCCGCAAGATCGCGACGCAAGCCCTCGATGGTCGCGCCGCGATTCTTATAAATGTGCTCCAGCGTGGTTTCATCGTTCCCGCGTTGGAGCAAGTCATGCGGGCGCGTGATGATGATGCTCAAAGGGGCCGGCGATTCTTCACAAATCACGCGGGCAATTTCGTGCGGCGCGCGATTGGACAGACGGTACGGACGATGGCCCGTGAGTAACTCGTAAAGCAGGACCCCCAACGAATAAACATCGGTCGAAGGAGTGATTGGCGCGCCCTGCACCTGTTCCGGCGAGGCATACTCAGGCGTCATCAGACGCATCGCCGTCGCCGTCGGGTCGTGCGTGATATCACCGGCAAGCTCCGGATTAAGCAGCTTTGCGATGCCAAAGTCGAGCAGCTTCGGAACTCCATCGCACGTTACCAGAACGTTTGACGGCTTGATGTCGCGGTGCACAACCTGCTTCTGATGAGCGTAGCTGAGCGCGTCGCAAATCGAGCGAAACAGTTTCAAGCGCTCGTTGATATTTAGTTGACGCTCGTCGCAATAGAGATACAGCGGCTGACCTTCGATGAACTCCATCACAAAGTACGGCAAGCCGTCATCGGTGGTGCCACCGTCAAGCAGCCGCGCGATGTTCTGGTGGTCAAGCGCCGCGAGGATCTGACGTTCTTTCCGGAAACGCCGCAGGATAAAATCCGTGTCCATGCCGCGCTTTACAAGTTTGATCGCGACCCGTTTCTGGAACTCTCTATCCACGCGCACGGCTTCATAGACGGCACCCATGCCGCCACGGCCAATCTCACGCACAATTTCGTACGCGCCGAGGCGGCGCCCAATCAACGGATCTTGATCCTCAGCGAACGGATCGAAACGTCTGGCCTTAATGTCTGCGGGAATCAGATCTTCCATCGAGTAGTCGCCAGACTCATGACGGGCGAGCAGACTTACGACTTCACCCTGCAAGGTAGGGTCCTGAGCACAGGCCTCAGTCAAGTACGACGCGCGTCTCTCCGCCGGGAGATCCAGCGCGGTCTGGAAGATATTCTCAACTTGTCGCCAGCGTTCGGGGGTCATAACTCACTAGTGGCAAGCGAACGAATTACGAGTGTTTGGGAGAACCCTAAAGACAGCACGCTTAAAATAGTTCCACGGAAACCGGGGGCCATCATCGTAGACGACGAAAAAAGAAAGATCAACGAGAGGTAGTGTCTGAAACTTGTATTACCAACATCACAGATTAGCCCAGGCGTTAACGCCTGGGTCCATTGGCGACCGTTGGGAAAAGCCCCAAGGCTTCCCATTTACATCGTTTTGCTGACCCGGCCGTAAACGGGGCTAGAGAAATCTGCCGCGAACAACACATAAATCAGCTTCCCCGTTCAGAAACTTAAACTCCCGCATGCGCGCGAAGCTCTCAGGCATGACGGCCTGGAAAAATCGAGCCGCTTTTCGCCACCGACAGTGTCCTAGATGCGTCATCGAACCGTTTCGGCTGACGCCAAAGCTGATTGATATGTGTAACCGTGATTCATCGTTGCATTGCTCCTTCCGGTTGCGCTTTACCGGGGATTGGTTTGTCTCCGCCTCAATTAGTACATGCGGAAAATCGCTGCGCAGCGGATCACCGCGACGGCAATTTTGGACTCGATTAGTTGCCGAAATCACCCGGTCTGGGTTAGAAAGACAAAACACCAAGATTTCGAGGGGAAAATGAAAATTCAATCCAAACTAGTTTGCATTATTACGTTAACCATCTGTGCGGCAGTTCCTGGTTGTAAGACAACGAAGAATTCTAAAAGCGAGAATTCCAGGGCGGCCAACAGCTCGGCGGCCGGTAAGCCCGACGACAAAGGCGTCATCCATTCCGCCACCGGCACCGAAAAAGAGAAACCCGCAGCCGGCAAATCCAACGTACAAGGCCGCGTGCTCTTCAACAGCCAGCCGGCGCCGAATATCGACGTCAAGCTGTGCGAAAAATTCAATCAATTTCTGGGCGGTTGTCAGGGAGAGACTTATACAGCAAAGACTGACGCGAACGGCGAATATCTGATTAAGGATGTTCCGCCCGGAATGTATGAAGGTTTAATCGCAAAGGTCTTTGACATTCCGTATTTCGTATTCGCCACTTCCGGATTCATTGGATCGGCGAAATACGAACTCGAAGCTGACCAGACATTCTTTGCGCCCGATTCGAACCTGTTCAAGAGCGACTTGAAGTTGGTAAGTCCAAAGGCGGGTGCCAAAATCGCGCCGCAAAATATTGAAGTGAAGTGGGAGAGCTATCCCGACGCGGCGTACTACAAATTCAGTATCAATGCTGACAGCGGGAGCGGTGCTGAAACAAATTACGATTACATCAACAAGCGCATCGATGGCACGTCGTACGTCCTGGACGCACCGCTGAAACCCGGCACCTACCGCATTAGCATTAGTGCTTACAACACTAACGACGTAAAACTGGCCGACAGTCCCGACGACATCACCTTCAGTGTTAAGTAGCGGTATTGCGAACAGGTCAGTACCATCCGCGGGAGCGCTGGAACTCCGATCGGTCTGTTGTCGGCATGGGCACTAAGTCAACCGCGCAGCGCTTGTGGAAAGTAGCCAGGGATAAGTAGGCAGGGGTAAGCGACCGCAGGTCGCGCCATCCCTGGATCAGGTTAGAAAAAGACTCCGCCCCTGAAGGGAAGCAATAGATAGGAACGACGCGCGATAGTATTCGCGGGCTAAAGCCCGCGAAAAAAATGGCATGTCATCCCCGGGTTACGTTCTCTGCGCTCACTCACGCGGGGCTAAAATCTGTCGCCGCTTCGCGGGTCGCCCGCAAATTAGTGAGTGACCCGGTCTCTACAGCTCCCGGTATTGACTCCATATCAACCTTCACGCTTCCGCACTCGACTCCAATACCACCACTGTTGTTGTTCAGACGGCAGATTTGGATCTCTCGCCTGGGCGACCGCCGCGACGAATGTGTCCAGGCAACACGGATCGATTACGTGCTTTCGGATGTGGCACAACTCTCGGTACATACGCTGCGGATTTCGTTTTTTGAGTTGCGCCACACTGTGAATTCCGAGCAGCTCGAAATCTTCCAGCATCGCGGGACCGATTGAAACTAAATCCTTAAGCTCACGAGTTTCAGTCCGCATCTTCCCTCCTCCTCCTACTGCTACTGCTGCGGCTGCGCCGGCATCTGCGAGAAGATTACAAAGTGTCCGCCAGGTTCCTTCGCTACAACTTCCTTCGCGCCGTAAAACGTTTCGTGCAGATCCTGGACAACCTCCGCTGCCTCCAGTGACTTGATGATTGCGTTGATGTCGGGCACCTCCATAAACAAAAAGGTCGGCCCCTGATCGACAGTGTTTGCCAAAGGATTGGTCGCGTCGGCTTGCATGCCCTGATAAGTTTGCAGCATTAACTCAACCGATCCGTTTTCCAGCGCTACAAAGCCGATGTGATCGCCCTCGGGCACTTGAATGGTCGGAGTGAAACCGAAGCGCTCCGTCCAAAACCTCAAACTCGGTTCAACGCTCTTCACATGCAGAATCGGCGTAGACTTGTAAATGGTCATAAGTTTCTCCCCGGAAGTCAGGCTGCCAATATCAGGCTGCCAATATAAGAAGCGCACACATGCTCCCGATGCAATCGGGATTCGCCGTCACTGACTTGGGAAAGCGCGAGCAGGATGCTCGCGACCCGCAGGCAAGATGCCTCCGCTTCGAACTATGGCGCTAACTTTTCCGTTTCGTTCTAGTCTAATTTAGACGACTCCCGTATAATAAGCGGCGATGGCTAAGGCTGTCAAGCGGAAGAACAAATCAGACAAGCGGGCGCCGCGCGGCAACGAGACGAGATTGACGACGTCCGATCTCGTCATCCTGAGTCTGCTCGCCGAACGGCCGATGCATGGCTATGAAGTGAACGCCACGCTTGCAGATCGGAAGATCCGCGACTGGGCACCGGTGTCGCGTCCGCAGGTTTACTACTCGCTCGATAAGTTAACCAGGATGGACCTGATCCGTGTCGGCGCTGATGAATCGCCGGCCGCCGGCCCGGAGCGCACAGTGTTTGAAACCACGGCCGCGGGACGCGATCGGCTCGCGGATGCCCTTGAAAGCAAGCAGTGGGTCGACCACCGAGTTCATCAACCCTTCCTGATTTGGCTCGCGCTGTCGTGGCAAGCGCGACCCCGGGCTTTTCGCAAGCAGTTGAATGATCGTAAAAAACTTTTAGAGGCACGCTTGGCTGATGAGCGCGCTACACTGGAAGATGTGCTGGATGAAGTCGGCCACCCGTATCACGAAGCTGTGTGGATGTTGCAACTTGTAATTGAACAAATGGAGACTGAGCGGCGTTGGATTGATCGCATCCTGAGCACGGCCCACAAGCGTGCACCGGCGCGACGGCCGAAATCTTTCAAGCGATAACCTCGACCGATTTCCGCGGCTTGGATAGTTCAGACGAAGCAATCCGTTTGTTCCAACTGCTCGTCGTTGCCGAAGGTCGATGGCGCAAGTAACCTCGCGACGATGACCGCGAAATTTCCTGTGATTGAATCTATTCACCACGCCATTCGATTCGCGAAACCGAGCGACGTCGAGGAGCTGGCGCAACTGCGTTATGCCCTGCGCGCGAGCACAGGTCGCGCGACTGAGCCCGAAAGCGAATTTATCGCCCGATGCTCAACCTGGATGCGCGACCACCTACAGAGTGACGCATGGCATTGCTGGGTCGCGGAAGCAAATGGAAAATTGATTGGCGCGGTGTGGCTTCAGCTTGTCGAAAAGATTCCCAATCCACGATCCGAGGCTGAATACCATGCCTACATCACGAACTTCTATATTCACGAATCGGCTCGCGGGAAGGGACTCGGCTCGCAACTATTAAGCGCTGCGCTGAATTGGTGTCGCGAGCGCGACGTGCACGCGGTCATTCTTTGGCCGACGGAGCGTAGCCGCAGTCTATATGAGCGGCACGGTTTCGCGGTCCGCGATGACTTGATGGAACTCATAGTTGCGCCGCCGTATTGAAGTCCGCAAGGACAGAGAAAGGGACCTTACCGATCTTTGACGACGGCAGGTCCCTTGCTTTGTTGGTTCTGGGAATTCGACAAGCTTTAGCTCGTCGGTGCTCACGAACTGTGTGCGTCTTAAATAATGACGCTGCGCGATGCGCGAATGCGATCGGTGCCCAGTTTGTGTCGCACGAGGGCTTCAACATTCAACGGCACGCCATCGCTCTTGGCTTTGCGAATGAACTCACCATCGATCTTGAAGATCCGTAGCTTGACCACATCTTCGACTTTCAGATCGGTCAACCCTTCGTTGCGTACTTCGGCAAGAAACTCAGGCGTAACTTTGAAGATGCTCATCTTCACCAGGCCTTCGAACGATTGGTCTCTAAATCCCATTTCGTTCGCTCGCCGCACAAACTCTGCGTCAATTTTGAAGATGCGCGCTTTCACCAGGTCATTGAAAGTCAGGTTGGGAAAGCCCGTGTTCTTCATCTCGCGCATGAAGGTCGAATCGACCTTGAAAATCGCCGCTTTAAAGAGATCGCCAACATCAAGCTTGCCGAAATTCGCCGACAACAGGTCATCAGCCAGCGCGGTCGTCACGTTGACAGCGGCCGCCGTGAACAGACGATCTTCAACTGGACGCTCGTCTTTCCATTCACTGTCGCCCTTCTCGAAATCAAAGCCGCGGCTCTTCATCGCTGACAGAAACGCCATGTTTGGGGTAAAGCGAAATGTTCCGGTTCCCTTCCCATCCTGGAAGGTGCCGTCTGCATCGATTGTGCCGGCCTCGCGCGCGAGCCTGAAGGTCACCGCTCCGCCGTTCTGCACCTGCTCTTTGGTCAGACCTACTTCCGAGAATTCATATGTTTCCCCGTGGTTAGAAGTGTGGCGTCCGTCCTCAGTACGGCGCTCAAAATTCAGATTGATTTTGGAGCCGTCTTTGGTGATTTGGCCGTGCCACTCGCCCGTGATGGTGTTTTGCGCGGCAACTTTCGAACAGGCGACGGCGGCGATAAACGCGAGACTCAAAACGAAAAGTGTAGATATTTTCCTGGTCATAAGCGCTCTCCTGTGGAAATTCTGGTTGGAACAGACCCCGACGTGCGAAATACAATCTGTTCCACGCAGCGGGATAGCCCCGGTTCCGGAACTTCTCAAGTCCTTGACCGACGTTTTGAGCACGGCGCCCATTGTACAGGGCCGGCTATGAAATATAACCCCTAATTCGGGCAGGTTGCATTCCTTCGGCCTGTTGCCGGCCGCGAAGGCGCACCACCGCCAGAACTCAAAAACCGGATCCACTCTTCAACCTGAATCGAACAGCGGGCCCTCGCTCGCAACTTTCGTCGTCACATCAGTAGCGTTGCGGTAAACGTACCCACAACATGGGCGAACCTCGCGCGCTATCTGATTGCATCGCGGGTGAATTAGAATTCTATCCCGTGGATTCTATTGAAAAAGGACCGAGAGACTATGTGTCGCAACATCAAGACCCTGCATAACTTTAAACCAGCGGCGACCGAAGCTGAGATTCGCGCTTCCGCCATTCAGTTCGTGCGCAAGCTCAGCGGCTTCAACAAACCATCAAAAGCAAACGAGGCGGCGTTCAATCATGCCGTCGACGAAGTGACGAGAGTGGCTACTGAATTACTCAAGTCACTTGTGGCCACCGCGCCTCCGCGCGACCGCGAGGTCGAAGCCGCCAAAGCCCGCGCGCGCACTGCGTTGCGCTTTGGTGGGGCACCGCCGGTATGATTCGCGGACTTGGCCCGACTTGCCCCCAGACTTTATGATTTTGTCCACTCGCCGGACTTCAACCCGGCGACCGTGTTAAATTCCCGGATGCGTTTTTCTCGCTTAATAACGGGCTCTGCATTAACCCTGTTCGTTCTCACAGCTACGCTAACGCTCGGTAAGAGCCAATCGCCTAAAACTAAATCCGATTACCTCTTCAACCCGCCGTGCATGCGCGCGCTAGATCGAGGCGCTGTCTGCGCAGCCGCAAACGAACACGCACTCGACTATATGAAAACGAACAACCTGACTGCGGTTACGGTTGTTCAGAACGTGCGCACGGGTGCTCTTGTCGCATTCGTCGCATGGGATCCGGCGCAGCTCGATGTCGCAAGTCCTCTATTGCCTCTGTCTGTCGTCAAGCTCTTCGTCGCCGCCAGTTGGTGGCAACATAAGAATGCAAATGGGTTCGTCGCCCGTGACGGGACCGCAGTATCTGTGCACGAGATGATCGTATCTGGCAGTGACCAGGCCGGCCGGCTGACAGCTGCTGAATTGCGGAAGACCATCGGCGCGGATGCGATTGTTAAAGACCTTGATCATTTCGGGTTCTCTTACGGAACGTCGATAAATGATTCCGCACGTGGTGAAAAGTTTTGGGCTGAGTTCCCCGCGGAATGGCGCGATCGCCTCACTCCGTCTGCGTCGTATCACGTACTCAGCGCCTCTACTTCTGAAACGGAATGGGCTGACGACCTGTCGATTGGAGAAGCTGGATTCACCGTAAACGCGCTGAGTATTTCACGCTTCCTACAGGCCGTAGGAAATGGGGGCGTGATGGTGACTCCGACCGCGCGTCAGGAACTCCTCATAACAGGCCAATCCTCGAATGCTCGAAACCGAAATATCAACAGTTATCGAGTTATGCGCGAATCGGCGGCTCTGAAACTGCAAGCCGCAATGCGCGATGTGGTTCAAAGAGGAACAGCGAAAGGAATCGCACAAGCGTTGTACGACATCGGGTGGTCAATCGGGGGAAAGACCGGCAGCAGTGGCCCCGTCGGTCCGAAATCTGACGCCTGGTTCGCCGGGCTAATATTCGATACAAACGCACAACCACGCTTCACCGTCGCCACCTTTGTGCGGCACGGCGGCGCCGGTGGAGGAAACGCTGCAAAACTATCAGCGGATCTTGCGCGGTATCTGATTGCGTCGGTGGACAAGTAGACTTCTTCGATCGCCACGTCCCTTTGATAATCATCAGGCCGGCTTGTTTGTCATTTCGATGGTTGGCTCATTGTCAATCCGTACTGCTTTCTAATACGATTCGCGACATGATGACTGTTACCACTGAAACCATGAGCGGCGAAGAAATCGTCGATCTCTGTCGGCGCCATACTCTCTTTGAATGGTCTGCGCAGGCTGCCGTCGATCCGATTCCGGTGGCGCGCGCGCAAGGCATTTATTTTTGGACGCCGGAAGGCAAACGCTTCATCGACTTCAATAGTCAGCTGATGTGCGTAAACATCGGCCACGGCGACGAGCGAGTCGTGCGCGCCATCCAGGAGCAGGCCGCGGTTCTGCCTTACGCCAATCCCTTCATGGCCACCGAGGTGCGCGCACGTCTCAGCGTGAAGCTGGCCGAGATAACTCCGGGCGACATCGATGCTTTCTTCTTTACCAACGGCGGCGCCGAAGCCAACGAGAACGCGATCCGCATCGCCCGTCTTTTTACGGGGCGTCACAAAATAGGCGCCCGCTATCGTTCCTATCACGGCGGCACCGCGGGTGCCCTGACCCTCACCGGCGATCCGCGCCGGTGGGCGGCTGAACCAGGCATTCCCGGCGTCTTTCGCATTCCCGAGTTCTATCACGGCGTAGATAAGAAAACAGAAACGGCTGACGAAGTCCTCGCGCGCACGGAAGAGGTCATTCAGCTCGAAGGCGCGAACAGCATCGCCGCGATTATTGTTGAGCCGGTCACCGGAACCAACGGCATTCTGATTCCGCCCGACGGCTACCTGCAGGGTTTAAGAAAGCTTTGCGACAAGCACGGCATTCTCTTGATTGCCGATGAAGTGATGGCCGGGTTTGGCCGCACGGGCAAGTGGTTCGCAATCGATCACTGGGGTGTTGAGCCCGATTTGATCTCGATGGCAAAGGGTTTGACGAGCGCTTATGTCCAGCTCGGCGCGGTCGGCATGCGCCGGCAAATCGCAGATCACTTTGCGAAGAATGTTTTTTATGGCGGGCTTACCTACAACAGTCATCCGCTCGCCTGCGCCGCGGCGCTCGCCACCATTGCCGTGTACGAGGAAGATGATTTAATTGCGCGGGCGCGTGAAATGGGCGAGTTGATGCGCGGTTTGATGGAAGATCTAAAGCAGCGTCATCCGTCGGTGGGAGCGACCCGGAACATCGGTCTCTTCGGAATCTTCGAGCTGGTAAGAAACCGTGAGACGCTCGAGCCCATGGCGCCCTTCAACGGCACTTCGCCAGAGATGCAAGCGCTGGGGAAGCATTTTCGTCAGGAAGGTCTCTACACCTTCGTGCGCTGGAATACCTTCTTCACCAATCCGCCGCTTTGTATCACTGAGGCGGAATTGCGAGAGGCATTCGCGATCATTGATAAGGGGCTGGAGATAACTGATCGGGTGGTGGAGTGAGCAAGCGGCAAGGGTTCGTGTTGACGCGCAGGAAAGCTAATGAGACGCGTGCTGTGGGATCGGTTGAGCGCGCGGAGCGCGCGTTAGCATAAAGCCTGGGGCGTAAGCCCCAGGAACGACCCCACAATGTAACCATTAAGCCCGCGGAGCGGGCGACAGCCTCAAAGGAGACTCCCATGTCGGACTCCTACACAAACCTTCTCTATCACATTGTCTTCTCAACAAAGGATCGCCGTCCTCTAATTACGCCTGAATACGAAACGAGACTTCACGATTACATTGGCGGCACAATCCGTTCGTGCGGCGGATCTGCTTAGAATTAAATGGGACCGCAGACCACCTTCATCTACTCGCAAAACTCCGGCCGGATCACGCAGTCTCTGATGTCCTACGCGATCTGAAGTCGAATGCAACTGGATGGATGCATGATGTATTTCCTAAGTTGAAAGAATTCTCGTGGCAGCGCGGTTATGGTGCATTCACCGTGAGCCATTCAAAGGTAAAGGATGTACGTCGCTACATCGCGAATCAGAAGGAACATCACCGCAGACTTTCGTTTCGCGACGAGTTCATTCAATTTCTTAAGGCGAACGGAATTGAATATGATGAGCGATGGATCTGAGCGTGCGGGAGCACGCGTCAGCGTAAGCCCGGCGTGTCCGCCACTGCATGAGAACAAGGTACGAGTAATAGTGCTGAGCACGCGTCAGCATAAAGCCTGGGGTGGAGCGAAGCGAAACCCCAGGATCAGTCAGGAGAAAGCATTCAAGCCCGCGGAGCGGGCGGCAGTCGTGCGACCTACGCGATATCAAATCTTTTAGTTCCGATTCCGCTGTCGCCCGCTCCGCGGGCTCGTGATCTCTTACGATGCTGACCTGGGGCTCACGCCCCAGGCTCTACGCTTTCGTCACGCTCCGCGGACTCAAGCCTACCGCCGCGCGCAGTTCGATCTGAAGGGCTACACAGTTCTTCCTGGCAGTGTCGGCATGCACGATCACATGTTTTTCCCAATGGGCGGGAATCCGCCGATGTATTCGAATATGGGTACGAGCTTTCCGCGTCTGTATCTCGCCTCGGGGCCCCCACGATTCGCACGACCGGCAGTGTGCAACCTTATCTCGATCTGGAAATCAAGAAGTTGATCCGAGGCTAACCGGATGATTGGCCCGAAGATGCACATCACCGCGCCCTATCTCGAAGGCGTGGGCTCGTTCACATCGGTGATGCATACGCTTACTGCCGCGGACGACGCGCGCAAGCTGGTGAACTTTTAGGGCTGACCAGGTCGCGACTTCATTCAAAGCCTACATGAACATCACGCGCGATCGATCAGTTGTGCACCATCACTGGCCTTTGAAGCATCGGAGGTTGGGCCAATTCATTGAATCTTTCCATCACGAATGACAATCGTCTGATCTTCGCGCGGCGCCCCACCCGTGCCGTCGATTACGCGCACGTTGGTAAGCGCGATGACTGGCGCTTCCACGCGAATGAATTGTTGACGCTCTGACTGCTGCGCAAGGCAGTTCAGGGGAAGACTCAGAAGGATAAGTAGGCAAAGCGATCTCATGTTTTTCTCCGGTTGTTAGAAATGAAGTCGGCCAGAGCGGCTTGCCACGAACGCATTGGCGCAAGGCCAGGCATCTCAGACTGCTTGCAGGACATCGGCGAATAATAAGGACGCGCGGCCGGCATTTGAAACTCGCGCAGGGTCACGAATTTCATCCTCGCATTCAAACCAACAAGTCGTGCGGCCTCTTGAACAAACTCGGGGTACGAACAGAGTCCGCTGTTCACGACATGATATGTACCGTACTTTCGCCGCGAAACGATCTCCAAACTACGCGCGACGAGATCAGAAACATAGGTTGCGCTCGCTACGACATCGGTGATCACGCGAATTTCATCGCCGGCCAATATCGATTGCGGCACAGTGCTCAAGAAATTGTTTTTGCCTGGTCCAAAGACCCACGACGTACGCACGATGAAATGATGATCGGTTGCCGCCCTGACGGCGTCTTCGCCCTCAAGTTTTGTCCGTCCATAGACATTAATCGGACGTGGCGGATCGTCGATCGTGTACCGTCCGTACTTTCGCTCGCCATCGAAAACATAATTGCTGCTGAAATGCAGGAGCGAGGCGTCGCTTGACGCCGCCGCTTTTGCAAGGTTTTCCGGGCCGCGCGAATTTACGGCTCGCGCCAGCTCGGGCTCTCTTTCACAGTTATCCACGCCGACGACGGCGCAATTTATAATCAGTTTTGGACGAAGCTCAAAGATCTTCTGCGCGCTGCTTTCGCGATCCGTAACGTCGAGCTCAGCGTGCGAAAACGGCGTGACATCATGTTCCGCCGCAAGCCGGCGCGCGAATTCACTCCCCACCAGTCCGCCCGCTCCGACAATCGCAATCTTCATCTGGAGTGATCGATTACAAAAAACATATTGACGATGAGGCAGGCCCGTTAGTAGCTTCAACGGTTAGAGCACAGGCTGGCCTGTACAAATTAACCTGTGATCCGAAGCAAAGGAGCCCGACATGGTTAGAATAATCACAATTGCACTCGTCCTCGTCACCAGCGTCTCATTGTTCGGTTGTCAGAAGTACACGTCTGGTCTGGTGCAAAGCGCCGGACGTGCTGACGAGGCGGTAGTGCTTTCCAACCTTCGCTCGATCATGGTCGCCGAAAATGCCTACAACCTGAGTAACGGCAGCTACGGAACTTTTGAACAACTCACGAGCGGTGGTTTTTTAGACGCGCGCTTCAAAGGTCAGCGACCTTCGCTCAGCCAGTATTCCTATACGATCACGGTAATGGAAAAATCGTCTGATGCCGCCACGGCATCATACAGCTGCAATGCCGATCCCGAAGGCACTGGAAATCGATCGGGACGGCACTTCTATATCGATTCCACCTCCAACGACATCCACGCGAATGCGACGCAACCCGCATCGGCAACGGACGAAGTAATTAAGCCATGAGCCGGGTAATGAACTGATTTCAAGTCTCAGTGCCTCGGTGAATTCTTTGTGGCTCTGTTAGTTGTCGGTGTCTCTGTGGTGGAATTATCTCGCCAAACATTCACCGCAGAGGCACAGAAAATTCACCGAGACACAGAGGACGACTTCAAATCAGGACAACCGACAATCCGTTGGCTGAAACCACGGCGTTGGCTATTTCAACTCTGGTCTTGTTCAACTGATGCCGTCGGCCACAGAGTGAAGATCAGACACATCACGCCCACCGCCAATCCAACTCCCTTAATCGCCGCCACCGCTCCCGATGAAATTGGAGCAGGATCAGCGATTCCCAAACGATTAGCTTCCAATTGGCCGAAGAAACTGACGTACGCCATGCCGCACATGAATGCCCACGCCGCCGCAAGAAAAGGCCGGCCCCGGTTTATGTCCTTGCCGGTTCCCATGCGCCCAACAGGAGAAACACTCCGATGATGTAGTCGTCAAAGAATGCCGGCGGGTTTTCTCGCCAAGTGTGCCAACGGCGAATTGTCTCGCCAAGCGGTGTCAGAATCCCGAGAACGATCGCGAAATAGCGACTGATTGAGATGAGCATGGGTGTTTGCAAATCAATCTCGCGTCATCGCCGGGTCAATATTGACGGCTGCCGAGCGCCTCACTCAGGAAAATCCCGCGGCTGGGTCTCACAGAATGAACACCAATCGATTTGCGACGCTAATTTACTCGCATCTCGTAATCAGTCAAGAAAAAGTCTGGCGATTTTAATTCGCCACTTGGAAGTGGTTTTACGGCGCCTCTGTGCTTGCTCGGTGTCTCTGCGGTGAAAATCTGGCGGAGGACATCGCCGACACACACACCGAGGATTCACGGAGACACTTAGAACTGAAATTGGACAGTACCTGACGTACTAATTGTTACAGCAATTTGAATGCGTGGTAGAGAATCTCGACCGCCCTCTTTGTCCGTTATCGTACTGTCTCACGTCTAAACCCGCGATAAGGTCGAATCGGTTGATAATAGAAGTCCGCACTTCAACCGACCGGGGCGACGTTTTCTGAGTGTGAGAGCGTCGCCCTTTTAGTTTGCGTGACGCGAAACGCACATTACCAAACGAGTTTTGTAGTGGAGTAAATCTCTGGATGGTCCGGAGCATTGGTATTAACTCAACAGAATTGCCCACGATCAGACGAGTTGGTGGTGACCGAATCTCATCTCTCAGTGTCTCAGCGAATTCTCTGTGCCTCTGTGGTTAATGTCTTCGCGAGTTATTTCCACCACAGAGTCGTCCACCAAGGAGTCACAGAGATACAGAGAAAAAATTCAAATTGGGACACCACCGTACAAGTTTGACAACTACTCGCGCTAAACTCACATCTGTTAAACTTTGAAAGCACATACGAATATTTTTAGGATTGCCTATTTTCATTTGGGAGAAGTGTCCATGGATTCATTCGAAGGCTCGGGGTTATATCAAAAACGATGCGGACAACCGGCGGCGGGCATAGTCGTCGGCGCGGCGCTTCTATTCTCATTTGCCGTGGCGGCTTTTGGATGCAAAGGCAAGGCAGAAACGCCGGCAGTGAACTATACGCGCGTCCCGGACGGTGCGCCGCAGAACTCCTACGCGGACGTGGTGGCGCGTGTGGCGCCGGCAGTTGTCACAATTCACGCGAACAAGCGCGTACGACAACCGCAACAATTTCCTTTCTTTGACGATCCGTTTGGGTTCGGTAATCGCAATCGCGAACAACAGCAGCAGCCTCGCGAACAACTGGAACGCGCTTTGGGTTCAGGCGTCATTATCAGCGCAGACGGATACATCATCACCAATCATCACGTAATCGATGGCGCGGAAGAGATTCAAATCGATTTGAGCGACGGCCGCACTGTTGCGGCAAAGCTTGTCGGGTCAGATCCTCCGAGTGATCTGGCGGTGCTCAAAATTGCGCAGACGAATCTTCCGTTTCTTACGCCCGGCGACTCGGACAAAGTGCGTGTCGGCGACGTTGCGCTCGCCATCGGCAATCCCCTTAACGTGGGACAGACCGTAACGATGGGAATCATCAGCGCAAAAGGACGCTCAACGGGATTGGGCAGTGGCGCCTTCGAAGACTTCCTGCAAACCGACGCGCCGATTAATCAGGGAAATTCCGGTGGCGCGCTGATCAACACAAACGGCGACTTGATCGGCATTAATTCCCAAATCCTCGGCGGCACGACCGGCGGCAACATCGGCATAGGGTTCGCGATTCCATCGAACATGGTCAAGACCGTGATGGATCAACTGATCAAGTCGGGCAAAGTCCGTCGCGGGCAGCTTGGCATCAGCGTGCGCCGCATCGATTCGGACATGGCGCAAAGCCTTGGGATGTCGGAAACGAAGGGCATCATCGTCAACTCTGTGGTGGCCGGCAGCGCCGCTGAACGCGCAGGCATTCGACAGGGCGATGTAATTATCGCGCTCGACGGTGCGCCGGTGAACGAAACCAACGCGTTCCGAAATCGCATTGCCAGCGCCGGTCCGGGAGCCCAGGTGACACTCACAATTTTGCGCGATAATCGCGAGCAGAAGCTCACCGCGACCACAGGCGAATTCAAACCCGAAGGCGAGAAGACTGATCAAGACGAGACCAGTCCCGGCGCCACCGGCCAGGGCAAGCTGGGTTTGAGCGTGATTCCGCTAACGCCGGAGATTGCTTCGCAGTTGAACGTCCGTGCAGGAACCCAGGGGGTCGTGGTTGACGCGGTTGAACCCGCTGGTCCCGCGGCGGCCGCGGGTCTCGCCCGCGGCGACGTCATTCAGGAAATCAACCGGCAGGCGGTTAGTTCGGCGGATGCCCTGCGTGCGGCGGTTGAGAAGAACGGTGACAAGCCGGCCTTGCTGCTCATTAATCGACGCGGCGAGCAAATCTACGTGACGGTGCGACCACGGCCGTAGGTGCTACGGGCAGTAGCCCGACTGTGCTGGAGGGCCGCCGAATGTGCGACATGAGCCGCCCTTCCTCGCGGTCGGACTATTGCCCCAACCGTTGTTCGGCAAATTGGTCTTGGCCGCCGGCGCAGTGCAGTGTTAAGATGATGTTTCATCTATAAGACACATGCGCTACGTTGCGAACCCGCCTAATCCCTGGCTCACACAATCCGTCGAGTGGATCGGTGAACCTCCGGCTGTAAAGATCGAAGTCTACGAAGAGACTGAAACGCGCTCAATTATCAGCCACAACGACAGCCCCGACGTCGCCTTTGACCATTCAATCAACTGCTATCGCGGGTGCATTCATGGATGCACGTACTGTTTCAGCCGGCCAACGCACGAGTATCTGGATTTTGGCGCGGGCACGGACTTCGAGCGCAAGATTGTAGTTAAGGTCAACGCCCCCACGCTGCTGCGCAAAGAACTGATGAAGCCTTCGTGGAAAGGCGAGCAGATCGTCTTCTCGTTCACTTCCGACCCCTATATCCCTCTGGAAGCAAATTACAAATTGACGCGACAATGTTTGGAAGTCTGCGCTGAGTTTCGCAATCCGGTCGGCATTGTGACCAAATCCGCGCTGATTCGCCGCGATGTTGATGTGCTGCAAGCGCTCGCACGCGAAACGACGGTAGGCGTTTACTTCTCAATTCCCTTCGCTGATTACGACATCGCACGCGCGGTTGAGCCGTTTGCCCCTTCACCGAATGCGCGCTTTGAAGCGATGAAGATTCTGTCTGAGGCCGGTATTCAAGTGGGCATTGGGATCGCGCCGACGATTCCCGGCCTTTCGACAGACATTCCCGGTTTGTTGCAGCGCGCGAAAGATTGCGGCGCTACCAAAGCCTTCATCAACATGCTGCGGCTGCCCGGCAGCGTTGCTCCTTACTTCGCCCAGCGACTTCGCGAGAAACTCCCGACGAAGGCCGATCGCGTTTTGAATCGAATCCGCGACGCGCGCGGCGGCAAGCTGAATTCGAGCACCTTCCACGAACGCATGCACGGCAAGGGACAATACTGGAATGCGCAGGAAAAACTGTTCGAGGTCTATTGCAGAAAGCTGGGCTTCAATGAACAGCGCGTTGGCGCCGACAATCTGCAGAAAATGCACACTTTTCGCCGACCTGGCGCGCAAGCAGTTTTGTTTGAATAATCCGCCAGCAGTATTACGCCCGATAAATCGCGTCTAAGCGGTCGGCAATTCGCCTTGAAGCCCGTAAAATTCTATTATTACGCCTCCAGGAGGAGCTCGGAGCTAAACACTCTGCAACACTTTTTCATTCCCATTCGCCATTTCTGGTGGTTCGCTGCGAGCGGCGGCGCGGGTTATGGTGCGCGCTATGTCCGCGCGCGCATAAATTTTGTGCTGTCCGAACGCCGGCGCCGACGGTTGCCGGATCCGACCGGTGAACTGCTGCGCCTGCAAACGCTTTATGGTTACAACGCGCATTCGCTCGTGAGCATTGCGCCCGGGGCGATGCTTTGGTCAACTCCCGAAATCGACGGCGCCATCATCTATAGTGAATTCGGACGCGTGTGGCTGGCGGCCGGCGAGCCCCTTGCTCGTCCCGAAGACAAACCCGCGTTGGCGCGACAATTTGCGGAACACGCCCGTCGATATAATCGAGTGGTCGCATTTGTGCCTGCGACCACGTCATTTGCCCGCTCGATCGAGTCGCGAGATTTTACCGCGGTGAAAGTGGGCGCGGCCCCTTACTTCGATCTCAAAACATGGGGTCCGCGTGGCGACTCAGCCAAGAAGATGCGCGCTGAGGTGAATCAAGCACGCCGCGCTGGTGTCACTGTTGAGTCGCTCAAACACATCGATGGCGATATCAAGCAAGAGGCGGCGGATCTTTGTTTACGATGGCTCGGTAACCGTCGCGCCGCAACATCGTTTGGATGGCTGGTGGCTCTCGATCCGTTTAGGCATGCAGACCACAAGAAATACTTCGTGGCGCGGGCTAGCGGAAAGCTGGTCGGATTTCTCGGGGCCAGCCCGATTCCTGCACGAAAAGGCTGGTATCTCGAAGACGTCTTGCGCCAACCGGATGCTCCGGCGGGCACTGCGACATTACTCGTATTTGAAGCGTTGCAGGCCCTCAAAGAAGATGGCGCTGAACTGGCCACCCTCGGAACAGCGCCACTGGCGGACGATGGGTCGAATGAGATTTCTGCTGAGCATCCTGTCGTTACGCGCGCTTTGCAAATTGCGGCCAAACGATTTAGCGGACTCTATAACTTCGAAGGTTTGCGGCGGTTCAAGAGCAAATTCGTGCCGAGTTGGTGGGAGAGCGAGTACGTCGTCGCGCAACGCGGCACCGCGATTCCGCCACGAGTTGCTAATGCAATCATCCACGCAGTGGTGCCACGCGGTCTGCCACAACTCCTTACCCGACAAGCAGTGCGGCTGATTCGCACAAAACATCGATCCATCTCGGGCCGTGCACCTCTGCGAAAAATTCCACCGGCCACAGCTCGCCGCCCCGCCTGGCGCTTGTGAACAACTTCACTCGCACGGCCACATTCGCATCGTTTTAGTGGCATTTTATTAGAGACACCGCGGCGATCTTTCTTCTATAATATGGGCCAAGCCTGACAATTGATCACGATAGGAGGCGCGGCGATGCTGATTAAAGATGTCATTCGCGACCGTGAGCCTTATTCCATGAGGGCCACCGCCACAGTCATGGAAGCAGCCGAGTTTATGGCGCGCCGCCGGATCGGCGCGGTGTGCGTCCTGGATGAGGACGGACGGCTGATGGGGGTCTTTTCGGAACGCGACTTGCTAAATCGTGTGGTTGTGCCGCGTCGCGATCCGGGAACATTACGACTCGCGGAAGTTACGAGCCAACTGCGCGCGGTGATTCGTTGTGACGAAACACCGCACCAGGCGCTCGATCGCATGGACCAGATTGGCAGCCGCCATTTACCCGTCGTAGATGGTGACGATCACTGGGTGGGTATGCTTTCGATGCGCGACCTGCTGCGCGTCGAAGTGAGCGAGCAAGGCGACGAGTTGAAGCTGCTTCATGACTACATTAGTCAGTGAGCAGTGAGCAGTGAGCAGTGAGCAGTGAGCAGTGAGCAGAAGTAAACACGATTTTCCATTTATTATTTGATATTTTCATTTGTCATTTCGCTTGGTGAAGGTCGGTACACATTCTTGCGGAAAGTTGAGCGACAGATGAAAATTGGAAATGACAAATGGAAAATGGTGTTTTCACTCTTACTAAGTCTGCTCGCGGCCATCGCGCCTTCTTGTAGCCATCCAGCGCCGGGACGTGGCGTTGGTGAGATCGAAAGTTCTCCACAGACACAAACGAAGTTCAAGGTCGAGACCGTCGTTGGCAATCTTGAAGTGCCATGGTCGATCGTGTGGGCCCCCGACGGTCGCATGATTTTCACTGAGCGCCCGGGCCGCGTCCGCGTTTTTCAAAACAGCAAACTCCAGCAGCAACCTCTGTTCGTCGTGCCCGATGTTGAGCCCCGCGGCGAAAGTGGACTGATGAGCATTGCGCTGCACCCGCAATTTGCTTCAAATCACTTCCTGTATCTTTCTTACGCCTACAACGCGAATGGGCAGACCGTGCGGGTAGTGCGTTATCGTGAAACGCCTGCCGGTTTCACCGATCGGAAGATCATCATCGAGAATATTCCCGCGGCGCAATTCCACGCCGGCTGCCGGCTACGGTTTGGACCTGACGGCAAGCTCTACGTCACGACCGGGGATGCGACACAGCGAGAGTTGGCGCAGCAACTGAATTCGCTGGCCGGAAAAATTCTGCGGCTGAACGACGACGGGACCGTGCCAGCCGACAATCCGTTTGTCGGACGCGCGGACGTGCGGCCCGAGATTTGGGCCTACGGCAATCGCAATTCGCAAGGCATCGACTTCCAACCCGGCACGAACGATCTGTTTGAAACTGAGCACGGACCGAGCGGTTTCGATGGCCCCGGGGGCGGCGACGAAGTAAACATCATCGATAAAGGCAAGAATTACGGCTGGCCGGTGATTCATCATCGCGCGACCCAAGTCGGGATGGAGTCGCCTCTGCTCGAGTACACGCCGGCCTGTGCCCCGGCGAGCGGCACGTTCTATCGCGGTTCGCAGTTCCCACAGTTCAAGGGAAACTTTTTCTTCGGATGTTTGGTCGGCGCGCGCATCATTCGCGTGACACTCGAGGGTCGGCGGGTTGTGAGTCAGGAGAACTTGCTGGAAAAGCAGTATGGCCGGATTCGGGATATCGCCGAAGGGCCGGATGGCTACATTTACTTTTCGACATCGAACCGCGACGGCCGCGGAACTCCGGCGAGTGATGATGATCGAATTATGCGGTTAGTGCCGGTGAAGTAGTCGTTAAATTTTCTTAGCCAGGACTGCTGACTTACTCCAACCAATAATCTGAAAACGCGGGAAGCGATAGTGGCTTACTACCTTGTAGTGTCGATCAGTGGTGTCGCTAACTTCCTGTGGTGGGTGGGCCTTGAATCTGAAAAGTAATTCAAGCAGGCGCGTAGTCGGCGTTGGCCGCATCGGCAGATTGAGAAAATAACCACGTGGCGCAATCACGCGCGCCAGCTCAGCAAAACCTTCTTCGAGCGGAACGTACTCCAACACACCGCTGGTAACGATCAGATCGAAAGACTCGTCGGGAAACGGCAGCGAAAGAATGTTTCCCTGCATGAATTCGACTTTCTGATCGCTGTCACTAAATTTTTTGTTTACGTATTTCCGCGCGGTTGCCATCGATGACGCCGAAAGATCCAGCGCCGTTAACTTCACCGGCACGCTCAGGTTCCGCAGCATCGCCAGGGTCAAGGTCCCGGTGCCACAACCGGCATCCAGAACTCTCGCGCCCGGAAACACCGGCAACGGGTGCTCTTCGAAGTACTGGTCGAGCGACCGTCCGTAGCCGTTAACTTTGAAAGTGAAATCGTAGAGCTTGACGATTCGGTCGTAGAACGATCCGGCTCTGGCCTCAGTTTTCGTGGCCGTCAGGACATATTCCGCCATATGAACCCTCGTATGATAGTGCCGCCAAAACCCGGCGACTGGGTTGATAAAACCGCGACATTTTAGCGTGGCGGTGTCGAAACTCCAAAGCAATTCTCAAGACTTGTTCTTCTTTTTTACCTCCCTATCAATGAAATTACTACGCAAGATGCGTGCGCCAAAGCCGTTCTGGAGGAGGTAAGCGGCATTTTCTCGCGGTAAGGAGAACAAAAATGAGAAACAGAATGCTGATTGGCGCCGGATTCGTAGCATTTATGATTCTGGCGGCGGTGGCCTTGAAGGTGGCTGCCGGGACTGTCGCGGCAACGCAAACCGCCGGCTCGGAATTGACCATCGAACCGATGTCGGCCGTCGCCGACGATAACGGCTTTTCTGTTGAAGTGGTGATTGACGGCCGTCCCGGATCGGAATACCTCGCGGGCGGCCGGCGATATGTCGAGGCGCTCGAGAACGCCGAATATGAGCTGCGCATTCACAACCCAACCAGCAGCCGCGTCGCAGTGGCACTTTCAGTCGACGGCATGAACACCATCGACGCACGGCACACCAGCGCGTGGGACGCGCACAAGTGGGTCGTCGAACCCTACGGAACCATCTCCGTGCGCGGCTGGCAGATGAGTTCGGAAAACGCTCGCCGGTTTTTCTTCACAAATGAACGTGATTCATACGGCGCGAAGATTGGGCAGACAGCGAATCTCGGCGTGATTGCCGCGGTGTTCTATCGCGAGCGCAAGCCGATCATCATCACGCCCGTTACGCCCGGAAGGCGCGAAGAGAAATCGATGAATAAAGGTGAAGACAGACCTCGCAACGAACCGATGCCCTCCTTGGGCGAGTCTGCCGGCACTTCGGGGAATCGCGACGCCGCGAAAGAACGAAGCACAAGTGCGTATCCGCCACCTGACGACGAATCGGCCGCGACCGGAATTGGCCGCACGATTCAAAACGGCGTGACTTGGATCAAGATGGATTTGGATCCGCGGCCGGCCGGCGAGGTCACGATTCGCTATGAGTTCCGTGCCGGCTTAGTGCGTTTGGGAATTGTTCCCCGCGACTATCCGCGACCGGATGTTTTGAATCGTCGCGAAAAAGCCCAAGGCTTCGAGCCGAAGTATTGTCCGCAGCCGTAAGGCACGGACGCGGGGATGGCGAGGCGAGACGGGGAGAGGAGGAGAGACGGTGAACTTTTCCCCTGTCTCCCCATCTCCCTGTCCCGCTCTACCGCCGATTCAGCTTCGCGTCGTACAGTTGCTTATACGCGCGGTAGTTGCTCATTACGCGGAAGACGTAGGTCTTCGATTCGGTGAATCCTACTTCCGACGCGAACACGCCCTGGTCATTTTGATTTGAGCGTGCCATCCACCGCGCGACATTGTCTTCACCGCCGTTGTAAGAAGCTGCGATTGCTTCCGGCAGACCGGCGAACATGCGCGACAGTTCCGCGAGGTACTCAGCCCCAATCGCGATCGAAACATCGGGGCGATACAGCATGTCTTCGGTGACGCTTTGATATCCCGCTCGCTTCCCATACTTGTTCGCCGCATCAATTGTCAGTTGCAGCAAACCTCGGGCGGCGGACGGCGACCGGGCGCCGGGTTTGAACACACTCTCCTGCTTCATGATTGCGAGAATCAAACGCGGATCGAGGTTGCGCTTAGTTGCGGCACTCAGAATCTGGAAGCGATACGGTGCCGGAAAGTCACTGGCAGAGTTTTCGATTGCGTTACCGACCGTGGCCGCGCGCTGACCGGCAATTTGTAGTGCGGAAGCATCGCCGGAATTGCGCAAGCTCATGGTTGCAAGTCCGCCGTAATAGGAACTGGCCCCGTCGGGAATTAGCAGATAGACACGAATCGCATCGTCGGGCCGGCCGGCTCGCTCGAGTGCGTGTGCCTTCAAGTAAAGGACTTCATCGGCAGTCGTGCTCGTGCCGCCCAGGGACGATCGCAGCAACTCGTCGGCGGTCTGCACCGCATGAGGCCAATCCCCTAACGCAATATCCAGTCGAAGGCGGGTGAAGACAGCGTTGCGCTCGGTCGGCGTGCCGGCAAATCTTTGCCTCGTTCTTTCAATCCATTCAATCGCAGCTTGCGGCTGACCCGCTTCGCGGAAACCATCAATCGCGTTCAGGTACGCGGTGTCGATGCGCTCACCGTTGGGATATTTTTGAATATATTCGATGTAACGCGCAGCCGCTTCCGCCCCGCGGCCCATTCGCAAAAGTGCCGATGCCGAAAAATTCAGGCCTTCACGGCCTTCTTTCGTATCCGGGAAACTGCGCGCTAGCCGCTCGTAAGTTCGCTGGGCCTCGTCATACCGGCGTTCCACGAAAAATGATCGCGCCATTCCCAGCAACGCCGCCGGCACAGTCGAATCGTTCGGATAGTTGTCGAGAATTGCCTGCCAATGTGTCCGCGCATCATTAAAGAGGCGATTCGCCAAATAGACCGCCGCGCGGCGCAGATGCTCATTAGCGGGAACGGGATCTTTGCTCCTGGCAAGCTTATCGTTGCGATCACTTGCGCGGATTGCGCTGAGCGCGGCATCGCCCGTCGACTGTGCGAGAACGCTGGGACTGATGATGAGGAGTAAAAGAACGCTGAAAAAAAAGCTATTGCGACGCATCGTCTTCGATAATCTCGTAACTCGTAATGATTTCCGGAATGTCGCGGAGCGTGGCCGCGACGCTGCAATACTTCTTGTCGGAAAGTTCGATGGCGTCAGCCAGTGCCTTCTCGGAAACGCGGCGCCCGCGCACGATATGCTTTACAAACATGCGCGTGTACGCGCGCGGATGGTCTTCGCGGCGGTCGCCACTTACTTCGATGCGATAATCCGTAACGTGCTGCCTCTTCTTTTGCAAAATTGAAATTACGTCGACACCGCTGCAACCGCCCAGCGCCAGCAGCAACAGTTCCATCGGGCTTGCCGCGCGGTTGCGCGTCCCATCCGTTTCGATCGGCAAGGCATGACCGGAGGGCGTCAGCCCGACGAAAAGGTCTTCACCGGTAAACCTAATCGTAGCTTTTGCGTTATTCGTCGGCATCTTCGTTAACCGCAGCAAATTCAATGAAAGAATAACACGGCTGTTTTTGAAACGCGTGATGGACGATGTTCGTACTCAGTTCACAACAGAAACGTCATTTAAGGCGACAACGGGTCGTGACTGCCTTGAATCCCAAAATCAACCCCTCGGCGAAATCTTCAAATCCCGATCAAACAAATTCTCTCCCGGGTCAAATGGTACGGCATTTGATTTCCGCACAATGGCTTCGCGGTTCCGAAGCGCTAAAACGAGGAGGAAGCTTAAATGAGAAGACGGTTAATTTCTACAGCTTTATCAATGACTTGTCTGGTGCTGGTCGCGGTGATCGGGCAAGCGCAGACACGAGTTTATCGAGGCACCAATCAAAATGTTCGGGCCCTGATCGTGCGCATTGAAAATCGCGCGACAGTTTTTACTAACAACATTCAAGACTGGACAAACCAAAGTTCAAATAATGCTTACTCGCCGGCAGCAGGCGAAGACATTAACGTGTTTGTACGCGAGTTTGCGGACAGCGTCCGGCAGTTGCGCGATCGCTTCGATGCGCGGCAGTCGGCATCAGCTGATGTGCAGGACGTTCTGAATCGCGCGGCCCGCATTGACGTCTTTATCAACCGGCATTCGGTTGACGCGCGTTCGCGCAATCAATGGTCGCTGCTGCGCCGTGATTTAAACCAGTTGGCCAGCACCTTCAATGTGAGCTGGCCGCGAACCAGCAGCACCTATCCGCCTGCCAGCAACACCTATCCGCCTGCCAGCAACACTTATCCGCCATACGGCAATCAGCAAAATAGGTTCGCTAATCACTTGACGGGAACGTATCGCGTGGATACTTCGCGTAGCGACGATGCGCGCAACGCCGCCGAACGAGCGACGCGCGATCTCGCGCCGAGCGAACGTCGCCGCGTGATTGACTCGGTTACGCGACGACTGGAAGCTCCGGCTGAACTGGCGCTGGACGTGCGCGGCCAAAACGTTACGCTCGCCTCTACCCGGGCCTCACAGATTTCTTTCGTGGCTGATGGCCGGGAACGTGTCGAGACGAACGCAAACAATCGCACCGTTCGTTCGCGAGCCAGCTTGAATGGTAATCAATTGTCGGTGAGCACCACCGGCGATCGCGGCAACGACTTTTCAGTCACCTTTGATTCAATCGACAACGGGCAGCGGCTCAGCGTCCGGCGCCAGGTGTATGTCCAGGGACTGACGTCGCCGGTGGTCGTGCAAAGTGTCTATGACAAGACGTCAGACGTTGCGCGGTTCGACATCTACAATCCGTCTGCTAATCCCGGCTATTCGACATCGGACGCGGGATTCGCAGTGCCCGACGGCACCCGGATAGTCGGCGTACTCGACACCGATCTTTCGACGCGCACGGCAGCCGTAGGCGATCGTTTCACGCTGCGCGTTACCGATCCCGGCGAATTCGCTGGCGCTACGATCGAAGGTCACGTGTCGCAGATTGAGCGCAGCGGACGCGTCACCGGGCGTTCAGTAATGACGCTCGATTTTGACAATATTCGTCTGCGCGACGGACGCAGCTCCAACTTTGCCGGTTTGGTTGAAGGTGTTCGCACGACCAGCGGCGAAGTCGTACGTGTTGATACCGAGGGCGCCGTTCGCGATGACAGCCAAACGAACAAAACTGAAACCCGTGCGGCCATCGGCACCGCGGTTGGTGCAATCATTGGCGCCATCGCCGGTGGTGGCAGAGGCGCGGCCATCGGCGCGATTCTCGGTGCGGGAGGCGGCGCGGGATCAGTCTATGTCGAGGGTCGAAATGATCTCGACCTGAATCGTGGAACTGAAATTACGATTCGTGCGGGCGCACCGCTAAATCCACAGCGGTAAATACTGTATCTTCCTGGCAGTCTCGGCGAGATCGATCTTAATCGGTCTCGCCGATTTTTTATTGCGTCAATTCCTTTCGCAGCTCGCGCTCTGATTCCTCGCGCAGTTGTTGGCGCTCGCGTTCAGTCTCGAGGCCGAGCGGAAGGTGCTTTCGTCCTTCGTCCAAACGTTGCAGCATATAATTTGTCTCGGCCCAACTCGCACCACGGCTTGCGGCAGCTTCGATCATTTGCAGTCGCGCTTCAGCTTCCGCTCTCCGTGAAGATCCTTCCTGCTTGAGTTGTTCCAGGCGCTTGCGATCGCGATCGAGTTCTCCAATCAGCACGGCCGTATCCGGAGCGTTCAGGTAACGAGCGCGACTGATGCGACGCTCAACGAGCAGCAATTCGCGACGCGCGTTACCGGCAAGCCGGCTCGCATTCAAACGGAGCGCCAGTGTCTCGCGATACGCGTCAGCCAGGAGCGGTTGCTGCTCTTCCATTGATTTCAACGCGCGCTTTTCGCCACTTGTAAGTTCAGTACGAAACCAATCAATTTCGTCTGCGGTGATTCCGTCGGACGCCAGCCGTTCACGCACACGCTTCAGCCAGTTCCGGCGCACAAACATCAGCACAATTGTGGTGATAATTGCCGCTATCAAGCAGACTGGAATTGCCGCGACCGCTAGCACCCACAACGGCGCCCCGCCCAGTATCAGCGCAAGAATCCCGAGGACCGCCGGCGGCACAATCGTGATTAGAACCAGTGCTACCCACGGCGCAAGGGTCCACGCGCGCTGGGCCCGACGGTCCTTTTCCGTAAGTTTTCCGCTCTGTTCCGTGAGTTCCATGGGTGCTTCAGTGTGGAAATCATACTCTGACTAAGAATTCAGGCCAACGAACCGCTTTTTGGTTGAATCTGATGGCTGTAATATCATTCGCCTACAGTTCATACGAACAGTACCTATGCTGAAGTTGCCCAATACCGTGCGTTTGGCCGCGATTGTCCTGCTGGTGATACAAGTCACTTACGCGCAGGGAGGTCACAAAGGTCGTGGCGCGCCGCGCCCCGTTACCATCCCGGTTACCATTAAAGTCCAAAAGCCGGAAGTCGAGATTCGCGTCGTCGATTTCATGTTGCGCGAAGACGGCGATGTTCAGAGCCTGTTATCAATCCGCCGCCCGGCCGACAATCCAGTCACACTCGCAGTTTTGACGCAGGACGATTTGACGTCGTCAATCGGCAATGAAACGAAAGGTGTCGCCGACTTTATTCGGCAACTTCCGTCCGGCTCGCATGTGATGGTGGGATATATCCGTAGCGGCAGTCTTGATCTTCGACGGAAATTCACGACGGATCTGGAAAAAGCAGCAACGGGTTTACGCGCGCCAATGGGACTAGCAAGCGCCGGTCCTTACAATCCTTACGTGGAAATCATCGAGGGTCTGAAAAGGTTTGATTCGCAGCCGCTTGGGCGCCGCGCGATGATTGTCGTCTCTGACGGGATCGACATTTCGCGCGGTCTCGACAGTTCGTCTCCAAACCAGAGCCTCGATCTCGACCGGGCAATCGCCGAAGCTCAACGCCGCAGCGTGGCGATTTATACGATCTTCGCGCCGCCGGCCGCCAGCAATGCAAATCAGTTATTGGTGACGAATGGGCAGAGTTGTCTGAAGAAACTTTCTGATCAAACGGGTGGTCGCGCGTTCTTCCAGGGCACCGGCGCGCCCGTCAGCTTCGATCCATTTCTGAAAGAGATTAGCGCCACCCTCGATCGACAGATTGCCCTAACTTATCTGTCGACTCATCCCGAAAAAGGATTTCACCGTCTCGACATCAAACCGGTGGATCGAGACGTTGAGATTCGTCATCCGGCAGGATTCACGCGTTAGTCTGGTTACTGTGTAGTCGCCGGCAGGAGTGAACCGCGCCGATCGGTTGCGATCGCCAGGCCGTCTGCAATCCTGCCAATCATTCCGTGAAAATGAATGTCTGTGCCTGACAGCACTAGCACCACATCCCCGGCGTGATATCGCGGGTCATTGAGATCGAAGCGAATCACAGTAGCTTGACCGTTCTCCTGCTCAATCGTCTCGAATTCAAAAGTGTCTGCATCGACTACGTAAGTCTGAGCATGAGTAGCGGTACGTTGGGGTTCTGGCATTTGGTTCTCCGGGAAATGATGGGGCGGCTAGTGGGGTTCGAACCCACGACCTCCTGATCCACAGTCAGGCGCTCTAACCAACTGAGCTATAGCCGCCGTAATGCGCTCTGATGAGTGCGTCGTCAATTGTATCTGCGGCAAAGGGCCAAGAGCAAAGGGGAAAGCAAAGGGCTAAGCGGTAAGGAGCTCTTATCTCTTATCTCTTATCTCTTTGCTCTTATCTCTTTGCTCTTTGCTCTTCGCGGCCGTTGCAGTATGCTTCGCGCGCCCGAAGAACTTTTACTCAGGAGTGAGCCATGATCGCCCGAATACCACTTCGCACCATCGCCGCTGTCTTGTTGGCGCTAACCGCAACGATCGCTGGTTGGCAATTTTCTTCTCGCGTCCACGCGCAAAAGTCAGACAAACGAAAGACCGCGCATCCAACTTCACCCGCAAAATCTGACACGAAACCAAATCCTGCGACGTCCAACAACGCCGAATATACCGCGAAGATCAAAGAATTCACGACTGAGTCATACTTCATAACTGAGTTAGTTGATCACCTGCCGGCTTCGGACAAAATTCCGTCGCCCGACAAAGTGCTTGGTTACGCCGTGGGAACGCCGGGTCACCTGACCTACACAAAGGATTTGTATCGCTACTACCGCGAACTCGAGAAGACGACACCGCGCGTCAAAGTATTTACCGCGCCGGAAAAGAGCGAAGAAGGTAAAGACCAACTGTTGATTGCCGTCGGAGACGAAGCCACGCTCGCGAAGCTGGATCATTACAAAGACATCACTGCGAAGCTGGCTGATCCGCGAAAGGTCACCGACACCGAAGCGGAACAATTAATTGGCGAAGGAAAGGCGTTCTACTGGGCATCGGGATCCATCCATTCGCCTGAGACTGGCTCGCCGGAAATGTTGATGGAACTCGCCTATCGGCTGGCAGTTGAGGAGAGCCCGTTCATTCAGGCCATCCGCAAGAACGTCATTGTCTTGATTACGCCTGCACTTGAGGTTGATGGCCGCGACATGATGGTTGACACGTATAACTATCGAAAGGCGAATCCCGACAAAAACGCGCCGCCGCTGGTCTACTGGGGCAAGTACGTGGCGCATGACAACAACCGCGATGGTCTGGGAATGGCGCTCGCGCTGTCGCGCAACCAGATGAAGACGTTTCTCGAGTACCATCCGACGATTCTGCACGACCTGCATGAGTCGGTCCCGTTTCTTTACACCTCTACCGGCACAGGTCCTTATAACGCCTGGCTGGATCCAATCGTGATCGATGAATGGAATATTCTTGCGTTCCACGAAATTGAAGAGATGACCAAGCGCGGCGTTCCCGGTGTCTGGACGCATGGTTTCTATGATGGCTGGGCGCCGAATTATATGTTCTATGTCGCGAACGGCCACAACTCGATTGGCCGTTTTTACGAGACGTTTGGCAACAGTGTCGCCGATACGATGGATCGAACGGTTGGCGCCCAGTCGCAGCGCGATTGGTTTCGCCCGAACCCGCCACAACCACGAGTGAAGTGGTCGCTGCGTAACAACATCAACATGCAGGAGTCTGCCATTCTGCTGGCGATGAATTTTGTTTCAAACAACAAGGACCGCTTTCTGAAGAATTTTTATCTGAAGAGCAAACGATCAGTTGCCAAGGCTTCGAACGAAGGACCAGCCGCGTGGATCGTTCCGAGCGATCAGAGTCGCATGGTAGAGGCCGCCGACATGGTCAATCTCTTACGATTGATGGGCGTCGAAGTGCACACGGCGGACAAAGAGATTCAAGTGAAAGATCAGAAGTTCCCGGCCGGCTCTTACGTAATTCGCATGGATCAACCCTATTCACGAATGGCCGATATGCTTCTCGACACGCAGTACTACAATGTGAACGATCCGACGCCGTACGACGATACAGGCTGGACGCTGGGCGCGCTTCGCAATGTGAAGACAGTACGCGTGACTGACAAAGCGGTGCTGCAAACTCCGATGACCCTTTTGCAGCACGACGCTAAGGTCACGGGTACGGTTTCGTCATCCGCCGCGCCCGTCGCCTATGTGATCAATCACAATGCCGAGAATTCGTTGATGACGCTGCGCTACAAGTTGAAGGACTTAAAGATTGAAGCCGCCGAGGACGCGTTTGAAGCCGGCGGTCAAAAATTCAATGCCGGCAGTTTCATAATTAAGGCGGCCGACAACTCCGGGGATCTCAAGCAGGTGTTGGCTGGTCCGGTCGCAGATTCGGGTCTAAGAGCAATTGGCATCGACAAGTTGCCACAAATAAAAACGCACGCGCTCTCGGTTCCTCGAATTGCGATTCTGCATACCTGGACCAACACCCAAAACGACGGCTGGTTCCGCGTTGAGTTCGATCGTCTTCAGATCCCTTACTCATATATTTCCGATCAGGTAATCCGTAACACTCCGAACCTGCGAGAAAAATATGATGTCATCATTTTTCCGCCAGTTGGAGGGTCGGCGCAGACAATCGTCAACGGCATGCCGATGCGCGGTGCGCCAATTCCGTGGAAAGCGAGCGATGTAACACCGAACATGGCACTTGCCCCGGACCAGACTGATGACATGCGCGGCGGCATGAGCCTTACCGGGGTTGTCAACCTACAAAGGTTCGTCGAAGATGGCGGTCTGTTCATTCCGATCAGTAATTGCTCGAGAGTCCCGATCGACTACGGCATCATTACCGGAGTCGCGATTCAACAGCCGCGTCAACTTAAGGCCGCCGGGTCAGTCTTCAACAGCACATTTGCCGATCGGCGGAGTCCGATTGCGTACGGCTATTCTGAAACGTTGCCGGTTTACTTTAACCAGGCACCGTTGTTTCAGGTTGGCGGCGGCGGCGGTGGCTTTGGCGGAGGTGGTGGCGAAGGCGGCGGCGGAGCTGGCGCCACCGGACGGCCTTCTGGCCGCGGCACACTTAATGATCCCGATATCGTTCAAGGCATGCCGTTAGCGGCTCCGCCAGCGGCGCGAACACCGGGTGAACTGACGCAGGAGCAGCGGCTTCAGCAGGGCGCGTTCTTTGTACCCGCGGCGATGCGGCCACGCGTCATCCTCCGATTCGCGTCAGACGAAAAGAACCTCCTCGTCAGCGGCATGTTGGCAGGCGGATCGGAACTGGCCAATACCCCTGCGATAGTTGACGTACCGACAGGCAAAGGTCACGTGGTGATGTTCGCGATCAATCCGATGTGGCGTCATCAAACGCAAGGAAGTTTCTTTCTGATATTCAATGCCGCGCTGAATTACGACAATCTCGGCGTTGGAAGAGATCGACCGGGGGCAGCACGACCTGAGGCTACTGTATCCGAGGATGGGTGGTAGTGGCGCTCCCGGCAGGACTCGAACCTGCGGCCCTCTGCTTAGAAGGCAGATGCTCTATCCGCTGAGCTACGGGAGCGTGCGGCGATTTTAACACCTCGCCACGCGAAAGCCATGAAGTTGCAAGGAAAAGAGGCCGCCCCGACCGGGACGGCCTCTCGCACAATCAGAAATACTCAAAGGTATTACGCGGCTCGCGTAATCTCTGCGGCCTCGGCGTACACACGCCGGCCATTGAGTGCGTCATCAATAATCTCGCGCACGGCGGAGATGTCAGGATTTACGTCCATCCGATCGCATGCCGCCAAATGCCGAATAATACCTTCGGTCGCGATTTCCAAAACGGTGCCGGAGAGCTTCGAAAAGCGCCGTGCTTGTATATGATCGAGTCTCTGTAGCCGCTCAGACAGCGGCAGTCCTTTATCAAGATTCACGATTGATATTATCTCCTTCTAAACAGCCTAAAAATCAGCTTCGATTTGAATCACTATAGATGCGTCCGAAAGCTCGCAGGATGCAAAGTCCTTGCGGTTTTCGATGAATTTGCACAGTACGAACCCAAGCGGGGACCACAGAAAGGCTAAACTGTGACTGCGAAACCGGAGACTATAACATGAGCTTCCGGTTCCGAAAAGGGTTTTTATTCACAAACTTGTAAACTTTTTCGGTAGAACGTGCGGGGACAGCCGATATCCGTCGAAAAAAAGGGAAACACCGGCGAAAGCGCCCTAATTTCAGGGACACTGCGCCGGTGTGGAACCTTCGCCGCAAGCCTCGGGTTGCTCGATCTAGCGGCTATTTCCGCGGCAGAACGGAGTCCTTCATTGCCTTGCCAACGCGAAATTTCAGCGTTGTTTTCGCGGGAATCTGAATAGTTTCGCCGGTCGCCGGGTTGCGGCCTTCGCGAGCTTTGCGCTCGGAACGAACCAGTTTTCCGAAGCCTGGAAGAACAAATTCTCCATTCGACTTCACTTCGGTCACGGCGAGGTTAGCGATGTCTTCGAACATCTGCTTCACCTGCGCTCGTTTCATTCCATATTTTTCGGCAAAGTGATTGATTACTTCGGACTGCGTCATGCGCTTCTTGCCAGCTGCCGTGGTCGCCATTTGTGGTTTCCCACCTCCAAAACGTGAGCAAAATTGAAAAACTGCCAGAAACGTATACCACAGACGGAGGAGAATGTCTGCAAGAAATACGGGATTTTTCTAGGTTTTTTGAAAAAAGTTGCGGCTTAACTGCAGGCAGAGTCGGGTTGCGACGACACTTTCAGATGGTCGGGGCGAGAGGATTCGAACCTCCGACCTCTCGGTCCCAAACCGAGCGCACTACCAGGCTGTGCTACGCCCCGTCCTTGTTCCAGAAACTCGGCGATTCGCCGAACGAACGCGCCATTCTAGCGGTCGTCTCACAGAGTGGTCAAGGAAACCACGAACTCGCGTACTGCTTGTAATGCCAGCGCACGGTGACTGATTCGGTTCTTAATCTCAGCCGGCAACTCAGCAAATGTCAGGTCATATCCAACCGGAACGAAAATCGGGTCGTAGCCAAAGCCACCCCTTCCGCGCGGCGCTGCGGCAATGCTTCCTTCGCATCTGTTTTCAGTTGTGAAAAGGATCTCGCCGCCTTCCGATGCCACCGCCATGGCACATACGAACCGGGCAGTGCGATCCTGAGCGGCGACGCCCGCAAGCTCCGCTAGCAACGACGCTACCCGCTCAGGATACGACACGCCAGGGTGTACGTACCGCGCTGAATGAATTCCCGGCCTGCCTTTAAGCTGATCAACCGCCAATCCAGAATCGTCAGCAAGTGTCACCACTCCTGCTTGACGCGCGTAGCCTGACGCCTTCAATTCAGCGTTCTCAGCAAATGTCGAACCTGTCTCTTCTACCGATTCAATATTCGGAAAGTCCGGGAGGCTTAGTAATTCAAGTGGTAATCTAGCTAACAAACTTCGCAACTCTCCGAGTTTCCCCACGTTGCTCGTCCCGATCAACAGTCGTTGGCAGCTCAAGGTGCTTTCTCCGGCACAAACGTTGTGAGGAGCGACCCTACCAAGCCGAACGATGAGCGCGCGGTCCACTGCAGGGATCCATCCTTGATCATCGTGACGCTCGCAGAATACTTGAGCGAGGCCGCACCTTTTTGAACAGCGGCGGCGTTTGTTGAAAACGCAGATCGCTCCTGTTTCGCAAACAATTCAACAAAGGAAATCGCCGACGACCGGTCGTCTGCAAACGATAAAGAGAAAATCGGAAGCGACATGTCAACGGACGATTGTGCGCGATTAAATCCGGCGAGGCTTCCAATAGATTCGGTGTGCGCTTTCGCTTGGACGCAGCGCCGTACTTCATCAGCTGGTCCGCTCAGAAAGTACCTGTCGACAAAAGCCACACTCCAATTGTCGGCAACGGAGACGAGCATCTCAACTTGTCCTATTTGCTCGACCCTGGGATTGAGTCCCAACTTCACCTCGGCAATTTCTTTCAGCGATTGTTGGTCCAATGCTTCGGCCACCAAAACAGCTGGCGCGTTTTGATCCAGTCGAACGATCTGCAACCGTGGGCCAACCGCAGCGAAGAACGCATTAGCATCCGGAATCCCATACGGTCCAAGCAGTCCCTGCAGCAGCGGTCGTGATGCAATCGCACCGAGAACGTCGGAATGCGATGAGACCACCGTGTTCAATTGCGACCAGAAGCTTTTGGCGTCTCTGAGATTGTAAGCAGTGACAGAGATTGCATCTGAAGGGACAAGTGAAGTGTCGATTGATTTCAACGGCTCCGGAGACGCCACAGTCGAAGCCTGTTGACTGACTCCTTCAGCCAATGAGATTAAAAAATGATCTTCGGCACCTGTTTCATCAAATCGAGTAGTCCACGCCAATTCGTCGATCAGATTTCCGAATGTGTTTGAAATTATCGGGGCGACCGATGCGCCTTCTGACGAATTGCCGGCGCGTGACAATGCCCATGCTTGAATCACCAGTTTGATGCCGGTCTTTGGCACATAGGCGAAAACCAGCGATCGTGAGTCACTGACACTACGGCGTGTTATCTGAAACTGATTGTCTTCCGAGAGTGATTTGTGTCGTTGAGCGTGAACGTCGAGGCACGACGTCACGATCGATTCGTCATTGCCAATAATCGCGACGGTATCCACCACTGATAATACTAATCTGCGAGAATTATCGGCATTAGACCACTCCTGCAGATCAGCGCCGTTAACCTGCTTTCGAATAACAACGATATCGGTTCCGTACGAAGCACGCGCAAGCTGATCGACATACTTCTCGAGCGTCGTTCGCGTCCGGCTCTCTGAAGTGTGGGTTTCGATGACCAGTGCGGCCACGGGCTTGATCGTAAGCGTCGTCCCGCTTTCCGTCGCTTGAGGCTGCGCGAAGCAAACCGCAAATTGGGAACGCGCAAGCAAAACGGACTCGGCAGATCCAATTCCGGTCCACCGCGCAAAACTCACCAGCCATGGATGTGAGATTAGCTGGCGAGGGGCCTGCAAAGGTTCGGCCAAGACCCGCCACGCTTCGGTGCGAGCGAGTCCATCACCTATCCGCTGCAGGTCATTGGCCTCGATGTATGCGACTGATTCGGCTGGGACGTACGCTGCCATGTCCGCGTGACGAGGGCGACTCCGAAGAACCCAAGCCACGCCCGCAACGAGCAGAACACCGACTAACAGGAACAGCCATGTGCGAAGTTTGCGGATCAAAGGCGGCATCGTACAGCCTCTGACGTGGCGGCACAACTTCGTTCACTTAGACCGGTTGCTAAGATTTGCTCGAATAATGGTCACTCAATCTGACGTTTAACGAAGCAAAATGATGTTGACAATGTTTCTAACGCTATTGTAGTCTGCCTTTGGCGGTTTGAGCGCCGGGTTCTCTCAGAGTAAAGCGCTCCTTTCTTTTTCTCTTTCTCTTCCGCAGCTTCGTCGCGGAAACCCCGCCGGATACGGTTGCCCCGCCTTCACCAAAGAAGCTTCCAAATCCAATTTTGCCGAGACCTTAAATGAAAAAAGTCAGTCGTTCCCCCAAGTTTCGGTTTGTGCGCGCGCGCCTATCGCGTGCTCGCCGCGCCCGCGCACGAGTGCGGCGTCAACGTCTGCTCATGTTCAAAATCGCAAGGAGTCACGCATGATGCTCAAACGTGGAAAGACAAGCATGGTCGGCGTTGATATCGGCTCGAGTTCCGTGAAGGCTGTGGAACTCCAAGGTAAGGGCAGTGATTTGCAATTGCTAAACCTTGGTTTCGAAACGCTGCAAGCGGATTCAGTCGTGGACGGTCAGATCATGGAACTTAACGCCGTCTCAAATGCGATCAGCAGCATCTTCAACGAACACAAGATCAAGACAACGAAGGTTGCGGCCGGCGTCAATGGTCACTCTGTCATCGTGAAGAACATTGTGCTGCCGCAGATGACTGAAGACGAACTTCAGGAATCTTTTGCGTGGCACGCGGAAGAGCATATTCCCTTCGACATCTCTGACGTCAATCTCGACTATCACGTGATGAATCGATCTGATGACGCGATTCATGTGTTGTTGGCGGCGTGCAAGCGCGACAAAGTCGCGAACCTAAAGCAGGCCATTCAGCTCGCGGGCAAACAACCGTCGATTGTCGATGTAGATGCGTTCGCTCTGCAAAATTGTTACGAGCTGAATTATGACCCACAAGCCGGTCACGTCGTGGCCCTGCTAAACATCGGCGCATCAACGACGAATATCAATATCTTGAATGGCGTGCGCTCGGTCTTCACGCGCGACGCGACGTTCGGCGGCAATCAATACACTTCGTTGCTGCAAAAAGAATTGGGCCTGACTTTCGACCAGGCTGAAGCCGTCAAACGCGGAATGCCGGTGCCTGAAGGCATTGAGCAGCGAGACATCTCACCGATTCTGGACACCGTGTCCGACATTCTCGCGCTCGAAATTCAGAAAACGATGGATTTCTATCGAGCCACCGTTGAAGAAGGCGAGTCTGCGGTCGAAAAGATCCTGGTATCCGGCGGCGGTTCGAAACTGAAAGGTCTCGTTGATTTTCTGTCGAAGAGGTTCGAAGTGCCAGTTGAGATGTTCGACCCGTTCCGAAAAATCAAAGTGGACGCTCGAGGCTTCGATCCCGAGTACATGCGCGAAATCGTTCCCGAAATGGCGATTGCAGTTGGATTAGCGCTGAGAGGAGTTGACGCGCGGTGATCAAAGTAAACCTTTTAGAATCGATTACTGATCGTTCCAGCGGCGTTGCGTTCGTTGAAGACAAAGTCTCCAGCACACGTACGCAAACTTTGCTGCTGGGTGTGACTGTGATGGCTTTGCTTGTGCTCGGCATTGGATACGAATACGTCAGTACGAATCGCCAACACGCCGCCGCAGTCGAGGAGTTGGATCGGCAAAAGCGCATCAACGACCAGATGAACGCCGTCAAGAAAGAACAGGCGGAACTGGAAAAGAAAATTGCCGACATCAACCTTCGTGTCCAGGCGATCCAGAAACTTCGCGCTTCGCAGCAAGGACCGAGCCAGGTGCTGGAAGAAATCAAAGCGCGGTTTGATGCTGTTCCTGGTCTTTACCTTAAGAGCGTCGAACAAAAAGAAGCTGAGATCACGATCAAAGGCGAGTCCCCTAACGAAGCTGCGGTCACGCGGTTTGGACAAAGCATGGAGTTCTCATCCGGGCTGTTTTCGAATTTAAACATTGAAACGGCACGAGAAGTTCCGCAGACCTCGAAGAGCGGAGCTGCCGCCGCTGCTGCTGTAGACCCGAATGCGCCGCCGACCGAAGTCGTGACCTTCACGATTAAGGCGACTTACGCCCATCCTAACAATCAACAGACTGCGGTGCCTGCCAATCAGGTCGCCAAGAAATAGGCTCGATCGCAAGTTATCTTCGCCAAGGAAACGAATATGAAAATCGGAAGTCTCAACAACATTCCATGGTACGTACGCCTGGTGGTCTTTGTCGCGGTCGCGTTGGGTATCTACGCCGGCTTTTGGTACTTCGTCACGCGCGGCACACGCAAAGACACCAAAGAGTTGACCGAAAAGATCGAGGTCCTAAAGACAGCCAACATGGAAGCGCAGGTCGCATCGCAGCGCCTCAACGAGTTCCGCACTGCTTATAAGAACAAACAGGAGGAACTGGAAGAGCTGCGTGCACTCCTGCCGGAGCAGCGCGAGCTCACTAATGTGCTTCAGGGAATCCAGGATCGCGCGCGTGTGACCAGTCTGCAACTTCGAAAGTTCACGCCGAAAGACGATGTGCAGCAGGATTTCTACAGCGGCAAGAAGATCGATGTCGCAGTGCAGAGCACATTTTCGGGCCTGCGCTCCTTCTTCGATCAGATGGCCAAGTATCAACGCATAGTTTCGATCACGAACTTTGAAGTAAAGCAGTTGGACAAGCAGCTCGCGAACAAGACTTTGGAAGCTCGCTTCGATCTGACCGCTTACTACGTTTCGAGCGAGAAGCTTCAGAAGCAGGCCACGGCTCAGCCGCCTGCCGGTACGCAACCCGCGCCGCCCGCCCAGGGCAAATAGATAACGTCGATCATAATCAGGAACAACGAGATGAAATACGAACGTACAATTCGATTGAGTTTGATCGCAACGATGGCCCTGACTATCGGTGCAACCGTTGTCGCCCAGACCCAGGACAAAGCCGTGAAACCGTCTGTGGCGGCGAAAAAAGGTGGCCGCGATCCGTTCAAGAAATACGAACCGCCGATGAAGTTGGCGAAGTCGACCACTACGTTGGCTGCTCCGACGATTGAGGTGCGTATCGAGCGTTATCGTGCGCAAAAAACAGCCGCCGCGGCAGCGCACGTGCCGCCGCCAAAGCCCACCACCGCTCTTCTGCTTAACGAGATACAGGTCACCGGCATCTTTCGCACTCCACGCGGTTGGGCCGCGATGGTAGAAGCGACTCCGATCAAACTCTCCTACGTAGTCTATCCTGGCGAGACCTTTTTTGACGGCCAGCTGGTGGCGATCGAAGAGAACCGCCTGGTGTTTCGTCGCGACGTAGTTTGGGCAGACGGCCGTCGCGAAAAGACTGTCGAGATCAAACCGCTGCGCAAGCCAAGCCCCGTCGTAGACATGGCTGCGAAAGCGCCCGCCAATACTGCGGTGCCCGAAACTGCAAAACCGGGCACGCCTGAAAAGCAATAACAGTTTTGTCGGCGTCATCTTGCTTTGATGGCTGCCGCTGATCCCGTCGAACACGCAAGCCATCCGGCAAAATGCTTCGACTTTGACAAACGATGACTGAGCTACCGCTTAGTGCGGCGCATTTCGGATGTTCGTTTTGTGACCATCCGAACGAACGCGTAGTGGAAGAGCAGTCGAATCCCTGAGGAGGGAATAATGCCAAAGCAGTCCATGAAAACTCTTGTCGCCAAAATATGCGCGCTCGCGTGCATCTTCGGATTGTCCGCCAACACATTCGTGGTGGCTGCGCAGTCGGTAAACGTCAGCAAGACTGGTTCGTCGTCGACTTCGACCGCGACAATCAAGCCCGCCCCGACGCCGGAGCCCAAAACAAATATGCCGGCCGCAGAGAACCAGATGCAGCAGCCCGAGCAGGGCCGCCGCTACGGCTCGTCGGGATTCGTGGGAGAGCCGATCAATCTTAATGTCGTTAACGCTGACATTCGCGACATCCTGAACTACATCACTGAGCAGTACGGCATCAATTTTGTGATTGACAGCTCAGTGGCAGCCGTGCCCGTGACGGTCAATGTGCAGGATGTGCCATGGAACATCGCGCTCGATGCTCTGCTTCGCGCGAACAGACTCGGTGTCGAAGTGAATGGCAACATTCTGCGCGTGGCGACTACTGAAACACTTGCGAAAGAAGCTGAGACTCAGCGCATCATCAAAGACGCTCAACTTAGCAACTCTCCGCTGGTTACTGAATTGTTTCGACTTAACTACGTTCGCGCGTTAGGAACGTTGGCGCAAGCAGCTGGTTCGACTAGCGGTTATGCGGGTGGTGCCACGAATCTTAGTTTCAGTGGGGGCGCCGGTGGCGATGCAACTGGTGGCGGCGGTGATCAGGGCATTCTGCCGATTGTCAAACGCCGACTTTCCAGAATTGGCTCTGTGGAAGTCGCCGCCAGCAGCACTTTCCAGCACATTGGGATCCTAAGCTTAGAATTCCACGTGGACAAGTTGTCGCG